>Ga0315294_10003677_pt1 | contig 16754 bp, 14 predicted proteins | sample YL17G13_40_MG_FD_203626 | JGI IMG/M metagenome (GOLD analysis project Ga0315294, IMG submission 203626) | Sediment microbial communities from Yellowstone Lake, YNP, Wyoming, USA - YL17G13_40 | ecosystem: Environmental > Aquatic > Freshwater > Lake > Sediment | place: USA: Wyoming | collected... | reverse complement strand
AAGAATAAGCATATTTTGAGGAAGATGTCCTATCTCTTTTTTCATTGTTTCCTGAGTCATTTCTAACCCTACCGAACCGAATGCTTTTGTAATTTTTTCGATTGCTTGCTGTAAATTATAAACCGCTTGTGGATATAACTCTGAATTATACAAACACTTTGCTGCCTGCAAATCATCTTCGGCAATTATCAATAATTTTTCAGAAAGATTCATATTTTTACTCTTTTTGCCCCTGTTAATAAATCATTCATTAATTGTTTTTTAATATATCCATACTTGTTTTTCTTTATTTTAAATTTTTCAGTACGTGTCTCAATATTATTTAATATTTCAACTATTTTTCTTTGTTCTTCCGGCTTAGGTAAAATAATAATTAAATTCCCCAATTCATTTTTTAATATCCCCTTGATCGTACTACCTTGGGATATTGACTTTAATTTACTTTTATATGTTAATAATACCCAATATAAAAACTCTTCGCTTATTTTATCCCTATTAATTATCAATCCGGTCAAATCCTGACTGATGGCAATATCTATAGAATTTATCGCCACTTTTCCTATTCCTACTCGTGAGGCAATTAATATATTATTATGAGGAATAACATTGGTGGCACTGTTCTTTAATGCTTCATCTGTAATATATTCTTGTCCATCAATAATATATTTATTGATAATGTAAGCGCTCGTCATCCACGGGATTTTACCTTTCCAATAATTTTTATTTATTGTAGAGGGTGTTCCACCGCCAATAAAATCCAAAACGATATCACTTAATTTCACCACTTCCCATTCTTTTGGTATCCTGCCAATTTCCGTCTTTTTGAATTCCTTATGGCCAATACCTTTGGTCAACAAATCCTGCATCAAGCTTTGTTTTAATTGTTCTGTTTTCTCAATTGTTTGATTGATTTTCTCGATTACCTCATCAATAGTCGATAAAATCTCTGTGATCTTTTGTTGTTCAGGAAGGGAAGGTAGATTTATCCGTATTTTCTTTAAATCTTCTTGATTTAATTTTACTCTAGTTGAACCTACTATGTAAGAACGTAAATCCATATAATTAAGCAAATACATTATAAATTTATTTCTTGTTTTGGTTTTAAGAGCCTGCAGAATATGTGCATGATTATTAACCCAAAATTTACCAGTCATTATATAGCTTGATTCTTCGTATTTATTATAAGAACCACCATCTTCAGCTAATAGTATATATTCGCCATCGTAAATATAATCATCAATATAATCTAAAATGCCATTAGCACCACAGTATGGATATATGCCTTTTCTATTTACTCTCTCCATTTCGCTTAGTGGAACTCGTTTATAATCATATATCTCGATAACTTGATTCAAATTTAGACTCACCCAGTTTGATTTATTAGATTGCATTATAATAATCCCTACGGGAAATCAACCGGTGAGCATCTTGATTTAATGATAAATATTTATTAATTAATTCAATCAATTTCATTTTATTCCATCTTTTCATTATTATCAACTCAAACAGAAGTAGTGTCCAGTAGCATAGTTGCGATAAATTCTTACTAAACTCAACAATAAAATCATCGGGTGGCGAATCTACAATAAAAATATCGGCATCTTTATAGTTTGATTTTATCCTTAATCTGTAACTGAAATGTAATATCGTTGTCGGACCTGGATCATGATCTAATTTGAATTTACCGGGATTCTTTTTAAATGTTTCATCTATTCTATGAGGGTGCTCTGCTTTCAAACAAGCAGCAATGGATTCAACTGGTCTTACGTTTCTCTTTAAATTATGTGGTATTATTAGATGATCGGGGAAATTAATTGGTTTATATCCTTGTCTTTTACAACCAGAAAATGCAAAATGCCACGGAGGTATTTTTCTCTTCATTAGAAAATCGCTAATTTTTCTTAAACATCTGATATGAGAATCTGATTTCTGGCCATCAATCAAATATGATAATGCTTCACCAGCAGAGTATATAGCATAATATATCTGTATCAATTTCCAATGATTGTTAATTCTTACAATACTTATATCATCTATTAATTCTCTACATCCTAAATATTCAGTATTCCATGCTAGCTTTAAAAACCTTTCTATATAATTAACCTCTGATGTATGTATGGGTTGTATGGTTGTGAATTTATCAATAACAAAATTTCCAAAAACCCGCCATTCACCATATGTTGATATAAGATAATCACAGATATTACGAAGATAGAGTCTATAGGTCTCAAATTTTTTATCTATATCAGAATCAAGATACGCCATTATTTCTCCATAATATTTATAATATAATTAATAAATGCAGAACTTGTAATAAGCATATACCGGGCTTCCGTTTCATCGCATGGAAATGATTCACCGGATTCGCCATGTCGTATACCACTGTCGTCGGATGTCCAATTGTAAAGGTTTTTAAAACCCTGTTTCATTTGAGGATGAATATTTAATTTTTCGATCAATTTTGTTAATGTACCTTTTTCACCCTCAATAATCATAACCAAAGATTCTATTGCTAGAATTGATTCTTTTATTGAATTTTGATAATCTGGCTTTTGTCGATCTGCCCATAAATTTAAAGCTTTATTTAGATGCTCTCGAACAGGAGTAAAAGTATCGGGAATATTAAGGATTTTTTCGATTTCGGACCTTTCTTCATCTGCCAACAATGGAATAATTAGTCCATGGACTATTTGGTAAGGAACTTTTTCAATTCTAAATAAATCGCTGATCATGTCTTGAAATTCATGTGTACCGATAAAATCAGGAAAACAGTCTTCAGGTAAATATTTAAATATGAATTCAATAAAATCATATATTCTAAACCATTTTAAACTAAAAAATGACCGGCTTATTTTTCTTATTATAATTCTTGGTGGTGCATCAATTATCATCGAAAGGTCTTTCTCAAAAAACAGATCCCATAGATGTAGAGTAAAGGCGTATAATTTTGTAGGGGGGTTATTTCTTTCAAAAACTTCAGCTTTCCTAAAAATAAAAACATAAAACGTATTCCATATTTTAGTTTTAAGGCTGTGTGGCATTTCGTCCGGTTTTAGCATTTTGGCCTTTTTATAACCATAGCGTTCGGAGAAGAGCATTATTTGCACCCTCCCCTTATTCCCCTCCCATTATGGGAGTGGAATAGAATAAATTGAGATTGCCGCGGACTGCGACCTCGCAATGACAATCGGAATGGGATTGCTTCGCTGCGCTCGTAATGACAATCGGGATGGAAATGACTCGCTGGCGCTCGCAATTACTCAATATAATGGTTTTATTACTGTTTTGCGATGAAATCACTGCAATTCCCCAAGTCTTTCTTCCGCCCAATATTGTTTGGGTATCTTGTCAGATACGGTTTCTTTGAAACGATTTAAATTCCGCGGGGAAAGCTTCCCCTCATGTTGCAAAACCCCAACGACAAGTGCCGGACTTACTCCAACTTGCTCCGCGCAGTCGTTTACCCGCCATTCAGAGATATAAGTATTGATCCCCTTAAAATAATATTTTATGTCTTCAGCCCTTATCATTTTAAGAGCAAAAGCGTTCGCTTGATGTTCTTTAATCGTCGTAATCGCATCCGTAAGATTATCAATAAAATAGTCGCCGCGTCTCCTTATATGCAGCAGAATGTGCGCTATTTCATGCGCAATAGTAAACCAGAAATTATCTACCCGATCATACCTCAAGGTATAAACGATTACCGGATTGCCGTTATCGCGAAAAGCCGCACCATCCAGATAGGTTTTTGCCAGATGATTCAAGACAAAAAACTTGACACCTGCGGCGTTAGATAAATTAAGAAACTCTTTTATATTACCTTTTTTTGTATATTCTGCGAATTCATCCGCAATCCCATTAAGCATGTCTTCCCGATATTTGACAACAGGGTATTTTACGGCAAGCTTCTTCGCCATAGTGAACCACGTGTAAGCATAATATAAATTGAATTGCTTATACGCCGATGATTTTCGCAGGTTGGGCATTGCAATTCCATCAAACCATTTAAACTCAAGCGCTTGCATGCCCCAGAACGATTTTACTTGCTCCGCCAATCCTTCAGGATTACGGTATTTCCTTAGCCATCCTTTCTTTATCATTTCCTTAATCGGCATATAATTAAATATCTCGGCGAGAATACCGACTCGATATGTTCGTTTCACATCTTCTTTCAATCTAAGACGATAATTGGCATCAAGATTAAGCCAGAATTGCGCCGATTGGCCAAATGCTTTATTTAAAAGTTGTGCGGTTTCAACCGTTATAGCCTGTTTGTTTTTTATAAACTGGTTAACCGATTTTAACGACATGCCAATGATTGCCGCGAGATCTTCTTGTCTCCAGTTCCTTGCCTCTAATTCCTCTTTTATAAAAGGACCCGGACCTATATTATAGTATGGCTTGTAATTCTTATCCATTCGATCAATTCCCTCTATTCATAATGCTTGGATATTTCTGCGATAATAATTTTACCCGTGGTCTTGTCCGCGTCCTTCCATTCGATTTCAATTTCGAGCCTGAATTTTCCATCAATCCGGATGGAAAACCTATTTTCATATCCGGCCATTTTTTCAAAATGCAGGGAGGCGGATTTCCATAAATCCTGGATGAATGTCGCGGCTTGCAGTGCTTCAATGCGCATAAAAAACTTTTCGATCGCCGTGGCTCCCAACCGGTATTTTGTGCTTTCACCTTCCCGATAAAGCCGGAGGATTCTTTTATTTCTGATCTCGATTTCCAATTATACCGCTCCATGTTATAATTATACGCATAATTTATAGATTGTCAATACAAATTTTACCTATCTGGTAAAATCTTGAGATACAATTCATAAACCAAATGGGTTTGCCGCGGACTGCGTCCTCGCAATGACAATCGGGATTGGATTGCTTCGCTGGTGTTCGCAATGATAAGTTGATGAAAATCAGATTCTTCGCTTTGCTCAGAATGACAGATGTGCGAATTTAATCCCGCATCTAATTGTGAAGTTAATCGTGAACCTAATCGTGAAGCCTTATGCCAATTCATAATATACACTCCGTCCCTTCCCTTGTGTTTTCAACACACCCAACTTAATAAGCTTTTGAATATCATCAAGAGCGGCGCGGTTGGAAATCTTAAACATTATTTGCATTTCCCGATTCGTTATCCTGCCATTTTGATTGATAATCTCCACAATCCGCATCTGGCGTTCGGTCAGGGCAATCTGGCCTTTTTTGGTTTTGCGCAGACGCTCGCTGCTTAAGCGGATGATTCGTTCCTTTACGGCTTGAATGCTTATATGAACACCTCCAGCGAAATATTCCAGCCAACCGGTGACGTCAAGCATCACCTGGTTAACGCTCTGCAAGGCCTTATAATACGCAGGCCGGTCCGTATCATAGTAATCGTCGAGGCAGAAAAACTGTTTGGTATCAAAACCCCGTTGGTATAAAATCCAGGTCGCCAACACGCGCGCGGTCCGGCCGTTCCCGTCCACGAACGGATGAATCCGAACGAATTCGTAATGAACGATGCCGGCTTCAATGACCGGATCCAAATCCCGGACCGCGGTTGAATTGATCCATTCGACCAATTCCCGCACCAGCCCCGGAACATCCTCATTCTTTGGCGGACGGAAATAAATCTCGCCGGTTGCCCGGTTACCCACTACCACATATTTTTTTCTATATACGCCGCAGTCGGCTGGATCTTCGAGCGTATTTTTGGTTACATTCCTATGGATTTTTAGAATATCTTTTTCCTTAATAATTCCCGAACCGACCAATTTTCCAATATTCTCCAACGTATGAAGATAATTCAGCTCTTCCTGTTTATCCTTACGCTGAGCAGTAATTTCACGGCCTGAAGCAAGGTTACTAACCTGTTCCAGCGACAACCGGTTGCCTTCGATCCGGGTCGACGAATGGGCGCTGCGAATGATTGCTTCACGCCGTAAGGATATTTCCCATTTCGGGATTAACGGAGAATTGAGAATAACCTCCCTGCCGGCGGCGATCTTGGCCAGGAGGTTGACGAGCTTATGAGTATAGCGGAAATTGGGCTCGAACATATATTAATCACCCTCCCCTTAATCCCCTCTCCCACAGGGACAACAATTATTATAACAGAACTTAGTTAATGAAGCCATCAAGGGAGGGGAGATTATTTGGGGGAATTCTCTTTTCATTGAGTATGTTGGAACTATATTGTTTATTCCTCATATCCCAATTCCTTTAAGTACTCGGCGAGTTTTTGTTCGGATTCAACTAAGGACGCGTCGATTTCTTTTAATTCTTTTCTCACTCGAGGAATATCGATTTCTTCGATTTCTTCTTCGGGATATACGTAAAGAGTGACGTTTAAATTATACTCGTTCTTTTCGATCTCTTCGCGCTTAACTATCCTTGCGAATCCTTCCTTCTCCTCGCCTTTGGCATATGCGCGCACAACAGCCTCGCGATTTTTATCGCCCAAGCGGTTCAATTTCCGTACATCTGGATGTTTCTCGAATTCCGCGCTGGCGTTGATAAATAACACGCCGTTTTTCCGTGCTTTCGGCTTGTGCTTGTCAAAAAGCAGAATCGCGCCCGGCGCGCCGGTGTTATAAAACAACTTTTCCGGTAAAAGAATAACGGCATCCAGCAGGTCGTCGTTTATAACCTTGGCGCGGATCGCCTTTTCCGCTCCGCCCCTGAATAAACACCCGTTATCTATTACGATACCGACCCGGCCCTTTCCTTTAACGCCGTCGGCTGATGCCAACATATGCTGGATCCAAACCCAGTCCGCGGATTGTTTGGTGGGAAATCCATAAGAAAAACGGCTGTGCCAGAATTCCCCTTTCTTTAAACTCTCCTCCGCGTAACCGTCCTGGTTCCATGGCGGATTGGCGATAACGATATCGAAAGGCTGTAATCCGTCCCCTTTTTTGAATTTGGGATAAAGCAATGTATCGCCGGGCTGGAGTTGGGCATTTTTGATATCATGTATATAAAGGTTCATCTTGGCCAAGGCCAGGGTTTTGTAATTAGCCTCCTGACCGCGCAGGAATAATTTATCCGCTTGTTTACGGTCGCCATCCTTGACCAAATGTTGAAACGCGGTAATCAACATGCCGGCCGAACCGCAGGCCGGATCGTAGACATAATCGCCCGGTTCCGGATCGAGCATGTCGATCAGCAGTTGGATGACTTCCCGCGGCGTATATACTTCGCCTTCTTTCGCTTTTTGTGGAGCGAAATAACGCAGAATCCATTCGTAAGCGTCGCCTAGCATATCGGCCGGCACGTCGTGCAGGGACCGGATGCTGAACAACTCGACTAACTGGCGCAGAATCTCGGCATTCTCCCGGTTGTTCGTGAACTGCACGAAATCCAAATTTTCAAACACTTCGCGTAACTCCGGATTTTTTTCGGCAAGTTGCTTCATCGCCCCGGAAAAATTCTCCGGTATTTTTCCCGGTTCACTGCGAATCTGTTCCCATAAAAATTCCTGCGGCATATCAAAATCATGATACATCGTTTTACCTGCTTCGGCTTCGGCCTCGGTTTCGTTCATTCCATCGGCCATTGCTTCCTTTTTTGCTGTTTCATATTCGGTCCGCCATTTATCGCTGATCCGTTTATAAAAAAGCAGGACTAAGATAAAAGTATAATCAACCCGAGTTCGAATCAGATCCGCCGCTTTTTTTAACAGGCCTTCGATATCACCACGGGTCATTTTATCTCCGTTCGCCGGATAGGTATCCGCGATTAACTCGGTACCGGTTCTAAGAGTATAAATTCTTTTACGAGCATCCTTTGGATCAAGGGAATTTTCGAGATAACCCGCTCTTCTGAGCTCAGATAAAGCGACATTAATCTGTTCTGGTTTATCATTAGAGGGTGGATTTTTTAGTATTTTTTCAGCATTTTCATAGCTGAAATTACTCTTTTGAAACGCATCCCAGAGTATTTTATATCGATTTTCCAGCCATTTTTTTAATTTCACATAATCCTTTTATTATATAAACGATTATCCTTCATCGTTTATAGTATAATGAATTTTTATGATTTGTCAAGGGGTAAAATGCATCCGGTTAAACAAGTGCGATGAATCGCACCGCTACGAAATAGATTATTATAGAGCGCAGCTGAATTTATTCAAGAGCTACAAATTCATCGGGGCGAGACGCCCCTCGGCTGCAACAACGGGATCCTTCCCACCAAACATAATGGCGGACCATGGCGTTGCACTCAGGATGACAAAATTTCGCTCTACGCTATACGCTTTACGCCTTTCGCTTACTCGATCCGCTTGCGGAACCGCAGGATGCTGAAGGTTAAAAGGGCCGTGCCGAAGACGGCCAGGATCAGAAGCTCCCGCCAGAGCGCGGGCAGGCCCACGCCCTTCAAGAGAATACCCCGGACGATGACCAGGAAATAGGTCAGGGGATTGATATACGCGATCCACCGGAGCGCGACGGGCATGGACGCGACCGGGAAGAAAAGGCCGGAAAGCAAAAAGGCCGGCATCATGAAGGGAAAGATCGACAGCATGACCTGGGCCTGGGTCCGCGAGACGGACGCGCCGAAAAGCCCTAGGCCGAGCGAGGTAAAAAGGAAAATAAGCGAGGAAAAAAACAGCAGAACCAGGCTGCCGCGGATCGGAATATGGAACAGGAGCCGGGCCGCGACCAGGATCAGGACGACGTCGATCAAACCGACCAGAACGAATGGAATGGTCTTGCCCAGGATGAACTCGAACCGGGAGAGAGGCGAGACCAGGATCTGCTCCAGGGTGCCCAGCTCCTTTTCCCGGGCGATCGACAAACCCGAGAGCAGGGCCGTGACGATGAGCAGGATCATGCACAGGATGCCGGGAACCATGAAACTCGAACTGCGCAGCTCCGGATTGTAAAGAACCCGGACCTGAAGATTCACGAGCGGGACGGCGCGGCTCACGCCCGCGGTCGACGCCCGGGCATTCAGCGCTTGCTCCAGCCGCTTTTTGGAATAGCTGGCCATGATCCCTTCGATGTACGCCTTGGTGACGTTGGCCGAGTTGCCGTCCGAACCGTCAAGCAGGATCTGAACCGCCGCCGGTTCGGACCGGCTCAAGTCCCGGCTAAAGCCGTCCGGGATCACGATCGCGACCCGGGCCTGGTTGCTTTTCAAAGCCGCTTCCGCTTCCGTAACCGGCCCCGCCGAACCGCCGACCCGGACAAAGTAACCCGAAGCGACGAACGCGGCGGCAAGCTCCCGGCTTTCCGGCGACCGGTCGTAGTCAATGATCATGAGCGGTATGTTCTTGATATCGGTCGTGACCACGTAGCCGAAGATCACGAGCTGGATCAAAGGTGCACCGAACAGTACGAAGCGCATGCGCGTATCGCGCAGGGCTTGGATGAGTTCCTTGCGGATGAAAGCGGCCAGCGCGCTCATCCGGCGACCCTTTTTTGAAAGCGACTCGTGCTGATGAAGACGAAAAAAGCCGCGTAGGCGAACATGATCAGGAATTCCGGCCACAGCAGGTCCAGGCCCGCGCCTTTCAGGAACAGGCCCCGGATAATGACGAGGAAGTATTTGGCCGGTACCGCATAGGATATGATCCGCAAAACCAGAGGCATGCTGGCGATCGGAAAAATGAAACCGGAAAGAAGGAAAGCAGGCAGAAAGGTGGTCAGGAACGCGAGCATCGCCGCCACCTGCTGGGACCGGGAGACGAGCGACAGGAACAACCCGATCCCGAGCGCGCCGAGCATGAACAAGGCCGCGGCCAGGTAAAACAAAAAAAGGTTGCCGCGGAAAGGCACCCGGAAGATGAACACGCTGGTGACGAGCACCAGGGTCATCTGCACGATGCTGATCAGAAAATAGGGCGTCAGCTTGCCGACGATAAATTCCCGGGCCCGGATCGGCGTGTAAAAAAGCTGCTCCATAGTCCCGTGTTCCCATTCCACGGTTATGGTCAGGGCCGTGAGCAAGGTACCCAGGATCATCATGATGACCGCGATCAGGCCGGGGACGATGAAATTCTGGCTCCGGAGGCTCGGGTTGTACAGGAACCGCGTCCGGTGATCGACCGGCGGCTGCAGGTCCGGGACCTGCCTGCCATAGGAACGGAGGTATTCGGCCGCGAATCGGAGGTTGTAAACCTGGCTTACGCCCGTCATGTAACCGAGCATGATCTGGGCCGTATTGTTGTCGCTGCCGTCGACCAGGACCTGGACCGACGCCGTCTCGCCGCGACCTAGGTGGCGGCTAAAATCCGCGGGCAAGATGACCAGACCCCGGACCTCACCCCGGTCAAGAAGGCCGGGGCTTTTCGCCCAGTCAAAATCGGACCGCCGACGCAGGTCGAACACGCCGGTCTGGCGGAAAGCCTGGTATAGGTCGCGGCTCTCCCGCTTGCCGTCCAGGTCGAAAAAAGCCACGGGCACGTTTCGGACATCAAAGGTCACCGTGGACCCGAAAAGGACGAGCAGCACGACCGGCCAGATCAGGGCGAAATACAGGATCCGGATATCCCGCCGGATATGCAGGAATTCTTTGCCGATGATCGCCCAGGTCCGCATGCTAAGGTTCCATGATCGAGACGAAAACGTCCTCCAGGCTGGGCGCCACGGGTTCGAACCGGAGGATGCGGACCTGGCGCTCTCCGAGCCGGCTTTTCAATTCCCGGGCGGATTCATCCCCGTCCAGGAAAACGTGCCAGGCGACACCGAAGGGAATAAGTTTTTTCACCATGGGCTGCCGGTTCAGCAGTTCCCGGGCTTTATCCGCCGGTTCGGCCGCGAGCAAATAGATCCGGTCTTTGACCGACGATTTCAACTGGGCCGGTTTGCCCTGGGCGACGATCCGGCCGTCCTGGATCAGGGCGATGATTTCGCAGTGTTCGGCCTCGTCCATGTAATGGGTGGTGACGAAAACCGTGGTCTGCTCCTCGACCCCCAACCGGTAGATGAGATGCCAGAAGTCGCGCCGGGACAACGGGTCGACACCCGCGGTCGGCTCGTCAAGGAAGACTATCGACGGCCGGTGGAGCAGGCTGCAAACCAGAGCCAGCCTTTGTTTGAACCCCTGCGCCAACTCGCGCACGATCCGTTTCCGGTCGCGGGCCAGGCCGGCGGTCGCCAGGGCCCATTCTTTGCGCTCCTGCCGGGCCGGATTCTTAACCCGGTAGATGCCGGCGAAGAAATCGATGTTCTCCCCGACGGTTAGGTCCGGGTAGAGCGAAAACCGCTGGGACATGTAACCGATACGTTTTTTTATCTGCTCGTTCTCCTTCACGATATCCAGGCCGGCCACGGTCCCGCGGCCCGCGGTCGGCTTAAGGATGCCGCAGAGCATGCGGATGGTCGTGGTTTTACCCGCGCCGTTGGGCCCGAGGAATCCGAAGATCTTGCCCTTTTCCAAGCTGAAGCTGACGCAGTCGACGGCCGTGAATGAACCGAATTTTTTGGTCAGGTCTTGGACTTCAATGCTGTTCATAAAATGATTACGGTGATTTTAAAAATCGATTACAGTGATAATCAATGCGCTTAGTCATGGGTCGGATTGGCTTTCCGCCGGATCAGGGCGATGAAGGCGTCTTCAAAATTCGGTTCGATGGCGCGCAACTCGGCCGCGATGCTTTTTGTTTTCAGGTACGCCTTAATGCCGGCCGGGTCGGAATGCTTCAGCACGACATGCAGCGTGTCGGCGACCGGATAGGAGTCGATCAAGTTCGGATCCGGGGGCAGGACGATCTCCCGCAACCTTCCGGGATCGGGTAAGGTGACCTCCAGAATAAAATAAGGATAAGATTTTTTCACATCCTCGGGCCGGGCTACGGAGAGTAGTTCGCCCCGGTACAGAAAACCGACCCGCGAGCATCTCTCGGCCTCGTCCATATAGGGCGTGGAAACCACCATCGTCACGCCCTGGTCGTGGAGCTCGTATAAAAATTCCCAGAGCTCGCGGCGCGAGACCGGATCCACGCCGGTTGTCGGCTCGTCCAGGATCAGCAGCTCTGGCGTGTGGAGGAGACTGGCAACGAGCGCGAGCTTTTTCTGCATGCCGCCCGACAGTTGGCCGGCCCGGCGCGTCAGGAAAGGACCGAGCCGGGTGACCTGCATGAGCCTTTCCCGGCGGCTTGCGAAATCGGATTCGCGCATCAGGTACATGCGGCGAAAAAAGTTCAGGTTCTCCTCGACGGTCAGATCCGTGTATAGGGAAAAATTCTGGGGCACGACGCCGATCTTCAATTTGACCTGATCCGGATCACGGATCACGTCGACGCCGCATACCCGGGCTTGACCCCGGCTGGGCGAGAGGACGCCGGCGAGAACGCGCAGGAATGTCGTTTTACCCGCGCCGTCCGGCCCGATCAATCCGAAGATCTCTCCCGGCCCGACCTCCAGGGTCAAACCGCGCAGGGCCGGGGTCTTTTTGAAATCTTTGGATAGATCCCGGACTTCAATCACCGGCATCTTCGCGAATCTCGGCGTCGGCGGGCATGCCGGGCATGAGTTTTTCGTCCGGATTGTCGATCGTGATCTTGACCGCGAAGACAAGCTGGGACCTTTCCTCTTTGACTTGAATATTCTTCGGCGTGAACTCCGCCTCGCGCGCGATCCAGGTCACCTTGCCGCGGAACGGCTGCCCGGGATAGGCGTCGGCAAAAACGATTGCGGTCGCGCCCAGCCGGATATTGCCTAAGCGCTTTTCCGGCAGGTAGATCTTGAGCCAGGCTGCTTTCAGGTCGGCGACCTTGAGGATCGGCGCGCCCGGAAATATCATTTCTCCCGGTTCAAAGTTGCGGGCTAGGACCACGCCGGCGACGGGGCTTAAGATATAAGCGTTGGCGATCTGGGTCTGGACCAATTCGATCTGGGCCCGGGCCGCGGTCGATCCGGCCCGCGCCTTTTCCTCGGCGGTCCCCAGAACTTCATACTGGGTTTCGATAGCCTCCCAATCCTTATCCGGCAGATCTCCCGAATCGTGGAGGTTGCGCATCCGTGCAAGATTCCTTTCCAATTCGCTTTTCCGGGCCAGGACTTCCTTCAGTCCCTGCTCCGCGATCGCCAGCCCGGCCCGGGCGCTTTTTTCCTGGGCTTGCAGCTCCCGGTGGTCGATCACGACCAGGGTATCGCCGGCTTTGACCCGGCTTGCTTCGGTCACCCTTATTTCCGAAATCAGGCCGGCGAGCTTGGCCGCGATCTGGATCTCATCGACTTCGACCATGCCCGAACCGGAAATACCGGCTGGTTTAGGCCGGGTGACGATAATTACCACGACGATAATGATGACGGCCAATAAAATGATTGGGATTAAAATTTTTTTATTTTTCATGGCGCTCCTTTCTCAAAAAGAAATTCCTCGCATTAGAAAACCCGAATTGTTAAAATTTATGTCGAGCTGATCATCTCAGTTTAATCCGTGACTTTAACGCTGTCAAGGGTGGCGGTCCTTAAGGAACCAACGCCCCTGCCCGATCATTTTTTCGAAGAACACTTCGAATTTTTTCTGAAAGACCAGATACAGGCCGACCGCGGCAAACGAACCCAGGATCCCGATGATCCAACCCGCAATCCCGGCCCGGAGGATCTCGTTACCCAGGAGGACCCAAATGACGATCCCGGGCAGCCGGCCCAAGGCGATGATCGGAATCAGCACCCGTAACGCGATATTGGTCAGCCCGGCGAGATAGAATACCGCGTCGCCGAGCGGGGTTGGAAAAAGCGAAAGAAAAAGAATGAACGATAATCCCCTTTTCGTGATCTCCTGTTCGAACTTCCAGGCCTTGTCGTCCAGAATGAATTCGAGTATTTTCCGGCCCAGAACACGGGACAGGATGATCGCCAGGCCGCCGCCCAAAATGACCGCGGCCCAGGATAAAAGAATGCCTTTTCCCGCTCCGAAGAGGATGCCCGACGAAATATTCAAAACCTGGCCCGGAATGGGCGCGAAAATGATCTGGAGGATATAGAGCAGCAGATATACCAGGTAACCCCAGCCACCGTAGCCGCGGATTACGGCCCGGAATTGAACCGGGTCTTTGAGTAAAAAACCGTATTTTTTGACGAATAGATATGAAACCAGTATGATAAATAAAAAAAACAGGATCGTGCCCGCGATACCGATCATGCGCCGGGCCATTCTACGCTCCATACAGATGAAATATAGCGATTTTAACAACCGAGTCAATATAAGATCCGTTTAATAAAGCCGGGGGGCGTCCCGCCCCGAATATCAAAGGGCGAGACGCCCTTTGAGCTGGTAATATCAATTTGAAGATCTTCTGAGACCCCCCGATCCCCTCGAAAAAAACCTCGGGACCATGGCAAGTCGGACGATGACGTGGAGAGGAGTTCTTTATTTTATTGACTTTTACCTGTTTTTGGCTAAAATACGTCATGAGGCGGCTGGAAAATATTATGGTAAGTATTTGCCCAGCGAATGAACAATATCCTGATTATATATAATTGGAGAATATTCTCGGTCATTCCCGCGCTTCGTGATAAGGAGGCAAGAAAATGAGCGCAAAAAGTTTTCGAACTGTCGGATTTTTCGGACATGCCGGCGGTGGTAAGACGACCGTCTGCGACACCATGCTTTATCTTACCGGCGCGAATAACCGGTTGGGAAAGGTCGCCGACGAAACGTCGGTTTTTGACACCGATCCCGAGGAATTAAAACGTGGTTGCAGCCTTTCTTTGGGCCTGGCCACCTTTCCTTACCGCGACTACACTTTCAACATCGTCGACACGCCGGGCTACCTGGATTTTATCGGCGACGCGCTCTCCGGCGTTGAAGCCGTGGATTGCGCGGCCCTGGTCGTAGACGCCACGACCGGTATCGCGGTGGGCACGGAACGCATGCTCCAGCAGGTGGAAAAGAAGAACCTGCCGTCCCTGTTTTTTGTCAATAAATTGAAGAAGGAAAACACCGACTTTTACGCGGTCGTAAAAACGTTTCACGAGATAACAAAACGCAAGATCGTGGTTCTGACCATTCCCATCGGTGCGGCCGAGAAATTTCACGGCGTCGTCGACATCATAAAAGACAAGGCCTACGTCGCGAAAGACGGCAAAGTCGTCGAGACCGATGTTCCGGCCGACCTCAAGGATAAGGTCGCCGAGTACCGGGACCAGTTCATAGAGGCTGCGGCCGAGATTGACGACAACCTGATGACCAAGTTCGTCGAGGGCAAGGAGATCGCGCTCGACGAATGCCTGGAACCGGTCAAGAAAGGCGTATGCGAGGGTAAGATCGCGCTCTGCCTGTGCGGCGAGGCGCTCGAGCTTATCGGCGTCCAGAACCTGATCGATACGATCGCGGAATTCCTGCCTTCCCCGGACCTCCTGCCCGACATCAGCCTGGGCAGCCAGAAGATAAAGCGGTCGGACGACAGCGAATTCCTGGGATTCGTTTTCAAAACCGCGGTTGAGGCCCATCTGGGCGACCTCTGCTACGTCCGGGTCTTCAGCGGCAAGATGCCGGTCGGCAGCGTCGTCAACAACCCGACCCGCGGCGGCGAGGAGAAGATCAACCAGATCTACCAGATGAAGGGCAAAGAGAAAAAAGAAACCAACCAACTCTCGACGGGCATGATCGGCGCCCTGGTCAAGCTGAAGGACACCCATACCGGCGACACGCTGACGGGTAAATCCGCGGTCAAGCTGCCGGTCATGGAATTCCCCTTACCTTCGATCTCCATGGCCGTCGTGCCCAAAGCCAAAGGCGACGAGGAAAAGATCTCGAGCGGCCTGAGCCGCCTGCGCAATGAAGACCCGACCTTCAGTTTCGTTTTCGACCCGGAGATCAAACAGCTTTTGATCTCGGGGATCGGCGAGCTCCATCTCGACGTGATCCTGTCCCGGCTCCAGCGCAAGTACGGAGTGAGCGTGGACCTGGTCAAGCCGCGCATGAAATACCGCGAGACTTTCACGAAAAAGACCGAAGCCCAGGGCAAGTACAAGAAACAGACCGGCGGCCACGGCCAGTACGGCGACTGCTGGCTTAAGATCGAGCCCCTGGCCCGGGGCCAGGGTTTTGAGTTCGTCGACGATATCACCCAAGGCCGGATCCCCAACCGCTACATCCCGTCCGTGGAAAAGGGCGTCCGCGAATCCCTGGAACTGGGTTTCCTGGCCGGATACCCGTTCGCCGACATAAGAGTCTCGGTCTACGATGGTTCGTACCACGACGTTGACTCGTCGGACATCGCGTTCAAGATCGCCGCGAACATGGCGATGAAAGCGAATGCCGAAAAAGGCGCGATCGTGCTCCTGGAACCGATCAGCGAGATCGAGGTCTACGTGCCCGAGGATTACATGGGCGACGTGATCGGCGACCTGAACAGCCGACGCGGCAAGATCATGGGCATGGAGGTCGTCGGCCGCAACCAGATGATCAAAGCGCTGGTGCCCGAGGCCGAGATGTACAAATATTCCACGAGCCTCCGCTCCATGACGCAAGGCCGCGGTTATTTTTCGATGAAGTTCCACCATTACGAGGAAGTTCCCCGGGAAATCACCCAGCGTATCGTCGAGGACGCGAAAAAAGAAAAGAAATGAGACCGGTCCTGATCCGGATCTTCGGCCTGGGCGTACCCTCCTACGGTTTGATGCTCGTCATTTCGTTCCTGGTCGCGATCTTTCTCGTCCGCAAGTCCGCCAAGAGATACAACATCCCGGCCGCGGTCATCGAAAACCTGGCTTTCTGGGTCATGATCGGCGTCATCATCGGCGGCCGGCTGCTTTACGTCCTCTTCCACCTCAACGAATATTACGATTTTTTTACGATCTT
>Ga0315294_10003676_pt1 | contig 16757 bp, 11 predicted proteins | sample YL17G13_40_MG_FD_203626 | JGI IMG/M metagenome (GOLD analysis project Ga0315294, IMG submission 203626) | Sediment microbial communities from Yellowstone Lake, YNP, Wyoming, USA - YL17G13_40 | ecosystem: Environmental > Aquatic > Freshwater > Lake > Sediment | place: USA: Wyoming | collected... | reverse complement strand
CCACGCGGCTGCGGGTCAGCTCGGCCGCGGCGCCGAGCGGGGCGTCCGGCGGGCGGTTGAGCAGAGCGTTGAGCCGCGCGCGAGCCGAAATCCGCTGCTGGCGCAGCATCAGCAGCTCGCCCAGGAGGCGTGACTGCGCCACCTGCGCCCGCAGCACGTCCTGCTGGATGCCCGCCCCGACCGAGTACTTGGTCTCGGCCAGTTTGACGAAGTCGGCCAGCAAGTCCTTATTGGCCAGCGTAATCTCGATGCTCTTGTCCAGGAAATAGAGGTCGTAGTAGGTCTGCTTGACCTGGGCCACAATCTCGTAGGCCTTCTCGGTATAGTCGGTGACGGTGCGCTCCGCGCTCAGCGCCGCGGCCTCGCTCATCAGCCGCAGTTTCCCGGGCCAGGGGATCATCTGCCTTGCTTCCAGCATGATGCCGCGGTCAAGGCCGAACACGTCGTCAAATGAAACTGCCAGCATCGGGTCCGGCAGCGAGCGCGCCTGCGGCGCCTTGGCCCGGGCGGCGGCGATGCGGTTGCGCAGCGCCGCCAGCTCCGGGTTTTCCTGCAGCGCGATCTCGATTAGCCGGTCGAGCTGCAGCGGCGGAAGCTCCGCCTGGCGGTGCTTGCCCCCAACCTGGGGGGCTGGCTGACCAGGGTCGGGCGCCTGCTCGGCGCGCACCGGCGCCGCAGCCGCCAGCCCGAGCGCGATTGCCGCTGCCATCACCGCCGCCGGATTGAACGCCTTGTGTCGGAGAAGGCTCGCCATCTCAGAATGCCCCCCCGACCATCAGCCCGGCCGCAAACTTGTCATCCACCTGGCCCGCCTTCACGTCGAGGTGCGGCCGCAGCGCGAGGTTGAGTCCGTAGTTGAAATGGCGGCCATCGCCGGCATCCGCGCTCTCGGCGAACACCGACAGCCTGTCGCTCACCGGCAGATCGATCCCGGCAAACGGGCCCTGCAGCACCCCGCCGGAGCCGAGGCCGACCGTGACCTCGGCCGGCTGCGTGCCGAGGCGGAGTTCCTTGGTCGCCACCGCGAATGCGGACGTCGCGGAGCCGACACCGGTCACCCCTGCGGCGACCTCGATCCCCGGCCGGCTGAGGTTCTCCAGGCGCTTCTTCGCACTCACATAGAGCCGGTTCTCGCCGCCGATCCGGCCGGAGGTAGCGGCCACCTCCGTGCCGTCGCCGATGCCGACTGCGGCCGCCCCCAGGAACTCGCCGTCCGCGCCGCCCGCCACCGCGGCGCCGGTGCCGGCGGCACGGATATGCGCGTCCGGCGCCGACAGCAGCCCCGTCATCCCGGTCAACGAGGGCTTGGCCCGGCTCTCCGGGCCGGGGCCATGGTCAGTCGGCTTGGCGGCCCGAGCTGCGGCCACGCCGGAACGGGCTTGCGCAGCCAGCGGCGCGGGCTCGGCTTCGGCCCCGGACGCCGCGGCCGCAGAAATGGCTGGCGCAGTGGCTGATACCTGCGCTGTGGCGACAGCAGCCTCCCTGTCCGCCAGGCGCGCGAGGATCGCCGCCATTTGATAGCGCGTGATGGGCTCGTCCCCGCGGAAGGCGCCGTCAGGAAAGCCCTCCATCAGCCCCTGGGCCTGGGCCTTCTCGACGAACTTGGCGGCCCAGTGATCCGGCGGGATGTCCTTGAATGACGGGGCGGCGGGCGCGGAGGGCTGAGGCCGCTCGGGCGCCGCCGTCGCAGTCGCCGTTTGAGCCGGTGCCGTCACCTCGGCGGCGCTCGGCGCCGGCTGTGCAGTCACCTGGGCTGCGGCCGCACCCGCGGCCAGAAGCGCGGCCGGCAGGCTGTTGAGAGGCAGGCCCGCGGCGTTCGTCGGCACCCCGGCGCGCTTGCCCCGGTAGGCTTTGAACTCATCGGCGCTGGCGAAGGCGACCACGTTCTCACATCCGCCTCCTTGCGCCGTCAGCCGCACCGCGACCGCCTCCTCGGGCTGTGCGCGCCAGGCGCCGTTGATGCGGGTGAGGGTGATGCGTTGCCCCGACGCCGGCGACATTGCGACCGCCCGCGACCACGGGAACCGGGTCTGCATCTCGCGCACCGCGCACGACAGGTCGTGATAGCGGTACTCGCGGTTGGTCTCCCAATCGGTCACCACCACCGGGTCGGGGCCGATGGCGGCGCCGCATACCTCGCACGCCGGCGGCGCGGCCGCGAAGGCCGGGAACGCGAGCCCTGCGGCAACCACCGCCGCTATGAGCGTGCGGGATAAGGCGATAATCGATCTCGTATTCATGCGTTGCTCCTCGTATCGGTTTCAGCCCCGGATTATTCATGCTGTGCTTGAATCCGACGCACAGTGCAGCCGGTTCTTCGGTGGCGCAGGATTGCATCCTGTGTTCATTCTTCGCAAGTTGGAAACCCGCGCCACCAGGAGTGTGAATAATTCGGGTCAGCCACTGCAAAGCGACTGCGGCAGCGGCGGCACTAGCCGCGTGCCGCAAGGGGGTAGGGGAGCGATCGCTGCGCCGGCCCGGTGTGAGGCGCCGCACCATGAGCGCCGTTACCGGATGCTCTGAGAGCTGAGGCGGATTGACGGGCAAAGGCCCGCCGGCAGCCGCGCAGCGATGGCTACGCGGCGGGAGGGGAACGTAAGCCCGTGGCTGCCGCCATCGGCGGCACGGGACCGGGTGGAGGGCATTCCTCGCGCTCGAACGAACGCTGAGGCGGGGAAGGATCCGGGTGGACGGAAACAGCCGCGTCTGCCCGCGGGCAGGCGGGCTCGCCACCCCTGGCCTGAGGCCCAGGCAGGATCGCCTGCGACTCGTGTGACGGCTGCGCCGCGCACACGTGCGGCGGTCGAACCGGCTGACTGGAGGCAGCTCCGCTGCCCGTCGGGTTACAGCAGCACTGGCCCTGCTGCCCGCAGCAGCCATGCCCGCTCGCGGCCAGCGCCGCCCCGGCGCTGCCGTGAAGCGCGGCCCCGGCCGGGCAGGCCGATAAAGCCAACCCGCTGGTGACCACCCACAGCGCCACCAGGGCGACCGCCAGCAGTTTTGTGCCTGGGCTCATCGCTCCAGATTATACCACATTTCACTTACTTGTCAAACCGCCAACACCGCAAGGCCTGTGCGCCGAAAGGCACTATGGCTCTGTCCATGCTCAGTGCGGCCATCTAGCGCCGCTTGCGCCGGCGACAGAACTCACCGTAGTCGATCAGTTCCGTAACTGCGGGATGCTCGCCGCACACGGCGCACTCGGCGTCGCGCGCGATGCGCACCTCGCGGCAGCTCGCACACAGCAGGTCGCACACCAGCATGCGGCCCACCAGAGGCTTCCCCACGCCGAGAATGAGCTTTATCGTCTCCGCCGCCTGAATCGCCCCGATGACCCCGGCCACCGCCCCCAGCGGGCCCGCACGCTGTGCACCGGGCGGCGAGTCCGGCGCAAGCGGCTCCGGGTACAGGCAGCGATAGCATGGGCCCCGGCCGGGCGCGATCGTCATCACTTGCCCCTCGAATGCGTGAACGGCCCCGTGACACAGCCCCTTGCCCGCCAGCACACACGCGTCATTGAGCAGGTAACGCGCGGCCACGCTGTCCGTGGCATCCACCACGAACTCGTAGGCCTCCAGGATGCCCGGCAGGGTACGCCAGGTCAGGCGCTGCCGGTGCTCGACCACCTGCACGTCGGGGTTGAGGTCGCGCAGGCGGGCCGCGGCCGACTCCGTCTTGGGCCGGCCAACATCGGTCGTGCCGTGCAGGATCTGGCGCTGCAGATTGCTGAGCTCGACCACATCGCCGTCGGCAATGCCGATGGTGCCGACTCCCGCTGCGGCCAGGTAGAGCGCGGCCGCCGAGCCCAACCCACCCGCGCCCACCACCAGCACGTTGGCCCCAAGCAGGCGCTCCTGCCCACGCTTGCCGATCTCCGGCAGCCGCAGGTGTCTGCTGTAGCGTTCCTTCTGCCGCTCCGTCAGCGCCATGCCCAATCCTCCGCGAGCGCCCGTTTGCTTCCGGGGTTCGGCGCCCGGATTGTGCAAACTCGTACAGACGGGGTGATGAGCGCACTCTGCGCGCTGCTCGTCCGCCCCGGCCCTGTCGTGCGGGCGGCCGGCGCAGCCCACCTGGCCGTACTTCAGCTCCTTCGCCTCATCCCCCTCTCCTGGCACGATGACAGCGCGGGCGAGAATCGAGCGCCGAATCATAGTTTAAGAAAAATTTCACAAATTCTGCAGGGGCGGAAGGATTCATGCGCCGGAAGAGGGAAAATACTAAGTCGCAGATGGCACTTTCCCGCGCGCCAACGGACGTTGGCGCGCGCAGGGGAGGTTTGACTTGAGATCCAACAGGATGGCTCAGAGTGTAATGCGCAGAGCGCCCTATGGCGTCTGCGGGCTCGTCAGTTGCGCCACCTGCGAGTATTTCCAGAAAGGGCTGTGCCCGGCGTGCGTCCGCGGCAACGCCCTGGCGGCTCGAGAGCGCAACCAGGTCTGCGCCATCTACGAGTGCGTGAGGTCGCAGGGCCTCGAATCCTGCCGCGGGTGCCGCCTGTCATCCTGCTCCGTTCTGGACGCGGGGCAGGATATCCAGTGCGGCCTCGCTGAGTCGTTTGCCGGCAAGCGGGGCGGCACGTCTATGGTCAGGGCCTTAGGGGATCTTAAGTCAGTTCAGGAGACCCATCCTCCGGTTGACTTGCCGCCCCGTCTTTTGCGCCGCCTGCCCGCCTACCTGATGGCCCTTCAGGAGATGGCGCGCGAGGGCGTCGAAACCGTGGTCTCGGCCGAGCTCGCCTTGCGCATCGGCACCTCCCCCGCGCTGGTGCGCAAGGACCTCTCCAGTGCCGGCCACTGGGGACGGCGCAGCGCCGGCTACCGGGTGGACGTCCTCAGCGAGAATCTGCGCCGAGCCGCGGGGCTGGCGAACCCGCGCCACGCCGCCTGGCTGGGCTGCGAGAGCCTGACGAAGTCCCCCCATCTCCTTCAGGAGTTTCGCTACGCCGGCTGCGTCGTCGCGGCCGCCTTGTGCGAGGACGGCGAGCACGTCGGCGAACGGGTGGATGCCCTCGTTATCAGGCCGGTGCGGGAACTGCCCGTGCTCGCCAAGAGGCTCGGCATCACCGTCGCGGTGGTCGCAGTGGACGACGCCCGCGCTCAGCGAGTCGCTGAAGTGGCGGTCTCCGCAGGCGTGTGCTTCGTTCTCAATCTCACCAACAAGGTCCTCGTCCAGCCCCGCGGGGCCACCATCGAAAACGTGAACCCCATGCAGGGGCTGGTATCGCTGCTGCTGCGCGCGCCCGTAGCCGAGCCGACCCCGGAGGACAAGGCGACACGGAGGAAGCGCTCCTCGTGATCCGCGTCGTGGGGATAAGCCACCGGTTGACCCCGGTGCATCGCCGAGAGAAAGCGACCATCGCGGCCGACGCCCTGCCGCACGTGCTGCAGCGCGCCCGGTAGCGCCTCGGCGCCGGCGAGTGCGTCATCCTCTCCGCCTGTAACCGCACCGAGCTCTACTTCGTCAGCGACCGCAGCGGCGACCTTCGCGCCGCCGCCCTCGAGCTGCTCGTCTGTGACGACCGCGCCCGCCGCGCCATCCCCGCCGGCGAGGTCTATTGCCTCGCCGGCCGGGAGGCGACGACCCACCTGTGCGAGGTCGCCGCCGGCATGGATTCGCTCATTCTGGGCGAGCACGAGATCTTGTCCCAGGTCAAGGCGGCGTTGCAGGCCGCGCGCGACGGCGGCTGCGCCGGCCGCCTGCTTACCAGGCTCTTCGATCACGCCGTGCGCGCGGGCAAGCGCGCGCGCCGAGACTCGCATCGCCTCCGGCGTCTTCTCCGTCGGCCACTGCGCCGCCCGCGCCGCCGAGGACGTGCTCGGCCATCTGCGCGGCAAGTCGCTGCTCGTGATCGGCGCCGGCCGCATGGCGGAAGCCACCGCCAAGCACCTCGCCCGCCAGGGCGCGGCCCCCATTACCGTCGCTAACCGCACCCTCGAGCGCGCGCAGGAAGTTGCGCAGCGCCTGGGCGGCGAGGCCGACACCATCGCCGATCTCCCGCACCTGCTGCTCGCGGCCGACGTGGTCATCACCTGCACCTCCGCTCCTCACTTCATCCTCGACGCCGAGCAGGTGCAGCGCGCCGCCGCCCACCGCAGCGGTCGCCCGATGGTTATCATTGACGTCAGCATGCCGCGCGACGTCGAGCCCCGCGCCGGGACCGTGCCCGGCGTGCGGCTCTTCAACCTCGACGACCTCGAACCCCTCGTCGCCGATCGCCAGGCCTGCGCAGGCTGCCACAGCGGCATCGCCGCTCACCTGGAGGATCCCTCCCAGACACCATCGAACCCGGGTGACATGCCCGGCGAGCAGGCGAGCGCGGTCTGTTTGTCCTGCCACAAAGCCGACCAGATGATGTGGGCCTCCACCTCGCACTCCAAGTTGCAAAAGGGATGCCTCACCTGCCACGACCCGCACAACGGCGAGGGGCGCACCATGCTGCGCGAGGAGGAGTCAGAGCTGTGCAGCCAGTGCCATCCCGGCCACCATGACGGCCACCGCACCCCGCTAGTCGCGCTCGAGGCCTCCGCCGCAGGCGCCGCGCAGGCCGTCACCGCCATCGAGGGCTTCTACGACAAGTGCACGAGCTGCCACCCGCTCATCCACGGCACCGACTTGGGCTCCCAGACCAGGTTGCGCAGCAACGACCCCGCCAACAAGGGCGGCACCTTCATGCCCGGTTATGCCTCCACCCCGCTCGGGCGCACCTCCGCCACCAACCCCGGCTGCGCCTGGGGCGTGGCCAGCCTGGCCGGCCTGGCGATGCAGGGCGATGGCGCAAGCTGGGGCTTCAGCGGCATCGAGCTCGGCGCCCTCGACGAGGACGGTAACCCGACCTACGTCCGCGAGTACGACGGCAAGAACTACGAGTTCCCCCGCGCCAAGCTCGGCCTCGACCAGTACGCCGCAAAAAGCGACTTCCACTTGCGCGCCGACGGCCCGGCCGCGGGCGACCCGCAGGCCGAGGCCTACTTCGGCAGCCCGACCCTGAGTGCGAACGTCAAGTACAACGAGCTGACCCACCGGCAGCCGCGCTTCAACGATATCGAGGGGCAGGTGGATTTCCCGGGCAACTATATCGTGGTCACCGATGAGGACGACGGCAAGAACGACTACGCCATCAACCGCAAGGTCACCGACATCAACCTCGCCGCTCGCCACCCCAGGCTGCGCCAGGTCAAGTGGCTGGCGCACTACTGGCGCGAGTCGGAGAGCGGCAGCCAGCAGTTCCTGTACATGGAGCGCTGCGCCGGCTGCCACAAGTCCCAGACCACCCAGCCCATGGATCGCGTGACCACCGAGGTTGCCGGAGGCGCGCAGATCGAGTTCGACAAGGGCGCCCTGCGCTACATGCACACCTAGGGCCGGTTCGAGAATCGCGCGCCGGACGACGATCTTGCCGGTGTACGGCACGCCGCCGCTCGCGAAGAACGACGTCCCGCTGTTCGGCGTGGCCGACAACAAGGCCGAAAAGGACGAGGTGCGTGGGGTTGTCATGCCGACCTCGGCGTGACCTGCGAGGCCTGCCACGGGCCGGGCGCCGATCACGCCAAGAACAAGGGCAACCTCGCCGCCATCGTGCGCCCGGCGCAGTTGCCGCCCGATCGTCAGGCCATGATCTGCGGCCGCTGCCACGCGCGCGGCACTAACCCCGACGGCCTGCCGTTCGCCGCCGGCTATGTCCCGGGGCAGGATCTAACGCAGTTCCTCGCCCTCGACGCGCAGACCGAGCTTGGCGCGCGCAACAGCCAGTACAACGACCTCGTCCGCGGCAAGCACCTGGCGGCCGGCGTCACCTGCGTCACCTGCCACGACCCGCACGGCGCCGCCGGCATCCAGCACCAGTTGCGCAAGCCGGCCGATGAGCTGTGCCTGGGCTGCCACTCCGCGGACAAGCTGACCGGGGCGCAGCATTCCCCGGCGAAGGACTGTGCGCGCTGCCACATGCCGCAGGGTTCTCACCAGTTCGAGAAGCCCCAGGTCGTCCCGCCGGGAACGCCGCACTGGCACTAACATGCACGCGATAGAGGCAACATTCGTCAAAGTCTGCTTCGGGCTCTACCTCAGCGGCGCGGTGGCGTACGTCATCCACGCCGCCTCCCGCGCACACCGCTGGGGGCAGCTAGTGTTTTGTCCCGAAAGAACTTGGTAGACCGCCTGAGCGTGAAGCACGCTCGAAGCGTTGCGCGAGTACTACTGGGACTGGACACTAGCCACCGCCCTGGCCTGGCTCGGCCTGGCGGCTAACACGGGGGCGCTGGTGACGCGCGGCATCGCCGCCGGGCGCGTGCCCTACGTCACCATGTACGAATACCTCATGGCCTTCGCCTGGGCGGCACGCCCCCAGGAGTCGCAGTGCGTGGTATGCCACAGCTACGCCGTGCGGCGCCAATGGCTGGACATCGTGCCCAAGTGGAAGGCCAGCGTCCACGCGGCCCAGAGCGTCGGCTGCAAGGACTGCCACGGCGGCAACCCGCGCGAGGACGATTTCAACAAGGCGATGTACGGCGTGCCCGGTTTCACCGCCCGCTGGAGCAAGCGCGACCTCCCGGCGATGTGCGCGCGCTGCCACGCCGACCCCGCGCGCATGCGCCCCTATAATCTCGCCACCGATCAGTATGCCCAGTACAAGCAGAGCGTGCACGGCCTGCGCCTGCTCCAGGGCGGGGACACCAATGTCGCGGCCTGCACCGACTGCCACGGCGTGCACGACATCCGCGCCCCCGACAACCCGCAGAGCCGGGTTTATAAGACCAACGTCCCCAAGCTGTGCGCCAACTGCCACGCGAACAAGCAGTTGATGGCGCGCTACGGGCTGGCGGGCGATGAGTACGAGCAGTACGTGACCAGCGTTCATGGTCGCAAGCTGCTGGAGGACGCGGACCGCGCGGCCCCCAGTTGCGCGGACTGCCACGGCACCCACGGGGCGACCCCTCCGGGGGTGGAGCAGGTGCCGGCGGTGTGCGGGCGGTGTCACGCACGGACGCAGCAGGACTTCAACGCCGGCCCCCACAGCGTGCCGCTGGAGGCGACCGGCAAGCCGCGATGCGTGGACTGCCACGGCGATCACGGCATCAAGCTGCCGTCCGACGCCATGCTGGCGGGCGACGCCCGCGGCCACTGCGGGTCATGCCACGGGCCGGGCACCAGGGAGCGCCAGGCCGGCGAGCGGATTCGCTCGCTGCTCGCGCAGGAGGGGCGCAACCTCGCCGCCTCGGTGCATCTGGTCAGCCGGGCCGCGGACGCCGACATGGACGTCAGCGACCTGCGGCCGCAATTAGACCAGGCCAACACCGCCTTGATCGAGGCGAGGGCCCTGCAGCATAGCCTTTCCGTGCAGCGTGTCCAGGAAAGAATGGCCGACGCGTCGAAGATAATGACTACGGTTAAGCGCGCCGCTGGGGACGCGCTGGCCGACAGCCGGCGCCGCCGCAATACCATACTCGGCGGAGTGGTTGGCCTGGCGCTGGGCGCCGTCGTCCTGTGGTTGAAACGGCGCCAGTTGATGTCGGAGCTTCCTCCGGCGGCGTAAGATCGCGCCGCCATACCTGATGGCAATCCGGGCGCATGGATGGGGACACAGCCGCAGCCTGCGTCACCTCTTCCCGGCCCGCGGCTCCCGCGCACTGGTTGGTGGGGCAGGATTGTATCCTGCCATCCGGTTCGCAGATTGAAAATCTGCGCCACCACGGCGCGCATGTTGCGGGCACTGGGGCCACAGGCTTAAGCCTGTGCTCCATTGCGGCTAGAAGGGGCTGGGCACGGGCCGCCAGGTCGGCCTCACGAACTGAATCATGAGAGCGATTGGAGGCAAGCTGTGGGGCTGGCTGTGGAAGGCGCTCAGCTGGCGGGTTACCATTCCCCGTCTGTGCTGGCGCGCGCCCCTGGGGGTCATCCTCGCCATCCTCATCGTCGGGTTCACGGGCACCGGCTTCGTTATGCACCAAACCAGCCGGCCGCTGTTTTGCCTGTCCTGCCATGAGATGACCATGCCGGTCAACGCCTGACGTATCTCCACCCACAACGACGTCGAGTGCTCCAAGTGCCACATCATGCCCGGCACCGTCTCCATGTTCAAGAGCAAGCTCGGCGCCCTGCGCCAGGTTTACCTGCACATGCGGGGCGAGGTTAAGGCGGCCGCGATCGAGGCCCACGTCCCGGATGCCAACTGCAAAGCCTGTCATCCCCGGACGCGCAGCCTGGTCGTCTACCACACCATCCAGATCACCCACAAGGATCACTGGCATCGCGGCATTCACTGCACCGTCTGCCACAGCCAGTTGGTGCACGGTCCGCAGCCGGCCTTCGGCAATCCGCCGCGGATGGCCACCTGTTTGGGGTGCCACGATGGCAAGCAGGCGCCCGACGACTGCTCGATCTGCCATATCGTGCTCGGTCGCCGCAGTCCGACGACCTTCCGCCCGGAATGGGTGGAGGCGCACAAGGAGAACATCCGCCAGCACGGCAGCACCTGCCAGCGCTGCCACCGCGACGACTTCTGCAACAACTGTCATCGCACCTCGGACCCCCATCCGCAGGAGTGGTTGACCGAGCACCCCAAGGGCTTCCGCGCCAAGCCGAAGAGTTGCCGCGTGTGCCACGCCCTGCCCGGGGAAACGGGCGGGATGTCCTTCTGCAAGGACTGTCACGCCCTGCGCCGCGCCCACGGACTCAACTGGATCGCCGTGCACCCGGAGAAGTTCCGGCAGGACCCGAAGGACTGCGCCCGCTGCCACAAGCAGACGTTCTGCTCCGACTGCCACGCCATCTACCGCCATCATCCCGACGACTGGCTGCGCACTCACCCGGGCCCGGCGCGCGAGAATCCCAAGGGCTGCCGGGTCTGCCACACCGAGCAGTACTGCCAGAGCTGCCACCAGAAGACGGAGCCCAAGACCCACGACGCGCAGTGGCGCAAGCGCCACGGCGCCGCGGTGACCGCGGGCGAAGGCGACTGCGTGGTGTGCCACCGCCCCAGCTTCTGCCAGTCCTGCCACAGCTCCCAGGCGGGCCAGCCCAAGTCGCACGATGCGCGCTGGCCCGCCACCCACGGCACCACAGCGCTCGCCGCGCTGGGCGCGCGGTCGCCTGACCGCGCGAATGCTCCCGCGACTTCAGGCGAAGTCGCGCCCAGTTGCCGCATCTGCCACGACGCCCAGTTCTGCGACTCGTGCCACGGCCTGCCCATGCCCCATCCGCAGGACTGGCGGCAGGCCCACCGCGCCGCCGCCAAGGCTGGGCAGCCGAGACGGCTGCCCTACCAACCGGACCGTGATTGGAGCATGGGCACTCCTGCCCGTGCCGCCCAGGCAATAGTGCCTGGGCCTCGAGCGTCCCCGCCTGGGCTGTGCGCGCGCTGCCACGACCAAAGCTTCTGCACCGCCTGCCATCGCAGCACGACGCCCCAGTCGCACCAGAAGGACTGGATCAACCGCCACGGCGCCCAGGCGCAGGCCGATCGCAAGGCGTGCATGAGCTGCCACACCGAGGGCTTGTGCCTGGTCTGCCATCGCGGCGTCAAGATGCCCCACCCCAAGGACTGGCCGACCGCCCGCGGCGCCGAGGCCACCACCCCGGCGCAGCAGCAAAGCTGCGCGGCCTGCCACGCGCCGTCGTACTGCTTCAAGTGCCATGGCCTGTCCATGCCGCACCCCGACAACTGGCTCGACCAGCACGGCGCCCAGGCGCAGCAGCACCCCGAGTTGTGCAGCCGCTGCCACGGGCCCACGGGCAAAGGCAAGGTGGGCGCGACTTCGCCTGAAGTCGCGAGGACTTCGCGCGGTCAGGCGACCGCGCGCCCGCTCAAAGGCATCTGCACCACCTGCCACGAGGCGATGGCCCCGTCCGGTCACGACGCCAAGGACTGGCTCCCCCAGGGGCACTTCGTCGTCGGCAGCGACCAGCCGGACCTGTGCGCCTTGTGCCACGGCGCGGACTCCTGCCAGGCTTGTCACGCCAAGCGCGGCGTGGGACAATGAGCGCAACCTGGCGCGGGTCTGCCGCGCGCCTACCATGACCGCAGGCGGCGCACCGCCCGCTGCGGGCCGGCGCGGCGAGCCGCGTCACCGGGTGAGGGCGGTATCGGGATGTGACTGACACCACGCTCAATCGCAGTGCCCGCTGTGCCGCGCGCCCTGCGCGCGTCGCGATTCTCGGCGGCGGGCCGGCGGGGAGCTTCTGCGCCATCTGGCTCAACGAATTCGCGCAGCGGGCCGGGCGTCGCTTTGACATCACCCTGTTCGACCACAAGAGCTTCGAAAAACCGGGCCCGGCCGGCTGCAACATGTGCGCCGGCATCATCCCCGACTCGCTGGTGCGCAACATGCGCCGCTTCGGCATCGAGCTCCCCTCCCACGTCATCCAGCGCCGCATTGAAGGCTACTGCCTGGAGACCTTGGGCGGCGCGGTGGACATACCCAAGCCGCCCGGCGTCGAGCTCTACAGCACCTTCCGCGGCCCCGGTCCCCGCGGCATGTACCCCTCCGCGCAGGAGGGATTCGACTACTTCCTGCTGCGCGAAGCCGAGAAGCGCGGCCTCAACTATATCAACACCCTCGTCACCGATGTCGCCCTCCCGCCATCGCCCGCCGAACCACATGTGATCACCTGCCGCGACGGGTCGCGCTACGAAGCGGACATCGTGATCGGCGCCTTCGGCGTCAACAGCAACCTGGTGCGCGTGTTCGAGCGCCTGGGATTCGGCTACCGGGCGCCCCAGGTCGTGCGCGCCTTCCAGGCGGAAGTGCAGGTGGACCCCGATTTCATCACGCGCAGCATGGGCGACCGCGTGTTCATCTTCGCCCTCGGCTGGCGCCACCTCGAGTTCGCCGCCATCACCCCCAAGCGCCAGCACGTCACGGTCACCCTCATCGGCACCGACCCGCGGCGGCTCGACCTCGAGGAGTTCCTCGACTCCCCCTACGTGCGCCGACGCATGCCGGCCGGGTGGGCTATGCCGTGCCAGTTCTGCTGTTGCTCGCCCCGCCTGCCGGTCACCGCCGCCGCCAACGCCGTCCACGATCGCATCGTCATTATCGGCGACGCCCACGTCGCCCGCTACCTCAAGAACGGCATCGAGTCCAGCTTCTACACCGCTCGCTGGGCGGCGCAAGCCATCGTCGCCGGCGACCTTTCCGCCGCCGGCCTGCGGCGCGGCTATGTCTCGCGCTGCGGCTACTATGTGCGCGACAACCGCTACGGCCAGGCGCTGTTTCGCCTGCACGACGCCATTTCGTCATCCGCCACCATCTCTCGCACCCATATCGAGGTGGCATGCGCGGAGCAGGCTTCGCCGCGGCGCACCAAGCGCCTCAGCACCGTCCTGTGGGGCATGTTCACCGGCAACATGCCTTACCGCCAGATCGCGCTGCGCCTGGTCGATCCGCGCCTGCAGTGGAGGCTCATATGCGCCTTCGGGCGCGACGCGCTGCAGCGAGTCGCCGGCGCGCCCGATGGAGCCCAGGCACTCTTGCCTGGGCCGCACGGGCAGGAGTGCTCGTGCTCCAGTCACGCACCGCCGGTGGCTAGGTCGGAGGGCGCCACGGCGGCTCCGACAAGTCCGAGCCTAGCCGCCGCGCCCGGAGATCGCGCAGCGGCGACGGGGCGGCCTGCAGACCCGCTCGGCCCGCTGGGGCCTGACAGCACGGTGCTGATTGTCGGCGGCGGCCCTGCGGGCGCGGCGTGCGCGCTTGCCCTGGTGCGCCAGGGGCAGCGCCTGCGCCGCATCCCGCGCATCATCCTCATCGAGGAAAAGCGCTTCGGCGAGCACCAGAACCAGTGCGCCGGCGTGATCTCCCCGCCCGGCCTGGAGATGATCCGCGATCACCTCGGCGTGCGCGTGCCCTGCGACCTCGTGCAGCGCGAGATCCACGGCTACGTCCTCTACTCCGACGGCGATTCCCTGGCGCTCGACGGCGACGAGTTCGGCGAGCGCGCCACCGCCCTGCGGCGCGTCCAGCTCGACCGCCTGCTGCTGGAGGCCGCCGAGCACGCCGGCGTCCAGGTCGTCCACGCCCGCACCGGCGATATCGAGGTCGGCGACGACGGCGTGACCGTTTACACCGACAGCGGCACCTTCCACGCCGACGTCCTGGTCGGCGCATTCGGACTCGACGCCGGCGCCGCCCACGCTTTTGCGCGTGGCACGAGCTACCGTCCGCCCCATTCCCTCGAGACCCTGGCTTGCAAGCTCCATCCCGCCGGCCTCGACTACATCCCGGGCCTGCTGGATGACCGCATCCACGTGTTCTTGCCGCCCGAGCGCAAGCTCGAGTTCGGGGCGCTCATACCCAAGGGCAATCACGTGACCGTCATCGTCGCCGGCGCCCGCCTGCGCGAAGCCGACATGACGAAGTTCCTGACCCGCTACGCGTCGCGCCTGCTGCCGGCCGCGTGCGACATCCGCGGATGCTTCAAGGGGTCCTTTCCCCTGGGCCCGGCGAAGCATCTCTACGGCGACCGCTACGTCGTCCTGGGCGACGCCGCGGGTATGGTGCGCCCCTTCAAGGGCAAAGGCATCAACGCCGCCATCGAGGCGGGTTGGATGGCCGCGCGCACCATGCTCGGGGACGGCATATCGCGCGCCGCATTCGAGGATTTCGCGCGCAGCCAGCGCCACCTCACCGGCGACCTGCTTTACGGCCGGCTCGTGCGCTGGCTCACCACCATGGTGGCCCACTGGCGCCTGCTGCCGGCGTTCGTGCAGGAAGCGCGTAGGGACACCGACCTGCGCCAGGAGCTGTTCGACTGCGTGTCCGGGCGCACCACCTATCGCAGCGTCGTGCTGCGGCGCGCGAACCTGCGCCTGGCGCCGCGCATGGTGTGGAAGTCCGTCGCCTATCTGTGCGGGCGGTGGTGTCGGCGCGTGCAGCCGACACCGGCTCAGGCCTACGACAACCAAGATCCGTCGCCCAAGTCGTAACGACGCGGTGAAAACATCCCAGGTCCGCCAAGACCATAGCGGGAAAAAACAACTCGCGCGTGGAAACATTGGCCACCGGAGGTCCAGCGACAGCAGACTGATACACGGAGGATGCGCCACATGGAAGCGAAAGACGCGAGAGTGCTGGTGGTCGAGGACGATTTCGACGCCGCCGATGCGGTCAAGACGATCCTCGAAAGCGAAGGCTACCAGGCAGCCATCGCCGATTCCCCCGCCAAGGCGTGGGAGGCCCTGCGGGTTGCCCGCCCCGACGTCATCCTACTCGATGTGATGATGCCCTCCGGCACCGAGGGCTTCCATTTCGTGTGGGATCTGCGCAATGCCGACGACGAGGCGCTGCGCGACGTCCCCGTCATCATCATCAGCGCCATCCACGACAGCACCCCCCTGCGCTTCCACCCCTCCGAGGGCGACGATACCTACGCCCCGGGCGAGTTCCTGCCCGTGCAGGCGTTCCTGGACAAGCCCGTGGATTCCAAGCAATTGCTGGCCCAAGTCGCGCTCGCGCTCAAGGGCAAGCCCGCCCGATAGGCGCGCCGGGGGCGGCCGGCGACTCGCCGCGCGATGGAGCCCAGGCACTCTTGCCTGGGCCGCACGGGCAGGAGTGCCCGTGCTCCAATCACCGATTTTCCTTGGGCGCGCGGTGTGTACACCGCGCGGAGGGCTAGGTCGCTGTGCGACCGCCATGTCCCTAAGCCCTTTGGGCCGGTGGCTCTGCCATCCCGTTGGGGTGGCAACGCCATCCCAGAGGGAGATGGCGGCCACGCAGTGGCCTAGCCAGCGGCCCTGCGGGCTTAGCCACTTGTCGCCGCCGGCCTGCACGAGATTCCCCATGACGAGCGCACGCCGATTTGAGGAGCAAGCGCACAAGCCGCGCGAGGTCGTTCCCACGCGGGAGCTGATCGAGCGCATCGCGTGGATCGGGCGCCTGCGCTGGCTGGCCGCCGCGGGCGTCGCCGCGGCGGTCACGGTGGTGCGCTGGGGTCTCGGCATCGAACTGCCCGTGGCGCCCCTCTATGCTCTCGCTGGAGGCCTCGCCGCCTACAACGGCCTGCTGTGGGGCATCGGCAGGCGCCTGCGCGAGTCCGCGCCCGGCTTGGCCTCCGCCGTCGCCAACCTCCAGCTCTCCGTTGACCTGCTCTTCCTCGCCGCCATGCTCTATTTCGCCGGCGGCGTCGAGAACCCGTTCGTCTTCTACTTCGTCTTCCACATCGTCATCGCCAGCATCTTGCTCTCGCGCCGCGCGACCTACTCGCAGACCGCCCTCGCCTGCGTCCTGGTCTTCCTGCTGGCGGCGACCCAGACCACCGGGCTGGTTCACCACTATCACCTGCAGGGGGTTATCCCCGAGGCCGTGCACCTCGGCGCAGTCCTCGCCTACGGCACCGCCTTCGCCGTCGCCAGCACCGTCCTTCTCACCGCCTACTTCGCCACCTCGATCACCGCCCGTCTGCGCGAGCGCGAGGCCGAGATCCTCTCCTTGAGCCGCTCGCTGGAGCAAAAGGCGGCCGACCTCAGCCGCGCCAACGAGAAGCTGCGCCAGACCGAGCGCGCCAAGTCCGAGTACATGCGCCGCGTCGCCCACGAGCTGCGCTCTCCGCTGGCGACGATCGACCAGATGGTGGGCCTGGTGGTGGAGCAGCGCAAGGGCGACGTTTCGCCGGCGGCCCAGGAAACGCTCGCCCGCGTGCGCGCGCGTTTGCGCATGCTCATGGAGGTCGCGCGCGACTTGCTCGTCCTTTCCCGCGCGCGCGAGGCCGACCTGTCACGGCAACTACAGGATGTCCGCCTCGCCGACATCATCGCAACACTCGCGCCC
>Ga0315294_10003675_pt1 | contig 16758 bp, 17 predicted proteins | sample YL17G13_40_MG_FD_203626 | JGI IMG/M metagenome (GOLD analysis project Ga0315294, IMG submission 203626) | Sediment microbial communities from Yellowstone Lake, YNP, Wyoming, USA - YL17G13_40 | ecosystem: Environmental > Aquatic > Freshwater > Lake > Sediment | place: USA: Wyoming | collected... | reverse complement strand
GGCACCCCACCTCTGGGGGAGAGCCACGAAGAGCGGAGGCGAAGGGATGGCGCGTCCCACCTTTTTCCAGAGGGTGAAACACGAAAAGGAACCGAAGGGAGACCTCGCCGCCGAGGTGGTCGCTACACCGGGCGGCGAGAAGATCTTCTCCTGCCTGCAATGCGGGACTTGCGGCAGCGCTTGCCCTGTGTCCGTTCCGCATGGACTCCGCGCCTCAAGCGGACCGCAATTTGCCAGGGGATCGGTCCCCGCCATTATCCTGTCCCGGCCCTGGCGAAAGCGTTCATGGAGATGCTCAAGCGCGCGGGCCGCATTATGCGCGAACGAAGGGGAAAGAGGCCCTCGATCATGGCTCACACATAGGTTCCGGGCTGCTGCATGCATGGTTTTGCACGCCACTGCCAGCACTCGCTTCAGGCGGTCTTTGGCGTCCTGGGTCTGGAGCTCTGCGAACTACCGGACTGGAAGTGCTGTCTATAATCTCTCTGTAGAGGAGTTATTTCACCATGCCAAGCGTTGACTGTCTTAGGGTCTTTCAGACCATCGGGGACACTCTGAACTCGCCGCTTGAAACGGCCGAGATGCTGCGGTCCGTATCCAAATCGATCGTCGAGAACCTACACGTAAAAGGGTGCCAATTTTTCCTGCTCAGCCGAGACCAGAGGCAGTTGGAGAACATTGCTTTTTTCGACTCGAGCGAGAAGTTCGCCATTAGTGGGCCGTTGGAAGTGGCGGGGATGATAGGTGAGGTGCTCCACGGAGATACGGTATTGGTTGCTCATTGCCGGTCCGATCCGCGACTCTACCATTTCCCCGCTTATCAGGAAGAGGGGATCAAATCGCTGCTCCTGGTACCGCTGAAGACCCGAGGTCAAGTGATTGGATCAATGCACATTACCACCCCCGAAGAAAGGGCTTTCTCCAGCGATGAGTTGGCGGTCATTCACACCATAGCGGCTCTTTGTACAAGCGTCATCCTCCACTCCATGTTCCAAAAGATCCTTCACCATGTCTCAGAGACTGTTCCTTTGTCGCTCGACGTCAAGGATGTACTGAACCAGATCCTTAAAGTGATTACGGAAGATTTGCGGGCAAAGGGATGCGTGATCCGACTTCTGGATCCGGATACGGGAAGGCTGGAACTATGGGCTTCTTATGGATTGAGTCAAGGATACCTAGACAAAGGGCCGGTCGACGCTAGCAGGGCGAAGACGGAAATGCTCGAAGGCAGATGTGTCGCCGTTTACGACGCCACGCAGTATTTGCAGTACCCAGAAGAGGCTAGGCGTGAGGGTATCGCATCCCTGCTAAGCGTGCCGCTCCTCGTACACGGGCGCTCTATCGGCTTCCTCCGCATTTTCACTTATAAGCCCTACGAGTTTTCAGCGGACGAGGTTCATCTCATGAAAATGGTGGGTGAGCAGTGCGCCCTCCTGATCCACAGCGCCCAGCTCTATAGCTATACCAAGGAAAGATACGAGACGCTGATGGTTGATTTCCACAATTGGTTCGACAAGTTCTATGGGTGGGGAGTGATGGAACGAAAGAATGCTGCCTGATCCATGAGTCAACTGAAGCGCCGAAGGATCTTATCATGGTGCTCTGTTGCATGATGAATGGTAGAGGAAGCCTCCCTTCTAAGCCAATGTCAGCCCCAAAAGACGTGTTTTCAGGGGAGATCTGACATGTTAACCGTCCCAACCACGTGCCCTTTTTGCGCTACCATTCGGGAAACCAGACGACTCGTCGAAGTCTCAGTAAAGAAGGATGACCATGGAAACGCTTAGAGGTATTCTAGCTGAGCACCCCTTCTTAACCGGCTTGGAAGACTGCCACCTCGACCTGCTTGTCGGATGCGCCTCCAACGTGCGATTCGACGTGGGCCAGTTCATCCTCCGCGAGGGGGAGGAAGCTAACCAGTTTTATCTCATTCGCCACGGCAAGGTGGCGCTGGAGGTGTCCGCTCCCGGACACGGTCCCATCATTATTCTGACTCTTGGCGAATCCGAAGTTCTAGGTTGGTCGTGGCTTGTCCCGCCGTACCGCTGGAAGTTTGACGCTCGCGCCGTCGAGCTCACGCGGGCCATTGTCCTCGATGGAAAATGTCTGCGCACAAAGTCCGAACAAGACCATGACCTCGGCTACGAACTTTTGAAACGGTTTGCTCACATTATCGAGAAACGACTGGCGGCGACGATAATGCAACTTCTAATGGCTATTTGCGAACGATGAGTATTCCTTCTGACATGCTAACCGTCCCGACCACGTGCCCTTTTTGCGCTTGCGGCTGCGGGTTTTACTTGCTGGCGAACAAAGGAGAACTGGTTGGTGTGGCGCCGAGCGAAACCCATCCGGTGTCCTTGGGAAGGCTCTGCGCCAGGGGCTGGGGCGCCCATGAGGCCCCTTTGTGGGGTAACCGCTTGAGGGAACCCCTGGTCAAACGGAACGGGAAGCTGGAGTCTGTTTCGTGGCTTGAGGCGCTTGATCACGTCACAGGGCGCATCAGAGATCTGATCGGCGCTGGCAAGCCCGTCGGAGTACTCGGTTCTCCCAGGGCAACGAATGAAGAAAACTATCTGGCCGGCAAGCTTGCTCGAGCTGGTCTGGAAACCAACAACGTCGATTTCTGCTACCACTCCATTTGTCGCCCGCTAATTGCAGGTCTTGAGGAAGTAACCGGGGAATACACCCGTTCAATCAGTCTGAATGACATCGAATCAAGCGAGACGATCTTGCTGATTGAGGGTGACCTGGCTAAGACACACCCGCGTGCGGCATATTCGGTGATGAAAGCCGTGGAAAAAGGAGCGCGTCTTCTTACCATTGGCTGCACAAGAACGCAAATGGCACGCCTGTCGTCCCTCTACCTGCAGACCACGCCTGGAGGTGAGGGCGAAGTAATCAACGGTCTTCTGGCCGGTGTCCTTCATCTGGGGCTGGAAGATCGAATGTCGGTAGCGGGTCATTGCGAAGGATACGACGCACTACGGCGAGACGTAGGGGCTGTCAAGGTGACCGGAGAAATGCGCCAGGCAGCGGAGTGGATCGCGCGTGCCAAGCGGGCGGCATTCTTGATGCCGCCCACCAGTGGGCAGGGCGATCAGCCTCGAAAAGACGCCGCTGGGTTCGCCACGCTCGCCGCCATCACGGGACATCTGGACAGGCCGGGATCTGGGGTCTTGCCGCTTCTTGCCCGGAGCAACGTGCGCGGGGCCTGCGATATGGGGGTCGCGCCGGATCGGCTACCCGGCTACCAACCGTTCTACGACGGGCGAGCTCAGCAGCGTCTGCAAGGCCTTTGGGGCAAGAAACTGCCATCGGCCCACGGATTGGATGCAGAGAGCTTACTGCAATCCGTGAGCGGATTGATTGTCTTGGCCGACGCCCCCCCCTCAGTCCTCCCGATGGGACAGCGAGCGATGGCTGCCATGGAGAGAATGGAATTCCTAGTGGTATTGGATGCCTTTGTCACGCCAACCGTGAGGGCCGCCCACGCTGTTCTGCCCATTGCCAGCTTTGCTGAGACCGAAGGAACACTCACCAGCATGGAAGGTAGAGTCCAAAGGGTTCGTGCAACAACCGATCCGCCGGGAGAAGCAAGATCTGGATGGCAGGTGCTTGCTGAGCTTTGCCGGAGGTTTGACGTCGGCGTTTCCTACAGTTCAGCCAGTGACGTCCTCCGCGAGATCGCCCAGGCGACGCTTCGATACGCCAGGATAGAGCAACGGATGCTAGACGAGGGATGGGGCGGGACATTGGCTGAGGACTGTGACCGCGGGAAGTTCGTGCTCCATGCCAATGGAGCGGCAACGCTGACATCTGCTGAGCGCCCACATGTGCTTGCCCGGGATGGCACCTTTGACTGGGGTCGCGACCCGCTCGTTTCGTTTTCGCCGACCTTAAGTCGAGACTATCAATCACAGCGAAAGCTCTTTCCCAATGGCTTCGTCGAAATGTGCCAGCAGGATGCGGACGAGCTCAGCGTGCGCGCAGGATGGCAGGTGAAGTTGACCTCAGTCCATGGAGATGCTGTAGTTCCAATTCAGGTAAGGACGGATCTCAGGCCCGGTGTGCTCCTTGTCCCTTACGCGTTCCGCGATCATGTCGCCAACGTGCTATGTGCAGAGAGCCGAATAGCGGTAAAGGCAGAACGGGCATAATATGCAGCCAATTGCTTACATTATAAGAAAGCCCGATATAGCGAAATGGCTTGAGAGGCTGTTGGAGACCGCAGAGGTCATCGCTCCAGTTGCTGGACATGGCGGGGATGTTGTCTTCTCAACGATCAGTTCCCCAGCGCAGGTGCTCTGGGACTTCGAGAATCCGCTTCACCCGCCGAAGCAATTCGTCCTGCCTCAGACCGACCCCATTGTTACGATCAGGCGCAATGGTCAACGCCACGAGGTTGAGCCGATTCACGATGACAGCCGCCGCATCCTCTTCAACGTGCGTAGCTGTGATGTCAAAGGAATCGCATTCCTGACTCGAATGCACGAAATGGAGCCGGCGGATGCTTCGTACATTCGCCGTTCCAACAGCCTCACGGTCATCAGCCTGACATGCAGTACTCCTTGTCCATGGGGTTTCTGTGTATGCACGGAGTCGGGCCCCTTTTTGAATGGGGGATATGACATTCAGTTGACAGATTTGGGTGAGCACTACCTTGTAGAGGTTGGTAGTGAGAAGGGTAAGGCTGCAGCGTCGGATGTCGCACACCTCTTCCGGACAGCTTCGGAAGGGGAACTCTCTCAGCGAAAGAGGCTGGAGATAGCGGCGAGAAACCGTTTTGGGCAGGAGACCTGCCATTTTGCTACGGCCATGAGGCGCATTTCGACTGGGCGTGTGCAAGACGCGTTATGGGAGAAGATAAGCGACTGGTGTCTGGAATGCGGTGGATGCAGTCTGATTTGCCCGACGTGTTACTGCTTCAGCGTCAGGGATCGCGTTCGGGATGGAGACTGGATTCGCTGCCGTACGTGGGATTCCTGCCAGTACGGAGCCTTCACGCTTGAAGCCTCGGGACACAACCCGCGCGGGCATCGAAAGGAGCGGATGAAGCGCCGTTTCTTCCACAAAGTAAGTGCGCAGTACTACGTGCGCGACGGCACGGTTGGGTGCGTTGGCTGCGGGCGATGCATCAAGGTGTGTCTAGGCACCGCGCACATGCCTGCGGTTGTAAGTGCGATCAGGAAGGGCAAGTGGCATGAATGATGTCTTCCTTCCATATATTGCACGCATAGTTGAGGTGCGGGATGAGACGCCCGACACCAAGACGTTTACCTTGCGCTTCCGCGAGTTGAAAGACTCGCAGGATTTCCAATTCCTTCCCGGCCAATTCCTGGAACTGTCCGTGTTCGGCTACGGAGAAGCTCCGTTTTGCATGGCCTCAAGCCCGACGCGGCCAGACGCATTGCAGGCTACTGTCAGACGCACCGGACAGTTGACTGATGCGTTGCACGGGCTTGGAAATGGCGACGAGGTGGGCATACGCGGTCCATTCGGCCACGGATTCGACGTGGAAGGAGCGCGCGGCAAGGACTTGCTATTCGTGGCCGGCGGCATTGGACTGCCACCCTTGCGCAGCCTGATTTGGAATGTCCTCGATGAGCGCGACCGCTTCGGTAAGGTGACCATCCTTTACGGCGCCCGGACGCCGACTGACTTGGTCTACAAGGACGAACTGAAGGAGTGGGCAAAGCGCTCGGATGTGGAATTCCACGTTACGGTGGACAGGGCTGAGCCTGGTTGGACCGGAAATGTGGGGATGGTACCGGTCTTGTTCGAAAAGACCATCCTTCGCCCGGAATCCACACTTGCATACGTGTGTGGCCCGCCGATCATGATCAAGTATGTCGTCCAAGACCTCTTCAGGCGCGGATTCCAAGAAGAGGCGGTCATATCCACATTGGAACGCATGATGCAGTGCGGCTTCGGTAAGTGCAACCACTGCGCCATTGGCCATCGCTACGTGTGCCGTGACGGACCGGTTTTCAACTATAAGCAGATCCGGGAGTTGGTCGAGTAGAGAGATGCTTATTCACTCATTTCCGTGCCTGTTCTCTTTCGGTTCAAAGGCAGCAAGCTATTCGGGAACAGGAACGGATGCTTGTACGGGAACAGGTCTAGGACCAATTTTCATTTCCCTGTGAGCCCGCAACATGGATCTACAAGAACAACTTGCCAGTCAGATTCAAGGCAACGTGGTAATCATGGGCATTGGCAATCCATGCCGCGGCGACGACGCCGCCGGGAGCCTCGTGGCCCGACAGATCAGGGATGCGCCCGGTGTACGCGTCATCGACGCCCAGGATGTTCCAGAAGACTACTTGTGCCTGGTCGTGAATCATCGGCCCGACACCGTGGTGCTGATTGATTCAGTTGATCTGGATTCTGCACCTGGCTCCATCGCCCTTTTGGATAAGGATCAAGTGGCTGGTTACTGGCCGAGCACGCACCGCGTACCAATGTGCCTGCTGATGAACTACCTCGAGCGGGAGACCAATGGCCGCATATTTCTGATCGCCATTCAGCCGCGCCAAACGGTTTTCCTGGAACCTATGAGCGCAGAGGTCTACTCGAGCGTCGCGCGCATCGCTGGCGTGTTGAACAGTGTTCTCGAAATGCCGCGAATGCCTGCTGACGTCATATTCGCCGATCAGGTGAAGAGAAAGGTGCCCGCTTGATCACCTCAGTTGCAGTCCTAATGCTGATCCTGCCCGCGGCGGGAGCCCTTTTGTCCGCGCTTCTAAAAAGAAGCGCCCGTCCCGCTGCTGTAGTGATTGCCGCCATTGTAACCGGCCTAGCTGCATGGCTCACACTCTCCACCTACGGCACCTCTTACACCAGAATGTTGGGGGATCTTCCATGGCTGCAGGGCATCGTCGATGCGCCCATTTTGGGGATCTTTGTCGATCCCTTGGCTTCTCTGATGCTGCTGGTCGCGGTGCCGATCGGATTGCTCACGGTCCTCTATTCGACTTCATACCTTACCGACAAAAACCGAGAGCACCCGGTAGGGAGTGAGCATTACGGTCGGTACTATTTCTGGCTCCTGTTGTTCATCACCAGCATGGTGGGGGTGGCAATTTCGCCTAATTTCCTTCAGTTCTTCGTCTTCTGGGAAATGACTACTTTGTGTTCGTGGGCGCTGATCTCTTTTCACCAGGCCGAGCGAAGCTTGCGGGCCGGATTCAAGGCCCTATTGATGACCCACGTCGGAAGTGCCTTCTTTCTACTGGCCATTCTCATTATTTTCGTTCGTACAAGCTCCTTTGATTTTTCAGCTCTCGCTAGGCTGCCCGATGGTTTGAGATCCTGGGTTTTGCTCTTTCTCATGATTGCAGCCTGGGCGAAGGCGGCGCAGATCCCCCTCCAAACGTGGCTGCCTGATGCCATGGAAGCTCCGACTCCGATCAGTGCCTATCTCCACGCGGCAGCGATGGTCAAAGCCGGCGTCTTCCTGATGGCCAGGACAGTGAGCAGCGGGTGGGAAATTCCACCGAAGATTGCATTTCTCATGGCCGGCATGGCGCTGCTTACGATTTTCGTCGCTCTCTCCTTTTATTTCGTTCAGGATGACCTGAAGCGGTTGCTGGCCTATTCGACCATCGCTCATCTCGGCTACGTGCTGCTTGGCATCGCGGTAGGAGGTCTTGGATCAACCCTTGGTTTCCGGGGCGGTGTCTTGCACATAATCTGTCACGGGTACAGCAAGGCGACCCTCTTCTTTTGCGCGGGCACCATCGCCTATGCCACCGGGACTCGCAGCATATCGGCGCTGCGCGGCCTGGGAAGAAGTATGCCACTCACGGCTACGGCATTTTTCATCGGGCTTCTGAGTGTCACCGGAGTTCCACCGCTGGCCTGCTTCTGGAGCAAGTTCATGATCCTTTCGGGCGCCATGCGTCTTTCCGGTCCAATAGGACCAGTAATCCTCATTCTCATCCTTTGCGAAACTCTGGTCTCCTTCGGTTGGATGCTTTATATCGCACAAAAAATCTTTCTGGGCCCTCCGCTGCCGGTGGCTCAAGTCGCCAGCGATCCACCTTGGACGATGAACGCCACTTTGATAATCCTGATGATCGGCTGTGTAGCAGCCCCGCTTGTGGGCATGCCCTTAGTGCAGTTCATGGGGAAATAGAATGGTCAATGCGGTTCGCCACGTCGAAACCAGCATCGTGATTCTGATCATTGGGTCATTGGTGAGCCTGTTGTTTGCGCGTAGGCGGAAGCTATGTGGTTGGGTTAGTTTCGCTTTCGTTTGCGCCTCCTCTGTGTACACCGGGCTCGCTGTGGTTGGAGCATGCACGGTGGCGTCAGACCAGTCTACGATCCTATCGTTACCACAACTGGGCTCCAGTCTCACCCTGCGGGTTGACCCATTGAGCGCGATCTTCCTGGCCATCGTGGCCGTGATTGCACTGCTGAGCACGCTGTACTCCGTCCGCTACATGGAGCACTACGCGCACGATAAGGTCGCAAAGTTCTTCCCCGTTCTTCTCCTCTGCGTCGCCAGCATGACCGGAGTTCTCGTGACCACGGATTTCCTGTTTTTTCTCGTCTTCTGGGAGGCTATGACGCTGACGTCATACTTCCTGGTGACGTTCGAGAGTGGGAACGCAGCCAGCCAGCGGGCGGGCCTGAAGTATTTCATCATTACCCACGGCGCAACGCTGTGCATGGTGGCAGCGGCACTGTTGCTTTGGAGGACGTCTGGCTCGTTTCATTTCGATGCTATCAGACAAACCCTGTCCGAGCTGCTAAACACTCGACCGTTCCTGGCTCACTCCATCATCTTCCTCTTCTTCTTAGGGTTTGCCACCAAAGCAGGAATCCTGCCCATGGGCGATTGGCTTCCCGATGCACATCCCGTTGCGCCTTCAGGTATGAGCGCCACGCTCTCGGGCGCACTGGTCAAACTTGGAGTATATGGGCTGGTCCGCCTCTTCTTCTCTTTTCTGGTTGTGTCGCCGTCGCTCAGGATGTGGGGGATTATTCTGGCGCTTGCAGGTACAGGATCGCTTTTCGTTGGGACCCTAACCGCCCTGCGGCAGACCGACACCAAGCGTCTTATGGCCTTCTCCACAATCGGGCAAATCGGCTACATCTGCCTCGGGCTCGGCGTGGGTGCCTACTGTCTGCAGATGTACCCGGCGCTAGCCTCGATTGCTCTCGCGGGTGCGATTTTCCACGCGGTGAACCACGCGTGCTTCAAGTCGTGCTTGTTCCTCGGCGCGGGGTCGGTGCTTTACCGGACCGGCAAGCGCGACATGGACAAGTTGGGCGGCCTGGCGAGTTTCATGCCGTACACAGCCGGCACGACGACCATAGCCTCATTAAGCATCGCGGGGGTTCCGCCCTTCAACGGGTTCTCCAGCAAGTGGTTAATCGTCGCCGGGTGCCTATTGGCAGGAATGCGATTCCCGTTGTTCCTGGTGCTGGGTCTTGTAGCGCTATTCATTTCGCTCGTCACGCTCGCTTCCTTCCTGATGGTGCTCGGATCAGTCTTTCTCGGCAGGGCCGATGAGGACATCAGAATGCGGGAAGTGCCAATATCAATGATCGTGCCCCAGGTCGTACTTGCCGCCCTCTGCGTACTGCTGGGCATCTTTCCCCAGCTCGTGTTGCGTTTCATCGGGCGTGCGATCGAGGGTGTTACTACCATGCCAGCATCGGGACTGGACGCGAGTCGGATATGGGGTGGCCTGTCGCTGACGGATGGATCGCCGGTCGGATTCTGGTCGCCCGTCGCCATTCTGGCAGCTTTGGCCATCCTGGCGTTGATCTCCTATGGCATCCAGCGGGCGGGCGGAGCCCAGGTGAGGTCGGCGCCTGTCTGGTACTGCGGAGAAGAACACGTTCCGGCCACGGTCCGTTACCCCGCCAGCAGTTTCTACCTGCCCTTCAAACACGCGTTCCAGGGAATCTATCCGAGTAGAAAAGTCCAGGTGCCGAAATTTCCGGTTCCCCTTCGCCGCGCGCTCGATTTTGACCAATGGCTGTATACGCCGACAGTCAAAATGATTGAAAGGGCCGCAGACCGAGTCAGCAGAACGCACGTCGGAACCCCGCAAGTCTATCTTTTGTGGATGGTGATTGGCGCCATCATTGTGACTGGAATCATGCTGTGGTTGAATGGCTGAGGAGATGGGCATGAATACCATAGAGCAGGCGATCCTTACGCGGGTTAAGGAAGTAGTCGCCGCACGCAGCGACGGGGCTCTCCTGTCAGCGACGCAACCTCACGCCGATACCCTCCACCTCTTGATCGATAAGAGAGCCATGCGACCCGTTGTGGATGGGCTGGTCAACGAGTTGCAAGCGCGCTTCATGACTTCGGTGGGGACGGATAAGAGACCGGTCACAGGCGACTTCGGAATCCTGCATCTGTTTTCGCTTGACCGCGATCATCTCTACGTTCTGCTCGAATCCCCCGTTTCCGAAAGTGACCTGCGGATTGATTCGATCACCCCAGTCGTCCCGGGCGCAGATTGGGGAGAGCGCGAATTCCGGGATGCTGTTGGAGTGCATCCAGAAGGGCATCCGGATCCACGCCGGTTGCTCTTGGCAGACGACTGGCCGGAAGGCGTCTACCCACTCCGAAGAGATTTCCCTTACAACTACCACCCCCCGCCTGCTGCTCATGTGCGCCCGGAAATGCGGGAACCTCCCGCCGGCGCCAGTGTGGTACCGATGGGGCCTTTCTTCCCTGTTCTGGAGGAACCTGCCTACTGGCGCTTGTTCGTCGAAGGCGAGACGATCGTGGGATGCGATAGCCGCGTCTTTTACAACCACCGGGGAATTGAAAAGCTGGGTGACAGCGTTTTGACCTACAACGAGATCCCGTATTTGGCCGAGAGAATATGCGGGATTTGCGGGTTCATTCATTCGACATGTTACTGCCAGGCCGTGGAGAAGGCTGCCGGCATCGAGGTGCCGCGCAGGGCCAGATACATCCGAACGATCATGCTGGAGCTGGAACGTATCCATTCGCATCTGCTCTGGTTGGGTATTGCAGGCCACATTATCGGTTTCGAGACGCTGCTGATGCAGACTTGGCGGATTCGTGAGCCGGTGATGTGGCTTTGTGAAGAGATCTCTGGAAACCGCAAGGCCTACGGAATGAATACGGTCGGCGGACTCCGGCGCGATCTCCCCAATCAACTTAAGCCCAAGCTCCTTGAGGTACTTGCCAACGTGGAAAAGGAGGCCAGAGCAGTTCTAAACGCGATCGTCGGGGACACCACGTTGCATGCAAGAACCAAGGGAGTTGGCGTCTTGACGAATGAATGGGCGAAGAAAATCTGTGCCGTGGGCCCGCCTGCCAGGGCTTCCGGGGTGGCAATCGATGCGCGGATCGATCACCCCTATGCGGCCTACGACGAAGTGCCCCCTCAGATTGCCACGCAAGAGGCGGGTGATACCTGGGCGCGCGTGCTCGTGCGAGTCGGGGAGTTGCTGGAATCCATTCGGCTTGTCCGCGAGGCGCTGTCGGCAATTCCCGATGGTCCGGTTTGCGCGGAGATCAAGGAGGGAATACCGCCGGGGAGAGTAGGGGTGTCGGTGGTAGAGGCACCGAGGGGCGAGGCCGTCCACTTCGTGCTGACCGGTGGTGACAACCGGCCCTATCGGTGGAGAGTGCGTGCCCCAACCTATCCGAACCTGCAGGCTCTGCCGGCTATGATCTTGAATGAAACCATAGCGGACGTACCGATTACGCTGGGGAGTCTGGACCCCTGCTTCTCATGTACGGAGCGCCTCGAGACGCTTGATAGAAAGACAAACGAAGTCAGGATTTATTCCCACGCTGAGCTTCTTGAAATCTCCAGAAGGAAGGCTCGCTGCGGAGGGGCGCGATGACGGCTTGGCTTGGTAGGAGTTTTCTGCTCTGCTTGCTGAACGTGGTGCTCGCTCTGTTTCTGTCGCCGCTTTGCGAAGGCATTATGCGCAAGCTCCGAGCCGCGATCCACTCTCGAATGGGGCCCCCGATCACGCAACCGTATTGGGATCTCTTGAAGCTCTTGGGCAAGGAGGACCTCCGAAGCACTCGCGGGGGCGTATATGCGAGCCTGCCCGCTCTCACGTTGGGTTCGCTGCTGCTTCTTGCTGCGCTGATCCCGATGGGAACTGCCCCCCCGCTTGCATTCGCCGGCGATATGATCGTGTTGCTCTATGTCGCGGCTATGAGCTGTATCCTGATCATGTTGACGGGGTTTGCCAGCGCCAGCCCTTATGCTTCCATCGGGAGCTCACGCGAAATGATGATGCTTCTATCTGTCGAACCCATCCTGGCAATCGCTCTCACGGTGGGTGCGTTCAAGGCAAGGACTTTGGCCCTGGGCGGCATTGTCAACTGGCAGGTGCGAAATGGACCAAGCATAAGTATGGCGATAGCGGGCGTGGCATTTTTCCTCGCGCTGCAGGCGGTGGTAGGCAAATTGCCATTCGATATTGCCGAGGCGGACCAGGAAATCATGGGAGGGCCCCTGGTGGAGCAAAGCGGTCCGCGACTTGCGCTTTTCCGATGGGCCATGTGGACGAAGCAGTTGGTGCTCACCTTGTTGTTGGTTGAAGTGTTCCTTCCTTGGCCTCGCTTTGGAATTCATCTGATCGATCTGGTCGTGACTACCTTAAAGGTGCTCGTGGTGCTTGTGCTCGTGACGGTTATTGACGTCGTAAATCCGAGGCTCCGCATCGATCAGGCCATGGGTTATTTCATGCGGGTCGGGGTTTCGTCCCTAGCGGCCCTGGCCTTTGCGGTGATTGGAAAGTAGGAGGAGGTTCAGGTGTTCCTGAGCAAGCTGCGAGAAGCGCTGATTTGCTTGAAAGCAGGGCGTGTGACCCTCGGATACCCGTTTGCGCCCCATGAGCCAAAACCTGGGTTCCGCGGCAAGATCACTCTCGAAGCCGATCTATGCTTCGGATGCGGCGGATGCGCAAACGTCTGCCCGGCCGGCGTGATTGTGGTGTCTGACGCGGAGCAGCACAAGCGGGTGCTGGAGTTCTACTGGCGCAGGTGCACGTATTGTGGCAAGTGCGAAGAGGTCTGTCCCGAGAAAGCGATCCGCCTCAGCCAACAATTCGAAACCGCCACGGACACTCCCCAGGACATGTACATGCGACTGGAGGTTTTCATGGGACCCTGCCAAAGGTGCGGCAGGTGCTTCCCACCCCCAACGCCGCTTGACCGGATGATGAAAACCGGTTTCCGAGATGGCTTGGACGGAGGGAGAGCGTGAAGCAGGTGTACCACGATATTGATTCTTCGAGGAGCTCCCTTAATCCCAGGGGCACTGATTGTGGGGACGGGGAAATGGACTCAACCGCGAGGCGTCGACGTCGGCGCTTGCCGACGTTTATATCCACTGTTCTTTTAACCGAGGTTTCGCCATGAACCCGGAAGCGCTGCACGCCAGTTTGATCGAGACCCTGAGCTTGACCCTGGTGATTACATCGGTGGCTGCAGTTGAGATGCGGAGGCTCAAATTCTCGATTGTCGCCTACCTCTGTCAGGCACTCCTGATCGTGGGTCTGCTTCTGAGCTTTGCTTCTGTCAACACGGCTCTGTACTGGTGGGCCGCCACCGCCCTGATCACGAAGGTGATCCTTACACCCTGGTTCCTCTTCCGGGCGATCCGCGGGGTGGATGACCGCGAATTGAAGCCGGTGATTGGTTTTGGCCCCTCGGCCGTGATTGCCGCCTTACTGCTGTTAAGCTTCTTCCGTCTCACCCACGGCCGAGTCGCACTTCTGGCACCTACCGAGCTGGGGCAGCTTGGGGTGTTCAGAACGAATTTGGCTGTAGCATCCACGGTTTTTGCACTGGGCTTGTATGCTGTGCTGACACGTCGGGATGCGATCAAGACTGTGATCGGGCTCTGCCTGCTCGAAAACGGGGTGCACCTAAGTTTGGTGAGTTTGGCCCCCGGGTTGCCCGAAACCGCGCTCTTCGGCGTTACGACGGAAGTGGTTGTGACAGTTTTCCTTCTCTTGTACGTGATAGGAGGAGTACGGCAGGCATTTGGATCCACGGATACGTTCAGGCTGCGGGAACTAAGGTGGTAAACACGCTCAAACGGTAAGTGCAGGGGGACGTACGTATGGCTGGCGAGGTGCTCACAGAGACATCGGTCCTACCCGCGGTTATATTTCTCTTGCCGATATTGACAGGTGCGATCGTGTTCTCGGCAACCCGAATGGGTCGCGGTTTTCAGCAATGGTTATCCGTTCTGACAGCAGCCCTTGTCACCGGGATGGGCGCTTGGATGGCATACAAGGCCCTGGATGGGGTGGTGCTCACGACGTGGAGCAATGAGCTGCGAGTCGATGCTTTGAGTGCCTTGATGGTAGTCATCATTGGAGGTATCGGACTGCTCGCATCGGTTTACTCCACAGGATACCTCGTTCAGCACGGACTCGTTCAACGCGGAGCTGAGGACACTGCCGCGCGCCGCATGCGTACATTCTATGGCCTTCTGATGTGGTTTCTGGGGACCATGTTGTGGGGATGCGTTACGAACAACGTGATCATGCTATATGTCGCAATTGAAGCTACCACGCTCACCTCGGGCCTTCTCGTAGCTTTCTATTGGGATCGGCGTGCGCTTGAAGCGGGCTACAAGTACCTTATGTTGCTGACCATTGGGATTACCTTCGCCTTGTTCGGCTGCGTCTTGCTTTACGCCGGTGCGGCGGCCACGAACAAACTAGTTGGAGCGAGCGCCCTGCTTATAAGCGACGTTCGGAACGTGGTCCAATTCATACCGCATGGCACTGCGGCGATTGCGATTGCGTTTCTAGTCATCGGATTCGGCACCAAGGCTGGGATTGTGCCGTTTCATCCCTGGCTCCCTGACGCGCACGCAGAGGCGCCGACCCCGATCAGCGTGCTGTTGTCGGGCGTGATGATAAAAATGGCGCTTTATGCCATGGCCCGCACGGTGAGCATCTTCTACCCAGCCTGGCCTCAGGTCACGATCTTCATCGTGGCGCTGGGCACGTTCACGATGCTGCTCGGCATTATCCTGGCTTTGACCCAAGACGACCTCAAGCGGTTGCTGGCCTATTCATCCGTAAGTCAGATGGGCTATGTAGTGGTCGGCATCGGACTCGGAACTTACCTGGGATGCTATGGCGGCCTTTACCACTTGCTCAACCACGCGCTTTACAAGTCACTGTTGTTCATGTGCGTGGGTGCGGTGATGTATGCCACGGGTGCTCGGCGAATAACGGAGCTCGGCGGACTGAGAAAACATATGCCCATCACAAGCGGCTGTTTCTTTGTAGGGGCATTGGCGCTTGCAGGCTTCCCGCCGCTCAACGGATTCTGGAGCAAGCTGACGGTATATCTGGCACTGGCAAGGGCCGGGCTGTGGTGGGCTGCGGTCATTGCCATCGTGGCCAGTATTTTGACCATGGCCGTCATGGTCCGGGCGGGATACAGAGTCTTCTGGGGAGACTGGCGCTCCGGCAGCACCCCCGAGTCAAATGTGAGGGAAGTACCGGCGCTCATGTGGGCGCCCATGGTGGCTTTGGCGGCATTATGCGTATTGCTTGGAATTTACCCCCAAGCACCATACCCACTGCTGGATCGTGCGGCGGCGGTCTTGGCGACCCTGGGCAGGTAAGTCGATTGGATCTAGCTCTCATTCATCATGAAATGCCAAACGCAGCTTGCGGGATGCAAAAAACAAAAGGCGATTGTTCGACCGCCGCAGAGACCTTCTGCGGTGGGAAATCTCGCCTCTTTCACTCTGCGATTGTCCTTATGCATTTGCCTGCCAGTCAGCCGGTCGTGGTTGATCTATTTGGCTGAGGTGCCATCATGTTGAAAGAACTATGCAAGAAGGCCTTTGGCAGAGCGCTTTGGGTGTACCACGCCAACGCCGGAGCTTGCAACGGATGCGATATCGAAGTCATCGATGCTCTCACTCCTTACTATGATGTCGAGCGTTTCGGGATCAAGTTGGTGGGATCCCCCCGGCACGCAGATGTGCTCTTAATTTGCGGCCCTGTCACACGGCAAGTTGCGCCGGCGCTAAGGAGATTAGTGGAAGCTGTTCCAAATCCGAAGCTCACGTTCGCCATCGGTTCATGTGCAACGGGAGGAGGTTGCTGGTTCGACAGCTACAACGTCTTGGGTGGTGCAGACAAAGTAATTCCGGTTGATTTTTACATCCCGGGTTGCCCTCCGCGACCTGAAGCCATCCTTTACGGGGTGGCTCTTGCACTGGGCTTGGTGCCGAAAAAGGTAGCCGAGGAAATGATGAATCAAGAGACGCTTGAGGAGTTGGCGCAGGGTAAATCAATCCTCGCCCGGAGAGCATGATGAGCATTCGTGAAAAAACCCTCGCCCTCGATGACGATAGGGACCTTGTTGAGATAATCCGGACCGTCCTCGAAAGCCACGGATATCAGGTAAATACCGCCAACGAACCACAGACTGGACTTTCAAAAGCGCCGACAGATCGCCTTGATCTGATGCTAGTGGACGTGATTATGCCTACTGGAACTGAAGGTGTCAAGGGCGGAGGAAAAGTTCAGCAAGGCGAGGTAGTCAGCGGCTGCAGTGGTTGCCACCTGCGCCACCGGCAAGTGCGGATAGTTTTCCAGGTCCAGCCGCGGAGGCCGTGGCTCGATCCGGCACAGCAGCAAGTGTTTGACCGCATCGAAAGAGATGGCCCGCAGTCGTAGCGCATCTCGGACCGCCCAGGCGACCTCTTCCATCCGAAAAGTTTCCAGCAGCCGCAGCCCCTGCAC
>Ga0315294_10003672_pt1 | contig 16762 bp, 18 predicted proteins | sample YL17G13_40_MG_FD_203626 | JGI IMG/M metagenome (GOLD analysis project Ga0315294, IMG submission 203626) | Sediment microbial communities from Yellowstone Lake, YNP, Wyoming, USA - YL17G13_40 | ecosystem: Environmental > Aquatic > Freshwater > Lake > Sediment | place: USA: Wyoming | collected... | reverse complement strand
AAAAGAAACTGTGGACAATTCATTACATGAAGAATACAGTTTTCGGTTTGCCTGCTGAACCGCGCATTACAGTTGTCAGTTTCGCAAAGGAACACGATGCGAAACTGACGGCTAAGATTATTGAGACCCATGTTAATTCGACAAATGAATGGCCTACTCTAGAGAAGGAGCCTAATTTTCACGTCAAATATATGAAGTCACATGAACCACTTGAATTTTTGGATATAACTAAATGGGATTTTGATGACCTCCGATTATGGAGCGTCATTCACTGTCTCGACCTGACCATCATCAGTAACATGTCACAGACTAATTCAGGTTATCGTTTTTTAGGCGAGCACCATACGTTTGAAGGTACCCTGGAGATGTATCAATACAAATTTAATGAGCTGTATCAGCTGACAGAGGTGGAGGAATGAACGCCTTGCTACGCAAAACGGCCTTTGCGTACGCTGCACAAATTACAAAATGAATATGGAACCAGTCAAGCGCATCTTTCTGCTCAATCTTGATATTCATAGGGTTACTGTTAATCTCGTCAACAATTGATATAACCTGATTTGGATCATTGAATTTCTCAGCCATATCAGTCATCTGACTAAGCCACGTCACATGCTTCTCATCGGACGGATCAAACTCCTTAATAAATTTACTCGTGACCGACATTTATATTTATGTAAATATTGTTTTTATCTAAGCAGCGCCGCACCCTCCACAGCCTGCCGCCACATAGGAGGAGGCCGTCTGTGTGCGGATAAAGAACCACCACACCAGGAATGCCACAATAGCCGCGATCAACAGGTTTTTATTTTTCATTCTTAATATTCCTCAACATCTTTTTCCTCTTCCTCCTCTTCCTCGAATTCTTCCTCGCTTGGGTCCTCTTCATCCATGTCCTCCTCTTCGTCCTCGTCGTCGTCCTCCTCTTCGTCTTCGTCCTCTTCGTCACTTGGTTCGTAATCATCATCTGAGTTCTCGTCCTTTACAAATCCTCCGTCACCCATGGGTATAAAACCTATATCACATTCATCATCTGTTTTAAGATACTCAGCAATCGAGCTGTCGTCTATTTCGTATGTATCATCTTCGTAACGCCAAATATGGCCCTTCCCCTCTGATAGATATTTGATTATCAAAATAACCCCATCCTTTTCAATGATCTTGGCCAGAAGTTGAACATGTTTCTTTGCACCAATGTCCGTCCACACCTTGACGAGGCTCATTGAAAATCCCTCTTAAATTTTGTTTAACTATATTAACGCAGATGCATTTACTTTTTCTTGTGGTCGCCGTACTCTTGATTGTATTACTGATCATCTGGAGGCGTGATAAAGTCAAGGTGGTGATGTCGGTCTGTGGAAACCGCGAGGATGTTGAAAAAGTCCGGGCTGAAGGATACGATACGATCGTGTATGACAAGTGTAAATCTTGTGAAGGAATTCCGGACTGTAAAGTCCTGGATAATGTGGGTCGGGAACAGGGGACTTGGGTGCAGTACGCTCTAGACAATTACGATAATTTACCTGATCATATAGTTTTCCTACCTGCACCAATTGATAAATATAATAGATTTGATAGGGCGAAGAATATGATAAATACCGGAGCTGTGGAAGGCGGGCCTATAGGAGACCATGAAAATTTCACACTAGACCACTGGGACGGAAAAGATTTAGTGAAATCGGATGTGAGGCCGTTCAGGGCATGGTATGAAAATAACATAGGTAGCTGGGACCCCAACGCAAAAGGTGTGCATTATAACGGCGTCATAAGAACCACTGGTGAGAAAATACGTCAAAAGTCCAAAGACTTCTATCAAAATCTTCATAGACAACTAACTGTCCATAATAACCTAGAGGTTGCTCATTACATGGAACGGAGTTCGGGTGTGATATTTTAATTCTTGATACAAATTAGTGATGGACGGAATTGATGTGTTGGCAATCGCCATCGTTGCCATCTTAGCCTTGGTAATTAGCAAATCAAATTCGAAATATGAAACAGAAATACCAAGGGTAATATGGACCTACTGGGACGATCCTAAACTACCACCTATTGTGCAGAGGTGTCAGGATAACTGGAAACGGTACGCACCCGAATACCAGGTGAACCTCTTAACACGAGACAATATTAACACCTGGGCTAGCCCCCCAGATTGGTTTTATAAATTGGACAAACACAGGCAGTCGGACTGGTTACGTCTTGATCTTATAAACAGAAATGGTGGAATTTGGATGGACGCGTCAGTTATTCTTACTGAACCAATTGGAAATTGGGTTCCTAAATCTGGTGCGTTTATGTTCCATCAGGATGGGATGACATCCAATAAAAACTCACCGGTATTTGAGAGTTGGTTTATAGCCGCCAGTCCAGGCCACCCTTTCATGCGGGAGTATTTTAAAGACTTTAATTCGATTTGTGAAAAGTATGGTAATGACGGCAAGGGATATTACGAGCAGTACAATTCAGTTGAGCGGTTAAAGCTCAAACAGAATATAGGCATCCCCGAATATCTCACCATCTATTTAAGTGCTCAAAAAATGATGCAAGTTGATGGATGGGATCACCGTTTGGTTCAGACGCGCCGATCGGAGGATGGGCCACTTAAATATCAGTCGCAATTTGCATGGAATTTCGACAACGTTGGCAAGTTTTTAATGGGGCCATTTCAGGGGGAGCATCCTATGATGGTCAAGTTGGTGGGGGAGGACAGGCGCGCACTAGACAAGTTGGAGAAGGATAAATGGCCTTTGGATAACACGAGTATCATAAGCAGGTATCTGGGTCCTAGCACTTCCAGCGGTTAGCGCACTCCATGCAGGTGACATAGGTTGTCATAGGCTCGTCGGCGCTGCGCGTCTGCATCTGGTAGTAGGTGGTCTTCTTGGACTTGCACTTGCCGCACTTGAACATGCCAGTGTAGTCCTCGTCACTTACTCGGAGCTTTTCCATCTGGAGCTCGCGCTCCTTGAGCTTGAAGGCGCTGCGCGCGTACGGCCCACCGGGCCAGAGCTGCTCGGCGGTGAGCAAAGCTAGGTTGCGAGTTTCGATCTCCTTATTCTTGAGGCGGTGGACGAGCTGAGGCACATAGCTCAGCTCGAGCTTTACACTGTCTCCAATTACTTTGAGGCCTACGACCGCCACCGGGTCGCGCTGCATCTCTTGCACGAGGTGAAGAGCCTTTTGCTTGTAACGCCACCGAAATGAGGGATTTTCCCACGCGCTTTCCTCTTGGTTCGCGCGGGTAACCTTGACTGCCCAATTGTAGACTGAGCGTTCGGCGTTCCGTGCAGAGACGGGAGCGCCGAGGGCACCGGTGAAGCGAGAGAGAGCCCAGGTGCGGATAGCGTGTTCGGCCATGTTTCTGTTTGTGTTGACAATGAGGTCGTGCAGAGGCTAGAGTGGACCACACAACCTACTTTTTTCAAAGAACACACCACTTAAGGATGACGGTCTAATATATACTATCTGAAATGTCGACCTATCCGATTGTTCACTGCTGGACCTCTCGTCGGGGGTGCTTTGAGCACCCCCAGTGTCCCGTATAGGGCTACGAATGACTGCCATTGCTGTGCCGAAAGAAAAGTAATCAAAAAACTTTCTCTTCAAGCGCACCGGGAAGGCGTTCCTATGGTGAAATTTGGAACGTGGCTTCATCGCAAATATGGAGACCTAATAGTTTATCGAATTAGAAAGGATGGAGTTCAGGGAATTTCCATTCCATGTGTACTTTGCAGAAAAAGTCTTGAGAAATACTCAATTCAATGGAGAGCACACATAGGTGAAAAATGGTACCGTAGCAAAAATGATGACGCGCCACCATCACATGCAACGCAAAAACAAAAACATCACATGGGTTTCGTCATATAATTCCAACAATTTCCTCCATCTGATGATCGAGGTGAAGAAACCAGCGAGCCGACCGGGCAGCTTCCAACCCAGTTCCCGCCTTTACATTTATGACCATGACTAATGGTTCATCATCTTTTTCAAATTGAACGTCCCAAATTCCAGGTTCAATTTCAGATGATGACCAAAAATTAGTCGTATTAACTTTTGAAAGTTGTTCAATAGCGGACAGACAGTCTTTTGCCCAAGAAACACTGCCGTTCTTGAATTCCCATCTTTGAAGATCACTTCGTTTAGGTTTCTCTGGTGTACACCAAAACCCCCAGAAACTCATTTTACTTTACGTGTAATACCGAGTGCACTCTCTAACTTGGATTTAGCTCTGAGAAGAGGTTTTGCACGTTTCAGTACAAGTTCTTCATCATCGGCATTTTCGGCCGCATGGACCGGTGCTATTTTTGCACTACCTACAATTTGGATCATCTGAATTTGATTTGGAAATTCAACAGGTGGTGGCTGTTTCCCTTGAAAAGATCTAAATTCCTCAATAGTCAGGGTTCCACCAAAAACCTTTAGAGCCTCCCTTTTTGGGGCGGAAAATAGAGGGGTGTATTTACCAAGGGCCTGCTTTCGCATGAGCGCAAGGTACATCTGCATTTCGCCCCATCGCACGCTCTTCATATCAATTCCGTACGACTTTGTGCATTCCCACGAACAGAAGTTTCCGACCGTCGTAAACTTTCTGCGCTTATCATCGTACTTTGTAGGAAAATGAATGACTGGACCCTCGGGAAGTGGGTGTACACACCACCAGCAAATTAGATCTGAACACATAAAGATAAATATAACAAATACAATTAGAATGCTTTTAAGTATTGATTGTGGAATTAAAAATCTCGCCATGTGTCTCATCGACCCAAAGACAAAAAAGATCCATCAATGGGACGTGTCCGGCATCCCTCCACAACACGCGGACGGTATCTACCCGTGTTTTAAACGGCACCTGGCCGAACGGCCGTGGGTCCTGACGGCCGATACAGTCCTGATCGAAAAGCAGCCCGACCGCAACCGCGGGATGAAGAGCGTCGAGAATTTTCTGCACGCCTATTTCGTCATCAACGGTGAGCGCGACGTTATTATTTATGATGCGCGACACAAAATCCCTGACATTGCAGGGGCGGGTCGGGCCCGGTACACGCAGCGCAAGAACGCAAGCATAGAGCGCGCCCGCAAGTTTATTCAGGACACCAGTCTAAATAGCAATTGGGTTGAGCATTTCGACAAGCACAAGAAAAAGGATGACCTGGCTGACACGGTCATGCAGGCTCTCAGTTTTATCGATAGGGTGCCAGGCAAGGAAACCAAGGAGGGTGCCGTCAAGGTTTCCAAACCCAGAAAACCAACTGAAAATCAGACGAGGACGAAATATTCAAAAGCCAATCTGGCGTGGATCGTAAAGACTGGAGCAAAGCAGGATGCTCGGTTCAAGAAGGACCTTGGTCGATATTATCGGTCAATTGAGGAACTAAAATCTGAGTACAATATATAATGAACGCCAGTCTTTTAGGTGAGGCCGCGAGACCAGCCGCGCCTGCTATGGCACCAGTGAAGAAAGGTGGTGACGGTATGGTCATAGGTGCTACGATAATACTCATTATAGTGTTATGTGTCGTGATATATTGGTTCTGGTTCAGAACTCCAGCCACGACTGTGGACGTCTCGACCCCGACCCCGACGCAGGGGGCCACCCAGGGCTCGACCCCGACCCCGACGCAGGGGGCCACCCAGGGCTCGCCCCCTGTCCAGCCTCCTCTGACAATACCGGCATCAACCCAGCCAGGGCCTCCAGTCCCAGCGCCATCCCTTCAGGGCGCTCCTCCGGTTCAGCCTCAGATGACAATTCCAGCGACCCCAACCCCTATGACGTTGACCCCAACCCCTATGACGTTGACCCCAACCCCTGTACAGCCGTCATCAACACCCGGTGGCGTGGCGTGTGCGGCACCAAACCCAAGCAACATTCCAACTGGCAGTTACCTGGGCAAGTGCTGTAATTGTGGGATGGGAACTGATCCAGGGACTGGATATGATCCCACAGCCCTGACTTGTGATTGCCAAACTCCATTCAACACTGTGTCACACACGACAAAGGGCATCGCATTCTGTGCAGGCAAGGACATATATGTCGACCAAAATGGTCGCCTCAATTGCTAGTTAAAAAAACCAACCGTATTTTAAAAAATGAGCTCCGTCCGCCTCGTCGATAGCATGGGGAACGACGCGGCTATTGTTCAGGCTGCTCGCGTCAGTTACGCTCAGGGGACCAAGAGCGTATCTGATGATCGCGGTCTCATCCGCTATCTCATGAGGCATCGTCACACGACGCCATTTGAGATGGTCGATTTCAAGTTTCACATCAAGTGTCCTATTTTCGTGGCACGCCAGTGGCTGCGTCACCGTACCGCATCCGTCAATGAGATTTCGGCCCGTTACTCAATTTTGCCGGACGAATTCTACATGCCAGAGAACTTGCGTTTCCAGTCAACCTCGAATAAGCAGGGGGGCGAGGAGGCGTTTCCAGACGGGACCGACCAGCTTCTCCTCTTGAAGCAGAAGGCTTCGTGTGACATGGCGTTCCATACGTACGACGAGCTCTTGTCCAAGAATTGTTCGCGTGAGCTGGCCCGTGCCCATCTCCCACTGAACACTTACACCGAATTCTTCTGGAAAATTAACCTGCATAACTTGCTCCATTTTCTGGAGCTGCGCATGGACGGACACGCCCAGAAAGAAATCCGGGACCTGGCCGTACAGGTCTATGAGCTCATTAAGCCTGTGGTGCCGGTGACGTGCGAGGCGTTCGAGGACTATCACCAAGGTTCCGTGACGTTTTCAAAGGTTGAGCTTGCTCTTCTCAAAGATATCGTCAAGGATCCAGCAAGTGCCAGTTACCGAGTTATTGCGGGCAAGGGTGAGAATGCAGAGTTTCAGGAGAAATTAAAAATTATTGGTCTAGTTTAATGGGATACGGAAGCATTTTCAGAGGAATTAGCGATGCCGCCGCCGCTGGCGGTCGAGGCGTAAGTGACGCCGCCGCTGGCGGCGCGCGAGGTGTGGGTACCATCAGTACTGCAGGTCGAGGTGTGGGTGACGCAGGAGGCGCGGCAGGTCGAGGTGTGGGTGACGCAGGAGGGGCGGCAGGTCGAGGAGCCGGTGACGCCGGTGCTGCAGGAAAAGGCGCGGCAGGAACCCCAGTTCGCCAAGGCACCCCGGGCAGCCCAGAACGTGTCGCGGCCGCAAAAGATCCCAACGTACCAGACGTTCCTTCACGTGAAGCCGGATCAGGTTGGGCGAGAAATTTCACGGCCGGTAATGCATGGAAAGCTACAAAGGTCGTTGCTGGTCTTACGGTCGTTGCTGCAGGTGTCACAATAACTGCCATCATGCTCGACAAGGCAAAAAAAGGTGCTGATAATGACGGCAAAACTTATAAGATAACAAGCATCAAAAACAAAGATGCATTTGGAAACACAATTACATGTACTTTTTCTCCGGCAATTGAACCTAACGGTGTGGTGGTGAAGGACAGTATAACAATTTCAGGTACGGGTACGGCACTCGATGGAAACTCATACACAATTACTAAGAAAACCGCATCACATTCAACTCTTGAATTCGATGCGAGCGCAAGACTTTCTGCCGAAGTGAAAAACAAGGGGTCATTTGTTTTGCACACAAGTATGGAAAATCAGATGGATAATCAGGCAAATGAGTTGGGGACGGGGCTGGGAGGATTTTTCGGTAATCTTTTTTCCGGCCTGTTTTCAGGTTTGGCAGGAGGTGCTGGAATTCTGGCAATCATCTGTATAGCTATTGTAGTTATAATGATCCTGGTTGCCATATTTAAACATTAAGTTTGTTCTACACCCTGTCCAGTCTTTGGATCTGGTATCATATTTGTAAAATCTTGAAGACCAAATCCGTTTATGACGGGATTTGTAGCGAGGCTCAGACATGCAAGCCCTGCCGCAAGTCGACCAACGTCACCAGATTGACCAGCTTCCTTAATCTGTTGAACGCGTTGCCCGACGGGTGAATTCTTGAAATCCGGTGTGCTATAAGCAAACTTCCTCTCTTTGGCTTTGATTTGCACCTTGATACCTGCATTCGGTGAGCACCAAAGACCTCCTTGTATTTTTGTCCAATCCTTGGGACACGGAGCGTAACACAGGATACCTTCCTTTTCTTTACCAGTCGGACATGAACCTTTATCACCAATTGAGTAGACTGCAGTATCCATAGGCTGTGACACTGCACGGCACGAACCAGGTATGTGAGTGTAGCCATCTGGACATCCTTCACGTTGGGTAACATTCGCCACCATGCCGCCTCCTTCAAGACCTCCAACACACTCATCAAATACACCTCTCCATGAACAATTGTCCCAATGCACCTTGGACCAACACGACGTGCCGTCGTCTCTCAAGTTGCTTCCGAATTCGGAACACGCTTTCAGCGATGGAATTTTTGTTAATAAAGCTGTATCAACCTTTGGGTGGTAGCACAGGCCTCCGTACATTTTCCATTTACCATTGCCATCCGTCTGACACTCTTTTTTACAGAAACCAGGTGAACTCTTAGTATATCCATTGTTGCATTGCATATCTGATGGTTTGCGCATATAGGCCATGCGACTTAGACGGCAGAAAAAGCCGTCATCGATGCAGCTTTGACCTTTACAGAAAGCCATCTCAGGGCAAGACTTGTACTGCTTGGGATCGAAAACCTGAGTGAGACCACGCACAAAAGTTTTTCCGAAAATCATTTCAGCAATTTCTTGACCTTCGGCGTATTTGCACGCACCATTCGAATAGTCTAGACCATTCGTTCGACAGAAACCTTCAGTAATATTTGGTATGCGCGTAACCTTGTTATAGGTGCACCCATTGCCGAGCTGCTCGGAGAATGTTCGCATATATGATTGGCGCAACTCTGCAACATTTGTTGTTGAATTCCATTCACAATACATCTCATTCTCCTCGAGAGGCCAATGAAAGCTGGCTTCCGCCGCGGTTTGTGTAGTATATGAGCAATATACATTACCTGAAGGTGCACGGACCACCTTGCCACCATGATCATTGGCCACTTTTAGCATGATGGCGTCTTTCAATGCCTGCCCTAGACCCTGTGTGTTCCAAAGCGCATCTTCCTCCGTCAAGGTTAACTTTCGTCCTAATGATTGTCTGTTTGACGCGACGAGCGTGTCAAATAATTTAGTTACAGGGTGGCCGAGATCATTCATAATATAATCATATGCATCTGACATTTTTTCTTCAAAAACAGTTTGAGATAATTTATCTAAAGGACCTACAACTCGAGGCCAGTCGCCACCCTCTTTTTCAACTTGTTCTTTTAGAAGCCTGTCATATTCGTCACGCATTCCTTCATAGATTTTTGTCGGGGTGAGATCAGTGTAGCCACCAGCACCAAATTGATCGAGGAGACCTAATGTAGCCTGAAAAGCCATTTCAGCAATAAAAACAATTGGAGCCACCGGCCCGGTTGATGAAGCTACTGTTGCTCTTGTAGTAAGAGCAGTTGAAAACTTTGTAGCAGCAATTGTTAATGTTTTTGCAGCCGCTTTAATACCTAGACGAGTTGCAAGTTTTTCACCTAGCTTGACTTCTAACTTGGCACATAAAGTAGCTGTTCGGCTTACAAGAAGTCTAATGCTTAAAAACCTATTCTTAATAAATTTCAATTCTGCACCAATTGTTCCTGGATCAAGTGCCAATACCGTTGCAAGTTTTTGCAACAAATTTGGTACATTAAGTTTTATTTTGCTAACTCCGGATCCAGGTGTGCTTGCACCCGTTAGGCTAATATTTTGAGAACTATTCCATGCATAGTAATCACCTGCAGCCTGACGCTCAGCCGCATCCCTCTGCGCCTGCGTCATTCTCGCGTACTGTGAATACTGGCGGAAATCTGGGCCCTTACCACCTGTAACCTTGAGGACGACATAAATTATGAACAAGACAAAAGCAACAAATAGAGTGAACATAAGTAAAGCAAATCCTATACCAATTCCACCCTCGTCTTCTTCATTCATGTTCACATTGGCATTATTTTCCGCCATCTGATATTATTGCTATAAAAAAAATCAACCTTAATTAAGAATGGAAATTAGGTGCCGTATAAACAAACCATTTTATGATTGGGACGGTAGAAAGTATCTTGAGTTGGAAATTGATGGTCGAATGATACAGGTCAAGGTGCCCTTCCGGTACAATCGCGTCATGTGCAGGATGTCTGGTCTGAGGACAGTTCATGAACTCAAGAAGGATGAAATAATCGATGCTCTTTTAGAAAAGAAAATATGGGACGGACACACTTACTGGATAGTTCACGGAGTTAGAGAGGTTCCACAAGAGATACTTAATGACAGAGGTATCTAGGTCTGGGTACAAATTGAAACTTCCTGCAGAAGGTCTGACTGATTTAAAAAAGGAACTCACTGTTAGAGGAGTTGAGAATGCACTCGGGTTCAGGCCTCCCAGTTTCAAGGTTTATCGGTCAGAATCCAAGGGAGAGATTGTGGTCCCCAGGTATTTTGGCAGCGAGCGGTTCGGGCCGCCCGCCACCGACGTCCGGGGTCGCCCTAGTGCTGCTGATGGGCTTGTTTTTACAGGAACTCTACGACAAGAAACGAAGCAACCCGAAGCATTCGCTGCAGGTGTCAAGGCATTCAATGAGTGCGGAGGTGGCGTCCTCTCGCTCCCGCCGGGATTTGGCAAAACATGTATGGCCCTGGCTTTTTCGGCACAACTAAAAGTTCGGACGATCATCGTGGTCCACAAAGAGTTCCTGGCAAACCAGTGGCGTGACCGCATCAAGGAATTCTGCCCGGGTGCCACCATCGGTCGGATCCAACAAGACATCTGGGACACCGACAAGGACTTTGTCATCGCCATGATCCAGACCCTGTGTTCACGAGAATTACCTTCTGAAAATTTTGATCAATTTGGTTTTGTAATTGTGGATGAAGCTCACCATATAGGGGCGGCTGCATTTTCACAGGCTATGTTCAAGTTTTGTCCCAAATGGTCCCTCGGACTTACGGCAACACCCGAACGCAAGGATGGTCTGACCCGTCTTTTGTACTGGTTCATGGGTCCTGAATTTTTTAGGGTCAACCGTGAAAATCAGAAAAGCACGCGTGTAGAAACCATCATGTATGATGACCCAGTTTTCAAGGAGGGACCACCCTTGACACGGTTTGGAAAAATTAACATGGCTGGTATGACCACTCAAATTACCGAATTGAATTCAAGAAATAAATTGATAATCGATATCATAAAAAATTGTATAGGTGACAAAAGAAGAATTCTTGTTTTGAGTGACAGACGTGAACACTGTGAATGGATTTATTCCCAATTTAAAAATGAAATTGCGGGATTATATTATGGAGGACTTTCAGAAAAGGAACTCGAGGAAACTTCCAAAAAGATTGTAATTGTTGCCACATTTTCCATGGCCCAAGAGGGTCTGGATATCCCTGTCCTGGATACCGTGATCCTGACGACACCTCACTCGGACATTACGCAGGCTATAGGGCGAATTATGCGTGAAACGAAGGGCAAAGTGAATAGTCCACTTATTTTCGACATTGCCGATCGTTGGTCAGTATGTTTTTCAATGTATCGCAAACGACTGAAGATTTATAAAAGCTTGGGGTTTGAACTAAGTTCGGACGTACCTGACGAACCTGCTGCCGCACCTGTACTCGCCGAATGTGCATTCCTCTAGGCACGCATGCTGTCCATGAGCGCAATCGCAAATACACCTGCTACAAAAAACATAACAAGGTAATTGCATTCAGTGCCCTCGGGAACGGGCAAAACTGAATTCTTCGGTAATTCCACCTTTCGTGGCGGAATTACCGATGGGTTTTCTTCAAACGGTGCATAGGACACCGCCATGTTTAATTATACTGGAGAAATTAGATGGACACCTCCCGGCCCTTGGGCTTGCGACCCCGCTTCTTCTTCTCTGAGCCTACGTGAACCTCACGAGTGTCTGACGTGGCATCGATGCTCACAATGTCAGAGACGCTCTCGTCGTCGCGCACCACCGGCCGGGTGTTTGCTGGTGGTGGAGGGCCCATCATGCCCATCAGAGATCCAAAGTCGACACCTGGACCACGCATGTCGCGCTTCAGACCAGGTGCCGGTGGCTCGGCGGCAGATGGCATCTTGTACATATTCTGCATTGCGTCATTCATACTCTGCATGAATGCGGGGTTCTGCTGCATCTTTGGCAGGACAGATTTCACCATGGAATTCGACAGGTGGAACATCATTGCAGAACCACCAACCATGAAAAGAAGCTTCACCTCTGGTGCCATTGCAACCTTGGTCTTGTACTTGTTGTACAGCTCCTCGAACACACCGTCGTAGTCATCGATGTTCTCCATGGTGTTCTGGGACCAGCCGTTCAGCTCAATATCGAATGGATCGAACTTCTCGTTCAGGAACTCGAGGCCTGTAACGGCTGCAATCATCATACGCCGCTGGAACTTGATGGACCGCTCGACCTCGATGCCGTACGTGATACGCTTGTACTCTGTACGGATCTCATCAATGTCTGAATAGATGGTCAGCTTGGCACTAGACTTGAAACCCTTCTGTACCAGGCGGGTAATCTTATTCAGCAGATCAGCCTTCTCATCCTCGATCGTCTTGTATCCCTCGGAGGGCTGGGCTGGCGCCTGTGGCTCGTAGCCCCCCTGCTCACCGCCATCCTCGTCTCCGTCCTCACTGTCTCCACCATCATACTCCTCAGGTGCAGGCACTGGAGGAGCCGTTCTCTTCCCAGGATTTACGAACATCTCCAGGCCTTCATCCATCTGTGGAGGCATGGATGACTGAGGACGCTGACGGGAGAAAGGTGACGGCCGGACAGGCCGAGACTTGGGGGCCTCACGCTTTGCAGGAGCCTCAACAGTAATTTCATCAAAAATCTTTGCCTCAGCGTCATCAAGATTTACAGTCTGGTTTCCATCACTTATACTGATCATCTCTGAAAGCTTTAAAGAAAGGAAGTTTTAAGCTTTAACGCAACATTCCGCCTAAAAAAATGTTGGTTAATTTCAAATGAAGTTTGGTAAAATTGCAGTCAATGCACTGATCATCGGTCTGCTGCTCTACATTCTGTGGGTCATGTCCCGCAAGAGCCAGTACGAGGCAGCCCCTCTTGTGACCAAGCCCGGTCCTACCGTTGCCGCGGGCCCCAAGAGCCTGGACGCCATCCCCGCCAGCCTGGATTGCACTCCAGGCCCAAGTGAGAAGGCATCTTATTACACCCGTGGCCTGACACCAGGTGGCCTGTGCGGTGACCAGGAGTACATCCGGGACCAGCTCCGGGACTATGCCATCGCTGACGGCATCGGCGGGTCCCTGCTTGAAAAGTAATTTCTTAGTATAAATTAGAAATGGCCGACTGTGAAAACAGAGAAATTTACACTGTTAATGTGGATTCGATCGGATTTGCGTCTACAACTCAGAGTGACTTTACGACATTCTTTAATATCCCATTGAAAAATGTGGTTTCAGCTGAGCTCCTTTCAGCAAATATCCCATGGACGACCGCCAACTCTCCGAGCAGCAATGTAATTTATGTTTGGGTCGAGCAATTGGTTACCAAATTCAACGACCGTACCCTTCCAGGTCTGGCTGAAAATCAGGGCACCCTGGCGACTTCAGCCAATCCCGTCGTCAACGCCCCCATCTCCACATCCGCAATTCAGGTTTCTAATACCTCAGTCCTTCAGGGAAGTTTCGTACGCTTCAACGTAGAACAGACACCAGGTAATACTAGAACAATGTATGAAAGCGCTGGAAATTTCAGCTCTAAAGTGAGTTTCATTGATCCAATTAGAAAAGTGGATAAACTGCATATCCGCATTCTCGATGAGCGTGGAACTCCTCTCAATGTTACGGCGTCCAGTTTCTTTTCCTTCCGTTTCGAATGCTCTAAAAATAACATATGCAATTACTAGATGAACCACGTAATCTATGTGGATTCTGAAAACAGAAATAAGACCCTCTTTCCAATGGCCAACTCGTATGTAGTTTACCTGACCAACCCGATCCGTAACGTTACACGGGTCGAGCTGATTTCGGCCATGTTACCAGATATAGCAACTTCACAGTACGTGACGCTTGACATAACAGAACTCCGAACACCCTACAACCAAAGCGCAACTGACAAGGCGTCAAATTGCTCAGTGGTGAACGGAGCGTTCGCAATGGTGCCCATAAAAGTGAGCTCGACTGTTGATTTTTACAGCCAAAATTACAACATTTCGGCCGAGTATCCTTCCAGAATTGAAAGTATAGATAAACTCACGGTAAATTGGTACAATCCAGATGGAGCCGCGCTCCCTGATGTGGACACCAACAAGTTTATTCTCAGATTTCATACGGAAATTGTTACAGCTGACCCAGAACGTCCAGAAAGCCTCCCAGCCCCAGTACAATGGGACGAAGGCATATTGGATCATCAAAGAGTTTTCTTCATCCTGGTCGCTATATTAGTTATCGGAATTATTGCAATTTCACTGATTAGAAAGAAATCTCAGTAAAAAACAGAGATGTGTGACTCCATCGGTAACGGGTTTTACGGAGGTGGAGGTGTCAATATAAATCTTGGTCAGGCAATCCCTCCTATGATCTATATTTCAAATGGAAATACGATGAACACTTTTTATGCAATTAGTGCACCAAATGTGTATGCAACAAATCTTACTGGTACATTACTCACACCAAGCCAGCCTTATATAACTTCCGTAGGTAACTTGTTATATCTGAACGTATGGACATATGCAAATGCGTCCAACTTTTACGGTACATTAAGTACACCTAATCAGCCCCTCATCACAAATGTAGGCGCCCTTGTAAATTTAACAGTGACCGGTACTACAAGCTCTGGGTTTTATTTGGGAGACGGCGGTGGTCTTACAAATCTAGCAGCAACGTCCATTGGTACGGTGGCTACTGCACAATCCGTCACAAACCCAAGCCAGCCAAATATAACTTCCGTAGGTACCCTCACCTCTCTAGCCGTTACGAACGACGTCACCGCCGGATGGTTCGTGGGGTCCGGAAACACCCTCAGTAATCTGAACGTCTCCAACGTTGCCACGGGTGCCCTTGCCACAACCTACCTACAGAACAACCAGACGAATATTACGTCCGTAGGTACCTTAACCTCTTTAGCAGTGACGGGTGCTGCAGCCGCCGGATGGTTCATGGGCTCCGGAAACACACTGAGCAACTTGAACGCGTCAAACGTTGCTATAGGTGCTTTATCGGCTACCCAGCTTCAGGCGGCTCAGACTAATATTACATCCGTGGGCACCTTGACCTCTTTGGCAGTGACGGGTGCTGCAAGGGCCGGATGGTTCGCGGGCTCTGGAAACACACTGAGCAACCTGAACGCGTCAAATGTTATATTTGGTATCTTACCCGATACTACACAGGCTACCAATTTATATGTTGCAAATACCCTTACAACTACAAATATCATTTCAAGTTCTTTCACATCAAACTCCACTAATATCAGTTTTAAATTCGATACCCTCACAATCCCTTATATTAATGTTACAAATACACTGAATGCTATTAGACTTATTGGCGCTGGTAATGCCATCAGTAACCTGAACGCCTCGAACCTTGCATTTGGGATTGTAAATTCAGGACTAATTCAGGGTAACACAATCTCTAATATCGCCTTTGCCAATGTGGTTGGTCTAGTAACCGGGAATATCCTAAGCAACCTTAACGCCTCGAACCTTTCGTCAGGTATCATAAATTCAGCACTCATCCAAGGTAATACAATCTCAAATATCGCTTTTGCTAATGTGGTTGGTCTAGTGACCGGTAACATCCTAAGCAACCTGAACGCCTCGAACCTTTCGTCAGGTATCATAAATTCAGGACTAATTCAGGGTAACACAATCTCAAATATCACCTTTGCCAATGTGGTTGGCCTAGTAACCGGGAATATCCTGAGTAACCTGAACGCCTCGAACCTTTCAATTGGGATTGTAAATTCAGGACTAATTCGGGGTAACACAATCTCAAATATCGCTTTTGCTAATGTGGTTGGTCTAGTGACCGGTAACATCCTAAGCAACCTTAATGCTTCAAACATAGTTATAGGTGCCCTTGCCACAACTTACCTTCAGAACAATCAGACCAATATTACGTCACTCGGTACATTGACCTCACTGGCCGTCACGGGTGCGGCGACGGCGGGATGGTTCGCGGGCTCCGGAAACACACTGAGCAACCTGAACGTCTCGAATGTTGCCACTGGTGCCCTAGCCACAACTTACCTTCAGAATAACCAGACCAATATTACGTCAGTAGGTACCTTGACTTCACTGGCCGTCACGGGTGCGGCGGCGGCGGGATGGTTTGTGGGCTCCGGAAATACCCTGAGCAACCTGAACGTCTCTAATGTTGCCACTGGTGCCTTGGCGACAACTTACCTCCAGAACAATCAGACCAATATTACGTCCGTAGGTACCCTGACCTCTTTGGCCGTCACGGGCAACGTGACAGCCGGATGGCTCGTAGGGTCTGGAAACACCCTCAGTAACCTGAACGCGTCAAACGTTGCTATAGGTGCCTTGGCGACAACCTACCTCCAGGCAAGCCAGGGGAACATCACGTCCGTAGGTACCTTGACCTCACTGGCAGTGACAGGCGCAGCGACCGCCGGATGGTTCGTGGGCTCCGGAAATACCCTGAGCAACCTGAACGCTTCAAACGTTGCTATAGGTGCCCTGGCCACAACCTACCTTCAGAACAACCAGACCAATATTACGTCCGTAGGTACCTTGACCTCA
>Ga0315294_10003670_pt1 | contig 16763 bp, 18 predicted proteins | sample YL17G13_40_MG_FD_203626 | JGI IMG/M metagenome (GOLD analysis project Ga0315294, IMG submission 203626) | Sediment microbial communities from Yellowstone Lake, YNP, Wyoming, USA - YL17G13_40 | ecosystem: Environmental > Aquatic > Freshwater > Lake > Sediment | place: USA: Wyoming | collected... | reverse complement strand
CTGCGTCTTTTCTGTGGGGTTACTTGTGCGATAAGACGAGGCACTACAAGCGTTTCATTCTTTTGTCGTTCGCGTCGTCGGCAGTTATCCTATACGTCTTCAGTTACACGCAAAACTTGGTTTTGTTGATAATCCTCTATGGTATCATGTCGATGCTTCACATGGCTCATGAAGCTCCGAAGAACGTTCTAATCGCTGAGCTGTACCCACACCAGGAGTGGGATAGGAGTTTCGCTTTCTATGAAGGGTTCACCGAATTCGGTTGGCTTATCGGGTTGTTGTTGGGGTTTTTGACCAAGACTTTCGGGTTTGATTCGACGAATACACTGTTCGTATGCAGTGGATTGAACCTGGTGGGTTTCGCCTTGTCGTTGCTACTTGTGAAAGATCCAAGTTTAGTGTTCGAGAGAAGTTTGGTCAACATGGAGAAGACCGTTGATTTTGCATCGCGAGGGATTTTTGTGGCTTCTAGGCTTCTTGATGGCGCTTCGCTAACTGGAAAACTGAAGAGAGAGAATGTCAACGCCTTCTGTTTTGGTCTGGTCCTTTTCTCGTTGGCCACGAGCATACTCTTTACGCCTCTTCCCGTGTTCATCAACCAAGTTGTTAAGGATGCGGCTCTTCCTGCAGGATTGGTTTTTGCAGTCTACGTCTTGAATTCAGGCGGGGCGATTGCAGGCTATTCTTTGGCAGGTCGAAGGTCCGAGAGATCTGAAGGCGCGAAAGGTTTTCAGAGAATTGTGTTGTTCCGAGGGTTGTTTGCATTTGTGTTCATCGGAGCTCTGATTTTGTCAGCTGCGACTTCGGTAGTGTTGGTTACTTCACTTTTGATTTTGATGGGTTTCCTCTTCGCCGTTTTCACGGTCTATACTCTTTCATTGTCGATGGAGTTGATACCCGCTAGGAAGTCTGGATTGTTCAATGTTCTAATTGGCGTGGGCGGTGCCTTCGGTTCCTTTATTGGTCCATTTATTGCCCAGACGTTCGGTGGGATGTTTGGGTTCTTTTGCGTCTTCGTCACTGCGGGCATAATCTTTCTGGTCGCTTACATCTTTTTCAGGGTCTTCTAGAACAAAAAAGAAGGAAAATGGAGGGCTTATTCAACGTGCACTCTGAAGAGGTCTACGTCTTCCCGCATTTCTGGTGTTGCTTCGAGGAAGTCTCGGACCGCGTGTTCAACGTCCTTGGATTGTGTTATGTATCTGCCCACGATGATTATGTCTGCGCCTTTTTGGAGGGCTTGTCTTGCCGTTTCAGGCACTATTCCGCCTGCTACGGCTACGAGGAATTTCTTGTCTTTGAAGGTCTGCCTCATTTCTGGGATAATTTCCAATCCGTGTTCTCTTCCGGTTTCTTGGTCTATTCCTCGGTGTAGTCCAACGATGTCTGGGAATTCTTTGAGGGATTTTAGTTTCTTCATGGGGTCTTCAACGTTCAGCATGTCTACTACCGAGTATATTGAAAGTCTTCTTGCTTCGTGAATGAATGAGTCGAGCGTTTCTGCAGGTGCGAGTCCAGCGGCTACTACGGCATCGGCGGTTTCGTCGTAGGCCAAGTCGACTTCTACTTTGCCCACGTCCAATGTCTTCAGGTCGGCGACGAAGAAAATGTCTTTGGTGACTTCTCGGAGTTGACTGATTATTTTTGTTCCGTATCTTTTGATGAGTGGTGTTCCGATTTCCAGTATTATTCTGTCGCTTCCGGGCAGACGGGATATGACTCTTTTTGCATTTTCCATATCGGGGTTGTCCAGTGAAATCTGAAGGTACGGCGGTCTCCACAGACGGGGCACTTTGAACCCCATGATTGGGTGTTTTGCTCTGTCCTTGTCGTAGAACATCTTTTCAAGTGTCGGGTACTTGGCCAAGGCTCTTCTGAGAGCAAGTTTCGTCGCTCCGTAGTTGTAGTGGTAGATTTTGCGGAAGTCAGTGGCTTGGGGGTGTATGAAGACGCTGGCTATTATGACCCAATCGTCGGCTTTTTCCTTGGGAATTATGCCTTCTTCCATCGAGTCTGCGACGGCTTTTGCTACTGCGGCTTGGGCCGGCCCGAAGATCTTGCCGATATCCCCCATGTTTTTTACAGTGACCTTTGGCACCAGTAGCGTGTGGGGTTTAGGCGGAAGATTCGGCCTTATTACAGCTAATAGCGGCGTGTGGCCTGGGGACAAGTGGCTCATCCCTGCTGCAAAAGCGTCTCCAACTGGGCCGTTCTTGTCACCTATCAATAAGTCTATGTGTGCTACTTCGTTTCCTTCTCCGATCAATGCTTCGCCGATGAGGAAGGTGTGTCCCGATGAATCTTCAAATGATTCCGACGTGAATTCTGTCGGCAAGCTGTCGGTTATGTCTTTAAAGTCGACATTGAACTCTTTGAGCCACGTGTAGAGCGTGTCTCTGTGAATGTTCATGGCTTCGGCTGTTCCTAGAACTGTCGGTTTTGTCGGTTTAAGCTTTGGAGCGGCGCGACCTTCCGATGCTTTCTTTGCGGCTTCCGTCAGCATTTTGACGAGTTCTTCTCTTGTTTCAGGTTTTCTTATGTTTTGCTCCGACATTGACTATGCCACATGGAACAAGTGACTGCACATCTAGTATATAAGCATGTCGGAATGATGCTGAGTCCAACTGAAGTGAACATGGATGCGTCATTGATGTGTCGTCTAAAGACGGGTGTATAGATTCTATGCGACGGTCGTTGAGAGTGATGTCGGATTCAAGGTGTCCTCTTTCTTGAATTAAACTCCTGAAGTGTCGGTGGTCTTGTTCTTTGAAGTATCTGAAGAGTGGGGTCGGGGATTTGCTTGTCGGCGGTAAGTCTATATACTTTGAAGGAGCCTAAGAGGCTTAAAATCGGCTTTAGGAGTTAATCTGAATGTCATGGAAAGACATCATATGCGTTCTTTTGGTGATATTGGGTATCGTTCTTTTCCTGTATGCCTCGAACGCTTACGATGCTGTTGCAGGGTACGCTGGGATCGGCGGGATCGTATTGTATGCAGCCTTGCAGGCTTACAAAGCCGTGTTGAAAAATGGTGAGAAGCTAGAAGCCGTAAAGGCTTGAGTATTTTTCGTTGAGGTAGTTCAAGTGGGGTTTGACGTTTAGTTTCTTTCCGCTAATCTTCTTTATCAGGTCTGATGCGTCGTACAAGTTTCCTTGAGAGTGAATGTTGTCGACAAGCCAGTTTTTCACTTTTGTGAAGTCGCCTTTAGCAAGTTGCGTGCGCCAGTTTGGAACTGTCGTCTGCATTGCTTGGAGAATCTGCCCGCTGTAGATGTTCCCCAACGCGTAGCTCGGGAAGTAGCCGAAAGCGCCGCCTGCCCAGTGTGTGTCCTGCATTACTCCTTCCGAGTCGTTGTCGATTTTCACGCCGAGGTAATCCTTGTAGCTTTGGTTCCACACTTCAGGCAGCTCTTTCACTGTGATCTTGTTTGCGAAGAGGTCGCGTTCTAGGTTGAACCTGATTATTATGTGCATGCAGTAAGTTACTTCATCTGCTTCGACGCGGATCTTTGAGGGTTTGACTTGGTTGATGGCGTGAACGAACGAGTCCAGTTTCAGGTTTGACAAGTCTTTCCCTGCAATCTGCTTCAGTTTTGGCAGGAAGTACGTCCAGAATTCCATGGACCTCCCAATTATGTTTTCCACCATGCGTGACTGTGATTCATGGAACCCCATCGAAGCGCCGTTGCCTACGGGCTGGTACATCCATTCTTGCGGGAGGTTTTGTTCGTAAAGTGCGTGTCCTGCCTCGTGCAGAACTGAGAAGAGTGAAGAAGTGAATTCGTTCTCGAAGTAGTGAGTTGTGATTCTCACATCGTCGTAGTAGCCTGTTGTGAAGGGGTGTTCTGTTTCGTCTATTCTTCCCCCGGCTTTCTCAGAGGTCGCGTCGTATCCCACAAAGTCTGCTAAGGCTCTTGCGATCTTGCGTTGTGTGTCTATCGGAATCTTGCGCTTGAGAACGCTCTTGTCTGGTTGTTTGGGAGCAGCCGCGCACTTCTTGAGCAGCGAGACCAAGCCGGTTCTGAGGTCGTCGAATATCTTGGTGATTTCGTTGGAAGTCATTTTTGGCTCGAAAATGTCGACCAAAGCGTCGTACGGCGTCTTCGTTCCCTTGACTTTCATCAGAATTTCTGCGGCTTCCCTTTTCAGGTCGAGGATTTTTTCAAGTTCAGGTCTGAATGTCTGGAATCTTTTGGCCTTTTTCGCCTTTTTCCAGACGTCTATTGCTATCGCTTCTTGTTTAGCCGTCTCGGCAACGAGTCTCTCTGGAAGTTTCGTCTGTTCATCATAGCGTTTCTTAATCAGGTACACGTTTCTTTTCTGCAAAACCGTGAGCTTGTCGCGTTGTGGATGTCGCCCGATAATTTGCAGCAACTTTCCTGTTTCAGGGTCAATGCTCATTTTGTGGTCTATTACGCTTAGTAGGGAGAGTTGTTGGCTTCGAAGGTTGATTGCTTTGGGCGGCATCATTGTTTCCATGTCCCAGCCCATTATCGATTCAATCGATTGAAGAATTGTGAGTTCTTTGGTTCTTTCCATGAGTCTCTTGTATTGTGGTAATATTGTGTCTGCCATTGGCAATCGCCTTATCCGTGAAATCTATTCGATAGGCAGATGTTGTATTTGAGTTTGACCGTACCGATGTTGATTTGTTGGGTCAGCGTAGGTTTAAGTGTCATTTTCTTCACTTAATGTCTCATGGAAGAAGAATACCAGCGGTTGAAGGCGATTGTCGAGAAGGAAATGAAAGGAGCAAGCCCGGCTCATGACATTGACCATGTGATGAGAGTCTACAACTTGTGTCTGAAATTGGCGAAGCACTACCGGAATGTCGACCTGAAGATTCTGAAAACTTCGGCTCTGCTTCATGACGTAGCGAGATTGCGAGAAGACGAAAATGGGCACAGCCATTCATTGAAGGTTGATCATGCCGTTCTTGGAGCCGAAATCAGTGCTGCAATCCTCAGGAGGCTGGGATATTCGGATGATAGAATCGATCTGGTCACGCACTGTATCCGCGCGCACAGGTTTAGGGGCGAAAATCAGCCAATAACAATGGAAGCTAAGATTCTGTCTGACGCTGACAAGCTTGACGTGTTAGGTGCGACAGGAGTTGCGAGGTCTTTCACGATCGGGGGCGAATGCGCTCAGAGAATATATTCTGGCATTCCAGTAGACGAGTATGTGAAGAAGAATTTTGTCGGCGGCAAAGTCAACGGCAGAATCATAGATCCTTCAGAGCATTCTCCAAACCTTGAATTCGAGACGAAGTTCAAGCGAGTTCCAGAAAAATTGAATACTGAGGAAGCGCGGAAAATCGCCAAACAAAGATTAGGTTTCATGGAACAGTTCTTTGACAGGCTGAAAAAGGAGATCGCTGGAGAGCTTTAGAAGTCGCGATTGAGTCTTCAGTAGACCTTGGAAAAGGAAGACTTACCTTTTCTTATCAGGGAGATCCGTCCTTAAGAGATCAATTAACTCATCTGGCGTCATGACTCCGCTTATCAGATTTCCCACCGGCGGGTCATTGATTGGACACATGGCATACACCCGCTTGTTTTTCGCATAAGCGTACCCTATGTCGACGGATACACTCCTTCCTATGTAGCCATCAGGGTTTACTATGTAAACCAAGTCTGAGTCGTCGATTCTTCTCAGACATGCCAGAATCCCATTGCTATCCTTGCTCTTCGCGGCGATGTTTGCAATGTCGTTTTCCCCAAGTTTGCGTTTCAGATAGTCCATCTCACGTTGAAATCTGAAACTTCCACAGACATACAGTTTTTTCACGACATTTCCTCCACTGACTAATCGCAAAAACGCATTCTTCTATATGCTGAGTAGTTTGTGAATGTAGACGAGCAGGAAAATTACTCCAAATACGCTTAGCAGGCTTGTCACGGAGACTATTTGTCCAAGAAAGGGCGCGGTCGATTCGGAAAGTTGTGGCAGGATCAAGAGATCGACGAATAAGGGGGCGGCGATGAATATGAGTGCCAGGTAGAAGTATTTGCCCCGGAGAGCATTTGAACCCTGCATTTGGGAAAGCAGTTGGGGTATTCTGTCTTCATGAAGTTGTTTCTCGATCTTGTTGATCTCTTGGTGCAGTTCAGTGAACGCTTTCACGATTTCGCTGTGAGAGTTCTTTGAGCTCTTGTCAATCTTTTGTTTCAGCTCCAGGATAGCGATGGCGTTCTTGAGGTCTAGTTCGAGCGATGTTGCTTTTTTCGATTTTTCGATAATGGACGCACTGCTTCCTTCCCACGTATCTGTTATTCGCTTGAAGGCCGCAAGAATTTGCCACTCTTTCTTGATGTTTTCTCTTTCTTTCTGAATTCTTTCGTAGATCTCTGGATTTATCTCAGAAACCAGAAAGCCAGTGTCTGGGAGTCCCTCTTGCCGCAGTTTCAGGCTCAGTAGCAAAGCGAAATTTACGAACATAGAAGATGCTTTCTCCATGATTCTTCTGTACAAATTCCTTTCCTCAGGGACTGTTGTACCTGTTTCGAGCTGCGAAAATGTCTTGCGCAAAAATAAAAGATGAGATCCTAGTGGTTGAACTCGTTCCAGAGACAGTGTTTTCATGAGGTAATCAGGAGATTTCTCGCTCAGCTCACTTTCGAGCTCGCTGAATTTTCCATGGCTGAACATCAGCCCAGCGGTTATGATTCCCAACAAGGTTCCGAATGTTGCAGTGGTTGTGGTTAGGATTGTGGCTACGTCAGAATACTTCACAGACCATGTAGCGTTTCTCCAGGCCAGAATGAATACTACCCCGGCGCTAGCCAGCAAGATGAAAACGAGAAACAGAGTGCCTCTGGGATAACTCATTTGACCTTCCCTAGCTCAAAAGTCACTGTGCACTTGCCCGCACCTTTTATGAGTTTCTTGTCCCAGGAGCAGGTGCATGCTGGGCCAAGCACGGTGTCAAAGATTGCCTTGGACCCGGCGGAACAGTAGAGATCGCAGAACTTGCTTTTGACGTCTTTGTTCACGTCTTTTCCCACGTGCAACATGGGGCAGTCTGAAACGCTGAGAGAAAATCGAGTTTGTGATAGTCCGATGGGCTCGATTTTCTGTCCAGAATAGATGCATATGAGTTCGAATATTTTGGCTGCGGTTTTCACTTCCCCATCTTTAAGGTGGAGGATTTCTTTCACTCCTTTGGTTATCGACACGTGCATGTCGTATATTTGATCTGTCAATTCTTGTTCGCCACGTCCTGCCTTTTGAAGGATCGGTATGATGACTTCGAGAGGTGGAAATGATTGTCTGGCAAGCAGGCTCTTTATTTGTTCTTCAGCGCTTTTTTTCACCAGACTCCCCGCACATATTGAGAAGATAATCGAATAAACGTTTTTTCCCTTGAAGATGGAGGTATCCGGGCGTGCCAGTGGTAGACATAGACGATGCTTTTCGGCCTTCAGTACGATTTCATGCTTCAATCTTTGGCCGTGCTTTGAAAACAACTCAAAATACGTTCTCTTATCTAGAAAAGGTTGAAAATTGAGGCTTAGAAACAGGTGGTGCTCCGGCCGGGATTCGGACCCGGGTCTCCGACTCGAAAGGCCGGAATACTTAACCGGGCTATACTACCGGAGCCCTAAATAGCCCGACGTGTCATGCAGAGTATTTCTTCAACTGAATAAAGGTTATCCTTGTAATGCTGTCTTCAAGCATTCTTCCATAGATGCGAGTGTTGCGTCTGCTTTGCTAAGTGTCGGTGCATAGTAGGCGGTTTTGGCGGAATTTGTCATTATGGTTCTTATTCCAAGTTTCTCGGTCCAAGACACGACCGTGCAGACACCGGCGAGAACGTGACCGCCGCTCTTTTCTATTTGTTTTACCGCGTCTGTTGCTGCTTCTTTAACATGGCAAGAGGTGCATACCCAAAGCTCGATTCCTTGTTTGACCTTCTTTCCTTTGACAAGTTGAGCAGTCTTCTCCATTTCTGCATATGAGCAGTGGGGGCAACCGATGAAGACTAGGTCAGGCTTCTTGTTTGATGCTGTGTTTAGCTCTTCGATGGTGCGTTTCAGGTCGTTGCTTTCTATTTCCACCGTTTCTGTCTTCTTTCTTTCGGTGGTTGACCCGGCTTTGAACATGTTGGTCATACCTGTCGTTGCGATGGCGGCGCTCAGCTGTTTCAGGCGGTCATTGTCTTTTTGAAGACCTTGGATGATTGGTATCTTGTCTCGGAGAAGTCTGCCCAAGTGAATTCCGAGGGCGCCGTATTCGGTTTCATTGCGCAAGTCTGTTTTGACGTGTACTAGACAGTTCGGTTGGCGGTTTTCGGCTTTGTGAATGCCATAATCCGGTGTTTTCCCAATTATCGCCGCAGCGAGTGCGCTCGGTCCTCCTTCGCGGTTTGTCCATGCGCCTAGAACCGAGTTAGCGTAGACAACGGCTGAAGACTCAGCCCATGCCATATGTGAGCCCCGTCTGAGTTTGCCAAGATAATAGGGCGTGCACGTAAGAGATTCTGTCATTCCCATCCTGTCAAACTGCTTCAGAATTTTCAGCTGCTTGTTTCGCAATTCGATTGGTAGTTTTCTTATCAGGTACTCAGGGTCGAGGCTTTGCGGGTTCAGTGTTGTTTTGACTTTCACCTCTGCATTGGCGTCTGCCATGGCTTTCAAGTACTCGATGGGCGCATCGCCCAACGTTTTGTACGAGATTCCCGAGACATGCGCCGAGGTTATCGGGATCAGCTTTTCGGCGCCGAAAAGCTCGCCCAATCGAACGAGTATTTTCATGCACGTCTGGTTCGCCCATCCTTGTTCGCCGCTGAGGATGCGCTCCTCCTCTCTTGTCAATTGCATGAGCCTGCTAGGTCTCCCTTCTTCTCAGTATTTTCGCTAGGCCCTTGCAGGCATCAACTTCAACTGTGTCTCCGGTTCTGATTTTCTTGATGTCTACTTGGTCAATCATCGGAACATTGGCGATTATCGCGCCAACCACGACGACTGGGTCAGCTGTCTGGTTGACTATTGCTTTTGGGGCTAGCCCCTTCTTAGCTAAAGAATACAGTACGTAGCTTCCGACGGTCGAGCCGTGGCCATGAGGAAAACACAGAATTTTGTCTTTTATGCACATTCCGCACAAGTCGTGTTTTCTCTCGATTATCTTGCCGTCGGCAGGGTCGACGCCGCCGAGGAAACTGATTGGTTTTAAACTCACCAGTGCCTCTGCCTGGCAATGTCCTTCGACGATGACTCGCCCCTTGAGCGTTACTGGTTTCATTTATCCTGTCCTTCAGTATGAGATTTTTGCTGATGAGGGGACTTTGCCCAAGATTTTCGCTGCAGCTGCGCTCACATTTTCGCGTTGTTCTTCCGTCGTGTACACTCGGAGTATGTTCATGAAGCCTCTGAGAGTGTCGAATATCTTGGAGATCTCGCTCAATCTTTGTGGAATTTTCTTGCCTTCCGGCGTCCTGTAGAATGCTGCAATCTCCATGTTTTCGGTCAGGACCGAGTGTTCGTAGGGGACGGATGGCACTGTTGGCACGTCGATCATAACCATGCTTGTTTCAACTTTGGCTTCTTCTGCAATTTCCGATCGTAACTGTCGCCTATAGGTTTCGCGGCTGAAAATGTTTGAAACCATCGTGTCTTTTTCGTAAAACGTCTTTTCATAGGCGCACTTGAGCATCCTTCTGTTTTCCAGGTCGTCTATGATTTTCTTTGATTTTTTGCAGTTTTTCAGCATCGTGTACACGGTATAGTCGTCCATTGCGAGGTACTGTTCTGGTGTTTTGAACCGTGTTAATCCAAGTTCTTCGTTTGCTTTGTCCATGGCTGTGGCAAGCATTATTTGTGCGGCTCTTCCGACTCGGTGGAAGTATATGCTTTTGAACGACTCAATGCGGGCTATTAAGAGGGATTCGAGGGCTGATAGGGCTCCGACTTCTACTGCTAGGTTTTCGCCTAGAATATCCAGTGTGTGGATTAATCGGTAGATGTCGATGTACCCGTACTCTGCTCCTGTGTGGTACGTGTCGCGGACGATGAAATCCTGTTTATCCACGTCCACCGTGCTGCTTATTATCTGGTCTAAGAAGGCTCTCTTGGGTTTTTGCAGCTTGCCCACGGCGAGTCTTCCAATATCCTGTGGATTGTAGCCCGCTTTCTTTATGATGTCAGAGAGCTCGCTCTTCTGGATTATCCAGGTCGTCAGGTCCTCATGTGTTTTGTCAAGGTCCTTTGTCAGCAAATACTCGAAAACGTGGGAAAAAGGTCCGTGTCCAACGTCATGAAGCAAGGCGGCGATTCTCTCGGTTTCGGCTTCATCTTCAGTGATGTACTTTGAGATGTTTGGGTTACTGACGACTCTTCCTGCTAGGTACATGACGCCTACAGAGTGCTCAAACCGTGTGTGGTTGGCTCCTGGATAAACGTATTCTGCGCCTGCGAGTTGCCGGAGCCTGTGCAGTCTCTGTACTGGGTAAGAATCGATTATCGCCTTTTCTTCTCGTGTAATGTACACGTAGCCGTGCACTGGATCCTTTATTTCGCCCCAGTATTCCTTGGGCATGATGGGCTTCTCCGTTCAGTTTTGACTATGCTTATTGCATTTTCATTCTTATAACGTCTGATGTTACGTCTGGCCGAGCTTAGCCTGCTTCTCTTTTCTCAGGCTCATGGACTAGGAGCGCTAAGACGAGAAAGGAAGGAATTGTTGCTATCATAATCAGGATGAATGGAAGCTGCGGGTTGAACGAGTAGATGAGCCCTCCCGTGAGCATGCCGAACGCCATGAATACGTAATTGACAAACTGTGAGAAACCTATTACTTTGGCTCTTTTTTCTCTTGGGACAAGGTCTGTTTGAAGAGACTGAAAAGATGAGAAGAACAGGAGCTGAGTGAGTCCGATCAAGGGCATGGCCACGTAAACAGTCGCGAGGTTTCCGTACGTAAAAAGCAAGATTCCTGGAACGAGTATGACGAGCGATAGAAGCAACGGCGTTTTTCGGCCGATTTTATCGATCGACTTGCCTATTGGGATGGCTGCTAGAATCATTGTTATGAATAGTGCTGTTGAGACCAGCGCCCAATCGAGTTGGCTGAGATGCAACACGCTGTCCTCTCCTTCAACTGCGTAGACCGAGAAGAAGAGTTGCGCGAGCGAGATAGAGAACGTCACGATAAGGTTTGCTATAAAGAGAAAGAACATCGAACGGGGAACAGTTTTCCAGACTGCTATACTTTCCTTTATCGCCCTGGGGTAATTAGCGAGCAAGTCTCGGGGCCTAATCTTTTCATCGGTCTTGATCGTCTCCTTGAGCCTGGTTCTCAGCAGTGCAGCTCCAAAATAAAGTAGCACTACTATTGCATAACAAATTCTCATTCCAAATGCACGGGTGTACAGAGTCACTATTATGCCTGCGACGATAGGCGCTGGAGTCGTTGCGACGTTACCAATCAGTGTAGTCAGTGAGAACGCCATCCCTCTTTTTTCCGGGGGAGTCGAGTCCGCAATCATGGCCATCAGTGCTGGCTGATAGATCAGGCAAAAACTGCCGATTACCACACCGATCAGTATCCATTGCCAAGATGGTCCAAAAACGAAGAACAGGAATGATAAAGCTACGCCGAAAGTCAAGGTTGATATTAGCCATTTTCTTCCGTATCTGTCTGCAAGGTAACCGCCGGGGAACTGGACAGCAGCCAAAGCAAGCGTTTGCACAAACCCTATCATGCCGAGGATGGCTGCTGTGGCTCCGAGATCGTAGATGACGAAGGGTCCGTAATATAGAGATGGCATTTCGCCGGCGAAATCCATTAGGACCCAAGATATGACAAGGATGAGATAGTTTCCTCGTATGAATGAAAACTCGCTGCGAAGTCTGTTGCCGACGTTCATGGTTTTTCCCTAAGTGAGCCCTGAAGCTCGGTTCAATGTCGTTTTAATACCTGTTCCAAAATAAAGCGTTGGCGCATCGCAGGGTGAAAAACAGTTATAGCCCTAGCTCCATAATGCTCACCCTCAAGTCAAGAGGCTGCAAGTAAATGGCTAGTCGTGGAATCTTCATCTGTGTCGAGGGACTTGATGGCTGCGGAAAGACCACGCAAGCTAAGCTGCTTGTTAAACGATTGAAGAAGACCCGGGAAGCCATCTACACGGCTGAGCCGAGTAAAGGGGAAATCGGGAAACTTGTCAAGAAATGCTATTTGCATGCCAAGAAGCGCGGTTCGATTACGGTTGAGGCTCTGCTTTTTGCTGCAGACCGTCTGGAACACTTGAAGAATGAAGTCCTGCCCGCTTTGGATAAGGGGAAAACCGTGGTTTCAGACCGCTACGTTTTTTCATCTATAGCTTATCAGGGTGCCGCCGGGCTTGATCTAAACTGGATCGAAAAAATAAACGAGCAAGCCGTTCGCCCCGACTTGGCGATTTTCATTGATGTCGAACCGGAGACTGTGATCCATAGGTTGAAACGGAAAAGGTCAGTCATGGAGGACCTGCAAACGCAGCTACGTGTGCGTGACGTCTACTTGAAGTACGTTGAGTTGGGCAAACTCGTTAGGATAGATGGGAACAAGCCTAGGCGAGAAGTTTCGCGAGACCTTTTCAATTTGGTAAAAGATTATTTGGCGAAAGCCCGTTAGGGCTCATATAGGCTTCAGCAGTTTTTTGGCGGATTCTGCGTTTATTCTCCCAGCCAGGAATTCGGGTAGGTCTTTCGGCGTCGCGTACATGAGACCTTTCTCATGGAAAATCTGAATCTGGACGAATTCCTTCTCAAACAGGAAACGGAGCATGTAGTAATCGGATTTCAAAGTTGTCTTCTTCTCTATTTTCATTTTGTAATAGCGTATGATGCAGAAGTAATCCAAGATCGAAAAGGGTTTTTTCTGTATTGTTTTGAGTAGCTTGTCTTTCTCTTCAGTGTTCAGATAGTTGAAGTCGTTGTCTTCGGCTATGCCGAATTCGAACGTTACGTGGCATTCAGGTGTTGATGGAGTTGTCACTTCTTCTAGCGCGAAGGTTTCGCTGTTTAATTTGTAGAATGCTTCAACCATCGCTGTCTGCAGCTTTTTGAGTGTAGACGGAGTTGAAAAATCGAAGAGGTTGTGGACGGATTTTGGGAAGTTGTCGTAGAAACCTAGCATTTGGGGCAGTTCCAGCTAGGTCTTTTTGATTTTCCTCGTTCTTTCCAAGTTTTCCAGGAGTCCTGAGAGAGTCTTGCCCAGTTTATCCAGTTCCTCGGGGTTTTGTTCGCTTTGCATCTTGTTTTGAATTTCCTGCACTTTTGCCATAATGGTTGCTTCAAGACTGTCCATCGCCGCTGATCTGGCGATTCGGGGTTCTTCTCCTTCTTTCACCACTATCACTTTTTTCTGGTCTTTTTCGCACCAGAGGTCACCATTCTTCAATCTGAATAGAGGTGAAGCACACGCTGGGCAGGCTAAGTCTGTGAGTGTTGAGCCCTGCCTGAGGAGGTCTGCCATTCGTTTGATGTAGGGTTCGTCAGAGGGTTTTCGGGACAACCTTTAAAACCTCAAAGTAAATAGGTATCAGAGCCTATATAACTAGGTTACCGCGATGTTGCGCGAGGTGGCAATTATGGTGCGAAAGAAGAAAATGGAAGAATACGAGGAACGCATCAAACAGGCGCTTTCAGTTCTCGGTGCGGTGTCTGAAGATAATACTACTCCGAGGAACATTAGGAGAGCTGCCAAGGACGCGATGAACGTGATGCAGACTTCCGAGTATACGCCAGCTGTGAGGGCTTCAAACGCGATTTCGCTCATGGATGAGATTTTGCAGGACCCGAACATGCCACCGTACACTCGTGTGAAACTTTGGAACGTCATGAGCTTGCTTGAAGCAATAAAAGACTAGTAAGCTTTGGAGGCAACTGAATTTGGTGCGAGTTTTTCCTTATACGGACGTTGAAGCGAAAGAAGCTGATGATGGTGCTTCAAAACTCAAGGTTAGATGGCTTATCACCAAGGATATTGGGGCTCCCAACTTTGCCATGAGATTGTTTGAGATGCAACCGGGAGGCTACAGTCCACTGCATACGCACGATTGGGAACATGAAGTGTTCATTCTCGAAGGGGAGGGCACCGTCGTAGGCAAAGAGGGAGAAAAGAAATTCAAGCCCGGCGACGCTGTTTTTGTTCCGCCCAACGAAAAACACCAGTTCAAGAACACTGGAAAAAAGCTCGTCAAATTCATCTGCCTAGTACCTTACCACGAAAAGTGAAGACGAAACGACCGGTCAGTTTCTTTTTCTTTGTGCTCGCTAGAAATATATCCTAGTTACGTCATCTACTTCTGGGTTTCAAGGGGAGAAGGCAGTTGAAATACGACGTCGTGATCGTTGGCGCTGGTCCGGCGGGAATATTTTCCGCGTTGGAACTTACGGAGAAGACCAAGCTCAGCATTCTCATGCTCGACAGAGGACAAGACATTAACCAACGTAAATGCCCAGCAAGCCGCGGTTACGAATGCGTCAATTGTGATCCATGCACCGTTTTGTCAGGCTGGGGCGGAGCAGGAGCCTTCAGTGATGGGAAACTGACCTTGTCAACCGAGGTCGGCGGATGGTTAAACCAGTACGTGTCGGTGAAGGAACTTCAAGGACTGGTCAATTACGCCGACAGCATCTACCTGAAGTATGGTGCGACGGAGCACACGTACGGCGAGGGCGTGGAGAAGATTGAAGAAATCGAAAGAAAAGCCTCCTTAGCGGGTTTGAAGCTTATTCGCCAGAAGATTCGTCACATGGGCACGGAAAGATGCGTCGAGACGCTTCGCAAGATGCGTCAGGAATTGAACGGTAAGGTCGAGTTCAAACCGAGAACCGACGTGAAAGGGCTCATCGTTAAGAACGGTGCAGTTGAAGGTATTGAGACGATGGACGGCGACAAATATCTTGCGAAGTACGTGATCGCTGCCCCTGGAAGAAGCGGAGCAGAATGGCTCCAGACCGAAGCGCAAGCCATGGGTTTGAAAACGCTCAACAACCCTGTGGACATCGGCGTGAGAGTTGAAGTCCTATCTTCCGTTATGGAAGAGTTGACGAGTGTTCTTTACGAGCCAAAGCTCATCTACTATTCGAAGTCTTTCGATGATCAAGTTCGAACGTTCTGCGTTGCGCCGCACGGTGAGGTTATAACTGAATCGTATGATGGTGTCCTAACCGTCAACGGTCAAAGTTACGCAGAGAGAAAAACGGAGAACACGAATTTTGCGATTCTGGTTAGCACGTCGTTTACCGAGCCGTTTAAGGAGCCGATCGCTTATGGAAAATATGTTGCGAGGCTCGGGAACTTGTTGAGTGGAAGCGTGATCGTGCAGAGGCTCGGGGACTTGGAGTCAGGTAGAAGATCCACTCCTGAAAGGATCGCGAGGAGCGTTGTTACTCCGACTCTGAAGAATGCGACGCCTGGTGACTTGAGTTTTGTTTTGCCTTACCGGTACCTGGCTGATATCAGGGAGATGCTTCAAGCTTTGGATAAGCTGACACCCGGCCTGCATTCGCGTGACACTTTGCTTTACGGGATTGAAGTCAAGTTCTACTCGTCAAGGCTTCAGCTAAGTCCCTGCTTGGAAACTAGAGTTCATAATCTTTTCACGATCGGGGATGGAGCAGGAGTGACAAGAGGCTTGATTCAGGCGTCGTCTTCGGGTGTAATCGCGTCGAGAGAAATAGTGAATCGGGAGCAACAGAAGGAGTGAGCCTATGGGTATCGTAGATGAAATCAAGTGTCCTCATTGTGGGGCGCCTATTGCCTTTGAACCTGGCGAAATATTGGCGACATGCAAGTACTGTGGTTTCACTGTAGTCATCGAGACGGGGCAGACCTTTAGTTACGAGCATTCACTTTTGCTCAACAAGTATGACCCTGTGCAGGTTGAGGAGCAAGTTAGAAGCTGGATGCGGGAAGGCTTTCTGAAACCCTCCGACTTGGCGAAAAAGTCGAAGATCACTGAAAAACAGCTAGTTTACCTTCCTTTTTGGATTGTTTCCGTCGAAGCGAAGAGCAGTTACAAAGGAATTTTCGAGCGTATCACACCCGCCGTCACGAAAGAAGGAACAATCGAGAAAGAATATGATTGGCTCGTTCTGGCAAGGAAGGGAACAGAATTTCCGACACGGGATTATGATGTTCCGTTAGAAGGAAAAATGGTCTACGATTTCCGTCGAATTGAAGCCTTTGCTCAGATCTTTAACAGTGAAGTAGACAAAGCAGATGCTGAGGAACAGGCGAAGGTCGAAATCGAGAGCAATCATCGTTTCTTGGCTCAGCAAGACGTGGACAGGATAATCGAAATCAAGACCGAAATAAAGATCGAAGAGACTGTCTACTTGCACGCGCCTCTATGGTTCATCAAGTATGATTACAGGGGCAAGGTCTACCAGTTGATTGTTGATGGAGCAGCGGGCACTGTGATCAAGGGCGACATACCTGCCAAGGGCTTTGGGATACTGTGATCAAACTTTAAAAGCAACTGTTTGTCTTATAGCAGAACGGAAAAACTGCGAGGGTTAGAATGAAAACTGAAACAAAAATGTTTAGTTACAGCATAGGCGCATCTACTGTTGTTGCCATATCAATCGGTCTAGCTGCGATCATATACGGTCTAAACATGTTGTCTTTTAATCTATATGTTCTTCCAGCATGGATTCTTGGACCGCTCGGCGTGTACACGGCGATCTATTCGTTAGCTGCCGGCAGAGAATCTACCTACTATTTGGTTTGGGGCATAGTGATGCTTGCTGTGGCGTTTCTCTCGGCGTTCTATA
>Ga0315294_10003669_pt1 | contig 16765 bp, 18 predicted proteins | sample YL17G13_40_MG_FD_203626 | JGI IMG/M metagenome (GOLD analysis project Ga0315294, IMG submission 203626) | Sediment microbial communities from Yellowstone Lake, YNP, Wyoming, USA - YL17G13_40 | ecosystem: Environmental > Aquatic > Freshwater > Lake > Sediment | place: USA: Wyoming | collected... | reverse complement strand
TAAACCAAAAACAATATTGGGAAATTCTTGGGCTCTTCCTTTAACTAAGTTAAGAAATTGGCGTCACTTCTGGTTGAATGAAAGAATTGGTAAGCCAGTTGCTTCATATAGTTCTTACAATGGACTATCATATGCTATAGCTAGTGCTACAGTACAAGTAACTAACGCAGAGACAACACTTAAGGCACTATTTGGAGATGATGTTGCAGCACATAGTCAATTCATTCCTACTCCTAAATCTTTAGCTAGCTTTAATAATCCAGTATATAATAGACAGACAGGAGTTATTACACAATACAAGACTGGATTTGCTTTTGATGGACAGCAACACGCAACTCACTATAAGATATATAGACAGTCAGGGGCAACGATAGGAAGTGCTGTAGCCAATACTCAATGGGCAGAAAGTACTTACTATGATATAACATCCACAGTAAATGCTATAACTGGTTTAGTTGATAATATATACACCGATGACAATGTAGCACTAACTACTGGACAGAAATGGGTATATAGGGTTAGAACTGCTGACACTACTAACAAAATGGGGGCAGATACTACATATTCATTACAAAGTGATATATTTGATGCTTCAACTGTTAAATCTTTCACTGTATCTGCTGATAGTCAGATCTTCTTTGGCACTACTAATACGTTTAAGAAAGGACAATACGTAGTTATTAATAATGCATTAAATACTAAGAGCGGATATTATAAGATAACTAATCTATTGTCCGACACTGGTATTATAGTATCGCCAGTAATAGGAACAACTACGGGAAGTGTGAATTTATGCAACAGCGTAGTATTTGTATAAGTATGTGAGAAATGTATGATTTTAAATAAACCAATAACTACAACTACTTTAGCGGGTGATTCTAATGTAGTAATGAAAGTTTATACAGAAGTAACCTCTGGAAGCGCTGGTGATACTGGGGTTATAATAGCTGCTGAATTTGATGCTATAAATAATGCTGGAACTGCCACAAGGACAATTGCCATAAAGGCAATAGGAGACATAGCTCTTGATTCTGGCAAGATTATTTTCCCAGATGGCACTACAATGAATTCCGCCACTAATTTAGGTGATACTGTTTTTGTAAATACTGTTAAATCTAATAAATTAATAGGTGATACAGCTTTTATAAATACTGTTAAATCTAATAAATTAATAGGTGACACTATCTTTATAAATACTGTTAAAGCCATAAAGCTTCTAGGGTCAATAACTTATACTGGCACACAAGGAGCAAATGGAACTTGGGACACAAGCGCCACAGCTCCAACTGGAACAACTAGACTAAATTGGAATGGCTATCTATACGCTACTAGAGTCTATAATGCAGTATATAATGACTTAGCAGAGTTTATGGATAAAGATAAAAATGATAACGCTTCTCCAGGAGATGTTCTAGTTCAAACAGAAAATGGTTTAGTTAAATCTTTCAAAATAGCAGATAAAGCTGTAGTTGGAGTATACTCCGATTCCTATGGTTATGCTCTTGGTGCTTCAGATATAGAAAATAAATATCCTGTTGGTTTATGTGGAGTCTTATTTGTAAAAGTAAGAGAGGAATTAGAGATAGGAAATTTATTGGTAAGTGGAGAAAATGGTTTTGCTATTAAATCTAATGGAACTGAACCACGAGGCACTATTATTGGAAAAGTAATAGAGAATAAAAGAGATGCCTCACCATCAAGAATTAAGATGTTAATTCTAATGTAAATATAAATAGAGGTAAGTAAATGGCTTTTGTTTGGGTAAATTCCTCAGCGATAGATGCTCCAATAACTAAAGACGTTATGAATGAAATAAAAACTAACGTTGGAGGACTATATACAACTATCTCTACTAAGAAACCAGTGGCTTCTTGTGGGGCTCTTGCAGCTATGCCTACAGTTACTAAGGGAGATACTATAATAGATACAGGAATAGATGCCATAGAATATAATTTAGATTGGCTAAAAGCTAATAACTGGTGTAGAGGATATCAAGTAAATGTTTGCACTACTAATCATGCAACTTATTATGTTAATGATGATGCGACAAAACATACAACTTATGATGCAACAAGACATGCAACAAAACAAGATAGTTATAGAGAATCAGTAAATACTGATTTGTGTCCCACGTATCATAGTACAAGAAATGGCACAGTATATGTTAATAATCATACAAATTATCAGAATAACCTCTATAATAACTGTGCAACTTATCATGCTGCTAATGTAGCAAGTGGAAAATAGGAAATACGATGGCAAAAAATACTTCAAGTCCAGGTAGTTTTATATGGGATGGAACAAATCCATCTCCTCCAACCAATGTATCTACTGGTGATACAATTTACTCTTCTAAAACAGGGGAAATGAAAACCAACGCTGATTTTGTTGATACAAATCTAGAAACTTGTTGGAATGAAAAAGCAGCAAGATATATAACTAAATACCAATCTCAAAAATCTGGTGATTATACAACCTATAGAATTACTAACTATGACGTTAAAAAAGAAACTCAACACGATGGAAGAAATGTAACGGCCTTAGTTAGTAATTTTACAAGTAGATATATAAATTATTTACTTTCAGATCTTGGATACTATGTCAGTTCTTACTGGGTAAATAATCGAGCTGCAAATTTTACTAGTTATTTTGGAACAGACCAAACTGGTTGGGGTTCCCATTCTGCTTTTAATTCCCCTACTTCTGCTTCCTATGCAGGATACCACACCACATACTATGCAGATTATCACTCTACTCGCAATGATACCCTGCATTCTACTCATGATGTTACCCAATGCGGAACAGTAAATGCAAGTAATAGAACAACAGATGATGATGCACACCAAGACACTCAACACGATGCATTAAAGTCATCTGATAATGATGGTCAAAATTCCTCATATAATGTGGCATTTGACGATCAGTCTTAGCATATATATTATTATATAATTTGGTTTGGAGATAAAATGAAAAGTTACGTCTCGGTAGAAACGCCACAATCATCAATATGCAATTTAGATTGTGTTTATTGCTATATTCCAAAAAATAAATTTTTAAATTCTATAAATAATAAATGGGCTAAAAAATTTGAATCTGGAGAATATTTAGAAACTTTATCCGAATATTATTCAACTAATGAATTAGAAAATTTGAGTTTGTGGGGAGGAGAACCATCTTTAGGCTTCAAATATTTTAAAAACTTAGAATCTATATTTAAAAAATTTCCAAAAATAAAACATATCTCAACTTCTTCAAATTTTGTAGGATTTGAAAATCATAAAGAGTTTTTGATAAAGCTGAATGAGATTTGCGAAAAGCAAAAAATAAATTTAAGTTTTGATCTTCAACTCTCCATTGATGGCACAGAAAGTGATACAAATAAAAATCGTGGGCAAGACATCTATAAAAAAATAGTATCTAACATAGATAAACTTTTTGAACTTTCTCCTGAAATAAAAAACTTTAAAGTAGTAGTACATGTAAAATCTACTAATACAGATGAGGACTTTAAGTCATTTGCAACAGATGACAATAGATTGAGAAACTACTTAGAAGCTTTCATTAAATTGGATAAAGATCATGGCTCTGGTAGAAAGTGGCCAGAAAATTTTCGTGTCGATCTTTTTACTTTGCCAACTTTAGCACTACCTGGAAGATATACAAAAGAAGATGGGCAAAACTTTTTAAAATACTGTTTATTATTAGAAAAATTATTAGACAAGTACAAAAGAAATCACAATGAACAATACTCAGTTAGACTAAAAGAATTGTACCATAATGGATATTTAGTAAATCAAAGATTTTCAACAAACGAAGCTATGATGTGTTCGGCTGGTGTTGCTAGTGCTGGGCTAGATCCAGATGGAATTATTCATCCATGTCATTTTTCTTTTTGGCACTCGCAAGATGGATACTTAGAAAGCACCAACGATCTATCCGATTGGAAAGAAGGCAGAAGAATATTAGATTTTGATTCTAAGTCTTATTGGGAAAATACACAAAACATAATTTCAAACTTTAGAGATACATACAATTATGATAGAATAAAATATATTTTAAGCGCTTTCGCGAACAACATAAATCATAAACTAGCCATCTCTTTTGGTACAATAAAGATGTTAGCTATTGCTGGTCAAATAAGTCCAATATATAAAACAAATGAGTGGGCGCATCTTTTTGCAAACTATATAGCCCTAAAGGGAAATTGCTGGGCAAATAATATTTTAATTTCAGGATCTTTATTTCCTCCACCCATAAGCGTTTATAGAATGTTTGGCAATGGCCTATTTGAACACTTGGTAAATAAATTCGGAGAAAAAATAAATGAAGTTTGAAAACTTAGAGAATATAAGAAATTTTCAATGCAAAAATATTATTAAGTTATCATATTATGCAAAACTACTGATGGCGATAATAAATAAAACTGCACAGCTTTATCCAGATTCATTTTTTCATTATGAAAAATTTTTGAAAGACATGGACTCAGTAAATATCAATAAGAATAATGATTATAGTTTTTGGAGAAAAAATGTTTATAAAATAGTGGAGAAAAAATGAACGACACTTATGTAAAAGAAAACGCTGATTTGCTTAGATCGTTTGTGGAAACAACTTTTTTTAAAAACTGGAGAGAGTCAACAATAGGAAACAATGCTCTTGCGAACTATAGTAGTTTAGAAATGGCTATTGGTTATGCTTGTGACTTGAAGTGCGCTTATTGTTATTATCAAAGATACGGTAAAGAGCTTTATCAAGACGAAAAAGTTACAGCTGAAAACGTATTAAAGAATACCGAATCTTTAATGAACTTTTTATATAAAAATAATATGCATTGCAATTTAGATATATTTTCTGGAAATCCTTTTAGTCTGTCATATATTTGGGATTTCCTAGATATTATTTATAAATATCAAAGTAAAATGCCTGTAGAAAAAAGAGCTGGGCATGTTTCAGCTCCTTCTAATCTTTCGTTTTTAAAAGAAGGAAGAGGAGAAGTATTAAAAAAATTTCAAGAATATCAAGAAAAGTTTAAAAGTATAGGAATAATTTTATTAACATCTGGATCAATTGATGGTCCATTTATGGATAAACAAAATAGGCCATCAAAAGTCGGTGATGAATATAATAAAGAATTTTACGATAAAGTAATAGAATTTTCAGATAAGTTAAAATTTGGATTGCACCCAATGATTTATTCAAATAATATAGAACATTGGATAGATAATTTTCTTTGGTTTACCCATAAAAGAAATGATAATCTTTACTTGCTACAAGTAAGAAATGCAGAGTGGACCAAGGAACAATGCAATCAAATGTATTATCTAATGAGATTTCTTATAAACTATATATATGTTAAAAAACTAAATAGTCCAAAGACATATAAAGAATTCTCTGATTTATTTTATTCAAGGAATGATGGCCACGGTTGCAATTATAATATAACAACCAGCATTATAAACTCTGTAGGTAGAGGATTGGGCTGCTCCATTCAGGGAACTTTTAATTTATCAATGAATAATTTAAATTTAATCCCTTGCCATAGAACCTCTTATAAAAGAATGTCAACTGGTAAATTTATTTTTAATGAAGATGGAACTTACGACATAGAACCTTATAATATAGAACTATACTTAGCAATGCAAACAGTAAATAAAAATAATTTAGCTCCATGTGAAAATTGTACTATTAGTGAATTATGCGCAGGACCATGTCTCGGAGCAAATGTAGAGGCGACTGGAGAAATATTTGTAAATGTTCCAACTATGTGTAGAATGGAATTTGCTAAAGCAGCTGGCTTGATACAAGGATTTAAAGACATAAAAATGTTAGATTCTATGTTAGAGACATTGCCTATGAAGAAGCAATCTCAAATAAAGTATCTGTCGAATAATTTTATATTAGGAGAAAGTGATGAAAGATAATGTTTCTAATTTTAGAGATGACTTGAAAACATTGATGAATAGTTTTGATATGGCAAAACCAGCAATGATAATTTTTACAGAAGATAATAGTTTTAATTCTTTTTTAGAATCATTTATTGGCTTAATGTCGGAAAATATTCAACAAGCAATGGATGAAAGAGATATTAAAACAGATACATTGGCAATAAATTCTATCTATAGATATTTACAAACCATAACGCAGTCATTAATAGCAAAGATTCCAGATCATTATGTGATGCAAGCTTTGCTGAAAATAAATATTTTGTTTGGCAATTGGACAAGAATGCTGGTTGAGAATAATTTATTAAAAGATTTTGGAATAGATAATATGGATCAAATAAACCGCCAATTAAGTATGATTAGCGAAACAATACAAGGATCTCTAACTTATAATAGGCTTATTCAAGTCACAGAACAGTTAATAAAAAAAGCAGAACAAGTATTAATGTCCGTGCCCGCAAACATATCTATAAGCGAAAACTTTAGAGCTGCTTTAGAGAAAGCAAGAGAATAAGAAATGATTGCAATTAAAAAGGATGATTTGTTTAGGATAAAAGACTTGTATTCCTTTGATATAGATGTAAAATCAATAATAAAAAGTAAATTAGAGATACCCGATATCATCGACATTAATGAAGAAATAATTATCACCGATCCATCGCTTGAAGAACTAAAACTTATAACTAATTTAAGAAAAAAAGTAATAGTTTGCTTAACATATGTTCATGAAGAGTTTTATGAGTTATTAAAAAATGAATATATAAAGTTAATACTATTGGTTGATGATTTAGATTTCGTAGCATTAGATCAAAGAGGTATTAAAAATATAGAATTAATTTATCCAGCAAAAGATTTTGCAAAAAAAGAAAACAAAATTTCTGGCGTATCTATATTTAGAGACATTAAAGATTCGAACGCATTAATAATTAGAGAAGTATCCGAATGTAATTGTTTAGAAGTAAATCTTTTTGGAATAAAAGAAATAGATAATGAAAATACTTTTAATGGTTTGATGAGCCTAGTCCATTCAAATGTAGACATTAGACCATATCCAATTTTTACTTTTTTAGAAGATGTTGTTTCTTCTCAATGCACTTTAGACTTTATAAGAAAAGAGTTTCCAATTGTTTCTTTCTATTCGATAATGGCTGGTAATATGTCGTTTATATATTCTAAAAGATATTATAGATGGATAACTGATGAATGGCAAAACCCAAATACTAAAAATATATTAGATTTAATAAATGATAAAGACAAGTTTATGGAAATTCAAAAAGAGAAAATGAAAATGTTTGAGGATAGGAAAAGAATTGAAGAAGTGTTGGAGTAAAGCATGATTTTAAATCAAACACAGGGCGTAGTAGCAAAGTATGCTAGCCTATTAAAAAATTGTGGCGTAATAAGTGATAATGATAATGTTCTTATAGATCCACAAGACGAGGATTTTAAAAAAAATAACATCATAGTGCTACAGCAAGGAAATCCTCTTTGGAATATTGATAAAAATAAAGACAAAATAAAAAGAGTTATTGTTTTATCTCCTCTTGTTTTTGATATTTTTTTAAAAAAAGAAATAAAGACAAGTTTATTAGAATTTCCAATCCCAGATGTATACAGAAAGATAACTCCTTGGCAAAATAGACAAGATGCTATTTATTTTCATGGAAGAATAGTGCCTGGGAAATTACCGATAGAAGACTTAGAAAAACTAGATCAAAGTGGTATTAAAGTATATCTTCGTGGGCCAATATGTAAAAAATATTGGACATCAGACGACATCAACGAAAAAGATTTTGTAGAATACAAAGAAAAACTGAAAACATTAAAGAATATAATTTTTTTGCCAGAGACACAAGATAAGTTTGAACTAATAAACTCTTTAAATAAGTTTAAATTTTATTTCACCCTATCTACTGGAGAAGCTTTTAATGTAGCTCTACAAGAAGCTATAGCTTGTGGCACTATTCCATTAGTAAGGAAGAATGGTGCTTATTGGTGGGCAGAAAAACTGAAAATTGATTTCTCTTCAGTAGAAGAATTGATAAGTTTGTTTGAAAGATATAAAAAATCAGATATAGAAAATTACTCAGACTCTATATCTCAACAAATAAAAACAAGATGTTCCTATTCGTCTATGGCAGACAAAAATATGGCTGGATTTTGGAATGGCGGCTCGCAAGAAGTGTCGGAGATAGATTTTGAAATAAAAGAACTGGTTAGAAATTATAATAATTATGTGCAAGTTTTTCAGTCGTGCTCTGGGCATTACAATTGTCTTAAGTCTTATATTTCTTGGAAGGGAAAAACTTTAGATTTTAATAAAATAGTAACAGAAAAATTTCCAAATCTAAAGTTTAGATGGAGAATAGAGGAGTTATTAAATAACACAGTTGATAGTATTACCAAGCTGTCAATTCAGTTTGGAGAAAATTTCTTTTTAGATGGCAAAAAATATAACTATAAAGACAAAACTATAAAAAGAGAAGATTTGTTGTTTGACTTGTTACATGATTTCAATAAACTTATGGTATGAAAGCATTAGTAATAATTCCTCACTCAAAACCAAGTTATGAGTTGGGCTTTTCTGCTCCAATATCTTGGTTGTTTACTGGTTTAGATGAAGTGTTTGGAATATTTAGCTCAGAGCTTACTGAAGATCATATAAAAAGCTTCGATCTATTTATAATAGAGTTAAATTGGCATACAGAATTGTATGAATTCTCTATAATAGTAAAATATATAAAATCTATAAAGAAAGAGGCTAAAATTCTTTTTGGTGGGATTTATTCTCAGTTAAAATATAAAACTATATTTGAAAAATATGATATAGATTATTTTATCAAGGGCGATAATGAAGTGCCAATAAAGCTTTTGTTGAGCGGAGTAGACCTAAAAAGCATACCTAATTTAGTAACAAGAAGTTTCGAAAATTCATTAGAGTTTATTTTTAAGCAAAGTGATTACGATAATATAGATTTTGATCTTAGTTGGTTTCCAAGTTACTTTAATTTGTTAAAAGATGAAATTGATACTGACAATAGTTTATTTATAAATCCAATGATAGTTTCCTCAAAGGGTTGCACTACTGTTCATGCTGGATGTGATTATTGTGTTGGATCAAAAAAAGGAAGAGACCCTGTAGAAATAAGTAATGAGCAACTAATCTCTATGTTAAGGAAAATAGAAAAGAAATTTAAGGTAGCGACCTTATATGTTATCTCTCCGTTTGTTTATGATCTTAAAAATGAAAAGTTTGATATGGAACTTCATATAGAGATTGATAGTAAAGTAGATTTTGATGTCTTTAATAACTTTGTCTCTTCTTTTAGAAAAACTATATCAGTAATTCCATTATATAAAGAGGGCATAATGGGCAATAGTATGATAGAAGATGTCAATAGATATAGAAACATAGAAGGTAACCACGAAGTAAGATTTCCCGCTCGACTTAGTGATGAAATAAAAATAAAAATAGAAGATAAAAGAAATATGTTGTTTAATTTGGAAAAAGTTTTTACACCTATAGGTGCTATCTTTGATAGCTATATGAATGATGACTTCACAAAAGAAGTAAGTTATAGCGTTTACAGAAATACTATTCATAAGCTTAGGAAGAAATTTGAGTGGATAAAGTAAAAATATCAATAGGATATAGCGAAGATCTAATTCAAAAATTCTTGCCAAAGATAAGATCACTTGTAGAATATTTAGAATTATATCTTAGCCCAGAGCAATACTATAAAACTAATATTGATTTTAGAAAGAACTTTGACGCAATAAATTTATTATTTAATTTTATTAGCGATAAGGTTGATTTTCTTAGTAGATACAAAGAAAATTATAAAATCATAAAAGAAATAAACCCAGATATAATAACTACTTCCTCTTATCTTTTTGGAGAATATTTAGCAAAGCAAGGGCATAGGGTAGAAACTTCAATCGTTAATGTTATAGATCATATTGGTGATGTTTATGAACTAAATAGGATTGGTTTTACTGGATATTGTCTTCCACCATATAAGAATTATGATTTCGACTTTATGAGAGAATCAAAAAAGTTTTTCCCAGGCATGAGAATAAAACTTATAGCGAATAACTTTTGTGGAAGATGTATTAGATTTGCAGAAAGACACGAAACAATATATTATGGTAACAGTCGCGGAAAAATAGAAAAAGAAATAGACAGCATGATTGGTTGTAACTTGATAACCAACAATACTTTAAAGATGTCTATAGTAACACCATCTATGTTGAACAAATATAATGATGTAGATATCTTCAAGTTTGCAACAAGAAGAGACAGACCAGAACTATTTGAAAGTGTAATAAATTTCCTTGAAAATAAAGACACGGACTATTTAAGAAATTTATTTACAGTAGCTTATAGAAGACAGGACGTAGATGAAGATGTGAAAAAATTTATAAATTTAAAAAAATTATGTCTATATGAATGCTTTAAGTGTAATTATTGTGAGAGTAAGTAAGTGCCAAAATACGTAGTAGGAATTCACCCTGGTCATGATCCCAACATTGGAATTGTAGATTTAGATTCAAAGTATTTATTTCACCATGAAGCTGAAAGGGTAAGCAGACTTAAACATGGCGGACCGATATACTTTGATAGAATATTTTCTAAACTAAATATTGATATAAAAGAAATAGAATTTTTTATTTTATCGGCAGATTTACATGTGCATTCAATTTTCCTAGAAAGAGACAATACTATAGATACATTTAAAAAATATTTAGGAGATGACTGGTTGAAGAATGTGCCAGATATGAACAAAAAATTGTTTATGTTTGACAGTTTTATTGAAAAAAATAGTTTTATGGGAAAAGATGTTCATGTAGTAAGACATCACGTCTGTCACTCGGCCTATACTTATTTTACTTCTCCGTTTGATAAATCTGTAATTTTCTCATATGACGGAATTGGATACATGGATGAATTTGCTTTATCTAGTCTTGGAGAAAATAATAAAATAAATAATTTTAGAAACTATCCACTATTTGGAGTAGGATTTATTTATAACATAATAACTATTATGATTTTCAATATATTGTCTGGCAAGTGCGATGGATTTTGGGAAGGCAAAACAATGGCCCTTTCTTCTTATGGAAAGCCTACATTCTTAAAATTAATCAATGATAGATTTTACATACCTGGAGATCCATTAAGTAGTGCTTCGCTAATTACAAGATATAAGTCTCGTTATGGTGAAGGAACAGCACCTCAACATTTAAAGCCAGATAATCTTAAAATGATAGAAGAAATACATAGTGATATTTATCAACAAGAAATCAAATTGACTAAAGAAAACTTCTTTGAATATGCTTGCGATTTAGCAGCTAGCTGGCAAAAATATTTTGAGGACTTAATGGTAGAGTCAATGCAAATGTTGAAAGATCACTATGGATTAGAAAATCTTTGCATAAGTGGTGGTTGTGGGCTTAATGGTCTAATCAATTATAAACTACAAGATGTGTTTAAAAATATATATATAGCTCCTGCTACAAGCGACTGTGGTATTGGGTTGGGAGCAGCTCTATATGGTAAGCACGTTATATTAAATCTACCAAAAATAGATTACGGCAATGTAGCTTACTTAGGCTCAGATTTCACAATAGATGAGAGTATTTTTAAAGATAAACCAATAACTTATAGAAAGTTAAATTATGAAGAGATATATGATTATATAGCTAATGAATTAATAAACCAGAAGATAATAGCTTGGTATCAGGGAAGATCGGAGTCTGGTCCAAGAGCTTTGGGTAATAGATCTATCTTATGTGATCCAAGAGATCCAAATATGAAAGATATATTAAACGAAAAGGTAAAGCATAGAGAAAGCTTTAGACCATTTGCCCCTGCTGTGTTAAAGGAATTTGCAAAAGATTATTTCTATAATGTTGATGACGATAAGTATATGTTAAAGATAACTAAGGTAAAAGAAGAGCATCTAAAGTCTTTTCCAGCAGCTATTCATGTAGACAATACTGCAAGATTGCAAGCTGTATCGAAGGAGGACAACTTACATTTCTATAACTTGATATACAAATTTTATGAGAAGACTAAGTTGCCTATATTATTGAACACATCATTCAATGACAATGGAGAACCAATAGTAGATTCACCAGAAGATGCAATAAAAACTTTTTTAAACACAAAGATAAACATATTAGTATTAAAAGATTATGTAATAGAGAAGAAGAATAAAAATTTTGAATATAGGAGGTTATAAATGCCAGGTCATAGTTTAAAAATAGACGAAGCTAAGAACAGATTTTACTTCTATTACAATATAGACACAACTATAGAAGAATTGAACTCAATGATTGATGAACTTACATTAAACATAAAAGAGGGAAAAATAAAACCAGGTTGCACTTGGACTACCATATCAACAACAAGTGCAGAGAGTAGATTAAAGATAGACACAGTAGAAGCTAGAAGGCTTTGGGAATTAATAAACAAAATGTCTGATGCTGTTGGTTTTTGTGTTGTTACAACAGAACAAAGCAGAATAACGGCGTATAAAAATGGTGATGCGGTGAGAGAAGTATTTAAAACAGAGGTAGAGGCAGATAATTTCTTAAGTACTATAAGTCAAAAATAAAGTTTTCTTGTGTTTTATTACCCAACAAATCAAAATCAGTCCCTGGACACAATATACTCTTAGATAAAGCATACCATTTATATGGATAGTTTTTTATAGCAGACAAAACATCTTCAAATGTAAATAAAGCATAAGCAAATATATTTCCTCCAAAGTATTCATTCTTTAAAGTGATCCAGTTTAGTTTTGGGTAGTTGATTTTAGCAATATCTACTAGCATTTCTGTGGTAACAAATCCAACATCTTTTGGACTTATTCCTTTTTTTATGATGTTAGACAATACGGTGTCCATTGATTTATCAAATTTGTTTAGAATTCTTTCTCTATACTGAGGAATTCTTAAGCTTCCATATGCAAAAATGAAATTATTTTTATTTTTAAAGCTCTCCACGGCGCAATCTATTGCTAAATCAAAATTTGTATTGGCAATTTCGCTCATCTCAACTATTTTCTTATCAGTGGTATATTTCGTTGTGGTAAGTCTATGAATGTTTAAATAGGTATCTTTTTCTCTCATGTTGTCTCTTACAAAGTCTATAGTCTTCTTAAAAGAGGTCAGATCTCCCGTAAACAAGACACTAATAGCGGTAAACTGGTTCTTAAACTTTACAAGAAACTCTTTTATGTTGCGAATATCTAGTTCAGGGTCTTTGCCATAAGAAAACTTAACTCTCTCATTTACATCTAAGGAAGTTATGCTAAGGCCAAACGCATAATCTTTATTTAATAATTCTTCACAGGGCTTATCTAGATGTCTTAGCATAGTAGTGACATTTTTTCTTATGTTTGGAGTATATTTATTCAAAACTTCTAATAGTTTATAGCATTCTGGATGATCCAATATCTCTTTAGAGTGAAAGCATATTACTTTTTCACATTCATATTGAAAGGCATTGAAGTATAATGGAGTATTGTCTAAGGAAATCTCTGCATTTTTGTCTAGTAAGTTAACTAGCTCAGTAAATTCGTTAACAGTGATCATTTCTTTAGAATATTTAGAAATTATTCTTGGGCCAAGTTGTTTTAGGAAGCAGTGCTTACAATTAGAGCAATGTCCTCCAACTAATAGGGTATTATGTTCTTTTGCAAAAAATTTAAAGAAATCCATTATTTTAGTTTAGCGATGACTACGGCTCTAATTTTTAGAAAGAAAGTCTTAGCCAAAGTTTTAATCCTTTTGATATATATTTTACAGAAAGACGCCCATACTAGAACTAAGTTTAACGTATGGGCGTCTATAGAAGATTAGAACAACATTTTTAATTCTTAGGTTCATCTACCAGCTAAAGAGAGCCAAGAAGAGAAGCAAGATCAATAGCCAGAAACCATAATATCCTTCGCTCATATTCTACCTCCGTTTTTCTCTACATAGTTTAGTAACAACTACCCTATGATGTTCGTTATTTTTTATATAGCAACCAATCATCTGATCAGCCATAGTAACAATAGCCCTAATTTTGAGTAAGAAGACTTTAGCCAAAACTCTAATTTTGCGCATAGCTTTATCTTCACAATATCCCCCAAACCATAAAGTAACCAAACAGTATTACTATAACAGCTAACACAAATAGCAATACTTTTCTCATTTATTTACCATGATGAAGTCCCACCAGATACCACCCCAGTTATAATTGCGCATCCAGTTTCTATAGTTAGAATACAGTAACGTTAAAAACTTAATTTTGTTAATGTTTAGACGGTTATGAGAAGTAGTAACAGCATCCACATCCATCGCCAATCTCCTGTAAGGTAAGAAACTCCAACACTCATCGCCATTATTCCTAGAGTAACCAAACCACTCATTACAAACTTCCATGCCAAAACAGCATTATCGCTCATTCTTTTTCTCCTTATTAGACAACATAAAGATTTCTATTTCCTTGGAGAGCTACGCCCATCCCATCCAAAGAAGAACTTCCAAGTAACAGTCTCACCAAATATATGTCTCTTAATTCCCATCCTAAAGAACTTAGTTAAGGTTTCGATTTTAATGTTCATTTCAATTCTTCCAGCCATTTATCATCAAACACCAATACTTCTCCAGCTCTAGTGACGGAAAATATTATTCTACGGTCTTTAATCTTTCTAATCCATAATTTACTTAAAGTATGAATCTTCTTATTCATCTAAAGAAATCCGCAAGAAATCCTCTCAGTCGTTTCGTATCCCGCACGGTAAACCAAGAGAATCTATTAACATACTCAGCAGCATAAAAGAGTATAGACAACTCTATAATCTTATTCATACACAAAGTACAAGTACCTTTTATCAAACATAGAAGCGTAACCATTAAACAGCATAACGATAGACTTAATCTTAGGCATACTATCCCTATAGCTCCACTCTTTTATTCTCAATAAGTTAGACATAACCAAGTAGGTCTCATTAAACATATGGGTAAGAACAGTAGGCTCTCTCATCTAACTTTAAGATATCCTTCGTTAGTAAACAGTTTACGCAATACTCTAATCTTACTTACATGGTTCCAGTGTAAGAACCAAACAACCTGCTCATAAAAACCCTCTCTACTTCTAGAATGTATAGGAAACCTTACAATATCCAACGATACTCCAATAACTCTCTATACAAACATATCCTTCGACCTAACCTATATATCCCATACTCTAAGGGAAAGTAGATAGAAGAACTGATAGCAGTAAGAACTACCGCCTGTATAAGAACAGCTAATACTTTACTCATTACTAATCTCTTTAAGAAGTTCATCTAATCCACAAGTACAGGGTATAGTATCCTTATGCTCCTTAAAACTACAAGCAGTCTTATCACACTCATAAAGGTGGTCTAGGTATTTCTTCATCCTACTAACTAGACTGAGCTTAGGTTTGTAAGTCCCATCCTTTTGAAGGCCACAAGTACAAGGGCGATGACCATTCTCTATAGAGGTATTCCATACGTCACAGGTAGCTTTGTGGGTAACATAACTGTTTTTCTTATTCATACCTCTAAATATGTCATTTAGATTGATTTCTGTCAACTGATTAGAGAGAATGGAGATACAAGCACCAAAGTACAATAGAAATGCCATGATTTTTATTAAATAACCTTTAACATACCATTAAAAATACCTCAAAGGTAGGCAGAAAAACCTTAGAAAATCTGTAGAAAATCCCTTGCTAAACCCTAGGTAAAGGCGAGGGCGTAAAGAAACATGAGGGCTGGCTATGGGGAAAAAACAGCGCTAGGTCCGACCCTTGCCCTAATAAAAGGTGGAAAACTCCCCCGCGACTTGGGAAGATAACGTATATATGACTGTACAACGGCGTATTGCTTTACTGCGCAAGGCGTTTAGTAAGTGGCCTAGGTTACCAAGAGAAGACCTAGACTGCTATGTAGCTAGATGCGTAGCAGAAATGCTGAACGTAGAGTTATGTAAGGGGAAAATAAGGTATGACAGACGAACAAGGGGCCTCTTTGGTGAATGAAGTTAAGCGTCTAGCTGATGCTATACAAGTAAGCCCTGTAAGAAAGTTCTTAGAGCAAAAGGAATATGAAGATAGACTGATGAAGACATATGGCCCTGACCTAGTCAACGCATGGAAAAAAGAATACTTTGCTGTAGATCAGGCACGGCAGTACGTAGAGCATGAGGCGAAGATCTATAGAGAGAAGTACGAGCTTACTCATAAACTATTGATGACCATACTAACAGAGTATACACCAGTGACTAGGAATACTTTAAGCGGTGTGCCTAATGACTTAGAGAGATTGCTTATGGAATACAGGGCAGAGATGGACAGGATCTCATCGCAGTATGACAAGGGATAGAGATAATAAAGGTACGGAATTTGAGGAGGGGGTGGAGGGGGGAGGTTAGGCATATCTTCATTTATTTGCGTAAAAATCTTTGTAGAGTTTAGTTCATTTATTCTGGTAAAAATCTTGTGTAGGTTTGAGGTATTATATGATTAAAAAAATAATCACTGAAGTAAGAAACTGTGCTAGGTGCGGGGAATATCACAAGAAAATTGTGTTTAATCCTTTTATAAAGAAAGGGCCTAGGTTCTATACCCATTGGGGCAAGTGTCCTATTACAAAAGAACCTATCTTAATGTATACTAAGAAGCCTGATATATTTGAGTGGATTTCTTATTTCTTCTATTATCTCTTTAAGAGATGATTTCCCTATAGGGAATTAACTCTCTAAAAAAGGTCACCCCATAAAATAATTTTCAAAATTTTTCACCC
>Ga0315294_10003667_pt1 | contig 16767 bp, 16 predicted proteins | sample YL17G13_40_MG_FD_203626 | JGI IMG/M metagenome (GOLD analysis project Ga0315294, IMG submission 203626) | Sediment microbial communities from Yellowstone Lake, YNP, Wyoming, USA - YL17G13_40 | ecosystem: Environmental > Aquatic > Freshwater > Lake > Sediment | place: USA: Wyoming | collected... | reverse complement strand
CTCGATTATGGCGGTACCGTTTTGCTCGGGGGGCAGAAGAAATTCACGATAGAGTAGCGGCACGAACACCGTTGTCCGTATGACACTATTCGACCGGAGAGATCAAGAAGTAGCTTGGTCTCTCTTTTTTTAACCATTCAGGCGATACAGGCATGACCATCCGCAACTGCGCCCTTATAACCGTGATCGCGGCGCTCCTGTTCCTGTGGGCGGGACCGGTCCCTGCCGAAGAAGAGAAGGCATGGATCGTAGCCGCCGAGAAGAAGAACGAGGGGTACGACCTTTCCGGTTTTTTCCCCGATCACGATGTCGCCTTTTCGTTCGGGGACGAGCGTTTTACGCTCGACAAGGATCCGCTGCGCAAGGCCGATACCGTATGGGCACCCGTCCGTCTTCTGCTGCAGAAGATGCAGATCATGTTCCTCGGGATCGACGACGAGACCTTCAGCGTCATCCGCGAGGACGGAATGCCATTGACCTTAAAGGTCGGCGACAGGGATATCAGATACCGCAGGACCGTCCTCTATACCGTCCAGGAGCCGCCGGCCGTCTTCGACGGCGAAGTCTTCATGTCCATGGACGCCCTGGTCACGGCGCTTGAATTCTCCTATCAGTACGACGCCGCGACGAATACCGTGACCATCTCCCGAAAGAAATTCGAGGAGCTCTCCACCTTTGAGCTGCCCAAACCGAAAGTCGAGGTCGAAGCCGTCCCGAAACCTGAGATCCAGCTGAAACCGCACGAACCAACGGATATCAGGGAGGAGGAGCGTCTTCCGCTGAAGTATTTCCCCGATATCCGGCTCAAGGCCGACACCAACCTTTCATATCTTTTGTCGAAAACAGCCGATGACCGCGTCCGGCAGGCCGAGTGGTATATCTCAGGGAAGGCGTTTGACTACACCGTAGACGGCCACTTCAGGCTGCGCGATCTCCGGTCGAACGAAAAAGAACGGTTCAAGGAAGACGGGGAATTTCTCGGGTTATACAAAGAGAATATCTGGTTCAAGTTCCTCGACAATAATGTCGCTATCCCTCAGCTGCGTTCGCAATCCCAGTCATACTTCGGCATCGAGATGCGCAATTTCTATAAGCCCTTTAATTCCACGTTCGTCTACGGCGAGATGGATAACACCGTTTCCGGTCCGACCGATATCGGCGCCGTCCGCTATTTCGGGGACCTCTACTCGCTGCGCCAGGAGTATACCCATCCGAACGACCTATTCAGGACCGCGGGGACGTTCGTGTTCATCGAAAGCGAGGCAGAGACACAGGGAAAATCGAGCACGACCATCTACCCCCGGCAGAACCTCATCTTTATTACCGATAATACCGTCAACCTCTACGACGGGCTCAAGCTGGAATACGCTCAAGGATTTTCGAGCTTCCGCCCTGATAATAAGGTCAATTCGCATTTTCGCGATACCGACTGGAGGGTCGGGCTCAATTATATCCAGGACCTCTATTCGTTCACCTCATCGTATGAGCGCGTCGGAGAACAATACGCGTCTTTGAGCGTCCCCTCGACGTATCAGGATTACGAAGGGTGGGATTTTTCGACTTCGTATAAGATGGCGGACAACTGGACGGTCAATGCGGGGGGCAGGCTCACCAAGAACAATGTGGAGAGGAATCCGAGGGACAGGACCAGTTTTGACAAAAGCGTTTCGGGGTCCTCCTCCTTAAGTCTTCCGGCCAGGCAGACGATAAGCGTCGGATATACCGTGACCGAGACATCGGCGAAGGGGGGCGATCAGGACCTATCGGCATCCCGCTATGACGACACGCGGATCGATTATATCAAAGGATGGGGGAACATGAATATCCAGCTGAGCTTTGACCACTATGCCCTGCATCCCTTCGCTGCCTCAATAGGCAGCGGGATGGTATCTGACCTCTGCTCGGCCAGTATCTTCAATTTTTATCCGTCCCTCAGGGGGTCCTATCTCAGGCTGTATGAAAGCTACCGCAAGACCAAGACGCTCTCGGCGAGCACGTATACGACGGAATATTATGATACGACCGTCGGCGGGAGATACAATATGCTCGACTGCCTCAGCTTCAACGCGGACTGGAGGGTATCGACCACCTGCCGGGAGGCGTTCACCGATACGGCGACGATGACCCTGATTGTCGGCGGCGAGTTCAAAGAGAGCCCCGTTACGACGTTCAATGTCGACTTTACCCTCTCTAACTATGACCTCTACGATCAAAAGACGTGGCTCCCCAAGGATTATACCGTCCTGTTCAGATTGCGGCACGTCTTCGATCTGACAACCCCCGAGAAATGGGGCAAGGTAAGCGTTTTTGTCTATCGCGACATGAACAGTAATGGAAAGCATGATAAGGGCGAACCGGGTATACCGGACGTGCGGGTCTACGTCGTTAACGGCCGCGCGGCGTATACCGGCCCTGACGGGATCGCGCTCATCGACAAGGTCGTCCCCGGCAAGAGGCAGGCGAGGCTCGACACGACGAAGCTTCCCATCGCTCTTTCGGTGAGAGGTCAGGCGGTCCAGCCGATAACGGTTGCCGAATTTAAGACCGTCAAAGTCGAGTACCCGATCGTAAAGACCGGGACGATCAAGGGAAGGGTATTTCTCGACAAGGACGGTAACGGAAAATATAACAAGCTCATCGATGAGGCCCTGCCGAACATCAGGGTATTCATCACGCCCGAGTCGAGGGATACGCTGACCTTCTCGGACGGGACCTATCTCTTTGATTATGCCTATCCGGGGGACTATCAGGTATGCGTCGACCTGCGGAACGTGCCCTCCGGATATAACATAAGCTCACCCGAAAAGGTCCAGGTGAGCTTACACGAGGGCGACGTGATCGATACGATCGATTTTGTCTTCAACCCGCGGCCGGTGAAGATCGAGGTCTTCGAGTAGGGACTTATAGTTTTTCAGTGATCGTGTAGCGCGGCAGCAGTAATCCTGTCATCTCGGGATTCTCGATGCTTACGCAGCGCTCACGGGCGGTCACCGGAAGTCCTCTGGAGTACACTTCCTGGATGCTCTGCGGCGCCTGCGCGAGTTGCGGCTCTTCCGGTCTGACGGTGATGATCAATTGTGTCGTCAGCGTCCGGGTTTCGGCCGTCGCCTCCATCACGAACCAGCCCAGGATTACGATCGCTACCAAACCCGTTGCCATTATCTCCTTTGCGCCTAACATTTCTGCCTCCTTTATCCTTCTTCTTTAGATCGAAGGTTTCGGTAGCCCAGATGCCGTATTGGCATATAGCTTATTGCAAATAGCTCATAGTACGATCAATCACCATTTGCTATTCGCCATTTGCTATTTGCCAAATTAGGCCTGTGGCTTTGCTCGTATTGCCTTTCGGCAATCTCGCCTTTATCGCTTGAGGCGACCCTTATTCCTTTTCCAAAGCCCCCTTTCGGTATTCGGTTATCCTCTTCAAAATCTCCGCCTTCAATTCCTCTTCGCTTGAGATATCTTTGCCGTTGATATTAAGCACTTTCATCGCTTCGACCATCGCGCGGATCACCTTAACCCGGGAGAGTTTCACCCCTTTGGTGAAGAGGGCGTCTTTCCCGATCATATCGAGGTAGTCGATCTCGTCTCTGTTCAGGAAGGCAATGACTCGTTTCAGTTTTTCGGCAGTTTCCATTGCGGATCACCCCGCCCCCCAATAGAAAGCCCTATTCTCGCATTAAAAAAGAATAGGGCAAAAAAATAACCAGACGCAAAGTCTGGTTATACCGGCATATTCAACAATTTCGGCAACCCAACTGCCGTATTGGCATATAGCTTATGGCATATAGCATATGGTGAAATTAATCACCATTTGCCATTTGCCATTTGCCAACTTAGGCTTGTGGCTTTGCGCCCCATTCTTTCAAATGGTTAGCCTTTATCGCTTGTACAATTGTCAAAGATATCAATTGGTACTTTCAAATCTAGTATATCTCAGCCTTGGAAGTGAGTCAAGATGACAAATCTTGCTTTTGTATATTTAACGCTCTTTACCTATATATATTAGAATTGTGTCTGAACCTTAATAATGATCTCTTGATTTGCTGTGGTATTCTTGCCCCAGACAACAGATCCATAATCGCATTCAATATTAAAGATTATACCGTTCCTCTTAACGCTGTCACCAAATACCATAAAAATCACTCCGGACCTCCAAACGGCATAATCTTCGTATTGTTTACCGGTATGGGCATGGGATTTGACAATATCGAGCTCAGATTTCAATTGAAGCCATTTAACCGGAGAGGTGCCGCATTCGATAAAGAACGGGATGTCGTTCGCGACATCTTTATTCCTCCAGCGATAGCCGCTCTCAACGCTTAGATAGCTGGGAAAGGACAGGTTCTTATAGCCCAAAGGAAGGTTGAATGATTTACTGAGGATCCCCCGTATCTCAAGGGCGTCGTCACCTTTGCCCGCGGATGAGGGTTTTGACGAATCATATCCGGGCCAGACATATCCTTTGATCTGGATCGTTCCAACGATGGGTTTCTGGACAAAGCGTGCCTTGCCGCCTATAGTGAAGACCTTCATCCCGTTATTTTTAACAGCGAACGACCCCCAGGTTGCGGGACGGTCATGTTCCTCGTAATGCGACTCAAAAAAGTTGAAAGAGCACAGGGCGTTCAGCCAGTCGGTTACACCATATTCAAATTTCGGCTCTATCTCCCAGCCCCAGGAAGTAGCGTCCCGGGGCATCTGTTCGCGGTCGCCGTTAGCGGCAAACTGTTCTTTTGCCCAGGTCGCCTTCATATATAATTCCGACCAGATCTTGTATTTCGGGACCGTCCAGGCGCCTGCAAAGGCCTCGTGCGGAAGAGTAACGATAACCGCTATCAGCATGACGGTAAAGATATATCTTTTCATGGATCTCCTCCCTGGTATCTACTTGAGCCATTATAATATTTCTGGCGGAAAATGCAAAGGGAAATATTTGTGATGCGTGATTCGTGGTGCGGGGTGCGTGGTGCGTCGTACGGTATACGGTTGACGGGTTAGCGGGTTTGCGCGTTAACGCGTTTGCGGGTTGGCGCGTTAAGATACAGATTAACGCTGATACTCGATGCTCGATACTCGATGCTCGCGTGTTCAGTGGTGTGTGGTGTGTTTTGCCCATCACGCAACCCGCATCACGCACCACGAACACGAAAGATTTGAATTCTGCGGGTAAATTTGCTATAATAATGCATCTTAGGAGGTGTTGAACATGAATTATCTACGGACAGGTATTCTCTTGGTGGTCTTGACGCTGCTTCTTGTCCTCATCGGACAGCTCATCGGGGGCAGGGTAGGGGCGTCATACGCGTTCATCTTTGCGCTCATCTTTAATTTCGCGAGCTACTGGTTCAGCGATAAGATCGTCCTCGCGATGTACCGCGCCAAGCCGCTGGCGCGGGAAGACGCGCCGGAGGTCTACGAGATCGTCGAGGAGCTGATCGGGAAGGCAAGCCTTCCTATGCCGCGACTCTTTATTATACCGCAGGAGTCTCCCAATGCGTTTGCCACAGGGCGCAGCCCGAAGACCGCCTGTGTCTGCATCACGAAAGGGATCCTTGAGGTCCTGACGCGTAACGAGTTAAAAGGCGTCCTTGCCCACGAACTGGCCCATGTGAAGAACAGGGACATGCTCGTCATGACGATGGCCGCGGTGATCGCGGGCGCGATCATGATGCTCGCGGATATGGCCAGGTGGTCGGCGATGTTCGGCGGATACGGCAGGAACAGGAACCGGAACAACAATGCCCTGGGGCTCATCGTGGTCATGATCCTCGCGCCCATCGCGGCGATGCTGATCCAGCTGGCGATCTCCCGTTCGCGGGAATACGCCGCTGACGCCAGCGGGGCCCATTTTGCGATGGATACGCACGGCTTATCCAGCGCACTCAGAAAACTCCAGGAAGCGTCGCGGTATATCCGAATGAACGCGTCGCCGCAGACCGCGCACCTGTTTATCGTGAATCCGCTGCGTGCAGATGCCCTCGCCAGCCTCTTTTCGACCCACCCTCCCATTGAAAAGAGGATCAAACGGCTTGAGACGATGACCGTGTAACGCGTCATCCGTTCACGCGGGATACGATCGATCCGCCTCTCGGGGTCGTCCATTCCGACGGAGATTGTCAACGAACGCCGCTATTTCATGATTTCTTAAGAAATGTTTGCAAAATGTTTATAAAAGTGATATATTTTTTTAAAGAGGTACCATTTTGAAGTTTAATTTTGAAGCGACCGGTGTCGGGAGCCTCCCGTTTACCGACCCCGAAAAATCCTGCTCGTTTATCTTTGAGACCTTTCCGGATATCCCTTTCTGGCCGCAGCTGCCCCGGCGTTCCTTTTTAGAAAATATGTATGTCCAGTATGCCGAAGGATTCCCCGGACTACTGGTGGACGAGAAGAACCGCGCGGTCTCAGTCGATACCGTCAAGGCGCAGCGGGAAATCGAGCGTTTTTATGAACGCTATCTCGAGCGCGATATCGAAAGTTTCGGGATCGCCCGGGATCACGCGGCCGGACTCTTCCCGTTTCTGGAAACGGTACGGTCGGGAAAGGCGCGGCCGCCTTTCGTGAAAGGGCACATAACGGGACCGATCAGTTTCGCGCTCTCCATAACGGATGAGAACAAACAGCCCATCATTTATCACCCGGAGCTCTTTGAATGCGCCGTGAAACTGCTGACCCTGAAGGTCGTCTGGCAGATACGGAAGCTGAAAAGCGTTTCGAACAACGTCATCATATTCATCGACGAGCCGCATCTCGTCTCGATCGGTTCCGGCTATATCAACATCGATGCCAACCAGGCGAAGGAGAGGCTCGAGGAACTCATCGCGGCGATCAAGGCTGAGGACGTAGTCTGCGGCATACATTGTTGCGGGAACACCGACTGGCCTTTTCTTTTGTCGCGGCCTATTGACATTTTGAATTTTGATGCGTATAATTTTATCAAACAGTTCATTATCTTTGATAAGGACATCAAGAAATTTCTGGCGCGGGGCGGTTCCGTCGCGTGGGGGATCGTGCCGACGTCAGGTGATAAAGAGACGAAGAGCGCCCTGACCGCGCGTCTCGAGGACGCGATAACGGGCCTGACCAAAAAAGGCATCGATCGGGAGATGATCTCGTCCCTAGTCACTCCGAGTTGCGGCGTTGGAACGATCGATGAGACGACCGCCGCGGGCATTCTCACAATGGCGCGGGAAGTGTCGCGCGGACTTATGAACCCGAACAGAACGGCGTAATACGCGCGGCAGGATCGACAACGAGGTATTTTGTGCATGACAATAACGGAAATAACGGCAAGGTAGCGCTCAAGGTGAACAACAACAAGAACGGACACGAACCGCAAGAGACTGCCAAATGGAACTTTGGCGGGCTCGACGACGATTACTCGGGATTCAAAAAGGCAAAAGTCGTCGTGATGCCCGTCCCTTACGATAAGACGACGACCTACCGGAGCGGCACCCGCAACGGGCCCGCCGCCATTATCGACGCGTCGATGAATATGGAGATCTTCGACGAGGAATTGAACCAGGAGACATATCGGATGGGGATCCATACGATGCAGGTTCTTCCCGTCGACGAACTTACGCTCGAGGACATGGTCGAGAAGGTGCGCCTTTCTACGCTCGAGGTCCTGAAGGCGGGAAAGTTCCCCGTCATCATCGGCGGCGAGCACTCGATCACCACGGGAGCGGTCAAGGCGTTCATCGAAACGTATCCGACGCTGTCAGTCCTTCAGCTCGACGCCCATTTCGATCTGCGGGACGAATACCGCGGGTCGAAGTATAATCACGCCTGTGTGGCGCGCCGGATAGCGGAACTGTGTCCGCTGGTCCAGGTCGGGACAAGAAGCCTTTCAAAAGAAGAACGGGATTTCCTCTCGAGCGGCACGAACACGCGCATACTCAATGTCGATGTCTACAAGATGCTCGAAAGCCTCTTCTGGCGGGATGAGGTGCTCGCGTCGTTGACCGAGAACGTGTATGTAACGATCGACCTGGATGTCTTTGACCCCTCGCTCATCCCGGCTGTCGGGACTCCGGAACCGGGAGGGATCGGCTGGTATGATGCGCTCGAGTTCCTGCGTTCAGTGGTAAAATACAAGAAGGTCGTCGGGTTCGATGTCATGGAACTCTGCCCGATCAAGGGGCAGGTCTCGTCCGATTTCATATCGGCAAAACTTATCTACCGATTGCTGGGCTATATCTTCTCGAACAAACGATAGAAGAAAGATCGCTTCGTGCTGCTCGCTTCCCGTAGAAATAACCAGGTCCCCCGGAAGATGTTCTTTACCAAAGGCGTGGGGACCCACAAAGAGGAATTGAGGAGCTTTGAGCTCGCACTGCGGGATGCCGGTATCGAAAAGTGCAATCTCGTCCATGTCTCGAGCATCCTTCCGCCGGAATGCCAGATCATCGCGCGCAACGAAGGCCTGAAAGAGCTCTACCCCGGCATGATCACCTACACGGTCCTGGCGCGATGCTCGTCCGATGAGCCGCATCGTCTTATCGCGGCGAGCATCGGATGCGCGATACCCTCAGACCCGCATGCGCATGGGTACCTGAGCGAACACCACGGCCATGGCCAGAACGAAAAGGTCGCCGGAGATTACGCCGAGGATCTGGCGGTCGCCATGTTAGCGTCGACGCTCGGCATCGAGTTTGACGAAGATAAGTCCTGGGATGAGAACAACGCGATCTACCGCATCAGCGATAAGATCGTCCGCGCCACCAATATCACCCAAACGGCTGTCATCGGTCCTGAAGGATATCACACCACCGTCGTAGCCGCCGCAGTGTACCTCTTCTGATTCTGCATTACCAAGTCACAAGACACCAGTCACAGGTCACAAGTTAACCTGACTATTCTAACCAGGCTAGATTTACCAAAACCGTACACCGTAAACCGGGTAACGGCTACGGTTACGAAGTCCGTTTGTCCCTCGACAAACTCGGGACGAAACCCTGAGCCAGTCGAAGGGTTTCGGCATTCGGTTACGTCGTTCGTCATTATACCTACGTTGCCGTAACCCAACGACGATACGGGTATTGTTACCCTAGCCGTAACCGATTAACCCACACCACGCAACCCGCACCACGCATCATGAATCTGTGACAATCAGTCCAAAATCAGTGTTAATCTGTGTTTAAACAAACCCTGAACACCGAACCCCGAACCTCATGATGCCTTGAAGAAGCGAACATTTTCTGTTATAATGAGTTCCCCAACTTAAAAAGAGATGGAACGAAAAATCCTGCTGAACAATAAACTGAGAAAACCGGTCCTGGCGCTCGGAGGCGATCTGAAAGGCTCCTGCGCGATCGCGCTTGGACGCGAAGTATCTATTGACGACGGCTTCGGAGACCTTGCAGACCTGGATAACTTTCTAAAATATCGGAAGGCGGTCGAGAAGAAAAGGAGATCTCTCGGATTATCCCGGCATACGATCGTATGCGACCTGCATCCCGGGTACGTCTCTTCCCGCTATGCCGAAGAGCTGTGCGCCGAAAGGCGGGATTGGTGCTCGCTCCTGAAGGTCCAGCATCACGAATCCCATCTGGCCAGCTGCCTTACCGAACATGGCATTACCGGAAGGACGATCGGGGTCGCGTTTGACGGGACCGGTTACGGACGGGACGGAAATGTGTGGGGAGGGGAGTTCTTCGTTTTTGACGGAAGGACTTTCAGGCGGGTCGGCCGCCTGGAGTATCTTCCCATGCCCGGGTCAGATGCGGCGATACGGGAACCGTGGCGCATGGCGGCCTCGTATCTTTATCGGGCGTTCGGAAAGGACTTCCTGAAGCTACGGATCGATTTTGTCCGGCGCGTCATCGATCCAAAAAAATGGAATGTGGTAAGGCAGATGATCGACAAGAAGATACATTCGCCCCTGACATCGTCGGCAGGAAGGTTCTTTGACGCAGTCTCCTCGCTCGTCCTCCTGAAGCATACTGTTGCGCATGAAGCGGAAGCGGCCATTGCGCTGGAACGGATCGCCCAAGATGCCGCGGATCAGACCTATCGTTTCAGGCTCACGAAGTCCGGCGATTGCACCGTCGTCGATACGGGACCGGTCATCAAAGGCGTTGTCAGGGATATGCTCAAGAACAGGGGCGCGCCGTATATTGCGGCGAAGTTCCACGCCACGATCATTGAGATCATCGCCGCGGCTTGCGGACGCATCAGGCGCGCGTATCATATCGACAAAGTCCTCCTGAGCGGCGGTGTCTTTCAGAATGACATCGTCCTGAAGGGGGTCAAGGCGGCATTGTCCGGGGATGGTTTCAGAGTATATCATCACGTGAAGGTCCCGACCAGTGACTCCGGGCTGCCGTTGGGGCAGATAGCTCTGGCCGCGTTGACGGGGCGATAGCCGTACCGGGAGATACGAAAGAAAACCATGTGTTTAGCAATTCCAATGAAGATCAAGAAGATCGACGGAGACTCGGCTGTCGTGGAGTCGGGTGGACTGAGCAAGACGATACGCGTCTCACTCGTGAGGAATATTTCCGTCGGAGATTATGTGATCGTCCACGCGGGTTTCGCGATCGAAAAGCTGGATCAGAAGCGGGCGCGTGAAACGCTGCGTGCCCTTAAGGAGATATCGCTTCGATGAGATTCGTGGATGAGTTCAGGGACAGGAAGCTGGCGCAGTCGCTTTCCCGGAAGATCCGCCAGGCCATGGACGGCAGGGCCCCTCTCAGCCTCATGGAGGTCTGCGGCACTCATACCATGGCCATCTTCAGATTCGGCTTGAAGGACCTGCTCCCGGACAATCTCCGGCTTATTTCCGGCCCCGGATGCCCGGTCTGCGTCACCCCGACCGCATTCATCGATAAGGCGATAGCGCTCGCAAGGATGGATACCGTTACGATCGCGACCTTCGGGGACATGATGAGGGTCCCCGGGTCCGAGTCGAGCCTTGAAAAAGAGAAGATGAACGGCCGGTCGATACGGGCCGTCTATTCAACAATGGATGCGCTCGACATCGCCCGACGCGACACCCAGAGAGAGGTCGTTTTTCTGGGGGTGGGCTTTGAGACGACCGTTCCGACGGTCGCCGTCGCCCTTATGGATGCAAAAAAGAGGAAGATCCCCAACTTTTCGGTCCTCTGCGGACATAAGACGATGCCCGAAGTTCTCGCGGTCCTGGCCAAGGATAAGGATACCAGGGTCGACGGGTTTATTCTCCCCGCGCACGTGAGCGCCATTATCGGATCGAGACCGTACGAATCCCTGGCGAGACGTTTCGGGAAACATTGCATCATAGCCGGATTCGAGCCGATCGATATCCTGCAGGGGATCCTTATATTACTCGATCAGTCCCGACCCGCGATTGACGTTCAATATGAGAGAGTCGTACGACGGCTGGGTAATCGAAGCGCGCAAAAAGTTATCAGGCATGTGTTCAAAAAGGCCGATTCGTCATGGCGCGGAATCGGCGTGATACCCGGAAGCGGGCTCGCGATACGGGATCGCTACGCCGGATTTGACGCTGAGGAACGGTTCCCGATAACGATACGGGACGTCAAAGAGAAAAAAGGATGCATCTGCGGCGATGTGCTCAAAGGAAAGAAGACCCCTCTTGATTGCCGGTTATTTCGAAAGGCCTGCAAGCCCGAACATCCTGTGGGTCCGTGCATGGTGTCGAGCGAAGGCGCCTGCAGCGCGTATTACAAGTATGGCAATAGCGTATAGCGGTTAGCGTATAGTAAAAACGATCCTCGATGCTCGTTACTCGATACTTGATACTTGAAAAATGATAAGATTAGTTCCGGGTTCCGAGTTCCGTGTAAAGTTTACCCGGAACACGGTACACGGAACTCTGAACAAAAACGTAAGCTAATTCCGTACACCGGTAACCGTACACCGTAAACCGTGGAGCGTGGTGCGGGTTGCGTCCCTCGACTGTGCTCGGGACTCCCTTCGGTCGTGATGCGTGATGCGTAAACCGTGATGAGTGGTGGGTAACCCGCAAACGCGCTAACTCCCGCCAGATTCGCTAAAGCGAATCTATGCGGCGGGATAATTCGCACGTACGATTTATGTCGTTCCGAACGTAAACGAACACTACATAAATCGTGTGCTCATTACCGCTAACCCGTTAACCGTACACTGAACTTATGGAAAAAATAACCCTCGCCCACGGAAGCGGCGGCAAGCTGATGCATCAGCTGATCGATTCGGTCTTCCTTGAGCAATTTTCGAACAAGATTCTTCGGGAAAAGAAAGATTCCGCTGTTTTTTCGCTGGGGCAGACGCGATTTGCGTTCACGACCGATTCCTATGTCGTCGATCCGCTCTTCTTTCCCGGAGGCGATATCGGGAGTCTGGCGGTCTATGGCACGGTGAATGACCTTTCGGTATGCGGCGCAAGACCGCGCTATCTCGCCTGCGGCCTGATCGTCGAAGAAGGTCTTGACCGTGGCATCGTTGAGCGGATAGCCCGGTCCATCAGGAACGCCGCTCTGAAGGCGGGTGTTGAAGTCGTGACCGGAGATATCAAGGTCGTCGAAAGAGGCCACTGCGATAAACTCTTTATCAGTACCAGCGGGATCGGTATCGTCGACAGGATGACCGATCTCTCGCTGGACCGGGTGAGGATCGGTGACTCGGTGATCGCGAGCGGCACCATCGGCGATCACGCCATAAGCATCCTCTCTCAACGGGAAGGTTTGAACCTGGGTTCACGGATAGTGAGCGACTCGGCGCCGCTCAACGGCCTCACAGCCAGGATAGTATCGGTTTCAAGGCATGTCCGGTTCATGAGAGACCCGACCAGAGGCGGATTGGCCGCCACCCTGAACGAGATCGTCACCAAGAGAAAGTTCGGGATCGTTATCGATGAGAGGGCTCTGCCCATCAGGCCGAGCGTGAAGACGGCCTGCGAACTGGTAGGATTCGATCCGCTCTCTTTGGCGAACGAAGGCAAGATCGTCGTTATCGTCGGTCAACAGGACGCCCGGAGAGTTTTGAGTGTCATGCGCTCTCATCGATACGGGACTGCCGCGCGAGTGATCGGAAAGATCGTGCCGGGTCCGGCGGGGAAAGTTATTTTGAACACATCCGTCGGATCGCGCAGGATCGTCGAGATGCCGTCAGGAGAGCAGGTCCCGCGGATCTGCTGACCATCGGCCAGGAACCCTTTGAAACAGTATGGAACGGGAACGGTTTTACAGGCAGTGGGTCAGGAGCGATGGTCTGGTGACCTTTGAGGTCAGGATCAAAGAGACGGACCTTTACATCTCGAGCGAGCGGTCGTTAGAAGAAGAGGCGAAAGCGTCCGTAAACCGCCAGAGAAGCGCTATCGAAAGATACAGCCGGAAGAACGCGCGGTTTGTTACGTCGCTGGTCCCGATCCCTGCTGAAGGGGATGAACAGCTCGATCCTATCGTCGCGGTCATGCTCGAGGCGTCCAGAAAGGCCGGTGTCGGCCCCATGGCAGCCGTGGCGGGGGCGATCGCAGAATGCGTCGGAAGAGACCTCCTCCAGTTCTCCCGGGAAGTCATCGTCGAGAACGGGGGAGATATCTTTCTGAAGACGCGCACAAAGAAGAAGCTCGGTATCTACGCGGGTAATTCGCCGTTGAGCGGAAGATTGGTATTTGAACTCGATCCGGATGAGCGCGGGTGGGGAGTCGCGACATCGAGCGGGACCGTCGGGCACTCTCTCAGTTTCGGAAAGGCTGACGCGGCGGTCATCATCGCTCACGATACCGCCCTGGCCGACGCGGTCGCTACCGCGGCCGGGAACAGGGTGCGGGACAAGCTTGATCTGGAAGGTCCGATCGATTTCGCGAAAACGATTGAAGGTATAACCGGGGCTGTCATCATTATGGGTGACAGGATGGCGACGTGGGGGAGCGTCAGGTTCACGGAAGACCTGAAATAAATCATCAGAGCCCTTTAAATTTTATCTGAAACTTGGTATCATATATCCATCCGGCAAAAGCGCGCGGTAAATATAGGGAACGTCGAGAAGCAGCCCTCGATGGCGAAACGAACAGAGGGCCTTGGAGACGGCAGGACTCATAGATCTGCAGTGACTTTTAGAATAGAAGATAATAACCGTTAACTGAGGGGGACTGGATGATAACAAAAAGGATCGTTCTGACGTTTCCGCACAGTCTGGTCGATAAGCCCATCGTCTATAAACTGGTAAAAGATTTTGACCTTGTCTTCAACATCCTGCAGGCGAAGGTCACGCAGCAGGAAGAGGGACTTCTTGTCCTTGAGTTACAGGGGAAGAAGGAACAGTACGCGGAAGGCATCAAATATCTCACCGACCTGGGTGTGAAGATCCAGCCGTTAAGCCAGGATGTCACCCGGGATGATGAACGGTGCACGCATTGCGGCGCCTGTATTACCATCTGCCCGACCGAGGCCCTGTATATCGAGAAGAAGACCATGAAGGTGATTTTTGACAATGCCAAATGTATCGCGTGCGAGCTGTGCGTTCGGGCCTGCCCGCCTCGGGCGATGAAGGTAAAGTTCTGATTTTTTGAAGCCGCCGTATAAGAAAAACCCCCTCTCAAAAACCCCTTTTTCAGACGTTTATTCTTGACACAACAGGTCTTTATCAATAGAATAGTAATACACTTTTTTTCGTGAGATTCATAACTAACATTTTCAAGCCCTAATCTTGCCTCATGGAATCCTCATATTATTGTATCAGCAAACAGAGTTTCATCGACCTCCTCGATAGGCTCGCCAAGCATTATTCGGTCTACGTCCCTTACAGAAAGAACGAGACGCTCTCTTTCGGGAAATTGGATCCCGAGCAGGAAACTTCCATAGAGATCGGCCAGATACGGCAGAGCCAGCCACTAAAATCTTTCCTGAACCAGGCCCTTGAAAAGGTTATGGTCCGGGACCCAAGATCGGAAAAGCAGGGTAAAAAGACCGTTGTCGTCGGGGTAAAGGCGTGCGATCTCGTGAGCCTCAGGATCCAGGATTATGTCTTTAAGGAAGGCGATTACAAGGATCCTTTTTATATCGAGGAGCGGGAGAGCACCGTTATCATAGCGAGCGATTGCGCCGATCCCAAAGAGACCTGCTTCTGCGTGGCGATGAACGGGAAACCCTATCCCGAGAAGGAATTCGACATCAATCTCTCCCTGTTGAAATCTGTCTCAAAAGAGTCATATCTGGTCGAGGTCGCCACTGAAAAAGGCACCCGCATACTGAACGAGTTCAGATCGTTTTTCACTCCGGGCGACAGCTCCCATATAAAATTCCGCGATGAGCTGCGCAGGAAGGTCACCGCCCAGATCGAACAGTTTCTCCAGAAACGCTCGACACAGAGGGCGAGCGCCCTTGGCGGCATCATGAAAAAACAGTTTGGGAATATCGAGCTCTGGAGCGATAACGCGTCGACCTGTGTCGAGTGCGGGGCGTGCAATCTGGTCTGCCCGACCTGCCACTGTTTTCTGCTTTCTGATCAAAAGGTCGGCGGCGTCCCTGAGCGGCTCAAGGCGTGGGATTCATGTCTCTATAAGACCTTCGCCAGGGTCGCGGGAGGCGCGAACCCCCGCAAACATTTATGGGAGCGGCTCAGAAACCGATTTGACAAGAAATTCGGCTTCTTCGCCGAAGTGCTTAATACGTTCGCCTGCACGGGATGCGGCCGATGCATCGAGGCGTGTCCCGGCGATATCGATATCCGGGAAGTGCTCAAAGGGCTGGTCACGGGCACATGGGCGAAACCGCCGCATCTGTAGAAGGACGTTCATGAAGAACCCTTACGCGTACATAGAAGCAGATATCGTGGATGTTATCGACGAGACGTCCACTATCAAGACGTTCACGCTGCGGCCCAGGGAGGCCATAGGGTTCAGGACGGGGCAGTTCATGGATATTACCGCTCCTGGCATCGGGGAAGCGCCGTTTACCCCTTCATCAAATCATGATACAACCGAGATCCTGGACTTCACGATCATGAATGTCGGCCGGGTCACCACGCTCCTGCACGCGATGAAGAAGGGCGACCTTGTCGGGGTCCGGGGACCGTACGGAAAGGGATACCCATTAAAGGAATTTAAGGGCAAAGAACTCTGTATCGTGGGAGGAGGCGTCGGCCTCGCGCCGCTCAGGAGTCTGATCTACGCCCTCTTTAACGAGGTTAACGATTATAAAAAGATCGTCCTGAAATTCGGCGCGAAGACCCCGAATGAGATCGTCTATAAGCGGGAGATAGACTCCTGGCGCGCCAGGGCCAAGCACGTCGATATCGAGATCACGGTTGATAAAGGCGATAACACCTGGAAGGGGAATGTTGGTCTTGTAACAACAATACTCAGGGATTTGCCGGTTCATATTAAAAGTGCCAAGGCTATCGTCTGCGGTCCGCCGATCATGATGAAATTCGTCACCTTCAAGCTCCTTGAGCTGGGATTCAGGCCCGAGGATATCTACCTTTCCATGGAAAAGAATATGTCGTGCGGCATCGGAAAATGCGGCCACTGCAGGATCGGGCCGTATTACTCGTGCAAAGACGGGCCGGTCTTCACATATCAGCAGATAAAAGACCTCAATGAGGTCTGGGATTGACCACGGTACTCTATCCGCCTTCTTTAGAGAACCCCGCCTTACTAGGCGGGGGTGAATGCGACAAGATGCTTCAGGCGTCCTTCGATACTTCGATTAACTTTAGTATCGAATCCTGAGCTTGTCGAAGGATTCGATAAACTCAGGATGTCGCACTGAAACATGCAGGCGGATACCCCGACATATCTTACGAGTCGGGGTAAACAAAGGTACCACGCCTGTAAAG
>Ga0315294_10003665_pt1 | contig 16767 bp, 12 predicted proteins | sample YL17G13_40_MG_FD_203626 | JGI IMG/M metagenome (GOLD analysis project Ga0315294, IMG submission 203626) | Sediment microbial communities from Yellowstone Lake, YNP, Wyoming, USA - YL17G13_40 | ecosystem: Environmental > Aquatic > Freshwater > Lake > Sediment | place: USA: Wyoming | collected... | reverse complement strand
CGGCTTCAGCGCCTGAGCGCCACCGACGACCTGACCGGCCTGCCGAACCGCCGCTACGCCATGCTGAGACTTCAGGAGGAATGGGCCCTGGCCGAACGGTCGGGCCAGCCCTTTGCCTGCGCGCTGGCTGACGTGGATGCCTTCAAGGACGCCAACGACACCCACGGCCACCCGTTCGGCGATGCCGTGCTCCGGCAGATCGGCGCCGTCCTGCGGAGCAGCGTGCGCGGCGGAGACGTCATCTGCCGCTTCGGCGGCGATGAGTTCCTCATCATTTTCCGCAACCAGGACGTCCATGGGGCGGGGGTCGGCGCCGAGCGTTGCCGCCGGGGGGTCCAGCAGCAGGCCGCCGCCCCGAAGCTCCTCCGATCGCCGATCACCATCAGCATCGGGGTCGCCCAGAAGGAACCGGACATGGCGGGCCCGGACGACCTCCTCCAGAGTGCCGACAAGGCGCTTTACGCAGCCAAACTTTCCGGAAAAAACTCGGTGTGGGCCTGGGAGCCGACGGGACCCTATTCCGTTGTACCCGCTGCACACCTCCAGCCGCTTGTGAACCTCCACCCCCCTGCGGCACTCGTTTGTCACGAACCTGAACCGGGCAAGGGGTGCGGCCGAAAGTAGCTCATAATCAAGGACGTACGCTTGGTCGCCGGAATCGTCCCCCATCGCATGGCCCGGGGCCGGGGCGCCAGTTTCAGAACTTGCCCTTCGCCGATGCGACGATGTTTCGCTTGCCGTCCGTCCAGTGGTCCCTGTACCACGTGCACGCCTCGAATGTGTCGCCGAGGGACCTCATCTTCTCTGCCATCTGGCTGCGATAACGATCCAACGTTTCCTTGTGGGCCGGGTCGCGGGCGAGGTTCCGCATCTGGAGCGGATCGCCCTGGTTGTCCAGCAGCCGTTCCGACTTGTCCCGGCGATAGATGGCGTACGTGTGCCGCCTGTCGCGGACGGCCCGCCACTCGAAGTTGTCCATCCATTGCCAGGTGTGCCCCAGGCCCTGCAGGAAGGCGAACTCGGGTTCGGGGCCCTTCCGGCCCCGGGCCAGGTGGCTGAGGTCCATCCCCTCGACGGCGTCGGGAATGGGCAGGCCCATCAGCCCCAGCAGCGTGGGCATGATGTCCGGCGTACCCATGCAGGCGTCGGAAACAAGTCCGCCTGGGATCGAGCCGGGCCAGCGGATGATCATCGGGACACGGGCGGCAGGGTCGTAGAAGGCGAGTTTAAACACCCGCCCGTTGGCGCCGAACATCTCGCCGTGGTCGGACGTGAAGACCATGATGGTGTCGTTCTTGATGCCGGCGGCATCCACGGCGTTCATGATCCGGCCGACGTTGTCGTCCAGGTTCGCCGTCATGGCGTAGTACACGCGCTGGTAGGCGGGCAGGTTGGGCTTCCACTGCGCGAGCCACTTCTTGGGGTCCGCGTTGCGGTCCATGTAGGGGTCGGGTGTGTCGGACCAACTCCTGGGCAGCGGGAAATCCACGTCCTTAAACATGCCCAGGTACTTCTCGGGCACGTTATCCGGCCCCCACGGGTCGTGCGGCGTGCCCACCGACAACGTCAGGTAGAAGGGTTTGTCCTTCCCGGCGTGTTCCCGAATGAAGTCGACGGCCATGTCGGTCTGGCCGTCCGGCTCGTAGCCCTCGAACGTGTGCTTCACGGGCTCGTCCATGTAGTAGAAGTTCTCGTAGTACCTATGGTTGAAGTTGTACGCCGCCCAGAACCCGTCCCAGCCAAGGCGGTACTTCTTCATCTCCGGCGGGATATAGGAGTTTTTCATGGCGTTGTGGTTGCCGCCCTCGTTGGCCCACAGGTGCCACTTCCCGATGTACCCCGTCTCGTAACCGGCCTCCGTCACCACGTGCCCGAGACACCGCTGGTTGGGGTTGATACGCAACTCGTTAATGGCCATACCCGTGCTCGAGGGGTATTTGCCCGTCAGCAGCGACGCCCGGTAGGCCGCGCACACCGGCATGGAGGACACGCACTGCCGGAAACTGACGCCCTGCGATGCGAGCCGGTCGATGTCGGGCGTCCCGGCCTTGGCGTCCCCGGCGTAGCCGAGGGACTGATATCGCAATTGATCGGCCAGGATGTAGATGACGTTGGGCCTCTTGCCGGGCCGGCCGGCCTCCGAGCCGCCGCCCGCAGCCCGAGACAGCCCGCAGGTCAACCCCGCCGCGACGGCCGCCGTCTTCAGAAAGTCCCTGCGGGTGAAGCCGCTCTCTCGCGACACGCCAGACTCCTCACGGTCGGGACAACACCGTCACTTGGTGGACGGCGGCGCCTTCAGGGGGGCCTCATCGACCCACACCGTCATCGCGCCCTTTTCTCTGTTTGCCCAGGCGTAGTACGGCACGGCGGTCAGCGTGACCGGGCGCTGGCCGTCGGCAAGGGCGTTGCCTTGGAGAACGGTCACGCCGCCCAGCAGTCCCGCGCGATGCTCCGCGCGCAAGAGCGTCTCCGGTGGCAGGACCAGGCGGAAGAGATCCACGCCCGGCTGATCCACCGCCTCCAGGCAGTACACGATCGGGCCGCGCATCAACGCCACCTTGCCCTGGTCGTCCTGGACTTTCTCATGCGCGTAGACCCGGTGGACCGGCATCGGCAGGTCCAATTCCACCACGTCCCCGGCCTGCCAACGACGTTGCAGGTGCACGTAACCATCATCCCGCGGCGAGGGATCGGCCGCCTGGCCGTTGACCTTCAGCCCGACAGGCCGGATCTTCGGGTCGCCGAAACAGTACAGGTCGCCGGGAACGGGCCAGCCCCGCGCCCAGCGCGGCATCCGCAGGCAGAGGGCGAATTCGGACGCCTGAGCCGGGGTGACCGTCAGCCGAACGCGGCCGTCCCACGGGTAGTCGGTCTGCTGGGCCAACTTGACCGTCACGCCGTCGTCCATCTCCAGCGAGGCTTCCCCGGCGAGGTAGAGGTTGACATACACCCGCCCTTTGCCGCGGGCATAGGCCAACCCGCCAACCTGCGGGATGATTCGCGCGAGGTTCGTCGGGCAGCAGGAGAGTCCGATCCACGAACTTCGGCGGCCGCCGCCCTTGCTGGCCAGCGGGTTCTGGTAGAAGAACCGGTCGCCGGAGATCGAGATCCCCGAGAGCATCCCGTTGTACAACGCCAGTTCCATCACATCGGCATACTTGGCTTGCCCTTTGAGCAGGTTCATCCGGTGCTGCCAGAGCACGTGGGCGATGGCGGCGCAGGATTCACAATAAGCCGAGCCATTGGGCAACCGGTAGGGGTCGCCGAAGCCCTCGTCGCCGTACTGGCCCGTGCCGACGGCCCCGGTGACGTACATCTTGCGGCTCACGACGTCGTTCCAGATGTCGTCGAGGGCCCCCTCGTAGCCGGGGGCGTCCATGAAACGGGCGATATCGGCCATCGCTGCATACATGTATCCGGCCCGCACGGCATGGCCGATCGCCTCATGCTGGTCCACGACCGGCTTGTGGTCCTGCATCCGGCCGTTGCGGACCCGGTATCGGGCCCTGCGGCTCTCGCGTCGCTTATCCTCGGCCGACAGGCCGTCGGGTATTGGCGCTTGGACGGCGGTGTTGGGATCGAAGGGTTTGCGTTCAGTTCCATGGGCGTAGCCGCGCTCGTCGAGGAAGAACCTCGCCAAGTCCAGGTAGCGCCGCTCGCCCGTGGCGCGATACAGTTTGACCAGGGCCAGTTCGACTTCCTGGTGCCCGTCAACGTCATAGCGTTTGCCGGGGCCGAAGAGGCCGTCGATGTGATCGGCAAACCGCTTCGCGGCGTCCAGCACCCTGGGATCCCCGGTCAGCCGATGATGCTCGACAGCCATCTCGAAGAAGTGTCCCGCGTTGTACATCTGATGCATCAACCGCAAGTCTTCCCACCGCTTGTCGGAGTCCTGGATGATGAAGTACGAGATCAGGAATCCGTCCTTCTGTTGAGCGGCCAGGATGCGGTCGAGAATGCCTTCCGAGCGCTTGCGCAACGAGCTGTCGCTGTAATGTTGCAGGGAGTACATCGCGCCTTCGAGGGCCTTGTGGAGATCCGAGTCGAAGGCGCCGTGTCCGCTGGGGGGGCCCTTGATCAAGCCCGATGCCTTGTCGAAGTTGGTGACGTGCCCGTCCTTCTCCAGGCAGTCGAGCGCGTGGGGGACGGTCACCTCGTGTTGGGTCTTGAGGCGCGGGCCCCAGAACCCGCCGCGCAGTTCCACCTGCTTGTGATTCACCTCGTCCAGCCCACGCAGCGGCGGCGGGTCGGCCCATGCGGCGGCGCTCACAAAGCCGAGGGCAAGGATGAACACCGTCAGCGGCCAGCCCAAGGCCCCCAACCACCGGGAGCACGCGGGCATGAGGCCCCCGCGCGGCCCTCTAAAGCAATGTCGCCGGCTCATGGGACAGAGGCAGAGGGCGAGCCTCGCGACACGCGAGGGGACGAACCCGGCTTGATGAAAGGTGCGCATCGGAAATCCTCCTGCTAATCGTCGGATGAGCGAGCCCGGCAGGCCCCCATAAGGCCCTGTTGCCTCCGGCTGAGCCATTCGGCCGGCGCGATGACAACGAATGGACGTACACGTCGCCGAAGGCCCGGCAGCAAGAGCCACAACGGCTGCAATCGCGGTGCGCCACTTCCTCGTCGTGTTGCTCTTCAGGGGCGTCTCCTGAACGGCCTGACGTTGTGGCCGACGCGCGGTTCCTGGGTTTCAGCCGGTGTCTCCCATGGGGCCTCGGCCCGGGCGATCCCGCCTACTTCCATTTGCACTGACGCTGGGCCAACCGGTGTTGCCCGTGGCAGTCCGTGCAATGCTTCTCCTTGGCTGTGCCGGCGAGAAAGGCGGCGTGGCGCGAGGCGGGAAGCTTGTCTCTCGAATGGCAGCCGAAACAGAAGGGGTTGACCTTGTCGCGCGTGTACAAGATGCCGGGCGGCGTTCCGTTTCCGCCGGAGGCCCAGGATTCGTCGGCGATGTGGGCGTCGCAGTTGCCGTGGCAGTTCGCGCAGCCGATGTTCGCCTTCGCGTGGACGACGGCGATGGGTTCCTGCACGTAGTTCAGGTGACAGACGAAGCAGCGGTTGTTGTCGGCCACTGGGCCGGCCGGCCCGGGCGATTGCTTCCCGCCGCCGTCCAGCAGCAGCAGAGGTTCCCGATCGCCCTTGCCCGCGCCGCCGGCCCCGCGCTCCCTGGAACCCCGCCTGACCCCCTGTGGCTGACAGGCCGCCACCAGGACCGCCACCAGTCCCGCCACCAGCACCCAGACGGCATACCGCATGCGAACGTGCCTCCGTTGGAACCGTGCGACGAGCAGAGGAGTCCCGCGCCGCGCTCCGCGCACGTTGTCGAAGGTCTCTCGGGAACCCTACACGTACTCCCAGTCTCTCAGCCACTGGTACTTCGGCGGCAGGTTGGCCCACATCTGGCGGCTGACGCGGTTCAACTCGGCCTGTTCCTTGAGGTCGAGCTCGCGGCGCTCCTTGACGGCCTTGACCACGTTCTCGACCTGGCGGGGCTCGTTCATCCCGGGGATGGGGATGACGGTGTTGGTGAGCAGGATATACCGGATGGCCAGGCGGGCCCGGCGGTCGCTTTCCTCGCCCGCGCCCTGGAAGAGCGAGCCCGCCCCGAACGGCTTGATGCCGAACGCGCCCACGTCGCACTTCTTGAGGGCGTCGAAGAGGCTGTCGGTCGGCGCCGTCTTGCTCATCGTCGTGAACGGGAAGCACACGACCTCGACTTGCGGGAAATACTCGATCATGAACTTGATCCAGCGGCGGTCGTGCGAGGAAAAGCCGACGTGCCGGGCCTTGCCCGCCTTCTTCGCCTTTTCCAGTGCCTCGGCGATCTCGCAGCACGTGTCGAACGCGTGCCGGCCGCCGGGCTCGAAACAGGTGATCCGCCAGAGGTCCGTGTATTCCTCGCCCGAATCCTTCAGGAGCACGTCGAGCGACTCCAGCAACTTCTTCGCGGTGCGGAAGTTCTCGTTGCGGACCTCGTTGCCGCAATGGGAAAACGCCAGGTACATCTTGTCGCGGCGGCCCCGGAGCGCCTTGGAATCCCGCATCACTTCCTCGTAACAGCACGCATCGATATAATTGATGCCGGCATCGATGCAGCGGCCGACGACCTCGGACCGCTCCTTGTCGTTGCTGCGCGAGTGCCCGCCCAGGCAGACCGCCGAGACCCTGAGGTTGGTCTTGCCCAGCCGGCGATACTCCATGTTCCCGTTGTAGCTGGGGATATTGGACGTATCGACCGCCGGAGCGGCCGCGGCCCTGGCGCCGGGCGCCCCGGCGGCGCCAAGGCCTACGGCCACGCCCGCGGCCACCTTGACCGTCTCGCCCAGAAAATCACGCCGCGTCACCTGCTTGTTATCCATGACAGAGGTCCTTTCCTGTTCGCCCGGTCCTGCTCCCCTCGGATTTCGCCTGCCTGCAAAGGTCACTTGCCTCCGCCCTGCCGGAACAAGGCGTTGATCTCGTCCTCCGACAAGGCACGGTCATAGAGGCGAACCTCATCGATGAGGCCGCTGAACTTCCATCCGATCCGCAGGTCCTGTTCGCTGCCGGTGTCGATCGGCCAGAGGTCCAGCAGACCGATGTCGTGAATCTTCGCCGGTTCGCCGTCCCTGTACAGTTTAACGTTGTCATGCAGGTTGGGTGTCTTGGCTTCTTGCACCACCACCGCAACGTGATGCCAGGCGCCGTCGTCGGTGGGGTCGTTCATGTAGAGATACCCGCCCTTGGGCGTCACGCCGATGCGCCCGCGGATGAAACAGAAAATCCACATCTTGCCGAAATCGCCGGCGCCCCAGGACACGATCTCCCCGGTCGAGGCCTTCGTCTTGATCCAGGCGGCCAGGGTCCGGGGCGCCGTGCCGCTGACCCCCTTGTACCCGGTGATCTGAACAACCCCCTTTTTGCCGTCGAACTTCAGGGCCTTGCCCGTGCGGCCGGGTGCGGAGTCCTTATCGAAGGAGAGGCCGCCCTGGAGCGTGCCATGGCGGCCGTGCTTCGACGAGTCCGCCGCCGTGGCGCCGGATGCATCGTCAAACTTCCACCAGCCCACCAGGTGCGGGTCCGTGTCGAGACCGACGGGCTTGCCCTTGTCCGCCGAAGCGGGAGGCGCCTCCGCCAGGGCGAAGATCACGAGACCCAGCAGCCCCACCACAGCCCCTAGGGCCCACAGGCTTCTGGCCATCGGAAGTCTCCTCATGACATTCCCTTTCGCATCCTCCAAACCGTCACGCTGAAGTCTTCGATTTCGCTGAAGGGCGGCGTCGAGGCCGTCGGCCCGATCCATGTCCCGCCAGAGAACCGGGGACGCGCAGGGGCGTGCGCAGCCCTTGGTGAAGCCGGTGCGGGTCATGTCTCATCTCCCCGGCTCGCCGTTGGCCTTTACGGGGAGCCAACCGGCCGTGTCGTTGTAGACCTCGAAGGCACTTATGGCGGGATTGCCGCTGTTTGTCCTCAGGATCAGCAGCCGCACCTTCTTTGTCGTCCGGCTGACGATCGGCGCCATGAACTCGGAGCCGATGGCCCTGCCGTTGAAGCAACTCGCCCACCGGGAGGCCTTGGCGTCCCAGCACTCGATCGCGTAGCGGATGACCGACGAGGACGGATCTTCCTTGATCCTGAATGAGTTGACCGCCTGTGGGGCGGCGAAAGCGAGTTCCAGCCATTGGGCATTGGCCGACGTGGCCTTCCAAGCGGTGGCCGCATTCCGGTCGATGGCCTTGGCCGCCTCGTACCCGGGCTCCTGCGAGGAAGCCGAAGCGGTTGCCCTCGCCGCCAGATCCGGGGTTTTGCAGGCCTCGCTCAGGTTCTTGACCCCGCAATTGACGAAGGATGATCTCTTCTCCCTCTCGCCGTCCATCACCCTCATGAGGGCTTCTCCCGGCGAGAGATAGAAACGGCAGTTCTTCCACGCCACTTCATTCCAATCCGTCGTGTTGACGATTTCGCATCGGGGCAATCGGATAGGACGCTTGGCCTTCCCGTTCAGGACGCAATTCTCCATGCGAATACCCCTGTTAGGGTTCCCGTCGGAGGCATAACAGCAAATCAGAAAACCGGGGCCGTCGGTGTCGTGAAAGAGGCAGTTCCGCATGGTCATGTTGTCGCAGTTGCCCTCAAAGTCGAACGCCTCGCCATCCCCGCTGCCCAGTCCTATGTCAATAAAACCCCACTCGCTGTCTTCAAAGACCCAGTCCTTGCAGCGGAAGAACATGGCCCCGGCCACGCCGTTCCAGGCCCGGAACCCCCGGCCGATATCGTGCGTGACGCAGTTCCGCATGGCGCCGCCGGCAACTCCGCGTATCCCTTGTTGCCATTGATAGCCTTCTTCAAACAGGCAGTCCTCGAAAACCATGTTGCCGAAGTTATAGATGAAGGACGCGCCCTTGTTGAAGTTGTCCGGGCTGTTGGTCCAAACGGCGGAGGCCAGCCTTCGGAACACGCACTTCTTGATCGTGATATCGGTCAGCACAATCTTGTTGTCGCGCTCATAGGAGAAGAAACAGATGCCCAGACCGATATTCCGAGGATTGGGATAGGTCTCGTAATGCCCATACTTCAGAGAATCGCGAAAATAGCAGTCCTCGATCCAGATGAATTTCTTGGTCGGGCAACCGTCGGAGTATTCCGCGTAGATGCCCGTCATGCACCGGGCGAATTCGATCCCGACTATTTTGAAACCTTCCTGATCGGCCAGATGAATGCCAATCCGGTCCTGGTTGTAATCTTCCCTGTCAATCACGGGCTTCTTGCCCTCGCCATACGAGCCGATGAGAATGGGCTTGTCGGGCGTCCCGTTGCCCTTCGGGTGCAACTCCTCGTTCCAGGCATCGCCGCACTTCAGCAGGATGCGGTCGCCGGCGACATAATCCACCGTCGAAGCCTTCGCCAGCGTCTTCCACGGCCCTTTGGCGCCCTCCGGAGCGGCGGCCTGGCCGGTCCAACTGTCGTTCCCCGAGGATTGACTCACGTAATAGGTCGTTGCCTGCGCCGGCATCGCGCCGAGCGCGAGGACGGCCGCGGCCGCCACGGCCATGACGGAAAACTTTCCCAGGCCTTCTGCTGCCTTCATTTTTCTGCACTCGCTTTCGTGTTTGAGTCGGGGAAACCGGCCCGCCCTCCCCCCGCCTGGCCCAGCGCCGACAGACCCACCCCCACGCTGACGGCCGCGTCCTGACCGATTCTTCCCGCTCTCATGACTCCGCCGCTGTATTATCGAGCCACCCCATCACGATTACAAGGGCAACTTCCCCTTGTAGTCCTCGCCGCGGAGACTCCGCTGCACCGACTGCTGCCAGTTCTCCAACTCGGCCTTCATCCGGTTGAGGATCTCCGGGTGCTTGGCGGCCAGGTCGGTTTTTTCCGATGGATCAACGGTCAGGTCGTAAAGCTCCCACTGGTTGGAAGTACTTTTGATGAGTTTATAACGGTTGTCGCTCCAGGCCAGGCCGCCACCGCGCGCCCAAAACCCGATCGGGCTGGGCCTTTCCTTCATTCGCCCGTCCAGGAGCGGCACCAGGCTGATCCCGTCGAGCGGCTGCACCTGATCGGGCACTGTCATCTTCAGGATGTCCACGAGGGTCGGATAGATGTCGCTCGTGCAGGCAGGCACATCGGTTACAACGGGCCGCTTGATGCGCGCGGGCCACTCGATCAGCCCGGGCACGCGGATGCCGCCCTCCCACACGTCGCCCTTACGGCCGCGGAACGGACCGTTCGAGCCATGAGCGGACGGGGCGGCGGGGTCCAACCAACTGCCGTTGTCGCTGCAAAACCAGACCATCGTGTTATCGGCAATGCCGAGTTTGCGCAATCCGCTGCGCAGGGTGCCCATGCTGCGGTCAACCCCTACAATCTCGCCATAGTACGCCGAGCCGCCGGCCTTCTTGAGGTCCTCGGGCAGGGGCTTGTGCGGGACGTGCGGACTACCGTACCAAATCACGGCGAGGAACGGCTTCTTCTGTTCCACGGCTGCGCCGATGAATTTGAGCGCCTCGCCCACAATGACGTCCGAGCCATCGCCGGTCGCTTTTTCCGGGACCCCGTTGCGGCCGAAGGTCCAGTCCGTTTCAAAATAGTTGGAGACCGAAAAGGACTCGTCGAAGCCGAAATGGCGCGGCGAGAAAGGATCCGAATCCGGTATCACCTTGCCGGGGCCCGCCACCCCGTTCAGATGCCACTTCCCAAAATGCCCGGTGCTATAGCCGGCTCTCTTCAAGACCTGCGCAATGGTCATTTCCTCCTTCTTCAGGGGCATGCCCGGCCAGAAGCATCCCATGCGGTTCGGATGGCGGCCGGTCATCACGCTGGCCCGCGTGGGCGAGCAACTCGGGTGCGCGGCGTAGAACCGGTTGAACCGCAGGCCCGCGGCGGCCATGGCGTCCAGGGCGGGAGTCTGGATCTGCTTCAGGCCGTTGTAACTTACGTCCCCCCACCCCTGGTCATCCGTCATGCACAGGATGATGTTCGGGTGCCTGGCGCGCTCATCAGATCGGAGCGCTATCCCGGCGCAGCCGCTCAATCCGAAGGCCAGCGCGGCGGCGCCGCTCTTGAGAAATTCGCGTCGATGCATAGAGATCTCCCTTCCCTTGTTAGAGCCGGCTACTAGGAATTCCCCGCACGCTGCACGCTTGGGTTCGCTTGGCCGGACGTCGGTTCCCTCCGCAGCGCCCAGGCCTGGACGTTGGCGCAAAGCGATAGCATCGCGACAAACGTGACGAGCAATCGTGTCGTTTGATTCTTTAGCGTTTTCATAATGCGTATCACATAGTCTCATGCTTGTCAGTTAGTTACCATCATCCAGTCCAATGGGGCGGGCGGGGTGTTTCGCCAGGCCGATCTGAAACGTTTGGCCGCCGTCGCTGGTTCCCTGGAAGTACAGCCAGTACTGATGATCGCGGCAAACGACGTCCCCATGGCCAAACGCTCCGGACGCCCACGCCGGGACCTTGATCTTGATCTTCCCGTGGTCGACAAATCCGGTGAGGCTCCTGGAGGTCCAGGCCTTGTAGTACTCTCCATGATGGGAATGCCCGACGGCGGTGAGCATCGTATAGACCCCCTGGTCCTCGAGGACGATGTTCCCTTCGCCGACGGCTCCGGTCAGAACGGGTTCGGACGACCAGCTGACCAGATTCGTCGAAGTCACGTAGTGCACTCTTTCCTGCATGTCGTTGAAGAAGAGATAGTAAAGGCCGTCTTCCGGGTAGATAAACGGGTCGTTGGATTTCGACATGTCTTTTATCACAGGGTTGCCGGGATTCTTCGTCCAGTGGCGCAGATCCGTGGAAGTGGCGTAACCGATGCTCACCTTCTTGCCTGCTCCTGCATAGTACATGTAATAGACACCGTCTTTCAGAATGGGTTTAGCCGGGGCCTGGGGGCGCGTATCATCCCATTCGCCGGCCTTGCCCTTTTCAATGGCTACTCCCTGCCGTGTCCACATAAGGCCATCCGGCGAGGTCGCGTAATCGATCCTGGGTTCTCCCTTACCCCCTTCTCCGGTGTCTTGCCAGGGGTTGGCGCTTGTGTAGTACATGTAATAGGTATCGCCCGCCTTGATGACGGAGGGGTCCTTGGCCCAATGGTCGTCCGGATCGGAGTAGACCGGCGTCTCACGCGTCTGCCAGGCCGATGGGGGCGCCAGCTCCGTACAGGCGGCCGGAGCCCTCGTGAGAAGAAAAGCGATTCCGGCGAACAGGACGGTTCTTCTCATGCGTCCTCCAGTAAACCGGCGATCGGGGCAGGGCTCCCCTCGCGCGCCCCACTTGCGATCTCTCATTTCTTTCCCGTCCCCATCAACTCCTGCATCGCCTCGGCCATCGCCTTGCCGAGCAGGATGAAGAAACGCCCTTCACCGTAATAATGAAAACCCTGGCTGGAGGTCGCACGCTTGAGCATCGCCTCCTCTTCCGGAGTGACGGGATTTTTCTTCAAATCGCGCTCCGGGTTGAGCCAGCCGGCGGTCTTGATGGCCACGATCGCCGGGTGCAGCAGCGGAGCGCTCTCGATCGCCTTGACGTTGCCTTTGAATTCCGCCACGGTGTTGACGTAGCGCTGGCCGTCGCGCACGTCCTTTTGCTTACCCACTTCGTTGCGCACGCCGTTGACGCCCATGATGCCGACGACCACTTTCATCTCGGGGTCCTTGAATTCCTTGCGCAGGTCCTTGATCAGGCAGACGAGGTTCTTGCCGTAATCCTTGCGTCCCTGGGCGTCAAACATGTCGTTGTAGCCCTGAAACCACACGAAGCCGGCGATCTGGTAGCCGGCCTTCTCGTCATAATCGGGGAAGCGCTTCTTCAAATCCTTCAGGGTCTGGTGCGTGTAATCGACCAACTCCCTGTACATGTCGCCGAAATCCTCGGGCTTGGCGCCCGCGGGCAGGCCGGCGCTGGGCGGGCGCCAATTCTGATGCAGACTCGTGCCGCCGGTGGCGACCTTGATCAGCAAGACCTGCTCCTGGAGCGCCTCGCCCATGAAGTAGCCGAAGGCGTACTCCGGGCCGATGTTGCTGCCGAGCGTGTCGTCGCTCCTGCGGCCGCCGTAGCCGGGCCCGAGTTTGCCGTAGACGCCGCGGTGGGCGACCCAGACATCGTCGCGGGTGACCAGTGTCTTGCCGTCGGGTTTGAACTTTTTCAGCAGGTAACCGTACTCCTTGTCCTCGCCGAGAAAGTCGATTGTCGAGACATGGGCCTGGCCGTCCATGTTCGACTGCCCGGCGAGGATGAAGACTTTGAGCGGCTTCGGGCCATGGGCGGCCTGCAGCATGGCCACAGGTGCCAACAGCAGGGCCGCGGCCGCGAGGGCGAATGCCCCCGCCACGTGCTTCTTCATGAGATCTCCTTTCACTGCCCCCGATTCGCCTTGGGCAGCCGTGGCGCAATGCTCCGCAACTCGGGCTGTGTTGTGGCGGCTTCAATGGCCTTGATCGCCTCTTCGACTGCGGCGACTCGCCGATTATTGAGTTCGCCGGCGGGAAATTCCCCCTTCTTGCATTGATCGTTCAGGGCCACGATCAGCTCTTTCAACGCCGGCACCGCTTCGCGGGCGGCCGTGCCATATCTGACCAACTGCTTCATGATTTCTCCCGTCCTGCTTTCGCTGCCGTGGCCGCCATGGGTTTTCGCGAAGATGACACCCGCTTCGATGCCCTCTTTGAAGTGATATTTCGTCAAGGCCTTGAATCCTCCCATGCGGATCTCATTGCCAAACATCGTGTCCGCCAGGCACGGCGTTTTGACGGCGGCGAAGATGTCCGGCAGGCCGCTCTTGAGGGCCTCGTACATGATGCGGGCGTTGTCGCTAAAGAGTTTGCCGCCGGCGCCGAGGATGACGTCGTCCACTTTCATCACGCCATCCGCCGGCGACCGTGCCCCGACATGCGTGACCAGAATCTGGCGGCTGGCCGTCGTGGTCCGACCCTGCACGCTCTCGAAGAAGTTGGCGGGCTGGGTATAAACCCACCCGCGAAGCCCCGTGGCGCCGAGATTGTAGGTCAACGTGCGATCGACCGTGCTCGTCTGAGTGAGATCCGGCGGCACCGGCGGCGGCGCAGCGACGAGTGGACGGCCGGACATCAACGCGGTGGCGACAACGAGGGCGGCGACACTCAGAGGTGTGTTTCGCATCTTCCGCATGACACTTATCCTATGGGTTCTTGTCATCCTGTGTGTCTGTTCCTGGTAAAGCACAACGGCGCCTCTTCAGGGGGACGGCTTCCGAGGGAGAATCGGAACCCCGCAGAAGGTGAGCGCGGCAATGCCGTTTTCTCCATAGAGAAGGTTGTTCTCGCTCCACGCTCTGCTATCCAGGTATGTGAGTGTCTGCGCCGTCGCGGCCGCCGTCAGTTTGAGCGTGATCACATTTCCGGACGCGGTGCCCGAGGCCACTTTGCCCTTCTCTCCATCCAGATAGAATTGACTCGCCAATGAATTGTTCCATGCCATGGGTTGGTCAAATTCCAGCGCAATTTCATCTTTCTTGCCGCTCGTATAGTAGGCCTTCTTGAGGTCGGGAGGCGTGATGGGCTTGGCGAAAGCCTTCCCGTAGTTGTCCCGCTCCACCAGGGGGCATATGAGGCGGGCCATTTCCGCGTAGCCGGCAGCAGGATAATGGGCCGGCCCGGGGGGCTTGATGCCCAACGTGGACATGATCCCCATGTTGGAGAAGCAGGACGGCAAGGTCCTTTCCACTTCCCGCAGAACGTTGTCGGACCCATTGACGCCCATCGAGCAGGACTTGGGCCAGATCTGGAAAATGTAATAGTGCTGGATGTTGGGGTAGTCCTGCTTCCAGGACGCCGCCAGATCGATGAAGTATTTCCGGTACGTCTCCCAGCCATAGCCGCCGTCGGGACCATCCGCACCCTGGTCGCTTTCGCCCTGGTGCCACAGGACGCCGCGGATGCCGTGCGTCAGCCTGGCCCCCTTAATGCGCGTCAGCAACCGTCCGTAAATTGTTTCCGGGTCTTCGTGATTGGCCTCGTTCCGCTGATGCTGGTCGATCCGGGTGCCCCCGACGGCGCCGTTGATGATGAAGATGGGGATCTTCTGCCCCTCCACCAATCGCCTGGCAAACTCCATGCCCCAATAGCCGACCTGCAGTTTCCCGCCGTCCCGGCTACGATGGACCGCGCTGCCCCACAGCCTCAGTTGCGCGTTGCCCGGACTGCCGAAGCTGCGAATCCACTCACTGGTATAGGAAGGATCGACCTTTCCAAAGTCGGCGGCCTCCGCGTTGGATTGACCATTGATGAGGTAGGCGTCCCCGCACACCAGGTTGGTGACCGTATGGAGCAGCGTCTCGCGGCTGCCGCTCTTGGACCCGAACTCCACCTTGTACTTGACGAGCCCCGGTCCAAGCTTTACCGAAAAGGCATAGGCTTTGTCGACCGACAGTTGCCGGCTTTCGGTCTTGTACAGCTGATCCCCGGCATAGACCTTCAGGAAGACGGAGTCGGCGGCTTCATTCAGGGTCCCGTTATAGAAAAGCGTGCCTTCATTCCTGTCATCACGGGCATAGAACTGGTTGTCCTCAGGTTTTTCATCCTTTGCGGGCGTCCGCTGCACCCAGGCATCTTTCTTGGGTTCCTGGACCAGGATCGCGACCGCGTTGACGGTCTCAGCGCCACCGTTGTTGAGGGCCAGCGTGACGGTCATTTTGCCGCTGTTCTGGGCCCTCCGGAGGATGAGTTTCCCCGGCGCCATCTCCTTGATCACGGCGATACCCGAAACGGTCCAGGTGTAATTCAGATTGCCGGCGCCCTTGGCCTGCATTTCGCTCAGATTGGCGATCTGCGGCACGACCTCGATCGTCTCCCTGCCATCCCACCGTGCCGGAGCTTTAAGGGTGAAAACCGGCTCCGGAATGTCCTCCTTCACCGTGATGGGGATGTCCTTGGTCTTCACCTCATTGGCGTAGACCGCCTTGAACTGGAGGGTGAGCGATTGGTCCCCAACCACTCGGCCGGCCTCGAACGTAAACGTATACCGGTCCACGGCCGCAATGGTCTCCTGTCCACCTCTTTTCAGGATCCAATAGACCTTCTGTGCGCCTCCGGCCTTGGCCGACACCGTGGCGCTCTTGCCTTCCAATACGGTTATCTTCTTCTCTGAGACCGAGAAGTCAGTGCCCGACTGCACCAGGGGCCCAACCAGGGTTTGCAGGGGCTTCTGGTTTTCATATTGCAGCCTCACCCAGTCGGCGGAGCGCGTGACCCTGGAAATGCGCACCTCGTCAATGTCGCCGACAAATCTGTAATTGTTGTACCAGCCGCCCATGTACATCCTCGCCGGGCTCTTGATCGCCAGCGGGGCCCCCGCGGAGGTCGAAACACCGTCAAGGCGTCCATTCACATAGACCCGTGACTCGCCGCTCTTAAAGGCGTGAATCACGTGAATCCATTGGGACATGGGGAGCGTGCTGCCACCCGCAACGTCCGCGCCCGAAAAGTAGCATTCCATCTTAATGTGTGGCGGACTGAAGAATTGCATGATCACTTTGCCCTGTGCCTGCTCGTTTCCCCAGCCCAGGATGGTCGCATTCGGCTGTTCGGCCCTGAACCACGCTTCAGAGGAATGGGGACCGGAGCCGGAAGGATAGGTTGTGATGTTTTCCCCACAGTTGATCCCCTTGCCCACGTCAAAGTGCCGACTTTTGCCAATAATGCCGGAAGAAGAAGTGGTGCCCGTATCCTTCGATTCGAGCGTGCCGACTTCATCCTTCACCGGATCGTTCATGTGCCAGACGCTGAGATATCCGTTGGACTCATTGAATACCGCTGATCCGTTGGACTCGCTGGCGGCGTCGGCCTTGCCCCAATACATTTTTATTCCCTGCCGCGCGTTGCCCTTGATCGTGGGTATTCGAACCCAGATGCTGGCCGCTGCGTTTGCCGCGTCCCATTCATCGATCTGGTGTGCCAGCGGTGTGCCTGTGCTGGTGGCGAAGCGGATATCCTCTCCGTTGGCTTTCGCCTGGCTGAAATCAAAAAAGTCCTTGTGCAGCCGCACCAGCAACGGGAAGCCGTCTTCCGAAGCCGATACCGGTAAATGGGCACCGTCAGAAGTAGTCAGGATGTACAGGGAACCTGAATGCTGCCAGCCCTGATATTGAGTGGAGGCATTGGCGGGCTCGTCCTCCGCAGCGCCCGACCGCGCCAGCGGCGCCAGCAACAGGGCGGCGAGAATGAGCAGCGTGGATGTTCTGGGTCTCATGGCTACGCTTCTGGTCTGTGAATTCGCAGGGCCTCACTTTGCCAACTGTTCA
>Ga0315294_10003663_pt1 | contig 16771 bp, 13 predicted proteins | sample YL17G13_40_MG_FD_203626 | JGI IMG/M metagenome (GOLD analysis project Ga0315294, IMG submission 203626) | Sediment microbial communities from Yellowstone Lake, YNP, Wyoming, USA - YL17G13_40 | ecosystem: Environmental > Aquatic > Freshwater > Lake > Sediment | place: USA: Wyoming | collected... | reverse complement strand
CGGTTTTGCGGTCCTTAATATGAAACATGCTATTCCCCTGTAAGTATCTGAATTTACAGGGATACTCTAACATTTTAATGGTCAAAAAAGCAAGAAAAAAACGACACGAAATTCAATTATTTTAAGCAGTTAACAAAAAATACTTTTTACGAGATCATCATCTTTGCGATCTTTTAAAAACGGATACCTCCAAGATTTCAAGGGTTTCAAAAAGGGCATTCGTGGTTTCTTCATATTGCATGGTTCTCCAAAGGGTCTCTTGATAATTCAGCTCCGGATGGTATGGCGGAAGATAATGAAGATACAATTGACGATGTTTCCTCCGAAAAATCTCCGCCCGCTCTCCCCTATGCCAGCGGGCTCGATCCACCCAAAGATCGATCACTTTCCCTTTGAGACGGAGCGTCAGTCTTTTGAGAACTCGCAAAAAGCGATCGATATTGCCCTGCGCCCATTTCATCATTCCATGCAGCCCGTCAGCCGGAGCTACCCATCCAAAGAGATTCAGCCGCTTTTGATGTTGGCTCCGGGTATAGACATACGGTTGAATTCCTTTCTTTATCCACACACGACCCAGCTTGGGATGAAGACTAAACCCGCTCTCATCCTCAAACAGAACGATCCGCCTTCCTTCGCTCTTTTTGGCCGGGCGGAGTTTTTTTTAACTCGCCCCGAAATTCCTCTATCCCTTCCTGCGAAGCCTGCGCGAACCGGTAAATCGGCTGCCTCAAGGAATACCCCAACTGGCGGATCCACCGGTGGGCATGCCGTACATGGATCGTTATTCGATGAAAACGCTTCAAATACTCAGTCAAAACCACTCCGTCTCATCGAACCCGAGGAATCCGATATTCTTTCGGAGACTTGGACAAGACCACGTCCAATTCCCTCTTCAAACGATGGTCAAAGAGGGAGGAGCGCCCATGGCGAAATCGATCCTGGACGGCCTCAACCCCCTCCTGGTTGCCTTTATAAATCCATTTCACCACAGTCCACCGAGTCAAACCGAACAATTCGGCAATTTGCGTGGATTTCCACCCAGCCAAAAGCAAGAGATAACCTGCGATCCGAATTCCGATCCAAGCTCCTGGAATTTCATCGGCCATTCGTAACAAGGTCTCTCGGGTCATCTTTGGGTGCTCGAGGCTTAAGGCTTTCATGGTTTTCTCCCGATATAGCTTTATCGGGATTCGTTATAACATAAGCCAATTTAATGTCTACTTATTTTTGTCGATTACTATAACTGTTGGCATATATCCCTGATGAAAAGGAGGATAATAATGAAAAAAATTATCTTGATGATGGTTATAATGCTCTTAATTACCTTTTTCGCCCAAATAAGAGTCTTCGCTGCGGCCCCGAATGAGAATACTTGGCAGTATCTAGCCTCTAATCCTGTAGGGAAGGCAACTTACCATTGGAGACTTCAGTCATCAGGCTCATCAGACACATATGAAATCTGGCATAAAGCTTTTGCGGAAGATCTTTCGAAAAAGACTGGCGGAAGGATCGTTTGTACGGCCTACAAAACTGGAGCACTTTTTGCTCCCACCAAAATCATTCACGCCGTACAAAGTGGGGCAATAGAAATTGGAGCGGATGCTTCTGTTTATCATAGCGGCCTAATCCCGATAGGTAATTTCGTGGGAGGCATTCCTTTCGCTTTTGACTCACTCGAGCAATATCATGAGTTTTGGTGGGATTGGCGCGACAAATTAATCCCTGCCCTAATTAATAGGGAAGCTTATAATCCCAAAAATGTTCAGTTTTTAGGGACAATAAGCACAGATTACTGTATGTTCGGAAATTTCAATATAGCTAGTGCTAACGGGCTAAAAGGTAAAAAACTCGCTTTTTGGGGTAGTTGGGCAGATATGGTAATGCAATTTGGGGCCACATCTGTCAGTATTCCCGGGCCCGAACGATATGAAGCCCTACAAAGAGGAACAATCGATGGCGGAATGTTTCCTGCGTTTGCCTTCGTACAATATAAAGCTATCGAGGTTAGCAAGTTTTTTTACTCCCCCCCTTTTGGTTACATCAACACGGGGGTGTATATGAATTACTCTATTTGGAAAAATCTTTCTCCAGCTTTACAAGATGCTGTGTACTGGGCATCTAGAGAAACAGCTTTCACATGGTTTAAGTATTGGAAAGTAAAATTGCATGAACCGGCCTTAAAGGAAATAGCGCAGAGAGTCACCGTCGTAACGTTTCCTGATTCTGAGGTACAGAAATTTAGAAAAGCTGCAAAAAATAGTTGGGAGAAATATGCGGGTAAATCAGAGGATTGTAAGAAAGTTTATAACTTACTTCTGGAATACGGAAAGGAAAAAGGCTATTTGGAATAGAGATGATTGTCTACGGATTTATGCTTTTTTGGATACATGGGAGAATATTCGATCTGCAAGTTTACAAGAGGCGCAAGGTTCATAACATATATGCAAGTTGACGAAAATTAGAAGACCTTTGTCGGGAAAAGCTGCAGTTGTAAGGCAGAGCGAGGGCAGTGATCGATGAAGATCGATGAAGATTGATATTGCTTGGGTTGCTGATTCGTGATTCGCAATTATATTTCGGAGGAAAGGGATCATGAAGATTCCAGATTTGAGTGAAATTAGGAAAAGACCGTGGTATCAAAGTTATCCGCAAGAAGTCCGAGAGCAGATGGAGACGTTTAGTTTTCCCGAGATTCCTGTCTCCAAAGTCCTGGAATCATCAGCAAAGTACTATCCGAATGCAACCGCCATTGTATATGAGCCGGAGAATTTTATTGTAAGTTATTACGAACTGTGCAAGCTGTGCGAGAGATTTGCATCCGGTCTCCAAAACCGATTAGGGGTGAAAAAGGGTGACCGAGTCGCGATTTACTCACGAAATTATCCGGAATTCTTGATTTCTTTTTTTGGGATTATCATGGCAGGTGGGGTCTATGTTGCATGTAATCCGTTGCTAATAAAATCTGAACTCGAATATCAGCTGAATGATTCCAAGGCAAAGGTCATCGTCATTTCTGATGAAATGCTGCCCGTTCTCAGAGAAGTCATGAAAGAGAATAGCACAAGTTTGAAAACCGTTATCGTTTTTGAGCGTAACAAAGAGATCAAGCAACCCCTTCTAGGCCGGGCCACTGGAAAATATGCTCCACCATTTTTGAAGTATTTAGATGTTTTTGGGGATGACGTTTTGGCAAAGCCTGAAATCAACCCCCAAAAGGACCTGGTCGGTATCATGTATACGTCAGGAACAACAAGTTATCCGAAGGGGGTGATGATTTCTCATTGCAATGTCGTATCGTCAAGCATCATATACGGGACCGTTTATACAGGGAAATTCCCGGAATTGGATGAAAATGGGTTCCTAAAAATGACGAATTTTGAAAAGGATCTGTCCATGGAATGGGAATATCCTTTTCGTTGTGGCATCGATTCGGTGCTGGCGGTCCCGACCTGGACGCATATGATGGGATTTCTGGGACAAATGATCTTCCCGGTCATGTCGGCCATGGCTATTTTCCCCATGCCCGCCTTTGATATCGATGCCATGCTGAGCATGATCCGGCGCTGGAAAATAGCTTTTGCTGGGGGAGCGCCGCAAATGATGGCCACGCTGCTTTCCCGGCCGGATATCGATCAGCAGGATATGTCATCTATCAAAGCATGGACGGCCGCCGGCAATCCGACTCCGGTGCCTCTGGGAGAGAAATTTGAAAAGAGGATAGGCGGAGCTATTGCCGAAGGCTACGGTTTGACGGAAGCCACAATGAGTTCGATCAAGAATTACGCCAATAAATCGAGTATCAGGAAATTTGGATCGGTCGGGATCCCTCTTCCGTTTACGGAAGTGAAGATTGTGGATATGGAAACAGGGACAACGGAAATGTCTCTCGGCGAGGAGGGTGAATTGATTCAAAAAGGCCCCTCAGTAGCGCTGGGCTATTTGAACAGGTCCGAAGACACCCAAGAAGCTTTTAAAAACGGATGGCTTTTTACCGGAGATCTCGGAAAGATGGATAAGGAAGGCTTTTTTTATATTACTGGAAGGAAAAAAGAACTCATCAAGTATAAAGGGTACAATATTGCCCCGAGAATGCTCGAAGAAATATTGTTCAAACATCCAGCGGTGCTTGCGTGCGCGGCTGTCGGCAAAAAGGATGATGTTGTAGGAGAAATTCCGGTTGTTTTCGTCTCGGTGAAGGAAGGGACTAATGTTGCAGCTGAGGAATTAATGGCATTCGTCAATGAAAAGGTTGCCCCGTACAAAAAAGTGAGAGAGATCCGGTTTATTGAGAAGATGCCGTTGTTCGCATCCGGAAAGCTGAACCGGAGGGCGTTGATCAATATGCTTTAAACTCAAGCGAATCTAAAGAAGTCGATGTATTTAAAATAAATAGAGCCCCAGAAGAAATAGGGATATGCTCTCTACGAATCCTGTTTCCACGAATATCTATAGGCAAGCGGTGGATATCATTAAATACGCGTCAAGCGCTCGTCTTTTCGGAATATAAGTATTTAACAAAGGGGGTTCAAAAAATGGAAAAAAAATACGAAAAGTACATTGTAAAACAACCCAAAATTGTTGAATCTTTTGAGAAGCATGCAACGGGAAAATATCAGATTTTAATGGATGATGAACTGGTCCCCGGGGCAGAGTTTTTCATTGTGGGAGGGATAAGCAAAAAAATTTATCAGTCGAATCCTCTTACAAAGCATTCACACGACATTAATGAAGTGTACCTGTTTTTAAGCAAAAAGGGGGATACGGAAATCGAAGTCGAGCTCGGTAATGAGAATTATCTTCTTACCCCTCCCGTATCGATTTATATCCCAAAAGGCGTCAGACACATTTTCAGATACAAGAAGATAAATAGCCCACTAACTGTTGTCGCAATTTGCCAGGGCGGAAAGTATTCGACGTTTGATTGATTATCTATAGTAATGCAGTATTGTCCCAACGTTATTAGGGTAATTTTAGCTGGTTAGAAGAATCAGCCTTTTTTTCTTCGGGTTTAATTTGCGAAAGCAATTGGAATAATGGTGTTTTCTAAAAAAGAGACACGCTCAAGATCTGTAACATGATATAGAGGCTCGCCTTCACTTTGAGCTTCTTCTTGACGATGGCAACCAGGACATAGACGCTGATGGCAATCCAAATCTGAGTCTTTACGGCATTCTCCGAAGTCCCATAGAAGGCCTTGATTCGGAGATGTTGTTTGATCCATTTGAAGAATAATTGCCCTTAGGTAAACCCCCGGCTATGCCGGGGTGACTATTAAAGTTTGACATTTCTGGGAAAATAAGAAACCCTCCCAGCTGTGAACCGTTCAAAGTCAACAGACAGGAGGGTTTCAATGGACGACGTAGAAAGCTTAACCCATACGCTATGGGAATGCAAGTATCATATTGTATGGATACCCAAGTATCGGAAGAAGGTAATGTTTTGTAAATTGAGAGAGCACATGGGGACATTGTTAAAGGACCTCGCAATGCAAAAGGGGTGTAAGATTCTTGAGGGGCATCTTCGACCAGATCATGTTCACATGCTGATCTCCATACCGCCCAAATATTCCGTATCCCAAGTAGTTGGCTTCATAAAGGGGAAAAGCGCGATTCACATGGCAAGGGTTTATATGGGGCGAAGGCAGAATTTTACCAATCAACATTTTTGGGCACGAGGGTTCTTTGTTTCAACGGTTGGTAAGGATGAAACTTTGATTCGCGAATATATTAAGACCCAAGAAAAAGAGGATCAACGCATCGATCAATTAAACCTCATTGAATAGGTCCCACCTTTAGGTGGACAATGTATTAACAATCCGCTTTGAGCGGTTCACGGTTTTCAAGCCTCCGGCTCTGCCGGAGGTCATGACTTGGACAAGCCTGAATTCCCATAAACTCCCTTGCCTTAGAGGTACAACCAATATTTTATGAACCGGACCATTTGGCTTTAAATTTGAAATCAAACAAACGCTTAAAAATTCATAAAGATTTCCTTTCCGCCCCTTTCCAAGAGTCAATAGGTTCCGAGCGAATCCCCGCCAGGTACCTAGCAATATTCTTCCTTTCCTCAAGATCATATTCCTTCAGCAGGGCAATCGCTTCCATTACGGGCGACCCGCCGCCGTGAAGATGCGCATATTGCAACAACCCGGTATATTCAGAAGATGTTAAATCCGCAATTAATCTCCATAAGCGCTCCTGATCTTCCGAAGAAATATGCGCGGCTCTCTTCATATACTTCTTGAGCAATGGGCCGGTATACTCATCCAAAAAATCCCCTTCCATCGGCAGCGTCGCGGGAATCCCCCCAGCTATCTCAGCCAACCCTTTGTCTTCACTATAGATATTTTCCCCTGCGTGACGCCTACCAATGTTGGCGTATAAGGGATTGGGGGTGCATGTACCACAGGGAGTTACTTTCCCATACACGCCACTTGCCACCCCCGTCGCAAAAGTCAATTCCGCTACGGAAATCATCTCGGCGAGTTTCATCTCTATGTGTTTTGATTTCTCCACGCCATTATATTCGGCAGCCAAAGCTGCTGCTCCAACAATGATATCCACCATGGCCGGCTTGCACCCGCAATAGCTATGCCGATGATTTAATGCAAACAAGAGAGCCAGTCGACCGCCAAACTCCCACTCTCCTTTATGGGCCCCAGACATAAATACTCTTTCCCATGGCACTAAAACATCATCGAAAATAACCATACCCAAGGTATCACCGGTTTCCGAAATTGGCGCTTTCACTGTCTTTCTATCCTTCGGGGCCCTACTGCGCGCAAGGATAATCACTCCATCCGTATCTGCCGGGATGGCAAAGGAGACTGCCCAATCATCTTCTTCTTTCGTTAATGCTCGAGTCGGAACAACAATAAGTTCTTCGGTAATCGGAGCAATACCGATACAGATTTTACAGCCCCGAACGACGATTCCGTCTTTTCGTCTTTCGACCACACGAACATAAGCATCCGGGTCCATTTGCTGGTGAGGCCTTGCCTTTCGGTCACCCTTCATATCGGTTTGAGCACAGTTTCCAATCCATTCGTTCGCCTGGTAATTTTTCATATATTCCAAAAATGTCTGGTAATATTTGCTGCCAAGGGCTTGGTCCATTTCATACGTAGCAACGGAGACGGCGTTAAGGGCATCCATCCCCATGCAACGCTGCATGCATCCACCCACCAGCCGGCAGTTGGTGCGAATCATTTTCTGCTTCATCTGTAGATCGTATGGACTTTGATGAATATGAAGGTAACGGTTTATCTTCTTTCCTGTTATATGGGAGGTAGCCGTCATAAGGTCCTCATTTTGGGGATCTCGAGGCAGCTCCAATGTTGAAAACACGCAATTCAAGGCCGGCTTAAAAAGCAGATGATCTCGATTAATAGGCTTCCCATCCATTCGAACATTGGGTTTCATTTTACACAGATGCTCGAGATACTCTTGACTAGTTCTCATTGGTTTACCAGTATCACTCATGAGTTTCCCTCCTTTGTTTTGCATTTTTCAATTTGCGGAGATTTAGTGCTTATCCGTAAATACTAATTCCTTGTCAGAAAGCAATTCATGAACATGTTAATTCCAATAATACCTCATAACCAACAGGCGTCTTTTCAGATCGAACAAACAGCTTTCGAAACAGATTCGGCGAGGATTGAGTGCGCTCAACTGCTCAGTGGCAATCGCGATATTGGGGATTTCTTTTCTTGGATATCATCTCTTCCCCTCGTTGAGGACTCTCCAGTTTGCTTAGCCTCCCGCACTCGCACTGGTTTCGGTTCTACTCTATGCGGAACTAGCTCTCTACCCTCCTGCACCCCTTCGCTCCGCGGGTATTACCCCGTTTCTTCGCCATTATGGGTGCTCTGACTCCTGACCAGTGGGCTCTTCGTACCCTTACAAGGACCAATGAACACCTACCCTATCCCAGGCAGGTTTCCATGGTTCACACCGCACCACCTTCCATGCATTCCGTCCCCATCCACCTGGCGCGTCCTGCCATCGCTTCTCCGCTGCCCGCCCAGCGGAAAAGGCTCCCGGATCTCTGCCCAGGTCTGGATTCCGCCCTTGGACTGCAGGGTCATCGCTAAGCCCGGCCTAATCGTGTTCGTCATCCTACGGAGTGAATGTTCGCCTCGGGTTGCTCTCCACCCCACCTCGCGGCGGGCAAGTCACTTTTGGCTACCCGGAAGCGGGCATCTCCCGGGGAGGGGACTCCCGCCCCTCAGATCGCACCTGCTCTCAGGCGCACAGTCCCCCATCAGAACCGGGGAGTTACCTCAATGATATTATTTCATTTTTGAAAGCAGCTTCTCAACGACTCTTTTGGACTCAGTATAGTCATATGATCTAACAAGCTCTGTTATGATTGCCCGTATAGAACCTTTTGCTTGCACGTGGAGAATACCATCCTCTCCACCCTGAAGTCCAACCAGTTCCCGTATAAGAATAATTATCCCTATATTGGAGAGTAACTATCAATTTTTTCCAATCCGCATATTTCTCTTACTAAGTTCAAGAAATAAATAAAGTTTTCGAAAGGTACATCAGGCGGAACAAGGTGGTCAATACATGGGAAATACCCTGATTGCTCTAAAAGAAAAGGAACTTTTGCCATTACCTCATTTCGTATTGAGTCTCTTCCTTTTGTAAGCTGGCGTTTGTCGATATTACCAGCCAAGATAACTTCCTTACCATATTTCTTTCGGATGGCCACGGCATCCATCCCCGCAGCCACTTCAAGAGGCCAAAATCCGTTAACGCCGCACTCTAACCACAACGGAATAAGCTTATCGATATTCCCGTCACTATCTACAAATATTATATCGACACCTTCCCTTCTCAAAAGCTCTGTTATTTTTAAGCATCGCGGCATCACAAATTTGCGAAACATTTCGGGTGAAATCATTGGCCCCGCCTTGTAAGCCATATCCTCCCAGAGGAAAGCAAAATCGATTTTAATATTTTTTAGCACACGCTTTATGATCACACCTTCAAAAAAAACCATATGATCCATCATATCTTCTACAAGACTGGGTTCATCATACATCCAGAATAAAAGCCTTTCCAATCCAGTCCACTCCCGAAGGAAACCAAAAAAACTGCCGACGGATAAGCCCACCGGGTAGTCGCGATTGTAAAACTTCTTAACATATTCATCCCAAGCAACAGGCCACCTGCCAGCGCTTTCTGGATTTAGCCTTTTTTTAATAGTTTCCCAGCTTGCTTTGTCTCTTACCGGATAATCAAGATACATCGGCATATTCCCAGCATGAACTTTATGGATCATCATTTTTTGCCCTGCTTCATTTGTCATAATCATGCTGTGTTCATCTTCTCCAATGATCCTACTCTCATAACGAGGAATGATCGGTGTAATAAAATACGTATATCGCTGTCCTTTCAATTCGTAATACGCCACCTCTAAGCCAGAATGGAGCTCCCATAAGAACCGAGCATGGTCAAGCCTGAAAAATTTAATTCTTCCTTTGCCATTCCTTATCATCTCCGGCGCTCCGGCCTCCATCCAAAGGATCAATGTCTCAGGCCAGAAAAGGAAAAATGAGCTAGGCAGACAGAGGTCATGACTTTTAAAGTGCGCGATATTAAGAAAACGATCTTTCGCCGAAATATTCATTAACTTTTCTCCCTTCCCCTCAGCAATCGCTTGGCTTCTTCCGGGGCAGAAGTACAATCAAGTGCATAACCCTCAGCACCAATGTCGTCAGCGAACTCTCGAGTGATGCAGGCACCGCCAACCAGAACTGGAACTCTGCCGCATAAAGAGTTTTGCTTTAGCGCTTGGATAACATTTGGAATATTTATCATGGTTGTCGTTAGAAGTGCTGATATTCCAACAATATCTGCCTTGTGCTCGCAAACGGCACTGACAAAGGAAGAAGCTGAAACATTAACCCCTAAATCTACAACCCGAAAACCCGTGCCCTCTAGCATTAAACGTACTAAGTTTTTTCCTATGTCGTGAATATCCCCCTCTATGGTACCAAGAACTATAGTCCCTTCATGTTGAAGATCATTGGAATTTTTAAAATAAGGTTTCAATAAATTTAATCCCATATTCATTGCTCGAATTGAGATCAATATTTCCGGTAGGTAGACTTCACCCGCTTTGAATTTAGCCCCCAACGATTCAATACCGCGAGTGAGCCCCTCCTTTAAAATAGTCAATGGTAATATTCCATTCTTAAGCGCTTTATCAACCAATTCTTTAACCTCGGTTTGGTTTCCAGCAATGACTTCCTTACATATTGAAGATAGGTATTCATTCATTTTTCATGCCTCCAGCTTTATAACATCCAGCATTGGTCGCATCATTTCATGAGCTAGATTTAGCAAGGCTGATCGGTGCCGAGGGTTATGACACCCATCTCCGTTGGGTTCCAGACCCTCATCTCCAAAAAAGGATAGGATCCTTTTTATATAAGCCTCCCACAAGTTTTGCTTAAACGTATAAAGGGAAGCGGTATGACAGTGCCAAATATTTTATTACCTTGAATTTCGCCGACATTAGTCCCACCGCTTGAGCGCAGACGTCAACGCGGGAAAGCAGAGGGTATAAAAAGAGAGTTCTTCTGTTTATGGCACGGTTGATTCGTTTTTATTCAGCTTTATTACACGCATGCTTAGATTCTTTTAATCCTCTCGAGGAATCAGTATTAATGCCTCCCCTTCGAGGACGGTCTTGCCTTCCTGGTTGATGATAACGGATTTTACCGTCACCCGGCGTTTTTCATCATTTTTGCTCGTCACTTCGGATATGACCGTAACCGTATCCCCGATAAAAACAGGCATCAGAAATTTTACCGTCTGGGACAGGTGAATTGTTCCAAAGCCGCCTAAACTTATGAGCGTTTGATCGATCATACTGGCCGTTAGCATTCCATGCGCCACTCTTTTTTTGAATATTGAATTCTTAGCGAACTCTACATTAACGTGAATGGGATTGCAATCTAGCGTAATCCCGGCAAATGCGAAAATATCCGCTTCGCTTATTGTCTTACTAAAGGCCGCGCTCTCGCCGATCCGTATATCCGCAAATTCCTTTACCATCTTGCCTTCTCCCTCCTGTAATAAAATATTAGCTTAAGTAGAATAAATATTTGCAAGTTTATCTACCTTCCCCCACAAAATGAAAAATAAATCATTGAAGCGTTGCGTATGTTATAAAATAGGCAATGCCTTTTCACATATATATATAACCATTTATTCCTTTTCTTTCTTCATTCTAGTTGCCTCTCCGTCTCGCAATTCCCGCTTTAAAAGCTTACCACTCACCGTTTTTGGGAGCTCCGTTACGAATTCCACAATTCTGGGATATTTGTAAGCGGCCATTTTCCCCTGTGCAAACTCAATTATTTCCTTTTCTGTTATTTTTCCTTGATAGTTTTCTCTCAAAATTATAAATGCTTTAACTGTCTCTCCACGGTAGGCATCGGGGACGCCAATTACGCAGGCTTCACTTACTGCGGGGTGCTCATATAGTATATCTTCTACATCGCGGGGCCAGACTTTATATCCAGACACATTAATCAAGTCTTTTTTCCGATCAACAATATAAAACCACCCATTTTCATCCATTTTTCCAACATCTCCTGTATAAAGCCATCCATCTCTTATTGCCTTTTGTGTTTCTCCAGGGTTATTCCAATAACCTGGAATTACAGTCGGCGCTTTAACAAGGATTTCCCCTATCTCGCCAGGTGGAAGCATTACCCCTGATTCCGCATCTATTACTTTTAAAACACTATTTGCAATTGGAACCCCTACTGATAGCGCCTTAGTAAGAGGATCAACAGGGGACCTAACACCTATTGGCGTAACAGTACAGGCCGAAGTAGTCTCCGTTAACCCATACCAATTGTGGATATAAACATTGCAATATTTCTCAAATCTATCAACAAAGCTTTGAGGAACCGGTGCCCCTCCACTAATAACTTTTGTCAGAGATCTTATATCCCTCCTTTTTAGATCGGGATGTTCAAGTAAAGCAATAAAAACTGTAAGCGAAGCCGCTATCATACTTCCCTTCCATTTTTCAATTAGGCGAAGCACTTCGCCCGGTTCAAAGCGAAAAAAAGCGATGACAGGGATCCCCATCAATGAAGCCACCGCTAAATTAGCAATACTGCCTGTTACATGGAAAAAAGGAGCAACACTAACTACCGTATCTTTCCTATCTAGATTACACACCACTTGAAAATTGTTAGCATTAAATACAATATTGCCATGAGTATTCATGGCTCCCTTTGGAAAACCCGTAGTTCCGGAAGTATATGTCAGATAAGCTATATCTTGGGGCTTTAAAGAAACTTCAGGCGGCTGCCCGCTTTTATATTTATTTAATATATCCATTAAATCTATTGCCTCTGAAAGTTTCTTTTTTTCGGATGTCTTTAGCAACTTTGGAAGAGGTTTCCCAATTGGTATGAAATCCAATTCTGAAGTCGTAATGATAGTCTTCAAATTAGTTTTTTTTGGCAAATTCATTATTTCACGGTAACAGGATTCTAAACTGATAATCACTTGCGCCTGCGAATCATTGCAATAATATTCCAGCTCTCTTTCTTTATACATAGGATTGAGACCAACCACTATTCCTCCAAGCTTCCATACGGCATACAAGCATATTAGAAACTGAGGAATATTCTGTAATTGAATGATGACCCGATCTTCTTTTCTTACACCCATATCAGCCAATCCTAATGCCATATGGTTCGCTAAGGAATTCAATTCTCCATATGTAATAGTTTCTTCAAAATAATGAATTGCTGGAGAATCAGGATATTTGAATGCGCTAGATTCAAAAATATCGAGCGCTGACAAGTCGGGCATTGCCAATTCTGCGGGATAATTATCCGGGTAATTTTTCAGCCAGACTCTCTTTTCATATATATCTTTCATCATCATTCTCCTCTAGTTTTCTATTTTTAGGGGTTTCAGACCTAACGAATGTCGTTCCTGATTTAACATTTTTACTAATCCACCATGTAAGTCTCTTACCTCGTAATTAATTTCATTTGCGATCCTTGCTCCGTCAATTTTATAAACATATGGCCATGGAGAGGCATTTTCATCATATTTAATATTGGCATCAGGATAATATCTTTTTGCGATTTCACTAAACTCCTTAACCTTAGCAGTACAGCCGCCGGAATTATAAACTTTATAATGAAGTTTCTCCAACAAGCAGATTCTAGCAATTTGTTCAGCTACATCGCTTATGCTAATAAAGCTAGCGGGCATCTCTGAAGGCACCGGTATAAGCACAGACTTTCCTCGAACAACGGAAGAAATTATTTCACTTGTCCATGCAGTTAACCCTCTTTCTTCTCTCCCGAGTCCATAAACGCAGCTTATTCTTAAAATTGGAGCCTCCAATCCATATTTCTTTTCATATCTGGAGGCCACAAACTCGGTTAACATTTTTGTGGCCCCATATAAGAAAGCGGGCTTCATTAAAATATCTTCTTCCGTAACTGGCCTATCACCATAACATTCCTGATTTCCGTAAGCGGCTATTGAGCTGCAAAAAGTGACTCTTTTTACATTAAAAAGTCTTGCGGCTTCAAAAATATTGCACGCGCCTAAACAATTTACCTGAATTGCAGCTAAAGGATTTGCTTCTCCTTCAGCTGTAAGGGCATAGGCTATATTTATTATTGAATCAATCTTAAAGTCCCTTAAGACTCTCATAATATCGGAAAATTCTCTAATGTCTCCAGTAACGCTTTCAACCTTACCACTGAATTCTTCCGGAAAGACACGGGAGCGCCTGGACATTACAACTACCTTTTGGGTTCTCAACACTAATTTTTCCACCACCTTATACCCTATAAAACCAGTACCTCCTATAACTAATACTCGCATTTCTATCCTCCTGCCTAACGAGCTATAAAATTACGTTCATCAGCCGCAAAGCGGGTGGCTTGACGATTGTATCTGCTGAATTCAAAATTTACTTAAAGGCTTTTTTTCTAATGTTGAAGTAACGATAATCTATATTCCCAGATAGGTTTCCTTTATTAAGGGTCTATTTAGCAACTCTTTTGCCTCTCCCTGTAAGACAATCCTGCCATTCTCCAGAACATACGCTTGATCCGCGCAAGAAAGCGAATGAAAAACGTCTTGCTCCACCAAAAGAACAGCAATTCCATGGCCCTTGATTTCTTTGACCGTTTCAAAGACATGTCTAACCAACAGCGGAGCCAAACCCAAGGAAGGCTCATCTAGCATTAATAGTTTCGGCATTGCCATAAGGCCTCGAGCAATGGCCACCATCTGTTGTTCTCCGCCGCTTAAAGTCCCGGCTAGCTGATTCATTCTTTCTCTGAGAACCGGGAAAAGGCCAAAGACTAACTTTAAATTCTCATCTTTCCCTTTTCTGGCCTTGGGAGGGAAAGACCCGAGCTCGAGATTTTCCAATACCGTCATATAGGGGAAAAGAAGCCTGCCCTCGGGAATTTGAACAAGGCCGAGCTCAACGATTTGGTGGGGAGGAAGGTTCTCGATTTTTCGGCCGATGAATTCAATTGTTCCCGAGGAGCATGTCAAAACCCCAGAGATAGTATTCAGAGTAGTACTTTTGCCGGCCCCATTTGAACCAACGAGAGAAACGATTTGCTTTTCTTTTATTTCAAAGGAGACGTTCCGCAGAGCCTGAACATCCCCATAATGCGCATTAATATTCTCTAATTTAAGCAAGATACTCCTCCCCTAGATAGGCTTCGATTACTCTCTTGTCCTTGAAAATCTCCGCGGGAATCCCATCGGCGATCTTTTCGCCATGATGAATGACAATGATCCGATGAGAAAGGGCCATCACAGCCTTCATAACATGTGCGATCATTAATAGAGTAATCCCGCGGTTAGAAATCGCTCTGATGATCTTTATGATCTCTTCGGTCTCCCGGGGATTTAAGCCGGCCACTACCTCATCTAACAATAGAAGTTCAGGTTGAGTAGCCAGAGCCCGACCCAGCTCAAGTTTTTTCCGGTCGGCAATGGTCAAACTGGAGGCCATGGAATCGCAGTGTTTTGCCAACCCGATAAATTCGAGTACCTTCAAAGCCTCTTTTCTGGCCTCTCTTGCTTCTTTAAACTGAGAAAATGCCCCCACCATAATATTCTCCAAAACGCTCATATCTTTAAAAGGTTTGACCAGTTGAAAAGTTCTGCCAATGTGCTTTAGGCAGATCTGATGGGGTGGCTGGAGTCCGGTAATCCTTTCTCCTTTAAATTCAACTTCTCCCGAGTCGGGCGACAAGAACCCAGTAATTAAATTGAAAATAGTAGTTTTGCCAGCTCCATTGGGGCCAATTAGGCCAAGAATCTCCCCTTTTCCAATACAAAAACTTACATCGCTAACTGCTACCAATCCACCAAAGCGTTTGTACAAAGAATGCACCTTAAGAAAAGGGGATTTGATCTCTTCCTTCTTCGGGTTTAATGTTATCGCAGAAATCGCAGCAGGAGAAGCCGACATTTCCATTGCCCAAACCCGGCGTCCACCCGGCAGCTTTACCAAGAATGGTTCATACCAGGTCATCAACCAACTAACAACTCCCCGGGGAAAATAGACTACCGCCACCATCAGGACAACCCCGTAAACTATAAAATTCAGTCCAGCCGAAACACCCCCCAACCATGCTCGCAGGAACACATCTAAAGGGGTTAACACGAAGGCTCCTAGGATGGGCCCAATCACAGTGCCGACACCCCCAATGATGGTATAAAGGGCAAGTTCAATGGATAAAGGCAAAGAAAAGAGCGTGAATGGATCGATAAACAGGACATACTGGGCGTAAAATGTGCCGGCAATGGATGTGAAAAAGACGCTGATGATTAAGGCAATCAATTTACAGCGCGATGTCCTGACCCCTAAGCTTTCTGCAGCATCTTGATCTTCTCGCAAGCTAATCAAGTAGAAGCCAAACCTCGAATTCCTAATCACATAAGAAACAAGAATCATCAATAGCATCATGGCCAATGCAATGTAGGCATAGGGGAGTTTACTTTTGAACATAAAGTTTTCTATCCCCGGCTTGAAGGGAATCAGCAAGCCCACCCCTCCCTTGGTTAAATCCGTCCAGTAGGAGGCAACCATACGCAAGACCTCGCCAATAGCGATAGTAGCTAAGGCAAAAAAATGGCTTTTAAGTCTAAAACAGGGAACCCCAACTCCAATGGCCACGAGGATGGACAAGCAGGCCCCGGCTAACATGCCCAGCCAGGGAGAGACGGAAAAATTCAGATATAAAAGAGTTGAAGTATAGGCTCCGATTCCAAAGAAGGCCGTATGACCCAAAGAAATTTGGCCGGCAAACCCCCCCACTAAGTTCCAGGCGGAAGCCAAAGTCCCATAAAAAAAACTAGAAACAATAAGGTCTTCATAAAAAGGATTTCGAGCTAGGACAGGGAGGACCCCTAACAGAGCGAGTAGTACTAAAGGGAAGTAAAATTTGGGGTGAAGCAAAATATTAAAAAATTCCCTTAAATTGAAATTCATTTTTATACCTCTCCTTCCCTATCGATTCATACGCGCCCAAGCAGCCCCCTGGGCCTAAAAAGGAGGATGAGGATAAAGATCACAAAGCATATCGCTTCCCTCAGGTGAGGTGATATAAAAAAACCACTGAAGGCGTCAACGACCCCGATAATCAGACCCCCGATGAGAGCGCCGGTTAAACTGTTATATCCCCCCAGCACGACTACAACGAAAGCAATTAATACAAAAAGGGATCCCACAGAAG
>Ga0315294_10003662_pt1 | contig 16771 bp, 12 predicted proteins | sample YL17G13_40_MG_FD_203626 | JGI IMG/M metagenome (GOLD analysis project Ga0315294, IMG submission 203626) | Sediment microbial communities from Yellowstone Lake, YNP, Wyoming, USA - YL17G13_40 | ecosystem: Environmental > Aquatic > Freshwater > Lake > Sediment | place: USA: Wyoming | collected... | reverse complement strand
TCAGCACTGTTTTCTCACTCAGCACTCAGCACTCAGCACTGTTTTCTCACTCAGCACTCAGCACTCAGTCCTCAGCACTGTCTTTGTAAGGAGATGGAACGATGGAATTGATGAAGGATCCCCAGCGGCTGAATCCCGCCGAATGCTCGGGCGTGTGCGCGTATGCCGAGCAGCGTGGCGGCGCGTTGGTTTCGGTGACGTTGGAACTGCTTAACAAGGGCCGGCAGCTCGCCGACAAACTGGGCCAGCCGCTGCACGCCGTCCTTCTGGGATACGACTTGGGCGCCCTAGCCGAGGAACTGCGGTTCTATGGGGTGGACGTGGTGGACGTGGTGGACGATGCGGCGCTTGGGAGTTTTCAGGACGCGGCTTACGGCGCGGCTCTGTGCGCCGTGGTGGGAGCGGTCAAGTCAGCCATTCTTCTGGCCGGCGCCACCAACGTGGGGCGGTCTTTCCTGCCCAATGTGGCGGTACGGCTCGGGGTGGGACTCACGGCGGGCTGCACCGCTCTGGAGATTGACGATGCGACCCACAACCTGGTTGCCACGCGGCCCGCTTTCGGCGGCACGGTGTTCGCCGACGTGGTCTGCGCCAACCACCGGCCCCAAATCGCCACGGTTCGACGCAGGATGTTCGACCCGGCCCCGCGCCGGGCCGCTCCTTCGGGCACGATCGTGGCCCACGTCCTGCCGTATGAGGACGCCGCGAACAAGACAAGGTTTCTCGAAAGCGTGAACGAGCTGGCCGGCGCCATTGACCTGACCGAAGCGGACGTGATAGTTTCGGGCGGGCGTGGCATCGGCGGGCCGGAAGGCTTCGTGATGCTGCGCGAGTTGGCCAATGCGATGGGGGCCGCGCTGGGCGCCAGCCGCGCCGCCGTGGACGCCGGGTGGATCGCCTATTCGCACCAGGTGGGGCAGACCGGCAAGTCGGTCAAGCCCAGGGTATATGTGGCTTGCGGGATCAGCGGGGCCATTCAGCACCTGGTGGGTATGCGCGCCAGCGATATCATCGTGGCCATAAACCGGGACCCGGAGGCTCCGATCTTTAGAGTGGCGACTTACGGTTTGGTCGGCGACGTCAAGCAGATTGTTCCGGCGCTCGCGAAGCGGTTCGCGAAGGGAAGTTAACCAGTTCGCCAGTTCGCCGGTTCGGCAGTTCGTGGATCAAGGGACTTGAGGGACATCAAGGACTCAAAGGACATCAAGGACCTAAAGGACAGCAAGTTTCGACCCTCAAGACTCAAGTCTCAAGTCTCAGGACTCAGGACTCAGGACTCAAGTCTCAAGTCTCAGGACTCAGGACTCAAGTCTCAGGACTCAGGACTCAAGTCTCAAGTCTCAGGACTCAGGACTCAAGTCTCAAGTCTCAGGACTCAGGACTCAAGTCTCAAGTCTCAAGTCTCAGGACTCAGGACTCAAGTCTCAAGTCTCAGGACTCAGGACTCAAGTCTCAAGTCTCAGGACTCAGGACTCAAGTCTCAAGTCTCAGGACTCAAGTCTCAGGACTCAGGACTCAAGTCTCAAGCCTCAAGTCTCAGGACTTTGTCTATGCGGCGCGTTCTTTTCCTGTGCACCGGCAACTGTGTTCGCAGCCAGATGGCTGAGGCGCTGCTCAGGTACCGGGGCGCGGAGCGGTTCGAAGCGTACAGCGCGGGCAGCCACCCGGCCGGGTTTGTCCATCCGCTGGCCGTCCAGGTTCTGTCGGAACTGGGGATTCCCACACAGGCCTTGCGGTCGAAACCGTGGACGGAGTTCCAGGAGCATCAGTTCGACGCGGTGATCACGTTGTGCGGCAGCGCGCAGGAAGAAGTCTGCGTCCACTGGCCGTTCGCTGAGGAGGGCTCGTTGCCCGTGCGGGCCCACTGGGAGTTCGCGGATCCCTCGCAGAGCAAGTTACTGGGGGATCGAGAGCGGCTGGAGGAGTTCCGCCGGATCCGCAACGCGATCCGGGAGAGTGTGGAACGCCTGGCGCTGGCCCCGAATGAAGTGTTGAAAGATGATGCGGCATTTGCGGTGCTGGTTCAAGGAATTGCCTTGGAGTAGCCGTGTTCAGAGTTCTCGCTTTTCCTGGTCTTGTCAATTCTGTTGATCCTGTCAGAAAGAGAGACAAGAGGAGTTGGGCGGGTTTCTCAGGATTGACAGGATCAGGAGGGGGCGGGAGAGTTGTCTTTCATTGTCTATCTGTGTCCGTTTCGTTTGGTGTGGTAGGAAAAACGCACAAGACCGAGAAAAAAGTGTTGACAGGCAGGGCGGGGTTTGCCAGTATTGCCGATTGACATAGCGCTCTCCTTGCGGAACAAGGTGATGGATGAGGCTAGACAAAGAAGAGGTGCCACAAGGGGAGAGCAGGCAAGAATCTGATACAGGGGGCGTTACGAGTTCCCTCAAAGCGCTAGGAGGGGAGGTGTGCCTTGTAATCTCCCTTTTTTGAGTTATCCGCAGGTTGTTCCGGAGGCTCGGCGGGGGATATATCGAAGCGGGATTCTGAGTCGAGGCGCGCTCGTGCCTTTTCCCTTGCAGGCTAGTAGCTCAATTGGTAGAGCACCGGTCTCCAAAACCGGGGGTTGGGGGTTCGAGCCCCTCCTGGCCTGCCAAAGAAGATTCTCCCAAGGGTCTGTAAAGGGCGTTTTGGGGTCCAGCCTCCGGCACGGGGGCCTAGTTCGCGGAAGAGGGATTTGTCCTCATGTGGAAATACTTCTTTTTAGCGGTTGTGGTTCTGTTGGGTATTCTTGTGGCTGCCAAATGGCAGGAGGTTCAGACGTCGTGGCAGGCGACCAAGAAGTTCCTGCGGGAAGTCCGCACGGAAATGCAGAAGGTCACCTGGCCTTCCAAGAATGACGTGTACGGCTCGACTATCGTGGTGATGGTGGCGGTGTTTGCGCTGACCCTGATCATCTCGATCTGGGACTGGGCACTTTCGCACGTGATGCAGTGGGTCATGAGGGGGGCTTGATAACGATGTCAAAGGCCTGGTACGCCGTACATACCTATTCCGGCTTCGAGCAGAAGGTCAAGACGAACATCGAGCACCTGGCCACGCTGGAGGGTTTCCGGGACGAAGTGGCGGAGGTGATTATTCCCCAGGAGACTTTCGTCGAGGTCCGGGGGGGCAAGAAGCGCACGACGATGCGCAACCTGATGCCGGGTTACATCCTCGTGCACATCGAGCCGGATGAGAAGGTGTTCGATCTGGTCAAGAAGATCAACGGGGTGTCGGGCTTTGTGGGCGACGGCGAGAAAGCGATCCCGCTCACTCAGGAGGAAGTGGACAACTTGCTGCGGGTTTCGGAGGAAAAAGCGGAGAAGCCCAAGGCGGAGATTCGGTTCCGCAAGGGGGAGCAGGTCAAGGTGGTCGAAGGTCCCTTCGTGAACTTTGTGGGGATGGTGGAGGACATTGACATCGACAAGAACAAGTTGAAGGTGATGGTTTCAATTTTTGGGCGGCCCACGGCCGTCGAATTGAACGTTTTGCAGGTGGAACCCACTTGATTCAGGCTGGAGGCTGTAGGCTGTAGGTGAGAAAAAACAGAGAATGCAAGTCACTTACAGCCTACAGTCTACAGTCTACAGCCTGTCTGGACTAGGAGTTAGAGATGGCCAAGAAGGAGATAGCGAAGGTCAAGCTGCACGTGCCTGCCGGTCAGGCGAACCCTGCTCCGCCAGTGGGGCCGGCGCTGGGGCAGCATGGCGTAAACATCATGGATTTCTGCAAGTCTTTCAATGTGAAGACGAAGGAAATCCAGCCGGGGATGATCACACCGGTGGAGATCACGGTCTATGCCGACCGGACCTTCAGTTTCATCACGAAGACACCGCCGGCGTCCGTGCTGTTAAAGAAGGCCGCGGGACTGGCCAAGGGATCGGTGAATGCCCGCACCACGAAGGTGGGGAAAGTAACGGTGAAGCAGCTGCGCGAGATAGCCGAGCTGAAGATGCCCGACCTGAACGCGAATGACCTGGACGGCGCCATGAAGGTGATCGCCGGGACCGCGCGGAGCATGGGCATCACCATCGAATAGGGGCGTCTGCAAACGCCGCGCGGCTCTAGGGCCGGGGGGCGCCACATCCATAGAGTGGGAGACCGGATGCGAGTGAGGGACAGGGCGGGTTTCCGCCCAAACCGGTCGCCAGAACCACGGAGGCACGAAATGAGAAGATCCAAGAAGTACAGAGAGTCGTCGAAACTGGTGGACCGCACCACCAGGTATTCCCTTCCCGAAGCAATCGCCATTATCCGCAAGGCTCAGTTCGCGAAGTTCAATGAGACGCTCGAGGCGCACATCCGTCTCGGCGTGGACCCGCGCAACGCCGAACAGCAGGTTCGCGGCACGGTCGAGCTTCCGCACGGCACGGGGAAGCTGGTGCGGGTGCTGGTTTTCGCGCAGGGCGACCACCTGAAAGCGGCGGAAGAAGCCGGCGCGGAATACGTGGGCGGAGCCGAGCTGGCGGAGAAAATCGTTGGAGGCTGGATGGATTTTGAAGCGGTTGTCGCCACGCCCGACATGATGCGCGAAGTGGGAAAGCTGGGCAAGGTCCTCGGTCCGCGCGGCCTGATGCCGAACCCCAAGACGGGTACGGTCACCTTTGACGTGGCCAACGCGGTCAAGTCCCTGAAGGCCGGCCGCGTCGAGTACCGGCTGGACCGCAACGGCATCATCCATGCGGCCCTGGGCAAGATGATCTTCACCGACAGCCAGCTCGTGGAGAACGTCCAGTCTTATCTGGACGCGGTGATCAAGGCGAAGCCCGCCTCCCTGAAGGGCGTGTACATCCGCTCGATCTCCCTGAGCAGCTCGATGGGGCCGGGTATCAAGGTGGCCTATGACGGCCAGGGCTGATCGCGAGGCGGGTTATCCGGGAGCATTTCGATACCGGGCGCCACGAAACGGCGGCCGGGGTTGAGATACAAGGAGTGTGAAGAAGCACAGACCGCCTGGAGCGGTCGGAACAGTTTATCTCGAACGTCAAAGACCGCAGGCCCGGCGTCTCTCCCAGAGGGAGGGTGCTGGATAATGTCCCACCAGGGACGCCTGCCGAGACGGAACCGCGGCGGCTCTTCCTTGCCGGCGCGCTCTTCCGGACCGTCCGGTCCACTCGACTTCCGCCGATGATCCGCGGAAGGGGGTGATGTCCGTGGAAGGTCTTGTCAGATCGCGTCGGGAGGAAAGGAGAGAGCCAAAGGCATCATGGTACAGCGAGAGAAAATCGACTCAGTGACGCAAACGGTGGAACGTCTCAGGCGTTCCCAGGCGGTCGTGGTGGTTCATTACCAGGGCCTGAGCGTGAGGCAGATGCAGGATCTCCGGCGTCAGCTTCGCGAGACAGGCAGTGAGCTGAAGGTGTTGAAGAACCGGCTGGTGAAGCGGGCACTCGCGGATTCGCAGTGCGAGGCGCTGGACGAGAGCCTGACGGGCGCGACCGCGCTGGCCTTCGGGTATGACGACCCTACGAGCCCTTCGAAGGTTTGCGCCAAGTTTGCCAGGGGGAATGACAAGCTGCAGATCCGGTGCGGTCTGCTGGGCAGGAAGCGGATTGACGCCGCGAAGGTGATGGCGCTTTCGAAGTTACCGGGCCGCACCGAGCTGCTGACGCAGATGGCGGGCACCTTGCTGGCGCCCCTGCGGCAGATGGCGACGGCGATGCATCAGTCCATGGCGAAGATCGTGTACGCGATGAAAGCGCGCGGGGACCGGATGGGAGCGTAGGGCTGCTTTCGTCGCGCGCGGCGGGTCCTGGGGCCCGCGAACCGAGTTAGACTCAAGACAAAACAAAATTCGACTATGAGGAGATAGAAAAATGGCGAATCTTACCCCCGCTGAAGTTCTGGAGGCGGTCGATAGCTGGACCCTTCTTCAGATCAATGAGTTCGTGGAAGCTTTCTGCGCGAAGTACAACGTTTCGGCCACGGCGCCGGTTGCGGCCGTGGCGGCCGGTCCGGGCGCCGAGGCCGCGGTGATCGAGGAGCAGACGGAATTCACGGTTATTCTGACGGATTCGGGCGTCGAGAAGATCAAGGTTATCAAGGAGATCCGGACGATCAATCCGAGCCTTGGCCTGAAAGAAGCGAAGGCCGTGGCCGACGGGACCCCGTCGGAGTTGGTCAAGGGTGTTTCCAAGGATGAAGCGCAGAAGATCAAACAGCAGATCGAGGCGGTTGGCGGAAAGGTTGAGATCAAGTAATCTGTACGTCACCCGCCGCATTCTAGCATCCGTGTATCCGGGGGAAACGCCCAAGAGGCGCTTCCCGCCGGCTTTTCGCGTTTCAGGTCCGGATCGGGGCCGTGTCAATCCACACAGGCAACAAGGATACCCTCCATGCCTTCCGTTCTAACCAATCTCAAGGTTTTGTCGAAGGAAAACAGGATCTACGATTTCAGCCGGATCCCTCCGGTGATGGACGTGCCGTATCTTTTGGAAACTCAGAAGAAATCGTACGAGGAATTCCTCCAAAAGGACCTGCCGCCCAACGAACGCGGGAACATTGGGCTGCAGGAGGCCTTCACGAGCGTTTTCCCCATCATCTCGCCCTCGACGCCATCCACCCTGGAGTTCGTCGAGTACAGCTTCGGAGTTCCCAAGTACTCGATCAAGGAGTGCTCCGAACGGGGCATGACCTACAGCGTTCCCCTGAAGGTGAAGTTGCAGTTGATCGTGCGCGAGGTGAACGGAGCCACCAGCCAGGTGGAGATTCGTGACATCAAGGAGCAGGAGGCCTATCTGGGTGAAATGCCCCTGATGACCGAGCAGGGCACTTTCATCATCAACGGCGCGGAGCGTGTGATCGTCAGCCAGCTGCACCGGTCGCCCGGTGTTTCCTTTTCGTCGGCGGTGCATCCGAACGGCAAGATGACCTACTCGGCCCGCGTGATCCCCTACCGCGGGGCGTGGATCGAGTTCGAGATCGACATCACGAACGTGATGAACGTGATCGTGGACCGGCGTCGCAAGATTCCCGCAACCACTTTTCTGCGGATCCTGGGGCTTTCCACGGACCAGGATATTGCCGGGCGGTTCTTCGACACCGAGATGATCAAGCTCGATGATTTCAAGAAGGGCGCGACGAAGATGACCGATCTGCCGCGATTCGTCGGGGAGTCGATCGTTGAGGAGATCATCAATCCCAAGACCGGCAAAAAGATGGCCTCTCCCGGCACCAAGGTCACCAAGAAACTGATTGATCAGTTCAAGTTGGCTGGGATCAAGAAGGTCGTGTTGACGGTCGCCGAGGCCTACGAGGACATTCTGGGACGCTTCCTGGCCGAGGACGTGGTGGACAAGTCCACCGGCGAGATTCTGGGGGAGTGTTTTACGCCGGTCACGACGGTGTTTCTGATGCGCTGCGCGGATTGCGGGGTCACCTCCACGAAAGTGCTCAAGATCCAGCACGAAGACACGAACGTGGTGCTTTGCACCCTGGCCAAGGACAAGGCAAAGAACCGCGATGAAGCCCTGATCGAGTTCTTCAAGAAAATGCGGCCGGGCAACCCGATCAGCCTGCAGGCCGCGCTGCGCCTGGTCGTCGAGATGTTCTTCAACGAGAAACGCTACGACCTGGGCCTGGTGGGCCGGCACAAAATCATCAATCGCTTCGGCCTGGATTCGTCCGGTCCCGGAGGGGGCAAGCGGATCCTCACCTGCCAGGACGTGGTGAGCATCATCAAGCACATGCTCAAGTTGGTGATTGAAGAGGTCGAGGTGGACGATATTGACCATTTGGGAAACCGGCGCGTGCGGTCGGTGGGCGAGTTGCTTCAGAACCAGATCCGTGTGGCGCTGGCCGAGTTGGAGAAGACGGCGCGGGAGCGCATGGGCGTGATTGATTTGGAGAACATGCTTCCCCACAACCTGATCAACGCCAAGCCGGTGGATTCCTCGATCAAGGACTTCTTCGGCAGATCGCAGCTGAGCCAGTTCATGGATCAGACCAATCCTCTGTCGGAATTGACGCACAAGCGGCGGCTTTCGGCGCTGGGGCCCGGCGGTCTTTCGCGCGACCGCGCCGGATTCGAAGTCCGCGACGTGCACCACACGCACTATGGCCGGATCTGCCCGATCGAGACGCCTGAAGGTCCGAACATCGGCCTTATCAGCTCGCTTTGCACGTACGCGCGCGTCAATCCCTACGGTTTCATCGAGACTCCCTACCGGAAGGTTGTGCGGGGGAAGGTGACCAAGGAGATAGTTTACCTGACGGCGGACATCGAGGACGAGTACCGGATCGCTCAGGCGAACGCGCCGCTCGAGACGGACGGAAGCTTCGTGGAGAAACAGGTGCAGTGCCGCCACAAGGGCGACTTCCTGCGTCTTGCTCCGGCCGAGATCAACTTCATGGACATCTCTCCCAAGCAGGTCGTGAGTGTTTCGGCCTCGCTGATTCCTTTCCTGGAGAATGACGACGCGAACCGCGCGCTCATGGGCTCGAACATGATGCGCCAGGGGGTGCCTCTCCTTTACACGGAGTTTCCGGTGGTGGGCACGGGCATCGAGACCCGTGTGGCGCAGGACTCCGGGGTGACGATTCTTGCCCGGAACGCGGGCGAGGTCGTGCGCGCCGCGAGTACCGAAATCACGGTGCGCACGGAAATGGGCGACGAGGACTACTATCCGCTGCTCAAGTTCCGGCGGTCCAACCAGAACACGTGCATCAACCAGAAGCCCATCGTTTCGCCGGGCCAGAAGGTGAAGAAGGGCCAGATTCTGGCGGACGGCCCCGCAACGAAGAACGGTGTTCTGGCCCTTGGACGCAACGTGCTGGTGGCGTTTATGCCCTGGGGAGGGTACAACTTCGAGGACGCGATCATCATCAGTGAGCGGCTGGTGACCGACGACCTTTACACGTCGGTGCATATAGAGGAGTTCGAGATTGACGCGCGGGACACCAAGCTGGGCAAAGAGGAGATCACGCGCGACATTCCGAACGTGAGCGAGGACGCTCTCACCAAGTTGGATGAGAATGGCCGGGCGTACGTGGGGGCGGAAGTCAAGCCCGGCGATATTCTCGTGGGCAAGGTGACGCCGAAGGGGGAAACGGAGCTGACGAGCGAGGAGAAGCTTCTTCGCGTGATCTTCGGCGAGAAAGCGGGAGACGTGCGCGACGCCTCGCTGCGCTGCCCGCCCGGCACACAGGGTATCGTGGTGGACATCAAGGTTTTCTCGCGCAAGGAGCGCACGGGGCCGTCGGACCGGCAGGACAAGGAGACCATCGCGGCGATAGAGGCGGATCGCGACTCTCAGCTCAGCCGGATCTCCTCGGAATTCACCGAGAAACTGACGGCGCAGCTCAAGGACATTGACTCGCCGATCACCAGTTATGACGGCGCCACGGTCCTGAAACCCGGCGGCCGCGTCAGCGACAAGGTGATCCAGTACGTCCGGCGCTCCCTGCAGACCGGGATGCTCCCGGTGGACGGGAAAGTGGGCAGCCATGTCAAGGCGCTCTATCAGGACTTCGTGAACCGTGAGTTTGCCATTCAGGAAGTGGCGCGCAACCAGGTTGACCGGATCAAGACGGGCGATGAACTGCCACCCGGCGTGATCAAGTTGGTGAAGGTGTACGTGGCCACGAAACGCAAGATTTCCATCGGGGACAAGATGGCGGGGCGCCACGGCAACAAGGGCGTCATCTCCAAAATCCTGCCCGTGGAGGACATGCCCTTCCTGGCCGACGGCACCTCGGTGGACATCATCCTGAACCCGCTCGGCGTGCCCTCGCGGATGAACGTGGGCCAGATTCTGGAAACCCACCTGGGCTGGGCGGCCAAAACGCTGGGAGTCAACGTCGCCACGCCGGTTTTCGACGGCGCGCAGGAAGCCCATATCCGAGCCCTCTTGCGCGAGGCGGGGCTGCCCGAAACCGGCCAGACCGTCCTTTATGACGGCCTCACGGGTGAGCCTTTCAGCCGCCCGGTGACAGTGGGCGTGATCTACATGCTGAAGTTGGCCCACATGGTGGACGACAAGATGCACGCGCGATCCATCGGGCCATACTCACTCGTGACCCAGCAGCCTTTGGGGGGCAAGGCTCAGTTCGGCGGCCAGCGCTTCGGAGAAATGGAAGTGTGGGCGCTGGAGGCCTACGGCGCGGCCAATACGCTTCAGGAGTTGCTGACGGTGAAGTCGGACGACGTGGTGGGCCGGACGAAGATCTACGAATCGATCATCAAGGGCCACAACGCTCTTTCGCCCGGAGTCCCGGAGTCCTTCAACGTTCTGGTCAAGGAACTCCAAGGGCTGTGCCTGAACATGGAGCTTCTGCACGCCGACGCGCTCGAGAAGACTCCCGCTGAGATATCGGAGGAGGAGTTCGCGCAGGACGAGTTCGAGGAAGCGGAGATCGACGAGGCGGACCTCCACGAGATGGATGCTTTTGACGGGGAGGACACAGAGGACACGGAACCGGAGACCCTGGACGAGACGAGCGAAACGGACGGTTCGGAGAAAGAATGACGGAAGGGAAGCCGGACGGCGAATCCGGATTCTCTCCGTCCGGCAGGACGGGATCGGCAAGGAAAGGGAGAACCGATGAACAACCCAACGGATCATTCGGGGATGGCCCTGAAATCCCCGATGAGACAGAAATCTCTGTTGACGATCGCGGAAGAGAAGGGTGAGCCTCTGGACCTGAACCGGCTGCAAGCGGTTTGCAGGATCAGCATCGCCTCTCCGGAGCAGATTCTTCAGTGGTCGTACATGCACAGCCGCTATCCGATCGACCAGAAGAACAGTTCGTTCGGCGAAGTGAAGAAACCGGAAACGATCAACTACCGGACCTTCAAGCCGGAGAAGGATGGTCTGTTCTGCGAGCGGATTTTCGGGCCGGTCAAGGATTGGGAATGCTCGTGCGGGAAGTATAAGCGCATTAAGTACAAGGGGATCATTTGTGACCGCTGCGGTGTGGAAGTGATCGAGTCGCGCGTTCGGCGCCAGCGGATGGGCCACATCCGCCTGGCAGCGCCGGTCTGCCACATCTGGTTCTACAAAGGCACCACGAGCCGCATCAGCCACCTGCTCGATATCAGCCCGCGCGATCTGGGCAAGGTTCTTTATTTCCAGGACTACATCGTTGTGGACAAGGGCGACAGCCCGTTTCTGAACAAGCAGATCGTCTCGGACGAGCAGCGCCGGAAGTACCAGGAATCGCTGAAGGACGCACCCGGCAACCCCGCAACCATCATGATAGGGGCCGAGGCGGTCAAGGAACAGCTGAAGAGGCTGGATATCGAGTCGTTGGCCGAGTCTCTGGCGATTGAGATGCGCAACGCGACCTCGGCCCAAAAGCGCAACAAGGTCATCAAGCGGCTGAAGGTGGTGGAGGCGTTCCGCAACTCCAACAACAAGCCGGAGTGGATGATCCTGGACGTTTTGCCGGTGATTCCTCCGGACTTGCGCCCCCTGGTTCACCTGGACGGCGGGCGGTTTGCCACGTCGGACCTGAACGACCTCTACCGGCGCGTGATCAACCGCAACAACCGCCTGAAGAGGCTGATGGATCTCAACGCGCCCGACGTGATCCTGCGCAATGAGAAGCGCATGCTTCAGGAAGCCGTGGACGCTCTGTTTGACAATTCGCGCCGCAACCGGCCCACGCGGGGGCACAACAACCGGCCGCTGAAGTCCCTCAGCGACATGCTCAAAGGCAAGCAGGGCCGGTTCCGGCAGAACCTTCTGGGCAAACGGGTGGACTATTCGGGACGCTCGGTGATCGTGGTGGGCCCGGAGCTGAAATTCAACGGGTGCGGCCTCCCGAAGCGGATGGCGCTGGAGCTCTTTGATCCGTTTATCATCCGCGAGTTGCAAAAGCGCGGCTACTGCAACACGATCAAGAGCGCCAAGAAGATGATCGAGCGCGAGGAAGCGGTGGTTTACGACATCCTCGAGGACATTACCCGCGACCACCCGGTGCTTCTCAACCGCGCGCCCACGTTGCACCGTCTCGGAGTGCAGGCCTTCATACCCAAGCTGGTGGAAGGCAAGGCCATCCGCCTGCACCCGCTGGCTTGCGCGGCGTTCAATGCGGACTTCGACGGCGACCAGATGGCCGTGCACGTTCCCCTGTCCACGGAGGCGGTGCTCGAGGCGAAGATAATCGTTCTGGCCGAGAACAACATTCTGCGGCCGTCCAACGGCGAGCCCGTCGCGTCGCCCAGCCAGGACGTGGTGCTCGGGTGCTTCTATCTGACGCGCATGGTTCCGGGCCGCAAGGGCGAGGGAATGCGATTCTCGTGTCCCGAAGAAGCGATTCAGGCGCACAGTTACGGCGTGGTGGACCTGCAGGCCCAAGTAAAGGTCCGTATCCGTGGCGAGATGATAGACTGCAGCGTGGGCCGCATCCTGTTCGACCGCGCGCTTCCCGAGCAGGTTTCCTACTTCGAGAAGCGCTACGCGTTCGCCAACGAGGTCCTCAAGGGCAGCACACTCAAGAAGATCATCTCGCTGATCCACCGGACGCTGGGGAAGGTGGTCACGGCGGAGACGCTGGACCGCGTGAAGGACCTCGGCTTTGAGTACGCCAAGCTGGCCGGTATCTCCATCTCCATCGCCGACATGAAAATACCGGAGTCGAAACCGAAGATTATCGCGGAGTCGCTCAAACAGGTCAACCAGATCCAGACGCAGTACGCAAAGGGCCACCTGACGGACGAGGAACGCTACCACAAGGTGATTGACATTTGGACGCACACCTCGGACCAGGTTGCCCGCGACATGATGGACAGCCTGAAGAAGGACCAGGAAGGCCTGAACCCCATTTACATCATGTCGAACTCCGGGGCGCGGGGAAGCGAGTCGCAGATCCGGCAGTTGGGCGGCATGCGCGGTCTGATGCAGAAGCCGACGAAGAAGATCACGGGTTCGGTGGGCGAGATTATCGAGCAGCCGATCATCTCGAACCTGCGGGAGGGCCTTACCGTTCTGGAGTACTTCATCTCGACCCACGGCGCGCGCAAGGGTCTGGCCGACACGGCCCTGAAGACCTCGGACGCGGGCTACCTGACCCGGCGTCTGGTTGACGTGGCCCAGGATCTGATCGTGACCGAGATTGACTGCGGCACGGTGAACGGGATTCTGGCCAAACCCATCAAGGAGGTCACCACCCAGGGCGAACGCGTGCTGGAGCCGTTGCGTGAGCGTATCGTGGGGCGCGTGCCCGTGGACGACGCGATTCATCCGCACACGGGCAAGGTGATCGCGCGGCGCACCGAGATGATCACCGAGGAAATGGCCCGGGAGATCGAAGAGGCGGGGCTGGAGGAGATGTTGATCCGCTCGGTGCTCACCTGCGAGACGCGGAACGGCGTATGCGCCTACTGCTATGGGCGCGACATGTCGGCCTGGCACATGGTGGAGCTTGGCGAAGCGGTGGGAGTCATCGCGGCCCAGTCGATCGGCGAACCAGGCACGCAGCTCACGCTGCGGACCTTCCACATCGGCGGCGCGGTGAGCCGGTCCCTCGAAGGCTGGTACGAAGCCGTCCACGATGGTATCGTGCGCCTCAAGGACAACCTTCGCTACGTGGAGCGCTCCGACGGCACCCTGGTGGTGGTGAACCGGACCGGTTCCATCCTCATCGAGGACCAGTCGGGCAACACGCTTCAGACCCTTCCGGACATCCGTTACGGCGCCACGCTTACCAAGCGGGACGGGGAGAGGGTCACGAAGGGGGAACAGTTCGTCCGCTGGGATCCCCACCACACACCGATTCTCGCAGAGGATTCGGGCGTCGTGCGCTTTGTGGACGTTCTCGCGGGGGTAACCATGCGCGAGGACTTCGACCCGAAGACCAACGTTACGCACCGCGTTATCACCGAGCACAAGGAAGAGCGGCATCCGTCAATCCAGGTCCTGGACGAAGACGGCAACGTTCTGTCGAAATACAACCTGACCGCGGGCGCGGTGCTTGCGGCGCGCGTGCAGAACGGCGATGCCGTGGAAAAAGGCCGCGTCCTGGCGCGCCTGCCGCGTATCCAGGTCCGGTCCAAGGACATCACCGGCGGCCTGCCGCGCATTGACGAGCTGTTCGAGGCTCGGAAGCCCAAGGACGCGTCCTTCATCGCGGAAATTGACGGCGCCGTTCAGTACCGTGGGATCGTCAAGGGCGTGCGCAAGGTGGTCATCGTTGCGGACAACGGCGACGAGGTCCTCTACAACATCCCGCTTGTCCGCCACATGACGGTGCGGGACGGGGAGAAGGTCTCCTCCGGGGACGCGATCACGGACGGCTCGCCCAACCCGCACGACATTCTGCGCGTGTCGGGGGAAAAAGCGGTGCAGGAGTTCCTGCTGGCCGAGGTGCAGGAAGTGTACCGTCTGCAGGGCGTGAATATCAACGACAAGCACATCGAGAGCATCATCCGGCAGATGCTGAAGAAGGTCACGGTCGAGGAAGTGGGCGACACGCGTTTTCTTTACGGGCAGCAGGTGGACAAGTTTGAGTTCCAGGAAGAGAACGACCGGACCGTGGCCAAGGGCGGCAAGCCCGCCGTTGCGCGGCCCCGGTTGCTGGGTCTGACCAAGGCTTCGCTGGAAACTGAATCCTTCATCTCGGCCGCGTCGTTCCAGGAAACCACGCGCGTTCTGACCGACGCGTGCGTGCGTGGCCGCGTGGACCACCTCCGCGGGCTCAAGGAGAACGTGATCATGGGTCTCCTGATCCCGGCGGGAACGGGTTTGACCTACTATCGCCAGATTGACGTGCAGGCGCTCAGGCCCGAATCCGAAACCACGGAGGAGGGGGCCGAAGCCGCCAGCGAGGATGACACCGCAGCCGCTCCGTCCCCGGGACAGGAGAAATAGATCACAGACCGTTTCACGCAGAGACGGAGGGGCGCGGAGAATGAGATCGGTATGGGCATTGGCGAGAAGGTGTTGTTATATCTGTTCGGTGAAGCTTTGAGGGAACACAGCGCTTACAGGATTGTGAACGACCCAGAGAAGTAAAGACTCTGCGTCTCCGCGCCTCTGCGTGAGAAGAAGTTTTCCAACACTCCCGTAACTCGAAAGAGTAATAGATCGCAACCATCTCACGCAGAGACGGAGGGGCGCGGAGAATGCACGAAAACGAGATCGGCACAATCATCATCGAAGAATGTATTGACATACACAGAGAATTAGGACCGGGAGTGTATGAAATCGTGTATGAGGTTATCCTGGTGGACGCTCTTCGGCAACGCGGGCTCCAAGTGGATCGGCAAATTCCCGTCCCCATAGAATTTCGGGGCAGAAAATTCGACGAAGGCTTCAAAGCCGATGTAATTGTGGAACACAAAGTGCTACTCGAAATAAAATCCCTTGAGAAGGTCATACCCGCGCACAAGAAACAGGTTAATACGTATTTGCGGCTGACGGGATGCAAATTGGGTTATCTGCTCAATTTCGGCGAGGCCTTGATGAAAGATGGCATTTACAGAATCGTGAATGGTCTGGAAGAGTGAGGACTCAGCGTCTCTGCGCCTCTGCGTGAGAAAATGCTCCTCAACAATACCGCGGGCGGGAGCGGGAACGTTTCACGCAGAGACGCGGAGGCGCGGAGAGTGCGTGAGTCTCAACGGGCCGGCTCGATTGGAACGGGCCGGCCCGCTCTCTTGATATGAGGGCCGGCATGGAATCCATCCCTCAGGTTTTGCCCAGTTCTTCCCGGAATCCTCGGTCCGTGAGGGTGGCCTTGGATGCGCGCGCGCTTCAGGGCGAAGACGCGCACAGAGGGATCGGACGTTACACTCGCGGCCTCACTGAATCGCTGCTTTCCATCGCGAAGGAATCGAAACTCGAGATCCACCTGGTGTTGGTGAAGGGCTATCCCGCTCCGGACCTGAGCGCGAGCGGGGCCAGCGGCGTATTGACCGTTGACGCTCCGGTTCCCGCCAGTCCGGTCAGGAGAGTGTTGGACGGCCTGAGCGCGCGCGTGGGAAGAGCAAGCCCCTCGCCCAAGGACGCGCGGGCCCTCGTGGAAGGCGCCCGGCGGTGCGGGGCCGACGTCCTGCACGTCGCCAGTCCCCTGCATGGGCCGTTTGGCTGGGCGCCCGTCCCACGGCCGCGTTGCGTGGCCACCGTCTACGACCTGATTCCGGTTCTTCACCCCACCCGTCTTCTGGAATCCTGGCCCGAAGCCGCCCGCGCGCGCTACCTGCGGCGTCTGGGCATGCTTCCGTCGCTCGAAATGGTGTTCGCCATTTCCCGCTCCGTGGCGGAGGACCTGGTGCGGCACACGGGCATGGATCCGACGCGGATCCGAGTGGCCTACCCGGGCGTGCATTTTTCCGCCGGCCGTGAGCGAGGGGGAAATGAGAGGGCGGAGGGGGGCCGCGAGGGTTTTCTTCTGGCTTTCGTCTCGCGCAACCCGTCGAAAAACGCCGAGGGGTTGCTGCGGGGTTTTGCCCTCCTGCCGCCGGAAATGAGACGCGCGCGGCGCCTTCATCTCCTGGAGTCCGGGGATACGGAAACCCGCCAATGGCTGGGCGATCTGGCGCGGCGGCTGGGGATTTCGGAGGAAGTGCATTTCCTCGGAGAGGTCACCGACGCCGAGCTCGCCAGGCTCTACCGGAAAACGTCTCTTTTTCTTCTTCCCTCGACGGCGGAAGGATTCGGTCTGCCCGCATTGGAGGCGATGGCGCTCGGCGCGCCCGTGGCGGCATCCCGCCTGCCGGTTCTTGATGAGGTCCTGGGCGACGCCGCGTTTTACTTTGATCCGCGCGATCCGGCTTCGTTGGCTAGTGCGGTGCGCGCGGCTTTGGACTCACCGGAGCTTCTCGCGGCGGCTTCGAGGAAGGGGAGAG
>Ga0315294_10003661_pt1 | contig 16772 bp, 15 predicted proteins | sample YL17G13_40_MG_FD_203626 | JGI IMG/M metagenome (GOLD analysis project Ga0315294, IMG submission 203626) | Sediment microbial communities from Yellowstone Lake, YNP, Wyoming, USA - YL17G13_40 | ecosystem: Environmental > Aquatic > Freshwater > Lake > Sediment | place: USA: Wyoming | collected... | reverse complement strand
GGAGTCGGAGCTCTTCGGCCACGAGAAGGGGTCCTTCACCGGGGCCATCGCCACCAAGGTCGGGAAGTTCGAGCTGGCCACCGGGGGGACCCTCTTCCTCGACGAGGTGGGCTCCATGCGCCTCGATCTCCAGGCGAAGATCCTCCGGGCCCTCCAGGAGCGGGAGGTCGAGCGGGTCGGGGGGACCCGGACCATCAAGATCGACGTCCGGGTCATCGCCGCCACGAACCGGGACCTGAAGAAGGGCGTCGAGGACGGGAGCTTCCGCGAGGACCTCTACTATCGCCTGAACGTGGTGCCCATCACGCTGCCGCCCTTGCGCCAACGGCGCGATGACATTCCGCTCCTGGTCGAGCACTTCATCGGGAAGTACAACCGCGAATTCAACCGCACCGTCAAAGGGTTCTCCGCCGGGGCGACCGCCACCCTGTACCATTACGACTGGCCCGGGAACATCCGGGAGTTGGAGAACGTGATCGAGCGCGCGGTGGCCCTCGCCCAAAGCGAAACCATCTCGCTCCGTGAACTGCCCCTGGACATCTCCATCCTGGGGGAGAACGTCATCGAGGATATCCAGAAGGCGGGTCTGGGCCTGCGCGAGGCGCGGCAGCACTTCGAGCGGCAATACATCCTGAATATTCTCGAACGCGTCCGATGGAGCCAGACCGAGGCCGCGAGAATCCTCGGCCTCCACCGGAACACACTCTCCTGGAAGCTGCAGCGCCTCAAGATCGATCCCCGCCCTCAATCCTGATCTGGATAGACCCCTGCACGATTTTTTGTGCCGAATGCACAAAAAATCGTATTCGGTCGCAACTCCATTCATTCAAATGGATTACGCGGGATCTCTCGTGGAATTCCTCGCCTAGGGCGATCTAGTTGCCCGAAAAGCAGGGCAAGATGCATTCAGACTCCTTCGCTCCCATAAAGGCTTAATTCATTGCCGTTTGTGGCAGTTAGACTTCGAGACATCATCGCGCCCGCGCTGGCACGGGCCCTGCTTCCTATAAGAGCCAGAAGCGAGCCAAGGTTCGTATCGAGTCGATGGTGGGAAGGTTCCAAGGAATCCAAAATTCATCAACGAAGAAGGAGAATCAAAATGAAGAAGATCTTCGTGCTGGTCCTGATCGTCCTCGGTCTGCTCGCCATCGTCCCCGCCATGGAGCTCCAGTCCTCGACCCAGGTGTTCAGCCGGATCGGCATGGCGGACGGGGACGGCGGCGGCTACTAGGCCATACATGAATGCTCTGGCTGAGGCAGGAGGCTCGCTCGCGATCCTGCGGTAGGTCAGGATGGTATCCAGAGGGGAACGCGACACCACGTGTTGCGTTCCCCCTTTTTTGTACCCCATACGGGTCCAACTCCTGCTGCGCCTTGACTTCCGGGCATGCCGATGCTATCAGGGGTACTCCCATCGACGATCCGTTCAGGACATGGCGATGATCCGAATCGGTCTGGTGGTCTTGTGCGTGCTGCTCCACACACTACTTCCGTGCTCCGCCTGGGCCCAGGACGGAGGACCGTCCGGTCCGCCGCGACAGGGCGGAACATATCGCCGCCCGCTCGCCAATAACCCCTCGACCCTTGACCCGGCTATCATCACCGACACCTATGGCCACACGGTGGCGCAACAGATCTTCGATGGCCTGGTCCAGTACGACGGAAGCCTCAGCATCACCCCGGCGATCGCCCAGTCCTGGAAGGGATCCCGCGACGGCTTGAGCTGGGAGTTTGACTTGCGCAAGGGCGTGAGGTTTCACAATGGACGAGAAGTCGTGGCGGAGGACGTCGTCTATTCGTTCACGCGGATCCTCGACCCGCAGCTCAAGTCCAAGGCAGCCGAGCTCTTCATGAAGATCAGAGGGGCCAAGGAATTTGTGGAAGGTCAGGCCAAGACAGTCCAGGGGATCCGCGCCCCGGATCGGCACACCGTCCGCATCGAATTGACCGAAGCATCTGCTCCCTTCGTCGCCAGCCTGGCCATCGGCTATGCCAAGATCGTGCCCCGCGAGGTCGTCGAAGCACCGGGGGCGGAATTCGGCTCTCGCCCGGTCGGGACGGGCCCCTTCAAGTTCAGCAGTTGGAAGAAGGACGAGGAGATCGTCCTGACGGCCAACAGGGACTATTTCGGCGGACCGCCGTATCTCGACCGGCTCGAGTACAAGATCTATCCGGGACACCGGACGGACGAGATGTTCGCCGCCTTCGAGGGCGGCGCCCTGGAGGACACCTTTATCCCCGCGGCCTACTGGACGCGGGCCCAGGAAACCAAGCGCTATCGCTTCATCCAGCGGCCGATCCTGGGTGTCCGGTTCTTCGGCTTGACCACAACCCATGCCCCGCTCGACGACCGCCTCGTCCGGCAGGCCTTCAACTACGCGATCGACAAGGAGGCCCTTGTCCGGAATGTCCACAAGGACCGCTTCGTGCCGGGCAAGGGATTCCTGCCGCCAGGCACATACGGCTCCGACCCAACTTACCGACCGTACCCGTTCGATCCCCAGCGCGCCAGAGCCCTCCTGGCCAAGGCGGGGTATCCCAACGGGAGGGGGCTGCCGGTCTTCCAGATGTGGTCCAGTGTGAAGTCCGCGGACGTGGAGAACGAGCACGAGGCCATCCGGCGCTACCTGGCGGACGTGGGCATCCGGGTCGAGTTCCAATACAACACCGATTGGCCGGCCTTCAACCGCCAGGTTTACGAGGGGAAGCTCCCGGTATTCCGCTACGGCTGGGTCGCGGACGTGCCGGAGCCGGAGAACTTCCTCTATCGGCTCTTCCACTCGCAGAGTCGGACCAACTTCACCCGTTACCAGAACCCGCGGGTGGATCGTCTCCTGGACCAGGCGCGTGCAGAGCAGAACTATCTCAAGCGGGTGGAACTCTACCGGCAGGTTGAGCGCCTGGTCATGGAGGACTCGCCCGTCATCCCGCTCAACTATTACAGCTATGAGCGGCTCTTCCAGCCCTACGTGCAGAGCATCGAGGTCAGCGCCCTCGGGGATCCCTACATCCCCATGCGGAAGATCTGGTTGTCAAAGTGACGGACGACGCGCAGGACCAGGACCTCTCCGCGCCACGGCGCGGATGGGTGGGCCGCCTGAGCTTCCGGCTGAAGCTGGCGCTCATGGTGAACCTGCTCATCCTGCTGCTCATCCTGGGCTCGGCCTTCCTCGCCGAGAACCGGCAGCGGTCCGCCATCGTCCAGGAGGTCGAGAAGCGCGCGCTGGTCATGGCGGAGGCCCTGGCAAGCACCACCACCAGCGACCTGGTTACCTACAACTACGTCTCCATCGAGCAGACGCTCCTGCACTTCAGCAAGAAACCCGACCTCGTGTATGCCGTGGTGACGGACAAGGAGGGAAACGTCGCCGCCCAGTTCCTGCGGGACTACCCGCTGAACAACGTCCTCCGCCAGAGAAAGGACTTGAAGCCTGGTCAGCCGACGGTCGACCAACTCCACCTTCCGGGTACGGCGCGGGAGACCGTGTACGACGTCCGCCTGCCCGTGACGCTGGAGGGGTCCTCCGCGCTCTGGGGTACGATTCGGCTCGGCCTCTCCCTGCGCGGCATGCACGAGGAGATCGCCCGCACGCGGTGGCAGATTGCCTGGTTCGCGGTGTTGGGGCTGGTGGCGGGGAGCGCCGCCGCCATGTGGTTGGCGCAGCGCATGACGCGGCCCATTCAGGGCCTCATGCAAGGGGTGGCCGCCATCGCTCGGGGGGATTTCGGTCACCGCACCCCGGTGACCTCGCACGATGAGCTGGGCCAGCTCTCCCTGGCCTTCAACGAGATGAGCGTCCAGTTAGCGCGGGTACGGGAGCTGGAGGAACGATTGCAGCGAGCCGACCGGCTGGCGGCCCTGGGAACGATGGCGGCGGGCATCGCCCACGACATCCGGAACCCCCTGACCTCCATCCAGATCTTCTCGCAGCTCATGTCGCTGCACCACGATGACCCCGGCGTCCGGGAGAAGTTCGACCGGGTCGTCCCTCGCGAGCTCGAACGGGTGCAGGCGGTCCTCGAAGACATGATGGAGCTGGCGCGCCCCTCCAGCATACACATGGAGCCGGTGAGTCTCACCGACGTTCTGGAGCAGGTCCTCGAGCTCTTCGAGGGACAGGCGGAAAGTCACGGCATCGGCATCGTCCGCGGGTTGGCCCCGGACCTGCCCTTCTGCATGATGGATCGGAAGCGCCTCCATCGTTGCCTCAGCAACTTCGTCGCCAACGCCATTCAGGCGATGTCCAGCGGGGGGACGCTCAGTGCGCAGACGAGCCACGTCCCGGCCATGGTGTTTCCTGAATCCCGCGCCGCCGAGGCGAAGCCCGAGCCGGCCATCCGGCTGTCCATCTCCGACACGGGCCAAGGCATCCCGCCCGAGCGCCTGTCCCGCATCTTCGACCCGTTTTACACCACCAAGGAGAAGGGGTTGGGGCTGGGCATGGCCATCGCCCACCGGATCGTGGTGGACCACGGCGGCACCATCGACGTGCAGAGTCAGGTGGGGCACGGAACGGTCTTCGTACTCCACCTTCCCCTCCGTCTCGAGACCCCCGACTCGGCGCAGAAGCTGTAGCCCCTTGCCCCTTGGGATTCCTTGGCGCCAATCCGGCTGTCTGCCGGGTCCGCGCTCAGGCCGGGCTCACGTCCACCTGGAGTCCCTGGCAATCGATGGCCAAGCTACGCGCCTGGGCCGACACCCCCGCCCGCTCCTTCCAGCAGGCGACCATGCGCGCCCCGACGTCCCCCCCATCGCCCCGGACGAGCGCCAGGAGCGTGGGCCCTGCCCCGCTCAGGAAGCACGCCAGCGCCCCGGCGCGCCCCCCCTCCGCCAGCACCTCGGGCATGCCCGGCACCAGCGGCGCCCGGTAGGGTTGGTGCAGCCGGTCCTGCACCGCCTCGCGCAGGAGGTCCAGCCGACCCGACTGCATGGCGGCCAGGAAGAGGGCCACGCGCCCGACGTTGAAGACCGCGTCCGCCCACGGCACGCTGGGTGGCAAGGCCTGACGCGCCTTGGCCGTCGCCAGCCGGAAGTCGGGGATCACGGCCACGGCGGAGAGCGCCTCGGGCACGGGGAGCTTAACGCAGCAGACCTTCCCCTCCACCAGCGTGGCCACCGTCAGGCCGCCCAGCAGGGCGGGCGTGATGTTGTCCGGGTGGCCTTCCAGCGGTAGGGCGAGGCCCAGGAGCTCCTCCGGCGGGAGCCAGGCACCCGCCAGTGCCGCGGCGGCGGCCACGCCCCCGATGGCAGCCGCCGAGCTGCTGCCGAGTCCCCGGCTCAGGGGAATGCGATTCACCATCCGAATGTGGACCCCGCTCGCCCGGACGCCGAGCTTCTTCAGGATAGAGGTGACGGCGCGGCCGACCAGGTTGCGTTCGCCCAAGGCTTGGAGCTTCTCCGCCCCTTCCCCCTCCACCTCCATCGTCACGCCGCTCCCGCCCAGTTCCACTTCGATCTCGTTGTAGAGCCCGAGGGCCATCCCCAGGGCATCGAAGCCCGGCCCGAGATTGGCCGTCGTCGCCGGCACTCGGACCCGCACAGCGCGTCCCGCAGACATGGGTGTCTCCTTTTCCAACGCGCACCGGTTCGCGGCCCGTGCCCCGAATGGACACGCCATCCCTCGGCATGGGCCCAATGCTCCTTGTATAACCCAGACGGGTGATGTCCCGCAAGCCCTCTGCCGGATAAGGCGCGACGATTTCGGTTTGTCCTCTCGCCTGGAGAGGCTTGACTTCCGTAGACGCGAGGGCTATAAAGCGCCGACGGAGGTGCACATGGCATTCACAAAGCGACTGGCCTTCATCGGCGGCGGGAACATGGCCGAGGCCCTGCTGCGGGGGATTCTCACGTCCAAGCGCGTGCGCCCGGACGAGGTCCTCGCCACGGATATCCGGGAGGACCGGCTGGCCTATCTACGGACCACCTACCACATCGAGACGTCCACCAGCAATGCCGACGCGGCCGGGGCAGCCGAGACCGTCCTCCTGGCCGTCAAGCCGCAGGTCATGAGCCGGGCGCTGGACGATCTCCGCAAGGTCGTCAATGAGCAGCAACTCCTGATCTCCATCGCCGCCGGGATCTCCACCGCGTCGATCGGCGAGGCCTTTCTTCGGCCGATGCGCATCGTGCGCGTGATGCCCAATACGCCGGCCCTGGTCCTCGAGGGCGTGAGCGCGCTGGCGCGCGGGGCGCACGCCACCCCGCAGGACCTGGACACGGCCCGCTCCCTCTTCGAGGCGGTGGGCACGGTCGTCGTCGTGGACGAACCGTTGATGGACGCCGTCACCGGCCTCTCGGGGAGCGGCCCGGCCTACGTCTTCCTCGTCATCGAAGCCCTTTCGGACGCGGGGGTGAAGCTGGGCCTCCCGCGCAACGTGGCCCTCTCCCTGGCGGCCCAGACCGTCCGCGGGGCCGCCCGCATGGTCCTGGAGACGGGGAAGCATCCGGGCGAGTTGAAGGACATGGTCACCTCGCCCGGGGGAACGACCATCGCCGGCCTGCACGCCTTGGAGCAGGCCGCCGTGCGGGCCGCCTTCGTGAACGCCGTAGAGGCGGCTACCGTGCGCTCCCGGGAACTGGGCAAGCAGTGATCCTGGGCGTGATCTTTGTCCAGTATTTCTTGGTGGCTACCCTACGGGAGCTAGCCTGGAGGATGCGCTGATGGAACTCTCCCCGCTCGAGATCACCCAGCGCGAGTTCGGCCGCAAGTGGCGTGGCCTGGATCCGGAAGAGGTGCACACCTTCCTCGAGCAGATCTCCGAGGAGATGACGCGCCTGCTCCAGCAGACCAGCGAGCAGGCGGCGCAGATTCAGCGGCTGGAGGCCCAGGTGAAGAGCCACCAGGAGCGCGAGGACTCTCTCCGCAACACCCTGGTGACGGCACAGAAGATGACGGAGGAGATCAAGGCCAACGCCAAGCGCGAGGCAGACCTCCTCATGAAGGAGACGGAGCTGCGGGCGGAGAAGCTGCTGGAGGCGGCCCACCAGAAGCTGGCCCAGGTCCAAGCCGAGATCGCCGAGCTGAAGCGCCAGCGGGATCTCTTCACGTCGAAGCTTCGCGGCCTCCTCAAGACCCACCTGGAGCTGCTCGAGATCCAGCCGGAGCGCCCACCCGCGCCCGGGAAGTGAGAGGCGACCCTCCGGGCATCCGGCAGGACGGACCGGATGTCCTGCTCACGCTGGTTGTCCATCCGCGCGCCGCGCGGAACCAGCTCGTCTTTCAGCCGCCGGATCGCTGGCTCCTCCGCCTGAGTGCCCCGCCTGTGGGCGGCGCGGCCAACGCCGCGTGTTGCACCTTCCTGGCGGATCTCCTCGACCTTCCCAAGTCCCGCCTCACGATCGTTCGCGGAGAAAGTAGCCGGCACAAGCAGGTCCGCATCCGGAACGCCGATCTTCCGCAAATCCTCGCCCGCCTCCAGTCCGGGAAGAAGAACCTCTCCTGAAACCACAGATTTCGGATTACGCAGATTCACGGGAAGGAAAGAACCCGGGGGAGATTCATCCGCAGATTCCAGGGGGGGGAAACCCGTTCGGGAGTAATCTGTGGAATCTACGCAATCTGCGGATACGTGATCCCGGGGGGGATCTGCGGGTTGGAGAGGCTAGCGGAGGACCTGGAACTCGAAGCGGCCGGGGGCGTTCTTGCCGCCCACGAAGAAGGAGACCAGCTCGAGGTGGAGATGCTTGGCCTCGGGGGGAAGCGTGGGGAAGAGCAGGATCCCTTCGCGCTGACCGCCGGGCTGGACGACGATGAACCGGCTGAACAGCGTTGCCTGCAGACTCCGGAGACGCGGCTCGGGGTCCTCGGTCTCGGCGAGCCGCATGTAGAGCTCTTCGTATGGCACGGCCCGCTCACGCTGGCCGTCCTGCGTGACCAGGCCCGCCAGCCCCGGATCGAACTGAACCTCATCCCGGGTCAGATTGCGGAGTCGCAGCAGGAAGGCCGTCGGCGGGGCGTCTTTCCAGAGGTCCCGAGGCCACGGCGAGACCAGCCCGGGCCTCGACGCATAGTAGCTCTCGACCGCCTCCTGGGGCAGCCAGCGAACGGTGACCGACACTCCGCCCAACGAGGCGACGATGGCCTCTCCGACGACCTGATGCGTGGGAGGCTGTTGCGGGCCGGGGCGGAGGGTCACCTGCGCCCCGCGCTGGGGCGCCCCAGTGGCACATCCCGCCAGGAGGAGGACCACGCCGAGGATGAGGAGCCGCCGGCCAACTGCCCCGGAGGCTCGCCCGGGCAACTCGATGACCATGATCTCAGGCGATCCGCATGGCCCGCAGACGAGCCACCCGCTCCTCGATCGGCGGGTGGGTCGAGAACAGCGACAAGAGGCTTCCGCCGCGCAGCGGGTTGACGATGAAGAGATGGGCCGTGGAGGGATTCGCATCCAACGGAAGCGCGGTAGCCGCCCGCTCCAGCTTCTCCAACGCATCGGCCAGGGCCCAGGGCTTCCGGCTGATCTGTGCTCCCGCCGCGTCCGCCAGATACTCCCGCGCCCGCGAGATGGCCATCTGGATGAGCATGGCGGCGATCGGGGCCAGCACCGCCAGCAGGATCATCCCGAGGATCCCTCCGGCCCCGCCCCCTTCCTCGTCATCGCTGCTTCGCCCCGCCCCGAACCAGGCCGCAAACTGCGCCATCCGGGCCAGCATCATGATGGCGCCCGCCAGCGTGGCCGCCAGGGTGGAGATGAGGATGTCCCGATTGCGCACATGGCCGAGCTCGTGGGCCATGACCCCCTCGAGCTCGTCGAGCGTGAGGATCCGGAGGATCCCCTCCGTCGCAGCCACGGCCGCGTGCTGGGGGTTGCGCCCGGTGGCAAACGCGTTTGGCGTCTCCGTGGGAATGAGGTAGACCTTCGGCATCGGGAGGCCGGCCCGCTGGGCCAGGCGTCGGACCAGCGCGTGGAAGTCCGGGGCCTCGGCTTCGCTCACCTCCTGGGCCCCGTACATCCACAGCACGATGCGATCGGACCACCAGTAGGAGGCAAAGTTCATGAGGCCCGCGAAGAGGAAGGCCACCACCATGCCCTGCTCGCCGCCCACCATGCCGCCCAGGAGGACAAAGAGGACGGTGAGGGCCGCCAGCAGCGCGGTCGTCTTCAGCGTGTTGGTCATCGGTCAACCTCCTTCAAGGCGACGGGAATTTCACCCGGCAGCTCGCAGCACAGTGAAGCCCCGCCGGCCTGTCAAGCCGGCTCCGAGCCCGCCGGCGTCTCGCGCTCCACGATGGGGATGCGGCGAATGATTCCCTTGCGCCCGACCGGAACCAGCCCCTCGGCCTGCTGCTGCGCCTGGGCTCGCTCCCGGAACTCCGTCTCCATCCGCCGCATGACCTCTTGGAGCATCTCGGTCATCCGCCCCCGCACCTCGCCCATGCGCTCCCGCATGTTGAGGATCACCTCGACCCCGGCCAGGTTCACCCCCAGGTCCTTGGTGAGCCGCAGGATGAGCTCGATGCGCTCCAGATCCTCTTCCGAGTAGAGCCGGGTGTTCCCATCCGTGCGGGCCGGATGGAGGAGCCCCTCCCGCTCGTAGGCCCGGAGCGTTTGCGGGTGGACGTCGAACATCTCCGCAACCACGCTGATCATGTAGAGAGATCGTTTCTCTTTTCGCATCACGACTCACTCGCCCGCAGGGCCGAGGGTCACCCGCGCGCCCGCGGGTTCCAGGGGTTCAGCCTGGCAAACTCCCGCAGCAACTCCTGGGACCGGCTGTCCAGATTCGTGGGGGCCACGATCTTGACCGTGACGAACTGATCCCCCTGCCCGCCGCCCTTCAGGTGGGGCACGCCCTTCTCGCGCAGCCGGAAGACCTGGCCGCTGCTCGTCTCGGGAGGAATTCGCATGGACGTGGTCCCCTCCACCGTCGGCACCTCGACCCGCGCCCCCAGCGCGGCCTCGCTGATCGTGATCGGGATCTCCACGTACAGGTTGTCCCCCCGTCGCTCCAGCACGGGGTGCGGGCGAACCCGCGTCACGATGTACAGGTCCCCGGGCGGGCCGCCGTTCGGCCCGACCTCGCCCTTCCCCTGCAGGCGGATCCGCGAACCGGTGTCCACCCCGGGCGGGATCTTGACCGCGATGCGCTCGGTCCCGAAGCCGATGCCGCGCCCCCCGCACGCCCGGCACGGGTCGCGGCTGATCTTGCCGTTCCCTCGACAGCGCGGACAGGCGCCAGCCATCCGCCGCAGGCCCCGACCCGGCCGACGCCCGCTCCCGCCGCACTCCGGGCACGTCTCGAGTGCGCTCCCCGGCTTGGCCCCGGAGCCGCCGCAGGCCTCGCATCGGGAGTGTTTCTGGAGGCTGATCTCGGTGGCCACGCCCCGCACGGCGTTCTCGAAATCGATGTCCAGGCTGTAGTGGAGGTCCTCGCCCCGGCTGGGGCCCGGAGGCTCGGCTCGCCCCCGCTGCCCGAAGAGATCCGAGAAGAGGTCCCCCAGGTCGCCGGCCCCGAAATCGACCCGTCCGAAGTCGAAGCCCCCGAAGCCGCCCGTCGGCTCCGTCCCGCGCGTCCCCGCTCCGGCCGCGAATCCTTCGTGGCCGAACTGGTCGTATGCGCGGCGCTTCTCCGGGTCACCCAGGACCTCGTAGGCTTCAGTGATCCCCTTGAACTTGGCCTCGGCGGCCTTGTCCCCCGGGTTCACGTCGGGGTGGTGCTTGCGCGCCAGCTTTCGGTAGACGCGCTTGATCTCGGCCTCTGGGGCCCCCCGACGGACCCCCAGCACCTCGTAGTAGTCCTGCTTGGCCATAAGGTCACACCCGGCTGCGCGACATCACCGCGACGCGTCCCCGCGGGCCAGGTCTTCCGAGCGGTCCGCGGTCGGGCCTCGGTTGACGCCCCTCACCGCACCTCGATGGAGATCCGCTTCGGCTTCGCCCCTTCCGTCTTGGGCAGGATGAGCTCGAGAACCCCATCCCTGAACACGGCCCGGATCTCTTCCTGCTGGATGGTGGCCGGCAGGGTGAAGGTGCGGTGGAAGCTGCCGTAGGCACGCTCGATGCGAAGGTAGTTCTCCTGCTGCACGTCTTTGGCGAAGCGGCGCTCGCCCCGAAGGATGAGTGTATTATCCTCGATCTGGATGTCGATATCCTCCCGCGTGAGGCCCGGCAGCTCTGCCTTTATCACGATGGTGTCCACCGTCTCGTAGATGTCCACCGCCGGCGTCCAGGTGGCGGCCGTAATGCCCTCCTCGCCGCGAGAGCGGGAGAGCGTTTGCTCGAAGAGCCGGTTCATTCGGTCCTGGATCGAGATGAGGTCCCGGAAGGGGTCCCATTTCACCACGGCCATGCGCTGCTCCCTCCTCATTCGGGCGGGGCGGTCGCCCGGCTGGGCGACCGCCCCGCGATCCACCCGCTCGGCTACTTCTTGCCCTTGCCCAGATCCTCAAACTCGGCGTCGACGACATCCCCCTCGGGGGCGGCCTCGGGCTTCGCCTCGGCCGCCTTCCCGTCCCCCGCGCCGCTGGGGGCCTGGCGCTCCCGCGCCTGCTTGTACATGACCTCGGCCAGCCGGTGGGAGGCCTTGGTCAGCGTCTCCACCGCTCGCCGGATCTTGTCCATGTCTTCGCTCTTCAGGGCCTCCTTGGCCTCGGCCAGGGCGTCCTCGATGGGCTTGATGTCGCCGACCGGAATCTTCTCCCGGTTCTCGCTCAGCAGCTTCTCCGTGTTGTAGACCAGGCTGTCGGCCTGGTTGCGGGTCTCGATGTCGGCGCGCCGCTTCTTGTCTTCCTCGGCGTGCCGGTCCGCGTCCTGCACCATCTTGTCGATCTCGTCCTTGTTCAAGCCCGATGAGGCGGTGATGGTGATGGCCTGCTCCTTCCCGGTGGCCATATCCTTGGCCGACACGTTGACGATCCCGTTGGCGTCGATGTCGAAGGTGACCTCGATCTGCGGCACGCCCCGGGGCGCCGACATGATCCCCACGAGGTGGAACTTGCCCAGGGTGCGGTTGTCGCGGGCCATCTCGCGCTCGCCCTGGAGGACGTGGATCTCCACGCTCGTCTGATTGTCCGCCGCCGTCGTGAAGATCTCGCTCTTCCGGGTGGGGATGGTGGTGTTCCGCTCGAGCAGACGCGTCATGACCCCGCCCAGGGTCTCGATCCCCAGGCTGAGCGGCGTGACGTCCAGGAGCACCACGTCCTTCACGTCCCCCACCAGCACCCCGGCCTGGATGGCGGCGCCGACGGCCACCACCTCGTCCGGGTTCACGCCCTTGTGCGGCTCCTTCCCGAAGAACTCCTTCACCACCTGGTGCACCTTCGGCATGCGGATCATCCCGCCCACCAGCACCACCTCGTCGATCTGGCTGGCGTCGACCCCGGCGTCCTTCAGCGCCTGGCGACAGGGCCCGATGGTTCGCTGGATGAGGTCGTCCACGAGCTGCTCCAGCTTGGCCCGTGTGAGCTTGATGTTCAGGTGCTTCGGGCCGGAGGCGTCGGCCGTGACGAAGGGGAGATTGATCTCCGTCTCCAGGGTGGTGGAGAGTTCACACTTGGCCTTCTCGGCCGCCTCTTTCAGGCGCTGGAGAGCCATCCGGTCCTTGCTCAGATCAATCCCCTGGTCCTTCTTGAATTCGGTCACCAACCACTGAATGATCCGATCGTCGAAGTCGTCGCCCCCCAGGTGCGTGTCCCCGTTGGTGGACTTCACCTCGAAGACCCCTTCGCCCAGCTCCAGGATCGAGATGTCGAAGGTCCCGCCGCCCAGGTCGAAGACGGCCACTTTCTCGTCCTTCTTCTTGTCGAGGCCGTAGGCCAGCGAAGCCGCCGTCGGCTCGTTCACGATCCGCAGGACCTCGAGGCCGGCGATCTTCCCCGCGTCCTTCGTCGCCTGGCGCTGGCTGTCGTTGAAGTACGCCGGCACCGTGATGACGGCCTGCGTCACCTTCTCGCCCAGGTAGGCTTCGGCCGACTCCTTGAGCTTATTGAGGATCATGGCCGAGATTTCGGGCGGGGAATACTCCTTGCCCCGCGCCTCGACCCGGGCATCCCCGTTGGAGGCCCTGACCACCTTGTACGGCACCAGCTTGATCTCGTGACTCACCTCGTCATATCGCCGGCCCATGAACCGCTTGATCGAGAAAATGGTATTCTCCGGATTCGTGATGGACTGGCGTCTGGCCACTTGTCCGGCCAGGCGCTCCCCATCCTTGGAGAACGCGATCACGGACGGAGTCAGGCGGCCCCCCTCGGCGTTCGTGATGACGACGGGATCGCCGCCTTCCATGACCGCCACCACAGAGTTCGTAGTTCCCAGGTCAATCCCGATGACTTTCCCCATGGCTATCCTCCTGTTTTCTAATGGAAATATCGATCCTAACCGATTCGAATTCATTCAATCTATATTACGTCGCAGTAAATATAAAACCTGAGCCGAAGCATGTCAAGATCTGTCTGGAGATCCTCCCCGGCTTGTTCGGAGGAACGGCTGCTTCCACGAAAGGTGCGCCGGCCCGGTACATCCGAAAACATCCCCCAGGCGCGCCAAGCATCCTCCTTGTTGACATGGGGCGCTACCTGTTTTCTAATGAGGTGGAACTCCACTAGGAAAGGTCGGACATGTCTACCTCTCGTTGGCTCAAGGTGTTGGCATTTTCGGTGTACGCGCTGGCCTTCTTCAGCCTGGGCATCTACGTGCACGGGGCGTTGACCACATCGGCCCCGTCGGGGTCAGGCGTCCCTCCCGCCAGCCAAGCCTTCCCCGCAGGTTCAGGGGCGCGAGACGCCTCATCGCCGGAGAATCCCTTCGTGCGGGTTGCAGAGCAGGTGACCCCGTCCGTCGTCAACATCAGCACCGTCTCGTCTGGAAAAGGGCGGACGCCGGCCGAGATCTTCCGCCCGTTCGGCAACGATCCCTTTTTCCGCGACTTCTTCGACCGGTTCTTCGAAGGCACGCCGCGCCGCCAGCAGCAGACCAGCCTCGGGTCGGGCGTCGTCATCGACAAGGCCGGCCTGATCCTGACCAACAACCACGTGATCAAGGACGCCGATGAGATCACGGTGAAATTCGCGAACAAGCAGGAGGCGAAGGGCCAGGTCGTCGGGACGGATCCGAAGACGGATCTGGCGGTGATCCGCGTCAGGAAGGACGATCTGCCGGTCGCGGCGCTGGGCAATTCCGACTCCCTTCGCGTCGGGGAGTGGGCTATCGCCATCGGGAACCCCTTCGGGCTGGATCATACGCTCACGGTCGGGGTGATCAGCGCCACCGGACGGTCGGAGGTGGGCATCGCCGCCTACGAGAATTTCATCCAGACCGATGCCTCGATCAATCCGGGCAACAGCGGCGGCCCGCTCCTGAACATCCGCGGCGAGGTGGTCGGCATCAATACGGCCATCGTCGCCTCGGGCCAGGGGATCGGGTTTGCCATCCCCATCAACATGGCCCGGAAGGTGATGGGGGATCTGGTGAAGAAGGGGAAGGTCACGCGCGGCTGGCTGGGCGTGGGCGTTCAGCCGCTGACCGGCGAACTCGCCAAGAGCTTCGGAGTTTCCGCCGAAGGCGTCCTGGTCAACCAAGTGATGCCGAAGAGCCCTGCCGAGGCGGCGGGGGTCAGGGTGGGTGACTTGATCCTGAGCGTGGACGGGAAGCCGATCAAGGATGCACGCCAGCTCCAGCGCGTGATCGCCGAGGCGGACATCGGCAAGGCCCTGGAGGTGATCATCCTGCGGGAGAAGGAGAAGCGAAGGCTGAAGGTCCAGGTCGGGGAGATGCCGGCCTCCTGATGACCGCACAACCCCTTCCCCCCCGCACGGCAACCCGAGGAGCGCGAAAGCCTTGACAAAGGGCCCTGCTCCGGAGTATGAAAAGGCGATTTCTGCCCCGACGTCAGGGGCTTTCAAGGACGACCGAATAACCGAAGATCCCCGTCGCATCTGCCGGCGGCTGGCAGAATCGAGCGGAGAAACTGGATGGCGCTTCGGAAGCTCTTTGGGCCCCTGGTCTTCCTGGGCCTCTTCACACTTGCGAGCCTTCAGGCCGGCTGCACCCTGAATCCCGTCTCTTCCTTCGGCTTCCGCGGATCAGACTCGGTATCCGAGAAGGACTTGCCGGCGGGCATCCCCCTCTCCGGGGGGGTCGTTCGGCCTCCATCCCCTCCGGCCGATGAACCCGACTCATCCCCTTCGCAGCCTCCGCCCTCCTCGCCGTTGGTGGTCGCCATGGCGCGTGCCGGCTCCCATTACGAGCGCGGGATCCAGGCCATGCACAGCGGGAACACGGACCAGGCGGAGTGGGAATTCGATGCCGCACTCGAGGCGCTCCTGGACACGAGCTTGAACGGGTCGGGTCCGGCGGGTCTCCTCGGAACGAGCCGTCTCTCCTCCCTCTCGTCGATGTCGTGGCTCTCCACCCTGACCGTGCCGCCCCGGGGTGAAGCGACGACCGCGGATACGCCGCCGGACCCGGACGAAGCCACCCCGGACGCCCCCGCCCTCCTCGATCTGGAGGACTTGCAGTCCCTGGCCGGAACGGCGACCGGGGAGGGGACCTCCCTTCCCGAACCGGACATCCAGAAGTACGAGTTCCCGATCGTCTTCAACGACCAGGTGAAGACCTTCGTCCAGTACTTCCAGACGCGGAAGTGGGGGGTCATCACGCGGGCCTTCGAGCGGGCCAGGCGCTACCTGCCCATGATGCGGCAGGTGTTCCGCGAGAAAGGTCTCCCCGAAGAGCTCCTGAACCTGGCCTTCATCGAAAGCGCCGTCAACCCCTGGGCGACGTCCCGGGCCAAGGCCGCCGGGATCTGGCAGTTCATGGCGTCCACCGCCCGGTTGCATGGGATGCGGGTCTCCTGGTGGGTCGACGAGCGTCGCGATCCCGAGAAGGCCACGCGGGGCGCCGCCACCTACCTGGCGAACCTGCACCGGATGTTCGGCTCCTGGCCCCTGGCCTTGGCGGCGTACAACGTCGGCGAGGGCGCCGTCCAGCGCGCCATCGAGCGCCAGAAGACCCGGAATTTCTGGTCGCTGCGCCTGCCGAAGGAGACGAAGCTCTTCGTGCCTGCCTTCATGGCCATGACGATCATCTCCAGAGAGCCGGAACGCTACGGGTTCTCGCCGCCGGAGGAGGAGCCGTACGAGGTCGAGACCGTGCATCTCGAGCATCCGGCCGACTTTCGGGTCCTGTCTCAGGCGGCCCGGGTGTCGGTCGAGCGCCTGCGCGAGCTGAATCCCGAGCTCATCCGCTGGGCCACGCCGCCGACTTCGCCCCGCTACGCCTTGCGCATCCCGGCAGGGATGAAGGCCGATTTCTTCGAGGAGCTGAAGCGGACCCCGCCGGCTCGGCGTGTGTCCTGGATCGCGCACCGCGTCCGAAAGGGCGAGACAGCCCCCGCCGTCGCGAAGCGCTACGGCGTCAGCCTGCAGGCGACGCTGGACATGAATGGCCTGAGCAGGCGCCAGCCCTTGAAGCCCGGCCACACGCTCTTGATTCCCGCCCCCGCTCCCTCCGCCATCCCTGCCCTCGCGAAGGCGGAGGAGACCCGGACCAAGAAGGGGGCCACACGGCCGAAGGCCGCCGGCCGACACGTCGTCAAGAAGGGAGAGACCCTGGGGCAGATCGCGCGGGCCCACGGGGTGTCGAGCGAAGACCTGCGCCGCTGGAACAACCTCTCCCGGAACGCCGGTTTGAAGCCGGGGCAGGCGCTGCGCCTGTTCGATCCCACCTCCTAGCCTCAGAACTCCGTGAAAACCTCCCCGACGGACGGGGTGGTTTGGTTAACTGGCGGCCGGTTCGAAGTGCAGGCGGACCTCCGTGTTCAGCCACCGGAG
>Ga0315294_10003660_pt1 | contig 16774 bp, 16 predicted proteins | sample YL17G13_40_MG_FD_203626 | JGI IMG/M metagenome (GOLD analysis project Ga0315294, IMG submission 203626) | Sediment microbial communities from Yellowstone Lake, YNP, Wyoming, USA - YL17G13_40 | ecosystem: Environmental > Aquatic > Freshwater > Lake > Sediment | place: USA: Wyoming | collected... | reverse complement strand
TGACCACGAATGCCACAGATTGCCTTCTCGCTCCCATGGCTCCGGCACTCACGCCCTCCACGGGCTGCGACCTGAGCATGCGAGAACCCGCCTGGAGTGTCGTCGCCACGGCGCGAATGCGCCCCTCGTCTCTTACCGCATAGACCAAGCGTATCGGGTTATCGGCCCAAGCGACGGACGGCGAGGCGCAACTTCCAGACCAGGTCTCCTTGCCATCCTGGTTGGTAACAAAGAACAGACGCCGAATCATCCGCCCTCTTTCAGCGCCTTCCGCCGCATGACTCTCCACTACCAGAGCAAGCAGGTGGCGCGGTCCAGATACGGCTCTCGTCACCCTGTACTCCCGCCTGGCAACGCCCATGGTCTTCATCCATCGAGGTGCCTCTTGCCCGAAAGCGACAGCCCGGCTGACCTCCAAGGAATCCACCCTGCGAGTGCTGTGCCCGCCCTGCCCCGGTGGAGCGGCGCTGGTGGCAAGGCACAGAGGAGCGGCGATTGCCAGGAGGCTGCCAAAATGCATCTTGAGTCCCCCCTTAGCGTTGCCCGCCCCCATGATCGCCCGTTGGCTTTGTTCAGGCCACCGGCTGGTCCTGGCGGGCGCTGCTGTCATGCGGCGCCATGTATCAACCTGAGCACTGTCTTGAAGCGGTGCTCCACCTGGCTGCTGAGCTCAAATCCTTGGTAATCGGCTGCATACACCTCGAAAGTCACCTCGGGCAGCGTGTCACCGTTAAGGTCACGGATGGCCAACACTTGGACGCGATCAATGCGCGGGAGGGCCAGGGATCGTTCCAGGTCCTCTGTCAGCAACTGCAGTTCGACACCACCAGTGGGCTTCCGTAGCACGGCCAGCAAAACTGCGCAGTACGGGACGCTTAGGTGTGCCGATGCAAGCTCCACCTCCGCCGCAACGAGCCGATCGGAAAGCCCGTCTGAATCGAGGTCGGTCTCAAAGTTCTGCTGCACCGAATCACCTTGGGCACCAACCGTTGTTGGCGTAGGGAGTCCTCCACCCATTTCCGGGCTGCCGTGTCCGGGTTGAGAATAACCGTCTTCACCTGGGCACGGGTCCGGGCTCTCGACACCGCCAACCAGAATTCGTTCTCCTTAGCGGCAGGTACCCTTCCCACCATGGGGGCGAAGAGCAGCAGATTGCCGTCTACTGGGATTACCTCCAGGCTCCCCGTGCGCACCTGCAAGTCCGGCTGGCCGATTCGCAGCAGTGACCATTGTCTCCCCTCTCCTACCAGGTGCTCGGCCGAATGTCCGTCTCGCCGGTACTGCTCATCGAAAGATGACCAACCGACCTCGGCATCCCATGATCCGATAACCTCCACCATGTCGCCGGTAGCCACGCCCACCACGGTGGCGGTGGGCATGCCGCCTCCACCTGCCTTGGGCCCACATCCCGTGATCAGGAGCACCAGGCAGAGCACAAGCGCCAATGTAGCTGCCCCTTGCCGAGGAGCATAGCGGCCGGCATCCGGGATGTCGCGACAGGTAGGTAACAGTCCCTGGTGTCTCCCCACGGTACGGCCCCTCGTGTGCGTCTCCAGCATTTCCTCAGGGAGCGCGGCGCACGGCCTCGAGCTCTATGGTGCTCACCGTACTGCCACTCTCTCCCTCGTAGGCTACCACCCGGCCGCCGGCGGGATCGAAATATACCTTCACCCCCGCCTGACGAAGCTCCGACCGCAAGGTCGACTGGGGACAGAGGAAGGCCAGGCAGGCAGTACCGCCGCGGCTGGTGGAGCCCAGGAACTTGAAGGTGACGGGGTGCACCTCCAGGGAAACCGTGTCTGTGCCTTTCCCGCCCACGACGACGTGCTTGATACACTCCTCGTACAAGAAGCCCGGGTACGTACCGCCGGCAGCCGGGATGCGAGCCGGCAGTTGCAGTCCCAGCAGCCGGTACATGACAAGGACCGACCCGACCGCGCCGGCGCCGCCGTTCATTCCCTGTGCACCAAACACCCTGCCGATCATGCCCATGAGTGTCAGGTGCTGCCCTTTGTCGTCCTGCAGCTGGGTGATGGTGCCATCGCTCTTCACCAGCGCTATCACTGGCGGCGTCGACCCCGGGGACAGCGGCGCCCAGCGGCCACCAGTGAAAATGCGGCCTGCTCCCTGCGCCGACACTTCGATCTTTCCTATCCCGCCCGTCGTAACCGCTAACGTGCGCAGCGTCAAGGTCCCCTTCGCCCGGGCGATGCCCTCCACTTCGGGCCCCTTCTCCTCCCAGCGGTAGGCCAGCACCTCCCCGGGCCGGAAGATGAACCGAGATGCCGCGGGCGCTCCCGGTTTCCTCGCGGCAGCGGCCCCTCCTGCGCCTACCAAGCAGGCAGGAACGAATCAAGGTCAGGATGAGAATCGCCTCAGTTTTCATGGAGACTCCTTCCGGGTGCCCCCAAAAAACGGGTGACCCTCACTGGGTTTCCGTCACTAATTTTCCAGGGGTATGCTCAGTGGCCTCACCTCCGCGTGCCGGTGGTCAAGGCGATCAGGCTAGCGATGGCTTGCCGAGGGGCAACGGGGATCGGACTGGGCCGTTGCACAAACGACCGCGCCACCTCTTGATAGGCGACCGCGCGGCAGTATTGATCACGGACCCGGCTGGCAGTGGCAAGAGCTCGCTTTGGCTCCGGCAGCAGCAGCCCCTCGACACAGGCTTGTGCCATGTAAGCCTCGTCAGCCTTACCCGCAGCGCTGTCTGGCAGCCCTCTCGCTTGGAGGGCCCCCTCCGCCAGCCACCTACGAGCCAGGTCGGGTTGCCGGGCGGCAGCACGGATCGCGATCAGGAGCAGTACTGAAGGATCCGCCCGCTTCCTTTTCATGCGGTCATACATAGTCTTCGCCAACACGGGGTCCAGCGGCGCAACGACAGAGGCCGCGAATTGCAGGTAGCCGTCCAAGTCGCGATGGGCGGCCAGGGCGTGCAGGCCACGGTCAAGCAGCAGAGTGGCTTGCTTGCGATCAGCCCCAGACATGGCGCCCGCAAGCAGGATCAAGACACGCCCGCGCTCGATCTGCTTTAGCGTCTCCGCCCACCCTGCCTCCCTCTCCAGCAAGGTCACCGCCTCGCTGCGCATCCCATGATCCGTGAGCATGACGGCCACGATGGCGGCCCAGGCTGCCAGATCCAGATTAACCCGGCGCACCCTGATCAGCCTGTCGCTCGCCAGGCGCAGGTAGCTCACCGCCGAGGCAGGCCGCTCCTCTGCCAACGCACACAGCAAACGCGCAGCAAGCTCCGGGCCAGGTGCAGACTTTGCGAGCCCCAGTGCCCGCGCCGGGGCTAACCGAGCATAAGCGCGCACCATCGCCTCCTGAACGTCCTCATCGCCGCTGTCCTGAACGCCTTGCAGTAGCTGAATTGCGAGAGCCGGCTGCTTGGCCGCCGCGCTCGAGGCAGCGCTCGCCAGTGCCCAGTCGGCTAACACGCGCTTGCCCAGCCGCCGGTAGATAGCGGCTGCCGATCTGGCGGTACTACCGGCAACCGCTGAGCCCTGCGCGCCCAATATGCCGGCGATCGCCACCAGGCTGTCAGCACGCCTCATCTGGTTCCGGATCGTCCCCGCCAATCCCACCGCCGCCTCGGGACCGATGCGCGCCAATAGTGCCAGCAGCGCCGCATCGCCGAGAGCAGGCTCGGGCGCCTGCTTACTCTGCAGCGCCTCCCGCATCAAAGGCACTGATTTCCTGCCCAGGATGGGAACTGCGTCGCGCGCGCGACTGCCCGCATGGCGTAGGCGCGGCTGCTGTGCCCATCGTTGTCCGGAAGGTGCCGTGCCGTCTGCCAGGCCTGCCTGAGCCACTGTTCGGCTTGCCCGGGCTCCCCTAACACCAGGGCAAGCAGGGCGGCGTCGGCCGTTAACCTGGCTGCTTGCACGCTGCCAACCTTCTCGGCAATGCGTACCGACCGCCTCAGTGCCTCAGTTGCCGCTGCGTGCCAGGCATCCTTTGGCTGCCCCCCACCGCTCGCCTGCCCAGGAAGCACACCAGCCAGCACCAAGACGCAGGCGACCACCCCCCGCAGCATACGTGACATCGCTCGCCTCCTGACTCTGGTGCCATCCACCGCCCCGAAACACGCCTCAACCGCACAGGATGATCTCTCTCGCGGAGGAGTTCTCGGACCCTACGCGATGCCTAAGCACTACCCCTGCGAAGGCCCCGGCTTGCGCCGTAGGTGCTCGGTCTGTCGGCACCCGCTATTGACGCAGGTGGCCTACTGGCAAGCAATCTATGTCTTCTGGCTGGCGCCATCTGGCGGCGAACAGGCCGGCAATGCCCCCCAGCAATGTGGGTGGTATCACCGTATACGCGCCATACCACAGCACCACCGAACGGAAAGCCGGATCCTCCACGAAGAGCCGGCCATGCCGCAGCACGTCAGCCCCCCAGGAGGCGCCCACCAACAGCAGCAGCAGCACACCTCCTACCAGTGCCGCCACCCGACCCTGTAGACGCCATAGTATGAGGACGGCAACTGCACCCACGCCCCAGACCACCTCTCTTAGCAATACCGCCAGAAATGCAAGCGGGAATATCCGCCAGGGGATGTCCAACGGGAGGTCAAGGTATGCGGATTCGGAACCAAGCAGGCACATCTGCAGTCCGAAGGCGACCGGCAGCACGCTCAGGGCAGCGAAGAATCCCCCTCGTATGGCAGCACCCCCTGCACCAAGCCAGAAGTCACGGTCGGTACCGCTCGCCCCATACCCTGCGGCGAGCCAGCACCCCACGCCCAGCGGCACCGCATCTGTCCAGAGGGAGGCGATCAGACCCAACAACACCGTTCCCAGCGAAGACCCGGATTGCGACATGGCATGGCCAACCTGGGGCATGACCGAGATTACCAGCCCAACCGCCAATCCCAGCGGAAAGGCAGTCCGCAGTGCCACCCGAGTAGGCAATCGCCCGCCCATAACCACCGCACCAGCGACCGCTACCAGGCCGACCACGAGTGCCCCGAGCGGCCCAACGACCATGAACCGTCGGGACGTGGACAAGAACTGGATCGCAAGGAACGCTATGCCGACTGCGGTTGCTTTGATGCTGCGTGACCAGCCGCTGAAGGGACTCTCAGAGGGACGCATCAGATCCTCCTAACATCCGCATCGCAGCTATAGGTGGTGATCGCCCCGCTCTCCACCTTGGTCAGCCGGTTGCCCACTCCGTCATAGGTATAGGTGGTGTCATAGGCATTGGTGCCCGAGCGGCGCTCCCGGGTGAGCTGGTAAGTCTCGTCATACGACCAGGTCGCCAGGTCGCCGTTGGCCTCCGCCACCGCCAGCCGGTTCCCCACCGCGGTGCATCACTTGCCGGCGGGGACGGTAGATCCATAGGTAGTACGGCCACGCCAGGAACGCGCTTGCCAGTAGCCCCACCAGCCAGACACGCGCGGCCTGCCTGCGGCCGCTCCCTAAGTGGGTTATGCAATCGAATATCATCCAGAGCCAGAGCGGGACCAGCGTGCCCACGAAGATCGGGACGCTCGCCAGCCCCATGCGGTGCTCCAGGGATGTCAAGGGGCGGAAGTAACCCAAGGGGGACGGAAAGAACAGGGCCGCGAGCACCACCGCGGATACTATGCTCAGCACGGTCAAAGTATCCCCCAGCCATCTCGCTACCCGCGCGCTGCCCACCCCCACCGCCTCCTCCAAAGAAGAACCACCAACCTCGCTTCTCGTGCTTAAACCGGGCCCCGACGCAGGCTGCTCAGCCGTTCCCCCCCTTGGCCTCATCGCCCCACGAACGGTTGGGGAACGCAGCCACCACAGGGCGAGGGCACAGGGCCCGCCGCAGATGAGCCACCATCGCCCCGCGGCCACGGTTCTGCTGAGAACGGTTGAGGGATGGAAACGTCCTATCAGACCTGCGAGCGCAAGCGCGGCCACGGTCGTGGTGACCGATAGGCCGAACCAGGCAACACCCTCCAGCAACCTCCTTCCCTGCTCGTCCAGTTCCAGAAACAGGATGCCTGCGCGGGTAACGATGGCGCCCAGTGCAGCGAGGCCGCCGTTCCATAGGCAGATGGCAACCAGGGTCTGCTTAGCAACGGGCGCATGTGCACCGGGCAAGACGACAGCCATCACCAGGCCTGCCACCAGCCCTGTCGCTCCGCCAAGCAGGGCCGTACCACCCCCCAGGGTGAAAATCCAGCCCACTACCCCCACCGCTCGCGGAGGCGCCGTATGTGATATCACATGCCACCTCCCCAGTCTTGCCCTGTGGCGGCCAGCCGCTGGGCGCCCAGTCATAGGCGCCCGGAGGGGGGAGATAGCCCGTGGGTCACTGCCATCTGCTCGGCAGAGGTACATGCCACAGACATGCCTCCATACCACCGGGTCTCTTCCCTCCAGGAGCCGGTCACTTGATCCCTGGTGCCCACCGTTACCAGCAGCTGCCGGCTATCAGGGGAGACGGCCAGGGTACGCATGCTATCGTCAGAGCGGTGTATGCCAACTGGGGCGCGGGTAGGCGAACACCGATACAGGATATAGCCTTCGCCCTTCGGGCCAGTCGCAAAGAAGAAGGCGTTTGGACCCGCCGCTTCCAACCACAAGACGGCGCCCGGCACCTGCCAACCCGAGGGGATTGCAGCGCGACTTGCCAAGCCGTAGGAGGCAACCCCAGCCAACACCAGCGCGAACGCCACCGCCCTTGCTAAACGCATCTTCATCTCTTCCCCCTCCCCCTAACCCTGCTCATTGCATGCTCTTGCGCTCCAGTCGATACTCCCAGACGCGGCCGTTCCCGCCCACCAGCAGAGCCTGTGCCCCACTGTTGCCCACAGGTATGGCCGCCAAGGCCATGCATGGTTCGGGCAGCTTCTCTGCATAGGCCAGGGTGCGGGCGGAGTCAAACACGTACAGCATGGACTCGGCGAGCAGCTTGCCCCACCTCTTCCCGCTGGTCGCCACTGCCAGGTATTCCGGCGCCTTCCCTGCGAGCTTCACGGGCACTGCTATGGGTCGGGTCAGCGGGTCGATTCCAGGCGCCCAGAAGGGCACCGCTTTCTTGTTTCCCAGCTCGAAGAGCCAAATGGTGTCGCCCTCGGCGGTGATGACGTGCTGTGCGCTCCGTGCAGTTGGCCAACGGCATACGGAGAAGTGCTGGAGGCGGGCCGTAAGCCCTACCCTTGAGGTGATCTTGCCCCTCTTATCCCGGATCGTCATCATATGGGCGCTATTACTGTGCAGGATCTCGGCTGCCCCCTTACCATCAACGTCGGCTATCTCCACCTGCCAGACGTTTCCGTCGGGTTGCCGCCAGCGCAGCTTTCCCTTCCGGTTCAGCAGGTGGACCCCATCCCACCCGTTGAAACCCACCGCAAACTCTGGCCGGCCGTCTCCGTCCACGTCTCCGGCAGCCATGTCGTTCACCCCGCTGCTACTCCCATACGACCAGAGCACATGGCCCCGATGATCAAGCAGCGATACCTTGTCAGCAAGAAAGCCACGATCCATGAACTCGCACACCTTATCGCCGTTCACGTCCACCATCTGCACGCAGTTGCATGACGCTCGGAAGGATACCCTGGAGGCAACCCTTCCCGACCGGTCTAGGAACACCGCGCCCTTGGTCCCTGCTATGCCCAGTGTCGTTCCCGGCTTCCCGTCCAGCTTGCCCAGGCGGATATCCGTTACCACCCCCACTGCCGGTTCCGTGAGAAAGGCTCGTCTGCTCAGCACGCCCCCTCCCAGGATCACCCCTGGCTCTTTCCGATACAGTCCCTGCCGGAATGCCGAGCGCATCTCAGGTGGGGCATATTCCAGCAGCATCGCCCAGGCGTCTCGACCCGTGACTTGCTTGATGGCGTGGCAGAGCCCCTCCGAGTTAGCCTCCAGCCCCCATACCCATTCCTTGTTCCAGATGGCTGTGCGCATGATCTTCCCCAGGGTGTCGGGAGGCTGATCGTCGAGCACCCGGCTGACCAGCTGCGTTGAGCAGGCATAGCATGCTTCGTCCCGCGTTCGGTCGCTTTCCCTCTGTCCCTTGCTCGCATAGCTGGCTTGGGGCCAGGTGAGCAGGTTGACATCTTGTCTGTTCTCCTGCTCTGCCTTGGGGAGCGCTTGCTCCCGATACTGCCCGACCAGGTCGGGCGCGAGCTCTTGTCCGATCTTGAGTGCGATCCACTCGGCAACCCCCTCGTTCCACCACCGCGCGAAAGGCGACTGCAGTCCCAACTTGCCAACGATAATCACTTCAGCAGCCTCGTGCACCCCGACCAACGGCATGAGGGCCAAGTCGTCCGCGCCGATGAGCCTGAGCACGCCTGCTAGGTCATACCGCCCCCCGGGGCGGTAGATGACCGGTAGGAAGACCGCACCGAGATCGTACCGCTCCGACATCGACCTGAAAGAGAGCTTGTAATCTGGCGTGACACTGATGCGCATGCACCCTTCCTCGATGGTGCCAGTGCCCTTAAAGTCCGCCTCCCGGTAGAGTCGGAAATGCGTAAGCATTGCCAATCTCACCTCGGCCAGCTTGAGGAAGGCCGAAAGCATCTCAATGCCTTGCCCTGCGTACTCCGGATATCCCAGCAGGGAGGCGATGCGCCGGCCGACCTCCTGCCTATCAGCCAATGCCTGCTGCAGCCGATGGTAGGTGGCAGACTGAGGTGCGACTATCTGTTCTGCCACCGCCAGCGTCTCCTGGGCCTGGCGTTCCAGGTCGCTGGGGTAGGTGACGGTGATCTCGCCCGCCTTGAGCGTCTTGAGGTCGCTGGCAGGCAGAGCTGGGGCCGCCCATGCCATCGTAAGGTGTGCAAGGGCCAGTAGCAGCATCTTCCCGGGTCGCATGAGTGCCTCTATTCCCCCCAGGCCTGTGTCCTGCGGGTACGGCAGGTCAGCCGGCTGCACTCCAGATGCTCGCGTCTAACAACAGGCGCACGGATCGGCTCAGATTCCCACCCCAAACCACATTACCCGGCGCGTGCTCGTCGGGCGGAGGGTGTGGAGTTCGAGCGCCGAGTAGTCAACAGCGTGGATCTCGAGCGCCACCTCAGGGTAGCCGTCGGCCTCAACGTCGTGGAGGGCGATAATCTCGGCCCCCAGGACCGCCAGTGCCTGGCCTTCGAGTTTGTACCCTGCCTCGCTCAGTTCCTGTTCCTCGATGTCGGTGAGGACACTGACGATCCTGGGGCGCCGCTGCACCTGGCGCAGCATGACTACCACCGAGCCGCCCCACTCGTTCCCATCTTTGCCGGGTGGGAACTTCACATCCGCCGCCAACAGCCGCGCCTCCTCGCCGCCGCGCAGTCTGATGCTGAGGTATTGGGTAATCTTGGCTGCCCTCGGGGAGAGGCCACGCTTGCGCATGAAGGCGAGAAGGGCTCGCTCAGCGCACCGGTCGGGCAGGGGCAGGGACCGTACCGGCACGCGGTCGGCTGGCGAGCTGCTCTCTACTGCCAGGCCCTCGTCACTCCCAGTCTGGGGAGGACGGCAGATGATATGGGCCGTGAAGAACTCGCCGAAGTGTTCGTCTTCAAAGACCTCGCCTGCTCTCGTAGCGACCATAAAGGGCTGCTGCCCGAGCCGGTAGATGAACCAGCGCTTGCGGGCGCGCATTAGGCGCCACAGCCCCTGGTTATCACGCTCGTTCAGCCAGCCCCGTCCCGGAATCCACGCGCCTGCCAGGCAAATGGAGTCGCCCCAATAGTCCCCGATCAGGACCGACCGGGTCAGCCGGGCGGAGCCGCGAGTCGGTGGTGCCGCCGGGGTTCCAGTCGGTGTCTTAGGCTGGAGCCGGGGCGGCTTTGATTTCGCTGGGGAGATCGCCACCGGGACACCACCGCGGTGGCAGCCGTGAGCGCTCACGGCTAACAGAACCGCGAGATACAGCAACAGCCCCCTCCCTGCGTATTGCGGACTGCGCTCTGCCATGGTCAGGCCCCAACTCGCGAAGCAGTCAGTCTTCCCCGGCTGCCGTGACTTCCCCATGAAGTGCATGTAATCCCTACTGTGGACAAATGCCCCCCCCACAGGCCCAGACACTGGGCTTTGGGCTTGCTCACCGCGTAGTCATGGCCTTTAGGTCACCCCCACCCCGGTGATAGCGAACGCCCCGGTAACCTTCTCCTCGCAGGCGCTGCAGTCCAGGCAGTCCGCGCGCGCGATCAAGGTGTTCGGCCAACCGCGATCTCGATCGGGCGCGACGCTGGTCAATATACCCCGGAGCCGCTGCTCCCCCTCCGTGCCCTGAGAATATCAGAAGCAGCCCCTCAGCACCAGGGCCCCCGATCCGGTCGCTCGGTGGAGTGGGTGCGCCGGCGCCGGGGTCTGCCCCTGCGGGCGATGTGCGGGAAAGCAGCCGGCCTCTTGACAGATAATGCTATAATGCAAACAGAGGTTCTCTAAGCCTCCCGCACCTTGAAAGAATGCCCTGCCTCGGCTGGACGCTCACGCCCAAGACAGCCCGCCTGGCGGCAGGAGGCAGGGGCGGGCAGCGGCGCGACAACACCGAGGCATCCGGCATCTTTGCCGCGACGCGGCCGCGACAGCCCGCAGAGGCAGCCCCTGCGAGCCAGCCCACCTGGTCCGCCGCCATGCTCCTGCGTTCCCGCGCTGGCAACAGGACACCGGCAGGAAGAGCCACGCCCCTGAAGAACAAGAGCGGCGATACCAGGAGCCCTTGCCTTCCGGGTCCCTCTCGGGTCCGCAAGGCCGCAGGTCACATGGAAGCCATGAAGGCGCAGCGAGTCGAGAGGGGGGAGGCGGCGGCTTGCCGGCAAGAGCCTGGGGCATTGGGCAGCCGGCCGGCCGAGGCTCCGGTGGTGTCGTCTCTATCCCAAGCTGATCGGCTCTACCTGTGCGCCCAGCTCCTGCGCCGACAGCTGGAGCGCATCCTCCGGCTGGTTGACCCCGAGCTGGAGGGCCAGCCGGTAAGGCCCGACTCCTTTCGGTTCCGCCCGGCAATTCCCACGCCCCACAGTGGGGAGGCCCGCCGCCCGATCCGCTACGAAACGATGCCCAGCTATTCTCGCAACGAGCCCCGCCTGGAGGTGATCAGGAATGGCCTGGAGCGCGCCCTGCGCCTGGGCGAGTTCATGTGCGAGGGCCAGGTGCTGGCGGCGGACGGCTTCCGGCTGCGCCACCTCGCCCAGTGGGCACACTATCCGGTCGGATCGCTTGAGGACAACATCGGCTCCATCTCCAGCTACTGCAACTGCGACTGCGATTTCTGCTACGAGAAAGGGACGCGAGAAGCCGGGATCGCCCTGGGCCGGGTGCAGCTCAGCCTGCGAGAGGTCACTACCCGTCTGAAGCACTACTCAGTCGAGAAGCAGACCGGCCTGGTGCCCTCATCTCGATGGTCGCTGGAGCCATTTGCCAATCCCCACTGCCTGGAAATCCTGGAACGCATGCATGCGGCGGCCCCCAAGCAGTGGATCAACCTCACCACCAGCGGCTCCCACCTGACAGAAGAGGTGATCGCCCGCCTGGCCCAGCTCCGCCCCATCATGCTCAGTGTCTCCCTCAACGCCGCCTCGGTGGAGACCCGGGCGCAGGCCATGCGTGACCGCCCGCCCGGGTCGGCGGAGAATGCTTTGGCCAGCCCGGGCCTGCTGCGCAAGTACGAGATTCCCTTTGTGGGCAGCTATGTCCCGTGGCCCTCCAAGCCGCTGTCTGACATGGCGGATATGGTGCGGCTGCTCGACCGCTGTGACGCGGTCTCTGCTCGCATCTGCTTGCCCTCCTACACGCGCTACTCACACTCGACTCCCCCGTTTGACACCCGCGCCTATTGGGCGGAGATCCTGGCGGCCTGCGATCGGCTGCGGGAGGAGGTGGCCATTCCTATCCGCCCCACGCCGGCAACCTACCAGCTGCGCACTATTCGTCCCGTGATTGCTGGCACCACCAAGCACTCGCCAGCCCACCAGGCCGGATTGAGATATGGCGACCTGATCATGGCCATCGAGGGGGAAACGGTCTACACCCGGCCGGAGGTCTCTCGCTGGCTGGCGAAACGGTTCGCGGACGCCGCGGTGAGCTCCACCCGATTCACCATTGCGCGCCAGGGCAAGCAGCTCGAGGTCGAGGTGGCGCACCCGCGGGAGCGGGAGTCGCTGTGCTACCCGCACTACTGGCTGGCGCAGCCCGACACTCCCGTGGGGTGGGTAGGCGGGCTTGGCCTGCACATGGCCGACGGCCCGGAGCTCACCAGCTTCGTGCGGCTCAAGGAATGCGTCGAGGAGTACCCGGGGCAGCGCGTGCTCCTGCTCATCTCGGAGCTGATGGAACCGTGCTTCCACGAGGGCATGGCCCTGCTGGGTGAGCAGGCATCGTTTGTGGACACGGTCTCCTTCCACGTAGCCATGCCCACCTGTCAGTTCTGGGGCGGCAACATCATGGTGGGCGACCTCTGGACAATCCAGGACCTGGTCGAGCAGACCGCGGCCTGGATGCAAGCAACGGGGCTGCGGCCGGACGTGGTGATCGTGCCTGCGAGCTTCCTCAACCACGGTGGGCGCGACCTGCTGGGCTGCTGTTACCTGGAGTTTGAGCGGGAGCTGGGCATTGAGCTGCGGCTCTTGCCCTGCTATCGCATCGTGCTTTAATGCTACCGCCTGGGCGGGCGCAGGGAATGACTGGAGAGGAGGTGATGGAGGCCCGGGAGAGCGCGGATTGGCAAGCAATCGAGAGGAGGGCCAACATGGACTCCAAGTCAAAGGATTTGGAGCGAAGTGCGGAGGACCTCGCTGATGCGAGGCGAGAGTTCCTGAGCAAGGCGGCCGCCGCCGTGGCGGCGCTGGCCGGGGCGGCGCTGATAGCAGGAGTGGCGAGCGAGGAAGCTGACGCAGCGACTGCGAGCTCCCCTGCTCTGGCCGGCGCGGCACCGATTCCGATCAGGCAGGCACCCCTCAGCTACCAGAAGCTGCCGAATGGCCATGCCTTCGAGCTGACCAGCACCGAGCTGACGAACGTGCTGGCCAGAGAGGGCCTGATCTCTAACAGCTTGTTGGGAAAGCAGTCGCTGATGAGGCTGGCGCTGCTGTATAGCCCATGAACCCTGGCGGGTGGGGCACGGGTGTGGTTACCAGGTAGATCAACAGGAAAGGAGAGCAGATCATGGGCGAAGAGCCTGAGGGCACAGCACCGATCGCCGATGTCCCAGAGGAGGGACGGCGTGACTTCCTGACCAAGGCTGCGGCCGCGGCGGGGGCAATCGCCGCGGCGGGCATGGTGTCCGCGTTATTGGCCGCGGAGGCAGAAGCCGCTCCGGTGGCGCCCGCGGCCGTAGGCCAGAAGATAGCGCTGCGGGAAGTCCCGCTCCAGTACCAGAAGCTGCGGAATGGCCACGTGATTGAGATCAAGAGCACGGAGCTGACCGACATCCTGGCGCGCGAGGGCCTGATTGCAGGCAACCTGAAGGGCAAGCAGTCCCTGATGAGGCTCGAGGTGCGGTACAGCCCCTGAGCAGGTGGGTGGGACCCGGGGCCGCCTGTGATCGGGCGGCCCCGAACCCTTGGCTGGAGAGTGCACCATGGCACGAGAAGGGGAGCCGCCGTTCGCGCCGCCGCCAGAGAGCGAGGAGCCGGCCGCTGACGAGGACTACGTATTCCGGTTCAAGCTCGATCCCTCGCCCGGGGACTCCGGCGGCTGCGATGACCCCTTGCTGGAGTTGATCCGCGGCCAGCTTGCTGACCTGCTGGACGCGGTTCAGCTCACGTATCGCGGGCAACTGGTAAAGGTGGATGGCTTTCGCCTGCTCCAGGACCCCGATACCGAGCACAAGATCCACCACGCCCAGGGAGCCGGGAAGCCCGACTCGGGCTGACCGGCCAGGGCCTGCCCGAGCCGCACGGCCAGGGATTCCCGCCGCCTCCAGCAGGACCAAAACGTCCTGGCGTGGAAACATCTCGCACAGCGCTGCAGATGCCTTGTGCTGCTGACGCCGGACGACTTCTACTTCGGCTGGCGGGAAGGGAGCCTGCGACGCCCCAGAGAACTGCAGATATGGGTTGTGGTTGCCCGTCGGGAGTACTATCGGAGCATGAGACAGACAGATGCAGACCGGAAGGCAGGGGCACCTGAGGTGTACCTTAGCTCCCCCCAGATTTGTCCCACAATTGCTGAGGCCCGACAAGGGCGAGCGACGTACCGCTTATGGTAACATGGTCGTACATGAGATGATTATGAATCTGCCTGAGCCGCTGCGAAAGGCGGCAAAGAAGAATAGATTGGTGGTAGTTGTCGGTGCCGGGCTTTCCGCGGCCGCAGGCCTCCCTGATTGGCCCGGCCTGCTGAAGGCGATGGTGGCGCTAGCTCGCCAGGAGGAGCGGATCGACAGGAAGGCGGAGGCCTATTTCCTGGCAGAGTGCGAAGGCGACCTCGACAAGCGCGACCTCCCCCTGTGCTTCCGGTTGTTGGAGGCCGAGCCCAAGGTCGGCCGGGGCATGATGGAGGAATGGCTCCGCCAGCTCCTGCGCGACAGCGGACATCACCCCACTGAGTGCCACCGTCTGCTAGCCTCGGCGCGATTCCCCCTGGTTACCACCAACTACGATTGCCTGCTTGAAGAGGGTTTCAGTTCTCACCCTCCACGCCCGATGGTGAAGACATGGCGCGACCTCACCCCGGTCCTTGGCGAACTGCAAGCCGGCAGGTGCTTCGTCTTCAAGGCCCACGGGTGCGTCAACGAGCCCGGAGTGAGCGGTGATCCTGGCTCCGCTATCCTGACCACTGACGACTATAAGCGGCTGTGGGCGAACAAGGCCTACCGCTTCTTTCTGGGTCAGCTCTTCGCTGGGCACACCATCCTGTTCGTGGGCTACAGCCTCGCCGATCCGGACTTCCAGGCAGTGCTGAAGCAGGTGCGGGAGATCTACCAGCCCTCCTGGCAACCCATCTACATGGTGATGAAGGAGTCCCTTGATGAGAAGCTCCTGCGCGACTACCAGATTAACGAGATCCGGGTGGAGGAGTGGGACGAGCTTCCCGGTCTGCTGCGCCAGCTCGCCCCACCCAACGCGTCGGCCGTAAGGGCTCGGTGGGACAGGTTCCCCTACAACTGGGACCTCTCAAGAGAAGTCGACACGCTTCGCAAAGAGCTCGCCCAGGGCAAGACGTCTATACTCATCCACGGCGACGAGAACCGCCCGCCAGATGTGCTGGCCGGTGCGGTCATGCTGGAACTGAGCCGGCAGGGCTACCAAGAAATGCACTGCCTGTACATTGAGGATCATCTCAGTTTGAGCGACATCCTGGAGAAGGCGGAGAACGCTCTCGGGATCGACCGTGGGACGCGAACCCTCGAGAAGCGTGAGGCTGCGCTGTGCGAGCAACTGGCCCAACGGACCGCAGGCAGGCGCGTCGCCTTTGGTTTCCTCTGTGATAGGCGCCCGGTGGACCATCATCGCGTCTGGCAGCTCGTCGTGCAACTGGGCAAGGTATCCGGTGTCTGCTCCCATCTCGCTATGGGGGCGCGGGCGGAGGAAACCGTATCCTCGTGGGAGCAGTCGGAGTTCATCATGCTCCCGGTCGATGACTACCGCTGGGCCGACCTGACGGAGCAGGACCGGGCCGAGGTGCCGACCCCGGATCTGGAGCAGGTACTGAAGAACCGATCGCTGCCCCCTCGGATGGTGCAGGAACTGGGAACGCCGGTACCGGGAGCAACAAGTCCGTGACGAACCTGCTTGCCATCATAGACCGCGCGTACCAGACCTACCCGGACAACGCCGACGCGGCCGCCGCTCAGGTTTTGCTGGAATCTGCCGGCCCCGGTTCGGAGTTGCTGCAGGCGTGTGCGGTGTGCTTTGCAGCGGTCTCCCTCTGGGACCACCAGGGACCCGAGCTGCTGCGGTACGCCCTCAACTGGAACGGCTCCAGCGAAGCCGCCTGGGAGCGGATCCGGGAGACGGGGCTGATGGCCGCGGACGGGGAGCGATGGCTGACGCGGACCGGGGCGAGACGGGTATTCCGAGACGTGCTTAGGAAGAACCCCGAGCGGTATGAACAGGTCCATGGCTGGCTGGGGGATGCAAGCGAGCAGGATCTTGCGGTGGCGTGGGAGGAGGCCGGGCCTCGAAGCTTGGGCTATCGGGATGCCGACATCCGCCATGCCTACCATCTCACGCCGCGGGACGGCGAGAAGGGCGGTGACGAGTACCGGCGCGTGTATGTGCAGGGAGTCAAGGAGGGGTTCCTCTCCGACCAGCGGCGCGTGGAGAGTCTGGCCCTGGAGCAGCGGGATGAGCTTCTCACCCACGAGGCCGATCTGGCCTTCTACCAGGGCCACGCCGCCTACATCAGCGGCAACCGGCCAGAGGCACGTAAGGCATTCCTCCGGGTAGTCCAGGGGCCGCCCACCATCCTCTTGGTCATCGCCGCGCACCTCCTGGGACGGATGGCCGATGGTCTGACCGAGGCCGAGCACTGGTACGCTCTCAGCCTATCCGCCGCCAAGCAGGAGGACGACCTGACGCTGCGGAGCCGTTCCAGGTGCATAGTGCTCGTGAGCTGGGGCAACACCCTATTCACTTTCAGGCGGTACGGCGAAGCGGATGGGAAGTTCAGCGAGGCCACCGAAGCCGACCCGCGCAACGCCCCCGCCTGGCAGGCCTGGGCACTCCTGGAGAAGGAGCAGGGCAAGATCGAAACGGCCCGCAAGTACTTCCAGCGCGCCACCGAAGCCGACCCGCGCCACGCCCCCGCCTGGCAGGCCTGGGCAGTGATGGAGAAGGAGCAGGGCGAGATCGCAACGGCCCGCAAGTACTTCCAGCGCGCCACCGAAGCCGACCCGCGCCACACCCCCTCCTGGC
>Ga0315294_10003658_pt1 | contig 16775 bp, 12 predicted proteins | sample YL17G13_40_MG_FD_203626 | JGI IMG/M metagenome (GOLD analysis project Ga0315294, IMG submission 203626) | Sediment microbial communities from Yellowstone Lake, YNP, Wyoming, USA - YL17G13_40 | ecosystem: Environmental > Aquatic > Freshwater > Lake > Sediment | place: USA: Wyoming | collected... | reverse complement strand
AAATTCGATGACACGCTCCTCACCTATTCGTCCCAGTTTAGAATGACGCTCGGCAAGATCAGGGTCTTGTTCGCCTTGATGCTCATCTTCAAAAACATAGGTGCGGAATCTGCCGTGCTGTTTGCCAACCGTGTGTTGTTTCTTGCCGGTGAACGGTGCGTCTCCCGGTCCTTGGGGCGGCACAAAACCAGGGGGTGGTGGCTGTACGCCGCCGAGAATCGGCCGCAACGGTTCTTCGGGTGTGAGTGGCGATTCGGGTGTTGTTGGCTGGCCGCTGGAGCCAACTATTTCTGGTGGAGCGCCTTGCCCGCCCAGTTGTTCGATGATGTTGCCCGCACCTACGGGTGTCGTGTCCACAATCTCAAATGGCGGAAATCCCAACGCGTCAAGCGTCGTGCGAGCATCTTGTTCGGTTTCGTTCGCAAGTACCTCTTTGATACCCAATGCCAAGTGTCCTGGCTCGTCATCCGTGCAAATCTCAGACGCGAGTTCGCGCGCGATGTACGCCCACGGAATCGTCCCATTGCTGGTCACGTAATAGAGAGTTTTATTGTCTCGCCGGAAATGGGCGGACTTGCCTTCAGGGTTGCTTGTGCGCTCCTGATTGAAGGCTCTAATCCGGTATTGAACCATGAGTTCGCTGGCGGCTTGAAAATCTATCTTGTCTAGCTGCACAAGTTCTTTCGACTCCAAAACGCGCGCCAGTTGCTCACGACGTTCCTGCAACCGATGTTGAACCAGACTTCCACCTTGAATTTCTGTACATTCGACCAGATCAGATTGAACAGCTCGGGCGAGTGAGCAAACGCCAGCAATTTTCATCGCGTGCCACGCGCCAAGGGGGCGAGTAATTACATTGTGTTCCAGAAAGTTATCAAACTTGAGCGCCAACCCCGCGCGATCTTCGAAAAAGACATCCTCGGGCTTGTTCATTATCCGCCGCTTGTCAGGTATAATTTTGAGTTGGCGTAATGATGCAAATTCCGATTCGCTAATCTCCCCTAAATCGAGCGTGCGCTCTAGCATTTTCCAACATTCGTACAGTACGGCGTGAGCATCGTCGTCCAAGTTTCGGTTTGACTCGCCGTATTCTTGAGCGATTTCGGTCAGGACCGCCATTGCATCGGTCGTGTTCGGTACTTGGCGTACACCCAATCGCTCGAATAACTTGATATATTGGCGCAAGTCGTTCCCAAGTTGATAACGAAATCTCCCAAAGGTATGCTGACCCCAAAACACTTGGTTCGGTTTGACGTAGGTGTCGTTGGACAGCAAGATACACGCTTGGTCTTTTAATTGGTCAATGCTCAAGTCTTGGGCATTGTCATTCAGAAAACGATACACATCACGGTTGACAGCAATACCCTTTCTGGCACATTCCAGTAAATGTGCAACAACTTGATCGGGTTGTGGTGCTTTTCTGATCGCGAGTACATCAAGCAATTCACTGCTGGCTCTCTGTATTTCGTATGGAACATCGAGGAACCGCGCTTGGGTTGCGAACAGGTAATCATTAAATACTGCGTGCAGGTCTTGGGGCTTGTGCCATTGCTTTGTGTCGCCGCGCGCTAGCAACCAAGCCCTTGCACGCAGTGGAGTCAACAAAGACGAGTTCTCACCATCTTTTTTCAGACACTCCCCCAAGTGTTCAAAGATGTTTCGGATCGCTTGCACCGATTGTGGCGTCGGGGGGCGGTCGCTCAATTGCTGAATGCGCGCCACAATGTCTTGCAAACGCGGTTTGTCCGCAACGCCAAGCCAAACATACAAATCGCGCACGGCATCTGGAGACTCGCGCGGGAGCGCGGCAACGCTTACTGCGCCAAGAATATCCGCCGCGTTCTTGCTGGGCAAGTAAACTTGGGACGGTTTGCGAAAGACGCCATCCTCGCACTCGACAAGCGGAATCTCTGAGAGGGTATTCTGCGTGGTGGGATCGCCCTTGATTTCGCTGAGTCGTTCGGCGAGCAGGCGAATTGCCTTTTGTTTCTTTTCTTTTGGCACATTGGAATCGGTGATCGCGCGCGGAATGTACTCAACTGCATAGCGTTGAAAATTCAACTCGCGCGCGCCGAGTTCGCGCAGGAAATCGCGCCGTCCTTGCAACCGCTTGAGGTCAACAAGGTTCGCTAGGCCAAGCGGGTCTTCAAAATCCCCCGGCAACGCGAGTGCGTTCAAGTCGTGCAAGTCATTTGCGGACGGAAAAATCGGTAACTGTGCAATTTGGCTTCTGAGTTGGGACGATTTAAGCACGTCATTGCGGCGAGACTCAAACCAGCCGATCAATTGGAAAGGATCGAGTCGGTGTTCCGCTAACGCCTGAGCGAGAGCCAATTCACCCAGACGACTCAATACGCTTGCTCCAGTTGCCGCGGTGAACACAGGACAGAGCAATTTGAGCAGATTATTCCCCTCTTCCTCACCGGCGACAAAAGGAAAACTGGGCGCGATGGAAGCAAAGAGCGTTCGCGTTTCCTCGTCTGCGTGATAGACTTCCTTGCATTGCCACAGCGCGTTATCACGCCCCAGCACCAAAGCACACGCGGCGATTTTCTGCTCCACGTCTCTTTGGGCGTCTGGTTTGCGTTGACGCTTGAGAAGAATTTCGAATTCGTGCCAAAGCATTTCGCGTTGTATTCGCTCGCGCAAGAATGATGGCACGGCAGATAGTGGGACTCGTTTGTTCAAGCCACGTTCCTGCAAACGCGCAGTAATGTGTGACACATCCAGCAACTGCACGCCGACCTGGGAATTGCGTAACAAGTTATGGTAAGGACGCAGGTCGCTATGTACGATAGGAATGGCTAACGACTCAAGAAGTGGAATTGCCGCCTCTTCGTCTGGGTTTTCGAGTAGCAATGTTTCGGAAGGCTTGTTCCACGTTTGTTTTGTTGTCAAGACGATAGGCAACTGCGACAAGCGCGACGCAAGCAAACGCCAAAACTCACCGAGCGAATTATCGCACTGTCCCCGGCTTGATTCACTCGCTACATGGTTGGTCGCTTCGATTAGTTCCCACAGTCGTTTGTGTCCCACCAATGTTCGCAATCCATCAAGGTTATCTCGCAGAGTTTTCGCCGCCGCGTAGATTGCCGCTCGATTCCATTGTGATTGGAATTCGGATTCAAATACAATCCGCTTGCGGTCGCTCGACGGGAAAAAGTCCGCGTTGACATGAAAGGGTAGCCCCGTGTCGTACTGGGTTGGCAAAGAAGCGCACAATAATCCCCTGTCCAAAGGTGTGTCAGGAATGGCTATCGTAACAGCAGAACCTCGCTTTTCCTCAATACGGCGTCCGTGCTGTGCCCGCAGATCGAATGCCACATCATCGAACTCGCCGTGTAAGAGCCGCCACCGTTCAGGTTCACGCCCGGACACTTGGATAATCAAATTGTCTTTCTCAGAATGACGTTCAACACGTTGGACGAGCTGCCCATCACGTAGTATGTTAATCTGCCGAATCTTTTTCAGGAACAAGATTGCGGTCGGAACAGATTGAGTGAGTTCGCCCAGGAATGTATTTGCGTCTTGATCCGAAATGGCTTCGATGCGAAACGCTAGGCGGAGGACGCTGTCCGGATTACACGCCCAAGGCAAAATAAAACGCGTGCGTGGAAGATTCGGTGCGCGGCAATGGTCGCAACCCGGGCATACCTGGATGCGTTTGCTTGATTCTTGATCTTCTCTGATAATCCAATGTTGCCCCGATGAAATCAATTCGGGTTGGTCGGTGATTTGATAGACCGAGATAAAACCAGTTCCAAATGCACCGGTCGCGTCAGTTTCCTCGCGTTTGTCGCCGCTTGCTACTCGACGGAAGCGATGAAAATCGCACAGATGTTTCCTCTCATCTTTCCAACGACAATCTGCATTTCTAACATTGCCACAGTCAGAGAAAAAACCATCGTTGTCTACGATCAGAGCATCGTAGCGAACGTCGAAAGAAATCGTCGTGGCTTCTGGTGCGTCGTCTGCGTTCTGGATCAACTCATGCGCCAGCGTAGCGTATCCGCGCAAGTCGCGGAGTTTTGCGCCAATATCGCCGAGATAGTCAATGTCGCGCGAGAGGTATTGTGGTTCACTCATCGAAACATTCCTTCCGCTCTGCAAAATGCGCGCATATCACATTTGTTACAGGTTTTGCGTTCGGGCAATGCAATCAATCACGCTACATTACGTTTCATGTTTTACGCATCACAGCAGACTGCTATAATCCGCGTCGGTTGAAAATATGTCTACAAACACAGCGCAGATAAAAGTCTATTACGACCAAGTAGGCAACACGCGCACGGTTTGGTTCGGCAGCCTACAAGATGAATATGTTTGCGAAGAAACAGGCGGCCAAGTCATTGGGTTTGAGAAACTGAACTATTCTGTTCCCAAGCCAGCACATCTCCAGGTCGCGTTTGAAACGGTCACCGCCTAGCGCTCCACTGTTTGTCCTTACGAGCGTTCTCTGCGAAGCAATCTCCATTTTCGCGGCTTGGGGATTGCTTCGTCGCACAAACTGCTTCTCGCAATGACAATCTCTCGCGCCCGAATCCGCAATCTGAAATTATTCCACCGCGATCCTCAGCCGCTTGTTAATCTTCCCCTTGCTCTCGTGTCCGACGATCTTGATGCGTCCCACCTCGCGCGTGTTCGCGACGTGTGTGCCGCCGTCCGCCTGCAAATCCAAACCGACGATTTCGACGGTGCGAACTTGCAGAATGTCGGGCGGGAGTAAGTTGATCTTCGTGCGAATCAAATCAGGAATCTGGAACGCTTCCTCGCGCGGCAAGACCTTGACGCGAATCTCTCGCGCCGCCGCAATTTCGGCGTTCACTTTTTCTTCTACCTTCTGCGCGAAATCCGTGCTCATCCGCTCCAACTCAAAATCCATGCGCGCGGAGAGTGGTTCCATATCACCGCCTGTAACGCTGACGCCATAATCGCGGAAAATCGTGCCGCAAAGAATGTGCAGCGCGGTGTGCGTTCGCATCAACTTGTAGCGGCGTTCCCAGTCAATCAGTCCGCGCACGTGCGCGCCAACAGCAAAAGCCGCCGCGCGGTCGAGTTTGTGCCACACCTCGCCGCCCTGTTTCTTCACTTCGAGCACGCGGTATGCGGTGCCGTCCACCCCCAGCGTACCGTGATCGCTTGGCTGTCCGCCGCCGCGCGGATAGAACGCGGTGCGATCCAGCACGACCTGATCGTTGTTGACAACAGTGACAGTCGCGTCGAATTCTTTCAAATACGCATCGGATTGACAAAGTAGCTCGGTCATCGTTGCCTCCATTTTCGATTCTTGATTGCCGATTTTCGATTTACTATTCGTTCAATCGAAAATCGCAAATCAAAAATTACTCAAGTTCGCTTCGCATGCGCGTCATATATTCCACAAATCCCATCTTGCGCCAAAATGCTTGTGAGATTGGATTGCCTGTCGCGGCAGTCAGATGGATGATGCGGACACCGCGCTCGCGAAACCACGCGTTGATCGCATTCACCAATTGCTCGCCAACGCCGCGCTGACGCGAGCGCGCGGTCACAATCGCATCCGCAATGTAGCCGATGTATCGTTCCGCGAAAACAGGTGGATTCTCGCGCACTGCGCCGTTGATAAAGCCGATGAGCGCGCCGCTTTCTTCGGCGACGAACATGCGCTCGTTTTCGTCTCTCAGCAATTCGGCGAGATGCGCGCGCACGCTCTGTGCGCCACCTGGCACGAGCGCGAATTCTGGCACCAGGTCGGCGTGCAGTTCCGCCAGTTCTTGCCACAACGCCAGCAGTTGATCGAGATCGGATTGTTGCGCGCGCCGAATCGTTACAGTCATTCTGTTTGTCTAAACAAAAACTCTCATCCCAAAGGGACGAGAGTTTCTCGCGGTACCACCCTTCTTAGTCAACTAGTCGCTTGGTCAATTAGTCAACTAGTCGTGCAGTTCGACTATTTGACTAACTGACTATGAGACTAACCAACTCACTTTTCCGAGGACAATCATCCCCGGGTTTTGATAACGAAGACCGACTCCGTCGCAATCTACTCGCAAGCGTCAAATCTGCCAAATGAGCCCAATCAGCCAAATATGCCAGAGAATTCTTTGGCACGTTTGGCAGTTTTGGCTTGTTTGGCTAATTTGTCGCCGCTTTCAACGCGCCGCTACGGAAGGATTTTCCGCGAGGTTCACGCGCTCGGCTTGCACCATTCCGAACTCGCTAGAGCGATTCTTTCGCAAATCGTCACGTCGCGTACTTTTATGCGCATCAAGTCCGAAGACACCCGTGACGCTTTGCGACTCGCGTACTCGTTTCCATCATCGCGTTTAATGGTGCAAGTATAGCGCAATTAGGCAGAGTTGTCAAACAAAATACGCGCGCGCGTTTTCCGTTCCCAGCGCCGCCATCAATTTCATTCTCGCCTTTTGCCCATTCAATCCGTCTGTAAACCAACAACCGATTTGAACGAGCTCGCGATGCGCGCCCGCGTAGCCGTAGCGATCAATCGTTCTGCCAGTTCCCGTGCGCGAGGCGATGACGATTGCCACGCCGTGTTTGACCGCGCGTTCGATAGTCGGCAACCACCATGGCGGCACGCGTCCGCCACCCAGTCCTTCAATCACGATTCCGCGTGCGCCCACCACATCCACGAGATATTCCAGCAAGCCATCGCTCATTCCGACTGCAAGTTTGAGTAGATGCACATTCGATTCAAGGCGCGTTGCGGGAATGAACTTGCGGTACATCGGTTTGCGCGCGATGACGGCGCAGTCTGAATACACGCGCCCAATCGGCCCAAATCCAGGCGACAAGAATGTTTCGAGCGCGGTCGTGTGCGTTTTAGTCACGTCGCGCGCGGTGTGGATTTCGTCGTTGAAGACGACGAGGGTGCCGCAATCGCGCGCATCATCACTCGCGGCAGTTTGAATCGCGGCGATGAGATTTGCGACTCCTTCGTAACCTGGATCGGAAGCGGCGCGCATCGCACCCGTGAAGACGATGGGCTTGCGCGTCTCAATCGTGATGTCGCACAGGTACGCCGATTCTTCCAGCACGTCCGTGCCATGCGTGACGACCACGCCGTCCACCTCAGCGCGCGCGACGAGCGCGGCAACGCGGCGCGACAAATTCCAAATGTGGTCAATCGTGAAATGCGCGCTCGGCAAGTTCGAGAATTCTTCGACGCGAATTTCGGCAAGATCATGCGGAAGACCCGCGAGAAAATCCGCGCCGCTGAGAATCGGCACCGCGCCGCCCGCCGCGTCCGTATGCGTCATCGCAATCGTGCCGCCTGTGGCGAGGATGGTGATTCGCTTTTTCATTTGATCGTCCGTCTGAAATCAGAGTGGGAAAAAGGGAGAGAGGGAGAAGGGGAGAATTCTTTTCTCCCTCTCTCCCCTTCTCCTGTGCTCCCCGTCTCTTGTTAGCGCGTTTTTGCCGTGAGTGTTTGATAGACTCGCAAAAGGTTACTGCGATGCAACTGTTTCACCAAGCCATCAAGAGCAATCGGCGAAAAGCCGCACGATTCCAACGTGATTTCGTTGACCAGCCGTTCTTTCGAGGTACGCGTCGCGAGTTTGGCTTTCACTTTTTCGTAGATGCAGTCGAGATACGCGATCGCCGCGTCGAGCGTTTCGTCCAATTCGCCTTTTAACAGTACTTCGCCGTGACCCTGGACGATGTTTTCGAGATTCATTTCTTTGAGCGCGCGCAGTGTTTCTTGCAACACCACACGGTCGCCCCAGAAAATGTACGGCAGCGGCATGACCGCATCGCCCGCGAAAAGAATTTTGTCACCTTCGACGTAAATGCCGATACCATCGGGCGTGTGACCAGGCAGTGGCATCAAGCGCATCACCTTGTCGCCGAGATGAAAACTCATTTTTTCGGGAAAGGTGAGATTGGGCAGACGCAGTTTGACTTCGGCGAGTTCGGGCGTTTGCTGTTTCGCTTCCGCGAGGTTCTTTTCGCCCGACTTACGCATCACTTCGCGGCAGCGCTCACTCGAAATGATGTCCGCTTGTTCAAAGAGAAAATTGCCGTAGACGTGATCGGCGTGGTGATGCGTGTTGATGACGTAGCGAATGCCGCGCTTGCTTTCCGCGCGCAAAAAGTCAAGCATCTCGCGCGTCTCGCGCGGAAAGGGCAGGGTGTCAATGACGACCGTCCCTTCGCTTGTGATAATCGCGCCGGCGGTTGCCTGCGCGTATGCCTCACTCGTGAACACGTAGACGTTCTCGGTGACGCGTTCTTTACGCATTCTGCACCAACTCCATTTCGAATCCCCCGCGTTTGGCTTTCCAAACGCACGGCGCGGAGAATAGCACAATGGTAGGGTGATGTCAAGACCCCCCAAGAAAAAACTGGAGGTTTGAAGTTAGAAGTTGGAAGTTAGAGCGCGATTTCAAGCGCGCTATTCCCTAACTTCCAATTTCCAATTTCCAACTTCCAGTAAAAAAGTGCAAGCCCCGCTGTGCCGTGTGCGACCAGAGTTGTGAACCCGCTTTCGCAGGTGGGAAACTACTCGTCGAGTGGTCCGATCTCCCGAAGGAGTGGACGCGCTCTCAGCAGAAACCGTCTCCCGTATTACAAGTGTTGGCTCAAACGCCAGAGACGCATCACAAACACCGCAGGGTTGCGACTGTGATGCTAGCACGAGTGGAAAGAAAAGTCAAATCCAATGGCAATGACAAATTGACAATGAGAAATGACAAATTTGTCGTTTGTTCATTTGTCATTTGTCATTGTTAGATGCAATTCCTTCAACTGCTCTGGCGCGATTGCCGACGGCGCGTCCGTCATCAAGTCTGTCGCCGCGGCAGTCTTGGGAAACGCGATCACATCGCGGATGCTCGTCTCGTCGCACAAGAGCGCGACGAAGCGATCGATTCCCGGCGCGATGCCACCATGCGGCGGTGCGCCGTACTCGAACGCGGTGAGCATGTGCCCAAAGCGCGCGAACGCGTCCTCGCGCGAGTACTGCAAGATTGAAAGAATCTTTTCTTGGATGTCGCGGCGATGGATGCGGATGCTTCCGCTCGCTAGTTCGTAGCCGTTGCACACCAGGTCATAACAGTCCGCACGCACGCGACCTGGGTCGGTGTCGAGCAGCGGCAAGTCGCGCGGCTTGGGCGACGTGAACAGGTGGTGCGATGCGTCCCAGCGCTGCGTCTCGACGTTCCACTCGAACAGCGGAAAGTCCACGACCCACGCGAACGCGAGCAAATCCTTTGCCGCGAGATTCAGGCGCTGCCCCAGTTGCAAGCGCAGCGCGCCGAGCGCGTCCGCGACAATCTTGGGTTTGTCCGCGACGAACAGCAGCAAGTCGCCTGTCTGCGCGTTCAAGCGCGCGATGATCGCGTTCGTTTCGCTTTCGTTCAAGAATTTGGCAATCGCCGATTTGACGCCTTCGGCAGCGAGCGCAATCGTTGCGAGACCTTGCGCGCCTTTGGCTTTTGCCAGTTCGGTCAGTTCGTCAATCTGCTTGCGGGTGTAATTCGCGCAACCTGGAACGCGAATCCCTTTAACCTGTCCGCCTGCTTTGACGACGTTCGCGAAAACCTGAAAACGCGTTTGCCCTGCGATGTCGCTGATGTCAGTCAATTCCATTCCAAAGCGCAAGTCGGGTTTGTCGCTGCCGTACTTGGCGATGGCTTGGTCGTAAGTGAGGCGCGGGAACGGCGAGAGGACGCGTTTGTGCGGGGTCACGGATTTGACGAGTTCGGCGAAGCATTCCTCGACGAGATTCAAAATATCTTCTTGCTCTGGAAATGCCATCTCGATATCAAGTTGCGTAAACTCAGGTTGGCGATCCGCGCGTAGATCCTCGTCGCGGAAACAGCGCGCGATTTGGTAGTAGCGGTCAAAGCCCGCGACCATCAGCAATTGCTTGAGTTGTTGCGGCGATTGCGGCAGCGCGTAGAATTGCCCAGGATGCACGCGGCTCGGTACGACGTAATCGCGCGCGCCCTCGGGCGTGCTCTTGATCAGAATCGGCGTTTCGATTTCGATGAAACCGCGCGCGTCGAGATAATCGCGCATGAACTTGATCGCGCGATGACGAATCGTCAAGTTGCGCTGCAATCGTTCGTGGCGCAAATCGAGAAAGCGATATTTCAGCCGCAGACTTTCGTCCACGTTCTCCTCGACGTTGATGTAGAATGGTGGATTTTTTGCCTCACTCAGAATTGCCGTGCGCGTGACGTACACTTCGACGTCGCCTGTTGCGAGATTGGGATTTTCTTGTGCCGCAGGTCGCGCGGCAACTTGACCCGTTACGCGGATCACGTACTCGGCACGTAAGTCGTACGCGAGTCTATGCGCGTCAGGCGACGTGGCGGGATTGAAGACGATTTGCGTCAGTCCAAAGTGATCGCGCAGGTCAATGAAAATCAAGCCGCCGTGATCGCGCCGCCGATGCACCCAGCCCGCGAGCGTCACAGTTTTTCCGATGTCTTCTTTGCGAAGTTCGCCGCACGTGTGTGTCTTTAGCATACGATTGCCTCGAAGAATTGTTCCTTGTATGTCATTGCGAGGAGCGTTCTTGGCGGTGCTGAGCGAAGCCGAAGCAAGCAATCTCCAAATCGCGAGTTGGGGATTGCTTCGCTTCACTCGCAGTGACAATCGCCAGCGTATCAAATTGGCACGGGTGGCGCCATGCCAACTAGCAGGTACCACAAAAACCGAATCGGCGGACCGAGCAGGCTCATCAGAATATTCGTGCCGAAAAAGCGGTCGGATAAAACAAGCGCGATGACGACGAACAAGCCGAGGATATCCACTCGCGCGATGCGAGCGTACAAGCGCGTCGGCAAAACGATTTCCCACAACCGCGAGCCGTCGAGCGGATTGATCGGAATCAGGTTGAAGACCGCGAGCGCGAGACTGATAAAGACGACGTAGAGAATGATGCGACCAATCGAAAAGAATTGGAGTTGCGCAGGCAGAAATTCTACTTCGATGAATCGTTCAGGCAAGAGCGAAACCCAATGCAGACGGAGCGGAATGCTCGCGACAGTGGCGAGCAAAAGATTCGAGAGCGGTCCCGCGATGCCGACAAGCGCCATCCCAACTTGGGGACCAGGTTTCAGTTTCTCTGCCTTGATCATTACGGGCTTGCCCCAGCCCAAGCCGACCAGCAAAATCATCAGTGCGCCGAACGGATCGAGATGCGCGAACGGGTTGAGCGACAGACGCCCCATTTCCTTCGGAGTCGGATCACCCAGTAAGTACGCGGCGAGCGCGTGACTCGCTTCGTGAATCGTCAGCGCGATCAAAAGCGCGACGAGAACGTATACGGTTTCCATACTCAAGCCAGCGGATAAAAGCATATTACCTCCAGTGAACGGTAAACAGTAAACAGTAGCAGACGGTTTGCTGTTCACCGTTGACTGTTTACTGATTCATGGGAACACCGCGCCTTGCGCGAGCCCGTGCTGTGTCTTGGCGTCATAGTCGCTGTTCGCGCGGTCAATCACATCGAAATTACGAGTGAACAATTGATTCAATTGCACCTTGAGTCCTTCGCAGTCCGACGTCGGAGGAAAGTTTCCAAGAGCACGTTGATAATCGCGCGCGCCTTGCAAGGTGAGTTCGACGTGCCTGCTTTCGTGCATGACGGCGTTTGTCATGAAAGTATCGAACCGTTTGAGTACATCAGCCGGGACACCCGTCGTCGGCGTGAGCGCGGGCAGTGTCATCGTGATCGCGAGCGATACGTCGCCGCTGTTGACTTCGCAACCGCGCAGCGATGCTTTGGCAACCCAGTTACCCGCCAGTTGCCATCTAGTCAGCGCATAGTAGCGGCTCCCAGGTTCATGCGGATCGGGAATCGCGTTCGCTTCCAGCGAGTTGCTGATGTCGTTCGTCGTTTTTCCTGACACAGGGTACGTCATCACTTTGAAAGTGCTGGTGAAAGCGATCGGATATGCCATGACAGGCGCAGTGGGTGTAGGGATAACGACTTGGTAGGGATTTGCCACGCGCGTCGGTGTGCGCGACGGAATCACAATCGGCGGGAGACCCGTGCCCGTGCCGGGTTCGATGACGCGCGTGTACGTTGGCGCGGGCGTGGCTGTGGAAGTTGGCAACGCGGTCGCGCGGCGTGTCAGCGTTGGCGATGGCTCGACGATGGCAACCGCTGGCGAATCGTTTGCGAAAATGTACGCCGCGAATGTTCCCATGCCCGCCAGTTCGCAACAGATACAGAGGAACAAGACGGCGAGAATGGCAATTTGCGGCGCTGAAAATCGCGTGCTCATTTCACTGCTCACTGTTCACGGATGATGCGTCCGTCGCGCACTTGGACGATGCGCGATGCCGCCCGTGCTAACGTCTGCTCGTGCGTCACCAGCACGATTGTTTTTCCCGCGCGATTCAATTCACCGAGCAAAGTGACGACGTGCTCGCTCGTCTCGGTATCGAGATTGCCCGTCGGTTCGTCCGCGAGCAGAATGGGTGGATCGTTGACGAGGGCGCGCGCGATGGCAACGCGCTGCTGTTCGCCGCCCGACAATTCCGATGGCAATTGGGTCGCGCGCTCCACCAGCCCCACGCGTTCGAGCGCGGCCAGCGCGCGCGCGTGGCGTCCATCGGGAAATGTGTTCCGCAATTCCATCGGCAGCATCACGTTTTCGAGCGCGGTCAGCGTTGGCAGGAGTTGAAAGAATTGAAAGACGATGCCGATTTTCGCGCCGCGCCATTTCGCGAGCGCATTCTCGCCCAGCGCGTTTATTTCGATGTCGGCGACCCGGACGGAACCCACGTCCGGCTTGTCAATCCCGCTAATCAGATTCAACAGCGTAGATTTCCCACTGCCCGAAGGCCCCACAATCGCGATGAACTCGCCCGCGCGAATTCCCAACGATACCTCGCGCAGCGCGTAGAGTTTGCGCGTGCCCATCCCATAGGCACGCGTCACGTTTTCAAGCTGAATCAACGGGGTTTGCGTCATCGTTGAATCCAAGTATAATCATTTTCGATTTTCGATTGCCGATTTCCGATTGGGATAGCAAGGCAGAGCAATCAAAAATCAAAAATTGGCAGTCGAAAATGCATCAATTCCGTCTTCCCGAATTCGAAGGTCCCCTCGACCTCCTGCTCCAACTGATCGAACACCGCGAGTTGGACATTACGCGCGTCTCGCTCGCGGCAGTCACCGATCAATTCCTCGACGTCATCAGCCGACCGGGGAACATTGAGTTGTCGCAGTTGGCAGACTATCTCATTATCGCCGCGAAACTCATTCTTATCAAATCGCGGATGCTGTTGCCGCAGCCCGAGACACCCGAAGCCGAAGAAGAAAATGTCGGCGATGACCTGGTGCGGCAGTTGCGCGAATACAAGATGTTCAAGCGGGTCGCCGCGTTTTTGCGCGAGCGCGTGCGCCAGGGCTTGCGCGCCTACCCGCGCCTCGCGCCGCCGCCGCGCCCCAAGCCGACGACGTTCCGTCTGGAAGGCGTATCGCCCGACGATCTGGCGCGCGCCTTGATGCGCGCGCTGCGCGTCCGTCCCGCTTTGCCGCAAGGAACGCTGACGGTTCCGCTTTCGGTTTCGATTGATCAGGAGATTCACAAGATTCTCGATGTCACCGCGCGTCAATCCTCGGTGCAGTTCACGCGTCTGCTCGAGCGCGCACAGACGCGCATCGAAATCATCGTCACCTTCCTGGCGATTCTTGAACTGATCAAGCGGCTGCAGATCCGCGCGCAGCAGGATCGCTTGTTTGGCGAAATCGTTCTGGTGCGCCGCGCCGACGTCGAAACACCGGGGGAAAGGCATGACGCGGCGGCAAATTGGGATTATACCACTATTTGACAAACAACCACACCGACACGCACAACCCGACCGTAATCACGAACGCGCGAATGTACCGCTCATCCACCCGTTTCGCCGTACGCGCGCCGACGCACCCACCGATGATCGCGCCAATTGTCATCAGGATCGCGAGATGCCACACGACGAGTCCCTTGAGCGCAAAAAAGAAAAATGCGACCACGTTGATCATCGTTCCCAAAATCGTCTTAAGTCCGTTCATCCGATGAATGTCGCGCAAGCCCATCACGCTGAGTGAGCCGAGCATCAATATGCCGATGCCCGCGCCAAAATAGCCGCCGTACGTCGCGACGAAGAGTTGAAAGAGAAAGCCCCACACGCGACCCAGCGTCGTCACGCCTGCCTCACTTCCCAGTTTGAACGCGCGCGTGAAGGTGTCGCGGAACGCGAACAAGAGCGTCGCGAACAAAACCAGGAACGGCACGATCAAGTCGAACTATTCGGGCGGTGTGATGACGAGGATGATCGCGCCGAGAAATCCGCCGAAGACACTCGGGATGATCAGCGGCAGAACGAGATCGCGATAGAGTTTCGTGTCTTGGCTGTACGCGAACGCGCTGCTCAGCGTGCCAGGCCAAAGCGCAGCGGTGTTCGTCGCGTTCGCGGGCACCGATGACACGCCGAACGCGACAAGCGATGGAAACGAAATCAAACTGCCGCCGCCTGCGACGGAATTGATCGCGCCCGCGATCATCGCCGCGAAAAACAAACCAACGAGACCAAGTAGAAATTCCATCCGAATGAGTCACCCTGTTGAGTTTGGAGACTAGAGATTGGAAATTCGATTTCAATGTCTGACCTCAAATCTCTAATCTCCAATCTCCAACTTCTAATTCTCCATCTCTTGGAATATAATCAAACTAGGCGTTTCTGGCAAGTGCGAATGGCAAGGAGAATCAATGTCTGAGGACACTCGCGATATGCTGATTCGCGGCATCGCTGCCGCGAAAGCCCAATCCAAAGGTGAAGCGCGTTTCTATTTGCAATGGGTCTTGGACGCGCCGGACGCCGAGCCGGAGCAGATCATCGAAGCGTGGCGCGGACTGGCGGAAGTGAGCGACGATCCGAAAGAAAAGCGCGATTGTCTCGAACAGGCGCTGGCACACAATCCTGCCGATCCCGAAGCGCGCCGCGCCTTGGCTCTGCTCGACGGACGACTCAAGCCCGACGACATTGTCGATCCCGATCGTCTGCCCGCGGCCGCGCCGCCAGCCACCGGAGCAACGCGCCGATACGTTTGTACGCAATGCGGCGGCAAAAGGTCCTTCACCCCCGATGGTCACGCGCTCACCTGTGCGTATTGTGGTCGGGAAGAGTGGCTTGCCACCGCGTTTGAGCGCGCAATGGTTTTGCGCGAGCAAGATATGGCAGTCGCGCTTGCCACCGCGAAAGGTCACACGATGCCAACGGCGGTACGTTCGATCCGGTGTCAGGGGTGCGGCGCGTCGTTTGTGCTTGCGCCCGAAACTATGTCGACGATGTGCGCGTACTGCGGCTCGGTGTATGTCGCAGAACAAATTGAAACACGCGAGTTGATCGAACCCGCAGGGGTCGTGCCATTCGGGTTGAATCGCGATCAGGCACTGCGTGCGGTGCTCGATTGGTTTCGCGCGGAAAAATTGAGTTTGCGCGGCGATCCCGTTCCGCCGAACGGCGTGTATCTGCCAGTGTGGACCTTCGACGTCACGGGTGAGGTCGGATGGAATTGTTTGCAGGAGGAAAGCGAAGCGTGGTTACCCGCGTCAGGGAATCGCATCGTGTACGAAAACGATCTGCTCGTCGCGGCGAGTCACACATTGAGTGCGACCTTGATCGCCGAAATCAATGCGTTCCCGCTTGACGGGCTCGCGCCTTACGACGCGCGCTATCTTGCGGACTGGTCCGCCGAAACGTACGAGATTTCCGTCGGCGACGCGTCGCTCGTCGCGCGCTGGCGCATTCTGGAGCGTGAAAGGCAAGTCATTCCGAGTACATTCCTCAAGCCGTACAGGGATTTGCAGGTGAGCGGCACGCGGCTGGTCGTCGAATCGTACAAATTGATTTTGGTGCCGTTGTGGATCGCGCATTATCGGATGAAGGGTAAGCAGTACACCCTAGTCGTCAACGGACGCACGGGCCAACTGCGCGCCGAAAAACGGACCCAGGGAGTTCGCGAGTTTTTGTCGGGTTTGCTGGGTAATTCCGGGTGAGCGTGTTTCGCGTTGCCTATGGTTTGTCGAGCGCGCCGCGAACAGGGTCGGACGTATGACGACCGGTGGTATTTTCAATCCTGAGTATATTATTCCGATTTTGAACAGCGGCGCAATCGAAGTCGTTGCGTGACCCGATGGCGCGTTGTGGTTCACCGAGAGCGCAGCGAATCAGATCGGCCGCATCACAACTGGCGGAGCCATCACCGAGAACGACCGGATCACGCCGGGCACGATTTACGTCGGCAAACGCAATGCCAATTTGATCTTGAAACTCTCAAATAACCTGCCGTGAAATTTGGAAACCCTTGAGAAACCCGTTTTCTATGAGAAAACGGGTTTCTTCATTTGCATTTGCGTGTTCGGTACCCTCAGGTATAATGCGTTCTGATGATCAGCGAGATCGCGCTCTTTGTGTTCATTCCATTCTGCAAAATCAAATGCACGTACTGCGATTTCAACGTGTACGCGCATTTGGCGCGCTGGAGGGAACCGTACGCGAATGCAGTGGCGCGAGAAATTCGGAATTCGAAACTCGAAATTCAAAATCCGCACCCAGCGCGGAGCATCTACTTCGGCGGCGGTACGCCATCACTTATGCCTGTCGCGTCTGTCGGAAAGATATTGTGCGCGTGCGAACAATCCTATTCCCTGATTCCGGATCCCGAAATCACGCTCGAAGCAAATCCGGGAAATGTTGACGCGGACAAACTACGCGCATTGCGCTCGCTTGGTGTCAATCGTTTGAGCATCGGCGCGCAATCGTTCGACGAC
>Ga0315294_10003655_pt1 | contig 16779 bp, 16 predicted proteins | sample YL17G13_40_MG_FD_203626 | JGI IMG/M metagenome (GOLD analysis project Ga0315294, IMG submission 203626) | Sediment microbial communities from Yellowstone Lake, YNP, Wyoming, USA - YL17G13_40 | ecosystem: Environmental > Aquatic > Freshwater > Lake > Sediment | place: USA: Wyoming | collected... | reverse complement strand
TCCTATGGCCGTTGCGTGGCTGGAGGCCTGCCATATCATCTATCAGTAGCACCTCGTCTGGTGGCCGTGTCTGTGCTGCTACGCTCGCCAAACACTCATCCAACCACTGTTGATGGTGCTTCTCAGGTCCGACAGGCACGGCGACAGTTATGCCCGAGCCAAGCATTCTTGAAGCTCCTTAGCGTAGTCCTCCATGACCTGCACAGTAGGAGGAAGCATTATGTCGGGAGTGAGCGCTAGACCGATACTGGGAACGTCGGTGTCTATGATTTCTACTGGCAGGCTAAGCCGCTCGGCGAACAGGTGAACTAGCCATGCCTTGGACACCATCTCTGGAGAGGCTGCATGGACAACTCCTACCCTCTCACCTTCCGCCAGTTCTACTAACTTGTCCGCCATGATTGCTGCTGTCGTACCATTCCAGTCAGCGTTCCTCCACGCCTCTACCTTGCCAGTAGCATTCAGCAGCCAGGACAGGAATCCGCCTTCCTTGGAAATGAAGGAGCCTCTTACGTTGAGCACATGCGGAGCAGCCACCTCGCCTGCGAGCTTCGACCGTCCATAGATGCCTGTAGGGTCTGGATTGTCTTTGGAGCGATTCTGGCCGCTCTTGCCAGAGAACACGCAGTCGGTGCTCATGTGCACCATGCGTATCTTCAAGGTAGCGAGGACGTGTGGGCCGAGAGAATTAGCCAGCAGCATTTCGATGGCAGGAGTCGGCGTTGTCTTTCCAGCGCAGTTGATAATAGCATCTAGATTCTTGTCCTTGGCTATTCTGTGGACGATGCCGAGGTCCTCAATGGAGCAATCCCAGTGAGAGGAGGGGAACAGGTGGTGGCCGCGCTCCTTGACCGCTTCACACACATACCTGCCTAGCAAGCCTGAAGACCCAGTTACCCACACGCGCATTACACGTCCTCCGCGTCGTCTATAAGAGACCTAAGCTCCTCGATTCCTATAAAATATTGCGGGGTGTGGCTGGCGATGGTAAAAGCCTCTTTGATTGCGGGTGTTCCTGGCGGCAAGAGTTCGATGTAACCCTTCTGCTTGAAGGCTCGCACAGACTCCTCGTGGTGCAGCAGCAACTCGTGCTTCTTTTCGCCAGGACGTGTACCTATCACCTCCACCTCTACGTCCTCGCAGGTAGCAGCCTTGGCCGTGTCCAGGATAGTGGCAGCCCTCACAGGCGGGATTACGATGCTGCCAGAGTGCACCTTCTCCAACGCAATCTGAATCACATCTATCGCTTCATCCACACCCATCCAGAAGCGAGTCATATTAGGATCAGTGATCCTAACCTTGTGCTCCTGCTGCCACTGGTAGCGGAAGAGCGGAATGACAGAACCTGTGCTGCCAACTACGTTGCCGTAGCGCACGCAGGTGAAGGCTGGCGTCTGCGCATGCTGGTGTTCTTCTTGGAACAGGCGCTCCATGACGGCCTTGGTCATGCCGTAGACGTTCACAGGCATCACGGCCTTGTCTGTGGAGATGCCTACGACTCGCTCTACGCCGCAGGCTCTAGCTGCTGCCATGACGCTGCGTGCTCCATCTATGTTCACTGCGATGCACTCGGCAGCATTTAGCTCAGCCTCGGGGATGTATTTTATGGCAGCAGCATGCACCACCCACTCGTGACCCGCCATCACTGTGCGCAGTCGCTCCAGGTCTCGAACATCACCAAGAACGTAGCGAGCGCTTGGATAGCGCTGGTGGCACTTGACCTGCTTCTCCTCATCAGTGGAGTAGACTGTTACATCCCAGTCTAGCTTTCCCTGCGCAATCTGTCGCAGGATACCACGTCCTAAGTAGCCAGCGCCGCCTGTGACTAGGACACGTCTACTCACTATTACACTCCTTCATTGGTGGGAGGGGAGCGGAGGAGCAGGGTAACTCCCCTCCCAACCGTTAGGGAAGAAGGATTGAGAGAACTCAGGGGTGCGGTCCTTGTCCTATCGTAAACCTATCCTCCCACTATGTTACTGCCTCGCGTCCCAAAGGTCGTGGAAGCTCGGACCAGGCCTGCTAGTTTTTCCGCCATCCAAGAAATAGGGATCGTTCGGGAACGGCTGGCGGATGTGCTGCAACGGACAGTAGCACACGTTCTGGATGCGACCTGCTAGCCACGGCGTCCGCAGCACCAGCCTCGGCTCGATCTTGGTCTGCCAAACGACACACTGGTTGGTCTGGCGAGGCCACGTGATGAACGGACCTTCCACACGGCCTAACACCATGTTTGCCAAGGCGTCGCTGATGCTGGGGTTGGTGTAGTCGAAGTACTCCAGGAAGGTGACGGCTTGACCGCCAACGACACTCATCGGGATGAAGAAGATGTCGCTGGAGAAGCAGCCAGGAGCCAAGTGACCTTCGTTAACTGCGCTCCACTCGGTGATGCCGTCGTCCATCACGACTTCGATGCGCTCGCCGTTGATGAGCAGGTACTTGCCGGCACGCATCTCGTCACGCATCCTGACCTGCTCTGCACCAGTGTTCACCACGACCTCGTTGGTCATGCCACCGACATTCTGGTTAAGGCAGCGGAAGGTGAGGTAGGAGCACGGCCAGATGGACGTGATCTCCCAGAACAAGTCCTCGCGCATGGCGAGCACCCAACGCACAGGCGAGAGACCAGTCCTCTCAGCCAGGGAACGCAGGTACTTGTACATCTCGCTAACGTACCACACCAGATTGTCGGCATTGTTAGCGTTCGTACTGATGCACGCCCAGTTGAAGTTCTTGATGTCGCTGTCCAAAGCAAAACAGCGAGCGCCTGTCTCGGCGTCCACGTAGCCTGTGTTGACCAGGAGTTCGAAGCCTGTGAGCTCCTTGTAGCCACCACCAGCAGAGTTGTTAACAGGAGTGCCACGCCAGAGCTGCAGGGAGAGCAGGCGATGGATGCTGACGTTGCGCTCCCAGAACTTCTGACGAATCTCGTTCGTCAGCAAGTCGCCAGGGATACCAGGACTCTCAGGCCCGCCCGCGAAGATGTGCGCCTCGTGGATTGGCGACCCGATGAGGCGGATGTCCATCGGGTCGGCACGGTCAACGAGCTGGCCGAGCCGGTTTAGCTCCACCTCACGCGTCGCTCGCTCGTAGCGCCCGAATACACTAGTAGTCAAGCATCCCTTCTTGAGACCAGCATATGGAGCGTTGGTGCAGACAGTTGTCTTCTCAGCGCCTGTGTCACCCTGCACACCTGTGATGGTGAAGTAGGTGGGGTTGGTGTAGAGGCTAGGCTTGGTAGGCAGCTGACCGAGGATACCCTTGTTGCCGACCACTGTGTGGAAGATGAGGGGATCAACGCCAGGGTAGGTCAGCAACCCGCCTGGGCCGTGAGCATACTGGGCATTAGGAGTGCCGGTGGCGTCATGCTTGTAGCCGACGCCATATCTGCGTCCCCTCTCCTGCTCAAGGAGAGGAGCGAGTTCTCTAACCAGGACTTCTTCTAGACTCATTTAGACCTCCTTCTTTCAAGTTACCTTCTATTCGCCTGAAGTGACGACTCCGCCGCCGACAAGTCTGCCGCCGATCAAGTCATCTACATAAGGGCCGATATAAGGATCTTTTCCTCCCGCCGCTGCCTTTTTAGCGGCTTCCTCCAAGGCTGCCTGCTTATCAGCATCGACCAGAGTATCCTCTGAGTTAGCAGGACCTTCGCCGTTACCAGGAGCAGGCCTGCGTGGAGCAACCTGGTCGTCTATCTTCTGAGCATCGGTGCGCTCAGCCGCAGTCAGGCGCTCCTTCATGCCCACAAGCTCGCCAGCTTGTGTCTTTGTCACCTGCTCGATCGCTTCCAGCCTCGCAGGTACGTCAGCCAGGGCGTCGAGCTTGGTGGCGATGTCCTGAAGCTGCGCGGACATATTGTCGCCTGCTGGGGCTGATGTGTTACCATCAGGAACTGTCACTGTCTCCCCTACTTCAGCCTTCTCCTCTGGCACAGTAGCGTCATCCACCAAGTCCTTGAACTCCACTCCTGCCTCCTCTAGTTGCTTGGAGAGTCCAGCAACTCTGGACTCTATGTCCGTCACTGCCTCTTCTCCAAGATGCTTAGTCAGGAAAGCCTTCTTAGCTTCCGAGAAACTCATTACTACCTCCTTCTTCGATAGTATTTCTGTCCATGCGTTGGCTGCCCTTGCTGCAGGCAGAGCGCTTACCTCGAAAGTTCGATACCACTCATATACACCATCCTCTTTGTCAGCTGCTCGGTATTTGAAACCGTGACTGACAGCTAGATCCTTAGTAGCAGCTAGGGACGCTGCCACTGCTTCTTTGCCTTCATCGAACGTGCCAGAGTGCACTACGAATCCATCTGTGTAGTCAACAAAGTCCGCCATTCCTAATTTACTGCCAGGAGTGTGCCAGAGCCATAGCTCTGGGAAGTGCTTGAAGGCAGTGGCGTACTCTACGTACTCCTTGTGCGCTTCTGCACTGAAGATCTCTCCTTCGCGATCCTTGAACTTGTTGGAGGTCAAGGAGATCCAGCGCCAGAGGCCAACATCATCCTTGAACGCTGTAAAGGAGCCAACGATATCCTTCTCAGCTTTCTTAGCAGGTTCGAAGCTAGCACCCTTCACATCATGGTCTTTGAGCCACGTCTTAGCTTCATCTGCTGTAAAGGACTCTATAGGGAAGCGATACGCTTGAGTGGTTGTAGTAGTCTGTCCTTTGAGGCGACCTAGGATTATACGGACGCCATTAGCCTTGGGAAGCTCCTTGCTACGGAAGCTGTTTGCCTCGAAATCGCCTGGGTCGCGCACCCGCGCTGCGTGTTCATTAGGATAAGGTTTGCTGCCTGTCTCCAGTTCCTCTTCGCCTTCTTCCTCAGCACCGCCGAACAGAATCCCCTTCACACCACTTATAATACGCTCCACCAGACCTGTTTCATGGTCCCTCTGGACGAAATCGTTCGCGTCCAGTTCCACCTCCACTCCTACCTTTAGTTCCTTCCCTGTCAACGCAGGTGGTTCAGCAGCAGAGAGGAGTTCATTGAGAGCAGTCAGTGCGTCACGGATCTTCTTGAGGTTCACAGTAGAGATCATCCGACCTTCTTTACTATCCTCTTCCATTACCATCTCCTTTACAGCAGAACGTGCGAAACGGAAGGCTATACCTTCGCAATCCGCCGCGTTGCCTGCCCCGCCACCCTTGTTCTTGTCCCGACAATTAGCATATGCTGAATTCCAGGTAGTCGAAAACTGCCTGCGCTTATTGGCCGGCAACTTCTTTATATCTTCAGGTAGACCTGGATCGTCCTGTCCACTGTATGGAATCCAGAACCTCCTTGGCATAGAAAAAGACCCGCTCCCTCTCGAGTGGGTCTTCTAGGACCTTCCTATTTTATTGTTTTAATTATAGCGTTGTTTCCGGTAAATTAAAAGGTCTAAAAAGCGGTTGTTTTTAGCGGAAAAGGTCGTTTCTTCAATTTCTCAGCCTTTTTAACCTATTCCTAGCTTGCTGCCGTCGAATACCCAGATATTCCAGGGAGTCTCTCTGTTCTGCCACAGAGGAAACCAGGGGCAAGAGTTACCATAGAAGCACATGACAGCTATTTTAGCGCCCTCCTCCTGCGTCTGCGGCGGTTCAATTACTAGTATCTTCATACTCATGAATACTCACATTACCGCAGCGCGGACACTTGATAGAAAGAGCGTAGTATGGGCCTAGAGCTATCGCCAGAAGCTTCCGACAGGTTGGACAACGTATCCCTTTCTGTACAAGAACAACAGGAGGATCCTGTTGCAACTACTTGCCCTCCAAAGCTCTCTCGATCATAGGCTTGTGCTTGGCCCACTGCCTCTTGGCAACCTCCTCTACGCTCTTCCAGCCATAGGTGGCGAAGACTGCCTTCTGCTGTGGCGACTTGGTCTTGAAGCCTTGGACGGTGGAGGCATACTCAGTCTTGTTGCCTACCTGGGAGATTAGCGCTCCTGCCTCCTCGTAGACGCCTAGAGGCCCCCGCGCCACCCATGTTCTGCCTAGATGCCCTGTGCGAATGTAGCGGACGCCTTGGCGCTGCACAGGATACTCGGCAATGTCCTGCACTATGTCGAAGGAGAGAGCCTGCATCTCAGCCACGACCTTGCGGAGTTTGGCCTCATCAACGACAGGCTTCTTAGGCAGGATGGCTTCCCAGAAGATGCTAGGCATTACTTGCCTTTCGGAGCTTCTTCTCTATCTTCTCTCGCTCCTTGAGTTGGCGGTAGAGTGGCGTGTCGATAGCACCTTCATCCTCGAGTATCTTCTTCGGGCTGCGCTTATCTCCCAGAGCAACTTCACTAGGTATCTTGAGCCAGTCCGCCATCTCAAGAGTTTCTTTCATTTCTACCTCACTCTGCCATCTTTAACAGCCTTGCGTACAAATCGTCTCCGCTTACTATAGTAGTTTTGTATGTACCCCCGCGTACTACGAACTCAAACTCGTTGAGGCAACCTATGCCCGACATCGGAGTACTAACTATAGCTTCAACAGGAACTTCCACAGCAAGCACAACGCCAGTTTTACCTGTACCCGTACCGAACTCAGAGGCTACTTTAGGATTAATTGCCCAGGAGGATAGAGGGTTAGAAACGAACTCTATCTCCTCTGCGTACGTCGAAGGTCCTATTGGCCAAGGACCTAAAACCTCAGCCCGATTCCTTATGAAATCCCCGATCTCTGTAGGAGGATACTCGCCTACACCCCACCTCATACCTCGGTACAGCTTCACAGTTTCTATTCCCTGCGCCTTCAGAAGTGCTTGCGTCTCGGCTTGCATAGCAACTAGAACTTTGTCGGCCTCAGCTACATGCCGCGACCATACCGTCCCCCCAAAAACTTCATCAAAAGGAGAAGCGGGGAGAGCAGCGAATTTCTGCGCTGCCTCAGCAATAAAGTCAGTCATAGGAAGTCCATACCGCTCAGAGGCAGCTACTTGCATAGCCACTGCTTGTATATCACCATCGGATGATGTCTTAGCCCAAGTCCTGAGGTAACCATCTACTGTGTCAGAACTCAGACCAGACCTAGTAGCTATGCGTTCAGCGACGTTTGCCTTCATCGCCGATCGCCGCTCCTGGCTAATACCTGACCACGGTGCACCGAGTTTACTAGCACCAGGATTGACTGCCTCTTCCATACCAAGATATTCATGTTCCATCTCGTGGTAAGCATCCCAAGCCTCTGCAGTATAAGGGTCAAACGGTTGAAACTCTCCTGGGACTGCCAATGCCTCTCCATCCACTACGGGAACTACAAAACACCTGCAACGAACATGAAGAGGAGGTCTACTAGCAGCGTCGTCTATAGGAAACTTCTCGCCATCCCTGCCTGCACAGAGGTCACATACCCCACCTTTGCCTAGATGGAACTCCCTGGCTGTGCGGAACTCCAACTGTGTGACCCCTGCTGCTCGATAGGCTATGCTGTTACCTTCAGCATACAGCCTGGTGGTCTCAGTACTGGCGATCATGTCCGCCCGCGTCTTGCCGAACAGAGGCTCCAAGCTCTTCTTGAGGTTGCTCAGAGGAGCGCCTGTGGAGATGTTAGCACCGATGGCAGCCCTCAGCCCCTCCCTGGTAGTACCTTCCAGCCTGCCCCACCATTCATCGCCGAAAGTGCGAGTGAACTCCAGGACTCCTTGGTTGATGAGGTCGAAGTCAGCGGCGAGGCCAAAGGAAGAGGCTTGCGCAGCAGCAGCCATGAGAGCATCCTGGGTGGCAGGCCCTGCCTGCTCGAAGAAGGCTGCCTTCTGCTCATCCCAGAAGGTTTGATCAGCAGGAACGTCGGAGAGAGCTTTGGTTCCCTTTCCCTCCAGAAGAGCCTTGGCTACTTCCACAGACACTGGGGCATAGAGCGCGATAGTGTCCTCCTTGAAGGACATCGTTGTCGGAGGCACGGGTCTGCCCGTCTTAGGGTTCACAACCCCTACGGAGTACACCTTTGCACCTACCAGGTACTCACGAGGCACACCGTCCTTAAAGACCAACCCCTGGGACTGGAAGTCCTTGTCGATGGTAACCTTGCCAGAGTACTGTCCCCTCATAAGCTCGGCCTTAGGATAGGCAATCTCGATGACGGCATACTGTTTTCCCCAGGCCTTCTCACGAGCGCCATCGTCGTACATTATGCCCAGCGGAGAACTCTCCTTGCTGTACTTTTTCAGAACAGCAATCTCTCCTACGTGCGCTGCTGCATCCTCGCTCTTAGCAACATACACGACTCCGGGATCAGAGGCGTCAAAGTTACGGCTCTTACCGACTCGTAACCCCATGGAGGCAATAGGAGCAGCGTTCTCTGCTGGAGTCCCATGCCACAGCGTTACCGTTTCGCCTCCACCAACACCACCTGTCTTGGCAAACCGTCCTCTGGCATCGTGATGAGGATTGTATTTCTCTCCATACTCCTCTATCAGTTCCTTTAGGCTTCTTGCTTCTCTGTCTAGCTTCTTGAACACAGCCTGCTGGATTGCAGCCAGTGCAGAGGCTACTGCCTTGCTTAACTTGCGCTCTGTGGCGAGGCGCTCGTCTTCGAAGGGATAAGTGCTGGGAGGGAGAGCTTTTTTAGACTCTCCTGCTGTCGGCACCGCATCGATAATATCTGCTTTCTTTATGCCGCCTAGCACATGGCTAGTGTTGGTAGCCATATTAGTGAATCCAGCATCCTCATTTCTTCTCGTAGATTTCAGCCACCTAATGCTGTCCGGATCGTTTATCGGATCATTCGCAATTCGGTGGGCCTTCATTCTGGCAACCATCATATACCCAGGCCGACCCTCCGTATACTGAGCAGACGCATTTACCGATGCGGTTAGATTGCTCGTAGTATAGTGCCAATAGTCCCCTGGATTCTTCCTCTCGTTGGTTGTACTCCACCTAACCAGGAGCACCTCATCGTCAGCTTTTGCATATCTTTTACCGTTCATCTCAGGCACTTTCGAACCAGAGATTGCTAACCCACCAGTTTTCGCAAACCGCCCCTTCGGATCGTGGCTAGGATTGAACTTGTAGCCTACTGCTACCATAGGCCAACCATCTTCTGATAAGCCGAGAGCTACTATGGATTTAGTGCCAGTGAGAGTATGTAATTCTTTATACCAAGAGGAACTAGGCAGTTCAAAGCAACTTCCTCTTGGTGCTCCTCCGATGATTGCTACTGATCCTGTTTGTATCAAAGTTCCCACGCCCTTGTTTATATCCCTAGTCACATCTTCATCTGGGAGTACTCTTTGCAGAGCCTGCTGCTTCAATGGAATCGCCACTCTAATGATTATCGACCCTTCTCCCCCCTGGAGCGCATTGGCAACAGCCGCCTTCTTGTCGCTATGGAAATAAGTAGCATAGTCAGAATGCTCTGCCTTCCAAGTCTGACCTGAAGGACGTTCGGCCCCTGGAACAAGTCCATGACTCTTAATCGTGTCTAACCTGTCTTTGGTAGTTACATGGTATACATTTACATAGTCGCTTCCGCCCGTCTCTCTTCTCAAGGCGGATATCGCAAAGGCGGATACGATTGGAGGGTGAGGAGCATCAGGATAAGACTTATAGACATTCTCTCCCCATTCAACTCCTCCAGTCTTAGCAAACTTCCCCACAGCATCATGATGAGGATTGAACTTCTCTCCATACTCTTCTTTGATACCAACCTGCTCGACCTGTGCACCTAGAATACCTGTCAAATCTGGAACCTCTTGCAATTGCTTTCCGCGCGGGTTAACCTTCATAATAGAGACTGGCGCAGAATCTCTACCTGCGAGCCACTGAGCAGTTAAACGTCTATGACCAGAAGCCACCCACAGCTCACCCGCTGGAGATTGCACAAGCACAGGCCTAACTGGAGGCATCTGTTTTATGAAACGACTAGTCCCCTCCACTGAAACGGTAGACTGCGCATAGTGGATCTTGTCTTTGGGAATGACCGCATCAACCATGTACTTCTTCTGCTTCGAGGTAAGATCTGGTGCATGGATTTCGTTGTAGACCTCAAGATGTTTCTGTGGTACCCAACCCGCTTCCCGACAAAGTACTTCATCCTTTGGGCCGTCCAGATAGGCCTCAACCTTCTCGAGAGAATCGAGCCTAGCAATAGCGGTATTCTGCTCAGCCGATGAAAGTTGTGCTCTTCCAGCACCTCCTCCCCCGCCGCTGCTAGCAAACTTCCCCACAGCATCATGATGAGGATTGAATTTGAAGCCTATTGCTTCGTAGAAGTCAACCAGTGCAGTCATCTACACCTCGTAGTACTCTGACAGTACCTTCTCCCAGAAGGGGTCGTCTAGCACCATTATGTCGTAGCCTTTCTTTCCCATCGATTGAGGAGATACAGGCTCTGGCACAGGCGCAGCAGCATAAGGTGTAACAGGCTTAGGCGATGGCTCTTTTGGAGTGGACTCGTCCTGTGCTGACATGCTTGGCGTAACGTCCACACCGCCGAGCTTGTCAAATACCTCCTGAGGGATGTCTCCTGCGTCCAAGGCTAGCTGACGAGCAGCCTCTGGCGTAAGCTCGCCGCTAGTGACCTGCACGGCACGAGTCTCGGCCCGCGTCTTCCGCACAAAAGCCTGATCCTGGTCGGCCTGTATGTCTAGTTCGTCGAATCTGAATGTGGCGGCCTTGGGCAGCACCTTGAAGTTCAGAGCATGCGTAATGATCTTGCGAAAGAGCGCTGGCCCCTTGCCCTTTGTCTTCAGATGCAGGATAGTGCTCTGAGCCGAGGTGCCGAGATTTCCTCCTGGCAGCGGCGAGAAGTCCTGGTAGTCAGAGAGGAAAGCCATAGCGATAATGGTAATGTACATTTTGAACGTCTGTTCCTCATCGTAGCCGTCTGGCATACCTGCCAACTCCAGAGTCTTCAGGTCTATATCTGCCTTTGGGTCTACGGCTGGCACAATGAGTGGCTGCACATACCGCAGAGCACCTTGCGCATCTGCCCTCCCTGTAGCCTTCGCCAGAGCGTCGTCCATCTGCGCCCTCGTGACACCCTTGACAATGTGTATGGCGCGTGTGAACCTGCCTCCTGTCTTCTCTTCCTTATACAGTGTGATATTGCGAATTACCTGCACAGCTCGCAGCATACGGCTTAGCGCACACATCTGCAGCCCAGGCTTGCCTTCTAGTGGCACAGGCATTTCCGCCAGCGTCACTACTTGCCACCAGGCAAGGCGATGGAAGCGCTCCAGTCGGTCTCGGTAGACAACAGGAAACTCTGGATTGCCTGTATGTTCGCAGCGTTCTGCGTCCAGGTTGTTGAGGCCAATGAGCACACCCTCTGGCCCATCTGTAGCCCTAACCACCTCCCAGAAAGCTCCTTTGTCCTGAGTATAGAGGTCCATGGAGGTCTTGCTCATGAGGTCTTGCCAGCCCTCGCCTCTGTTAGCGTTATCCAGCACTTCCTGCATCTGGCGGCTGGTACGAGGAGGACCGTCGATGTTCCAGGAGGAGGCTGCGTTGCGTGCCGTCACCGTGCCGAGCGCAGAGCAGAAGTAGGACTCCGTAGGCCAGAAGGCTCGCAGCTGGCGGTCTCGAAGAGTAGGTGACAAGCCCCAGGCAGAAATCTCCTCGGCCACACTGGCGACGAAGTAGAGCAAGGAGGACTCTATAGTGCCAATAGGAGCAGCACCAGGTGCTGGCGTAGGCATTGTCTCTATAACAGAACGCGCCAGTGCCTGAGGACTTATTTGCTTCTCTCCATTTTCATCAACAATCATCTCACGCCATCACTTCCTGCCTACGAAACACAGTTAGGTCATATTCTGCTATCTTCACAGATATCCCGAGTTCTAGAGCTATCTGACTTTTCTTCAATCCTCTTGCCGACAACAGCCGTACTGCTGCTCGACGCTCCCGACGCAACACCTTCAGACCTTCAAGATCGTATTTGCAGAAGCGAGTAGGGCACTTCAGGCAGCAAGCAGCCTCAGAGCAGCCACAGTACTCGTGGCCACAGCTAACCCCAATTTGATAGACGCCGTTGCTACCCGTCCTTTTTCTCCTTCTTCTGCTTACGAGCTTGCTTGGCCTTGTTCTTAGCCTTCCTGCTCTTCTTGTTCTTGCCCACTGGACTCCCTCTGATACTCTAGAAATTCTGACGCCGTTGGCAGACCGCCAAAGTGTGGAGGATAATCCCAACGAACAGTGTTAAGACAGCGATAAGCCAAGAAAGGATCGCACTTCTTAGCATAGTAGTTAGTTAGTTTCTGTATCTGCTTCTTCTTGTTCTTTCCCATCTAATCCTCACAAGGTGAGGCGAAGAACCTCATAGACGCCCATGCTCATCGCCACGACTGCGTCTACTTTCTTGTTCTGCGCCCTCTTGACGATGCGCATCTTGCTGTCCTCACCCTTCTGGAGCTTGGCGGCAGCGTTCTTCATGTGCTCCGCCAGCACCTCTGCGCCAGAGTGAGCAAGGCGTCGTTGGACGATAAGATCATATAACATTCTGTCGGCCATTAGCCGTGTGCCACCCTGGTCGAACGGCACACACCAGACACCCATCTCTCTGTTTATGCGCTGCATCATATCTTCTAGTTGGAAGGGGTCGTAGGTTATCTCTACTACGTTGTAGCCTCGCACTAATATGCCTTGTAGGCAGGCAGCGCAGTCTTCTCGCCTAAACCTGGGATCCTGATGGTGGCCTGCTGCACAACCACCTTCCACCAAGGCTCGGATGAAGCTCTCAGGCCCTGCATAGTCTATCTTGCCGCCGTGGCCGGGAGGCGACCATATCCTGACGGCACGCACGGCAGGGTCGAGGTGCCTGATGGGATGCCTGGTGACCGCCACTACGGCGAAGCAGTCTCCGCTGACGGCTGCGTCTACAGCTATTACCACAGGCTCACCGCCGTGACCGCCATAGGCGGCAGGCTCGAAGGAGGGAAGCTCTTCCTTGCAAGCATTCCAGAGTTCTAGTGGGCAGAAAGGCATAACGTCCTCAGCGCTCAGGGCGTCCTCAGCGGTCTCCGGTGCGAAGAACTTCAAGCCTTGGAGCGTCATCTCGCCTGATTGTGCCGCTAGCCATTCCTCGCTCCTACCTGGCCGCTCGCGCCAGTTGGCGAACACAGGGAAGTACCTTGAACTTCCCCCGCAGGCTGCCTCCCAGAGGACGGCCAGGTAGTTGTCGTCTCCAGCGCCACGGCTTACGATGTGGCAGGTGCCCTCAGGAGCGACGGTGGAGGAGATAGCCTGCCAGGTCTTGGCAGGAAAGGCCATCCTGGCGAGCTCATCTACATGCACATGTATGGCAGTGCTCTCGATGGAGGAATCAGGTGCGGCGGTATAGGAGATGATGCTTCGCACATCATCCTTCCCCATAAGGAACTTGATGCTGGTGATGGTGTCGCCGCCAGCCTCGCCTGCCAGGATGCGTGGCCGCAGCCAAGGCGGCAGATGTTTGAGGCCAAAACGCACCTTCTCCAAGTTCTCCTCGGCGGCTGTGCCAACCCTACTGAAAATGTGTACGCGAGCGTTCTGCACTCCAAGGGCGCGAAAAGCATCATAAGCGCATTCCAGCTCTGTGAAGCCCAACTTCCCTGCCTTCAGCGCGATGATGTGGGTATGCTCTTCCATGGCTGCCGCCAGCCTGCTCTGACCTTCCCATTGGCGCAGCACCTCTACGGAGAAGCTCCTAACCTCGCCAGTCTCTCTGTCTATGAAGCGCCAGTAAGGCAGGAAGTGGGAGAAGTGCCGCAGCGCAAGCCTGCGCTGGAGTTCCTGCTCAGCCTTTTCTAACTGGAGGGAGGTGCTAGCAGTTGGCACCGTTAAATCTTCTCAACTCCTGCTGGGCTTACCACTTCATTCACCCCCAACTTCTTGAGAGCTTCATGAAAGCGTGTCTTCCCAGCTGACTCTTCGCTAAAGAACCGAACCTTCTCAGATCCTACTTGCAAGAAGTGCCCTTTTCGGATAGATGCTAGATGAGTCATTCCGCTCTTGATCTCAGTTGTGAACCCCCCCATCGTCTTATCCGTATAGCCTTTACCTCCACCACCCCCAGAACTGGCGAACTGCCCTTCAGCGTCTCTAGGCTGATTGAATTTCTCACCCTCTTCTATCTCCTCATCCTCTTTCTTACCCTTCTTGGGCTTCTTGCCTGTGCACTTCAAGTCCTCCAGGAAAGGCAGCAGCACCCGCGTTGAAGGTCTCTTCATCATACAGCTTAGTATCACTCATAGCTCTCTCCTAACTGATACTATATGTCCCACTGGGCAGGAGCGTGTAGACTTCAGGAACCTTCTTCCCGTACTTAGTCGTACGAGTATAACTGATCTGGTGTCCCTTTCCAGACTTCCCGTGACCCAAGGAAACATCACCAGTCTTTCCCATGTACTTTCCTGTGATCTTGTCGTTCCCGAAGGTGGAGTGATAGGTGACAGTTACAGTACTCCCCTTCTTAATCTTACTGAAGGCTGCGTCTTGACCTGCCAGAGTCTTGATTTTCTTACCTCCCCCACCACTAGGAGCAGCACCACCTCCGCCGCTGCTGGCAAATCTGCCGCCAGCACCGTGATGAGGATTAAACTTCTCTCCCTCTTCTAGTTCCTTTTCCTCCACTGCAGGTTTCCCCATTATGTCTTCAACGTAAGGTTGAGAATAAACAGGATCGCCTAGGTAAACTACTCCTTCCATGTCATCCTCCTTCTTACCTTTCCTCTTCTTCACACACTTCAAGTCTGCAAGAGCATCCGTAGCACCTGAGTTAAAGGCATCTCCATCGTAGAGTTTAGGCTCCTGCATAGTAATACCTCTTTTCACAAAGCATTTTCTATTTATCCAATCGAGACCACAATTTTGACTTCCTATTCACCGCCACGGCTTTTTCAGAACGCAAAAATAATACGTCGAAACTCGATCACTAAATTTGCATCCCGTCACACATCACGGCTTTTCCAGCGGCGGTGGCGGTCGCATTTTTATCCCGCACATTTCCTCCAGCAGATAATCCTCTATGCACCACCTGTACCCTCCTGGCTGCCACTCCTCAGGCGGAGGAGTTACTCTTATCCTAGCTGAAGAGGCCCTCCGCCTCTGCCTGTATAGGCGCATCCTGCAGGCTGCACTGCAATACCTTCTGTCACGCCGCAAGGCGATAGTCCAGGTACCGCAGCAGGCGCAAGGCAGGAGATAGACATGCCTAAGGCAGCGCTTCCTAGCAGCAGGTCGCCAGAGGATTACCTCTCCTTGTCTCTTCAGCAGGATCTTCCCGCCGCCTCGTGCTCGCAAGCGCATTGCCGCAGGAGCGCGTGCATGCCAGTATTCACCATACTTGTGCATCTTCAGACTGGTAAGCGTCTTCATCCTGCTTATATTATAGCCCCTCCTCCTGAGGAAGTAAAGGCCCAACCGTTACGTTTATCGTATTCAATTCCCTTCATTTGCTCATGCCGACAAGACTATCACTGTTATCGTTACAACAGCTGCCAGATTCACCCAGGTTGCAGTCCAACCCTTGTCCCGCAGCAGATACTGAATCCCCAGACCGATGAGTCCGAAGATGAGGAAGTTCAGAATGTATCTGCCCACGCCTACTGTGTCCATTGCCTTGCTTGCCATCTCTGCTCCTCCTTACCGTTACGTTTACCGTAGCTAAATCTTTCTTCTTATTAGATTTCCTCGGGTGAAAAATAAGAATCATTCCAGCCTCGTGACTTCTCCCTCCACAACATCTGGCGTTACAGGTATCCTAGCTGGATCTTTCCCAGACTGGAGGCTTCGCAACTCTTGGATGTAGATGCCTAACTCATTGTCTGCCAGTTCCTCTAGCGGCCTTGCCTCTCTTCCTTCTATCTTCACAAAGAAGACATCGCCTTCTATTGTAGTGCTTGGCGGCAGTGTTAGGTCGAGGCCAAATAGCTTAGCACGGCGATTCATCACTCTCAGGTATGCGTCTATAGCTGCTATGTCGGCCAGGAGGCAGCGAGGCCAGAGAACCTTGCTGAGCTCATCTAACTTCCTTCCTTCTACATCTCGTAGCTCCTCCACTGAGGCGGAGCGTTCCTTTCGCAGCTGCAACATGACTGCATTATACGCCGCCCCAGAGGATGCATACAGACCTGCTGCAGCTATCTCCTCATAGGAGTACCCAGCTACTTTCATATTTACAGCTTGCTTCCTTCGTACCTCTAGACCTACTTCATATCTGCTGCCTTTTGGCCTTCCTCTCTTGCGCTTTATCTCCATGATACCTTCTCCTGGAATAAGGGAATTAATCCTCCGAAGCCTTTGGCAAATGCTCGTAAATCCTCTTTTGAGGCTCGGAAAATGTCTGCAAGCCTTTTTCTGAACCTCTAGGACTAGGAACCAATCTTCGCTCTTGCTTCTAGGTAACTCTTTGAACCATTTTCCTACCTTGACAGCCTCACCGCGCACATTCTCTGCTTGGAGGAACCTAGGCGGCTCTAGGCCAAGGAGGCCCGTCAAACCTCAGGAATACTCTCCTCCTTTGGCTGACCTGCGTTACCGAGGAGATCTCTGAGCAGCAAGGCGGCCTGGTCAACCTTTTCCGTCAAAGGAGACCATCTGACCTCCTGGCAATGCAGAATTGCGTTCATCTGGTCTCGACGCCTAAGAAAGCCACTTGCCATTCTAACTGCGTCGCTTATGTCTACAAACTCCCTATCTGTCATCTCTATCACGGCAATATCTCCCAGGCAATCGCTATCTCCACGTCCGCCGAAGGATTTTCGATAATATGGAAATGAGACTCCTGCGAGAGAGTGGTTGTCTTTATGTCTATCTTCCCTTCTCGCAGCTGCGCCTCCAAGTCTTCTATGTAGCTCTTCAGCACGGCGAGTGTTTTGAATTGCTCCTCTC
>Ga0315294_10003653_pt1 | contig 16781 bp, 20 predicted proteins | sample YL17G13_40_MG_FD_203626 | JGI IMG/M metagenome (GOLD analysis project Ga0315294, IMG submission 203626) | Sediment microbial communities from Yellowstone Lake, YNP, Wyoming, USA - YL17G13_40 | ecosystem: Environmental > Aquatic > Freshwater > Lake > Sediment | place: USA: Wyoming | collected... | reverse complement strand
TTAGCGCGAGAAAAATCAATGTTCTTCAATTCTAAGTACTAACCATGCAATACTCACTTCATGGATTTGACCTGATCCCGCCTGCCATTCTGACATACATCGGCTTGAATTATGCCCTGTTTGGATTTTTGACCGGCCGCGCAGATTTGGGCTTGATCATGTTGGTCACCGGCTTGCCCTTATGGCTGGCGCTGTTTTTCACCGTGCGCAGGAAGAAAAATGCAGCCTGATAAGAGGTCTGAATATGAAAATCGATCCTTCCGATCCCAATAAGTCAGATGTCAACCGGCTGCTGACTACGCTACATCATCAGGAAGCAGATCGGCTTCCGCACATTGAGTTGTGGGTAACGAGCCAGGCGGTGTACGAGTACGTGCTGTAACGCAAACTACCTTATGTGATCGGCGATGCCGCCGAGGGTGGGCAGTCCATCACTCCCGAAGACGATATGGAATTTGCCCGGCGCATGGGACAGAATGCTATGCTGTGTAACTTCAACTGGCGGCCCTACAACGTTTTCAAGAAAGCCGCCGACGGGACGCGTCATTACGTGGATGGTTCCATCAAATCGTTGGCCGACCTCGAGAACCTGGAACCGCCCACGCCGCTCGATGATCAACTCCGTCATCTCGAACGCTATCTGCGCGCTGCACAGGAGACGGGCGTGGGCATCATCCCCAATTTGACCTCATTCTTCGATAGTGCCATGCTGGCAATCGGTATGACCGAGTCCCTTTACAAGTTCCATGACAACCGTTTGCTGGTAGAGAAACTGATGGATGTGCTCCTGGCTCATCAGGAAAAGGTCATGCAGGCAGTTCTCGACCGTTTTACCGCAGATGTGGCACTGGTGATGGTTAAGGATGACATCGGCTACAATTCCGGCCTGTTGATCCATCCATAAATGTTCATGGAGATCTTCCCGCAGAGCATGAAGCGGCTGATCGCGCCTGCCAAGGCAAATGACAAACTGGTGTTGATGCACACCGATGGAAAGATGGACAATATCCTGCCGATCCTGTACGATGTTGGGATCAACATCGCCCATCCGATCGAACCCGAGTCCAACGATATTGTCGAAGTGAAAAAGAAATGGGCCGGGAAGATGGCGCTGGTGGGCAACATCCACACGCCGCTGCTGGCGTACGGGAGTGCGGCGGAAATCGAGGCGAAGGTCCGCGAGTACTGCGTCCGGTTGGCGCCGGGCGGTGGGTACGTGCTGGGTTCATCCACCAGCATCATGGACGGGATACCCCCGGAAAATTTTGTAACGATGATCGATGCGGTGCATAAATATGGCTGCTATGACTCTCTCGGAAAAGAAAAGGAGAACGAACATGGATAAAACGATCGAATCGATCTACAAGGGCATCCTGGAAGGAGACCAGCACCTGGTTGCGCAGCAGGTGACTGATGCGCTGAATGCCGGGCTATCGCCAGACATGGTCTTGAAAGATGGCCTGGTCGCCGCCATGGGCGAGGTCGGGCGGTTGTTTGAAAACGGGGAATATTATGTGCCGGAAATGCTGATCGCGGCGCGTGCCATGCAGGCCGGGCTGAAACTGCTCAAGCCAGGTCTGGCGGATACCGGTATCAAAGCAGTCGGGCGGGTCGTCATCGGTACAGTGTCCGGCGACCTGCACGATATTGGCAAGAACCTGGTTGGCATGATGCTTGAAGGGGCGGGATTCGAGGTCATCGACCTGGGCACGGATGTCAAGCCGGAAGCCTACGTTAGCGCCGTGCGTGAACACAAACCGAATATTGTGGCAATGTCTGCCCTGCTGACCACAACCATGCCGAACATGGAAGCCACCATCAAGGCGTTGGAAGAGGCCGGATTGCGAAAACAAGTCAAAGTGATCATTGGTGGAGCCCCGATTACGGAGGAGTACGCCAAAAAGATCGGAGCGGATGGATCTGCCTACGATGCGAGTGTAGCGGTCAAGGTGGCCCGGTCGTTGATGGGATAGTCATGAATTCGCTCGATCGTCTCCGCAGCCGCCTGCGCGACGAGCTGGTGGATCGTCCGCCAAACCTCGACATCCTGATGACCCTGGCCGCCCATCACATCGGGCAGCCGCTCGCCTCCTATTACCGCGACCATCGCGTGCTCGTTGCTGCCAACCTGGCCGTCTGCGAAGATTTCGAACTGGATATTGTACAGGCCATCTCCGATCCATATCGCGAAGCGGCGGACTTCGGCTTGGAGGTGGAATTCCCGGCAGACAATCTCCCCATCAATAGCAAGCCGCTTCTGGCGGAGCCGGAAGATATCAAAAGGCTCGTTCCGCCGGACCCGGCCACCGGTCCGCGCATGAGTGACCGGGTGGAGGCCGTCCGGCTGTTCCGTGAAAAGGTCGGAGGTGAGGTCCCCATCATGGGCTGGGTGGAAGGCGCCCTGGCCGAAGCCAGCGACCTGCGCAGCATGTACCTGACCATGACCGACCTGGTCAGCCGTCCGGAGTGGCTGACCGAACTGCTGGAAACCTGCGCCGAAGTGGAAATCGCCTTCGCCCGCTCCCAAATCGAGGCCGGGGCAGACATCATCGGCCTGGGCGATGCCGTCTGCTCGCAAATTTCACCCAAGATGTACCGGCAGTTTGCCCTGCCCTATGAACAGCACATATTTGCTGCCGTCCATGAAATGGGCGCAGTGACGCGCCTGCACATCTGTGGCAACACCACCCGCCTGCTGCCGGATATGCTCCAGAGCGGCGCAGATATCATCGACCTGGATTGGATGGTGGATATCGAAAAAGCCGCGCAGTTCTTCGATGACAAAGTGGCGATTTGCGGCAACTTCGACCCGGTGGCGGTTATGCTCCAGGGCACGCCGGAAAAAGTCAGGTCGGCGACTTTGAAGTGCATCCAAAAGGGTGGAAAACGCCTGTTTAGCGGGGCCGGCTGCGAGGTTCCGGACGGAACGCCCGAGGAAAATTTCCGGGCGCAATCACGGGCACTGCGCGATATTGCGAGCCGCGGCTAAATCCCTGCTGAAATCCCATAAAAGGCAAGGCAAAAAAACTGCCGAGCTTGGCATTCCTCGCTCATACAATTCGCTCGAAGAAATGCTCGCGGATCCCAACATTAGTGTTGTGCATCTCGCCACGCCAAACTACTTGCATCATCCCCACTCCAAAGCTGCGCTCATGGCGGGTAAGCACGTTGTTTGCGAAAAGTGACGTGCCCCCCAAAAACTGGAAGCGGGTTTTGGACCTGATCAGTGACCATCGCAAGACATTATTGGTCGCCTGAAATATGTCAATCAGGATTTAAAAGTCTGTGGGGGGCTACATATATAGACTAGCGGAGTCCACCGGGACCGCCAAATCCTGTCTGTTGACCTGACTACTTATGACCTCAGGCACACCGGTAAGGGTGTAAATCCGGAAACCAACTCGGTTTTTTGCGCCATTGAATAGGATGTCCAATTAGCCGTCATTGATGGACGCAGATACCAGCTTATCGAATTGGATATTTACCAAAGTCGTACACTGCCTGAAGGGCTGCCATTACATTCTCTGGGGGAACATTGTATTGAATGTTGTGGATTGGGCTCCAAATAAAACCTCCACCTGGCGCAAAAACCCTTAAACGGTCAGCCACATGATGATAGACCTCCTCCGACGACGCAAATGGTAAGATCCTCTGAGTATCGATGCCTCCCCCCCAAAAAGTGATCCGGTCCCCAAACTGCTGTTTTAGCCAAACCGGATCCATTCCGACTGCAGAAGTCTGAACCGGGTTAAGAATGTCAATGCCTGCGCGGATCATGGGTTCGATGGTCCTGGTAATGCTCCCACAGCAGTGTTTAAAGATTTTCCACGGTGTATTTTGATGTATCCACTCGCATTGTGCATGGTAACAAGGCTCATAAAATTCCTCAAAAATCTTCGGCGAGAACAGTTCGGAACGCTGCGACCCTAAATCATAACCATCGATGCTGATAATATCAATATTCGGTCCGAGGGCCTGCCAGTATAATTTCAGGTTTTGGATAGCTGTCTCGAGGGCTAAATCCATAAGTTCACGAACATACTCTTTTTCCGTCACCAATAGAACGAGCCACTCGGCCACTGACCCGATCCAAGCCGGACCAAGAGTAGCATCTCCCCAATTGGTAAAGTGCAGCGCCTTATCCGTTGATTCGCGCAGTGTTCTTGCCCGTTCCTGGAAAAAAACGAGTTCGGGTTCTTTAAGGCGTCTCCACCCAGTTCTCCGCAGTTCCTCCACAGAGGGAGGGCGATAATCTTTATCCCATCCCGTGATGCTGAGTTGATCAAAATAAAAACCGTTTCGGGGCATACGTGCAACAACGGGCCTGGTGCGGTCGCCCCCATCATGCATCAGCCAATCCCCTTCAGAGGAGATCTCAACATTGAATTCACCCGGAACGAGTACTTCAGTCCCATCGAATAAACGCCAGGGTTTGAAATTGCGGTTTCGCAGGTTAAACGAAATGACCTCAGGTTCAACCGGGATTACATCAACCTTTAATTTCTCCGCAATCTGTGGGGTTACCTCACCCAGCATCTGAAATTGATCATGGATGGTTACCCGCTGATTCTCCAACCCCAGAAATGGAAGTAGCCTGGCCAGCGCCCCAGCCATGATCCCGGTTACGATAGACCCACCAATATCAATGGGCACCCGATCCGGCTCTGTGTGATCGATGGCTGCTAAAACCCGCTCTCTGCTGTTCATAGGACCTCCTTTCTCTTGGTCCTGAGTGTAATATAAAAGTTGGATCAGTTTTCGGAGAGCAGGTCAATAATCGTTCTGGTGAAGTTATTTCTGGCTCTCTTCGTCTCAATCCTTCCAACACAATGCTTACCTTTTCTCTTCCTCAGCCATGGCTTGTAACTTTTCTTGCATGATAGTCCATTCTGGTTGAGAAAATCCACCTTATTTTATCGGCCTTTTCTGTCTCATAAGATCTGACACGCTCAATGACTAATCACAGGTGCTTTACCGATGTACGTTTTATCATTGAGTTGCTTGAGTAGAAAGTCGGCTAAATCTTCTCAGGTCAATGAAACGAGTTTTATGTTGCCGCCCCCAATATAGTCGCATAAACAACCAGAGCAGGCCGAACAGGAGCTTGAATTTAGACTCCGGAAGGTCATTAGGGTCAGCGGCGCTCGGGGTGGATGAAATGACCAGGCGGCGTACGCCGGTTTTCTGCATGGCTGCAGCCAACGACCGCAGGACCGTTGGCGCGGCGCTCTGCATAGCTGCGTTTTGGCAGGGATGTCCGGAGCGCCTGCGCTTACAGCCGCACCCCTGAAGTCCGGATGATCATTGCTGAAACGATCATCTCAACCCTGAACGGGCAGGATGATGGCCGACGGGTGAACCGTATCGTGGAATACCTGCTGGTCGGCAGGGATCAAGCGCGTGCCGGTGGCGAGTGGTTCACCGCTGCCGAGGTTGCGGGCGTAGCGCGGGTGAGACCCGCTGGACACCTGCACCCGGATGCGGTGACCCTGCAGGAAGCAGTTGGCGGTCGGCCACAGCTCGATCTCCACTTTTTGAACGCCATCAGCGGCCACCGCGAAACGCCCGGGCGACAGTCGGACGATGCCATCGCTGAGGTTGATCGACTTGCCCGAAGGGGCGACATCGCACAGCCGGGCAAAGAAGTCGGTGTGCTGCAGGCTGGATTTGACATACAGTGTCACGCGCAGGGAGCCGATCACTTCCAGGTCATGCTCGAGAGGCGCGCTGCTGTACACCAGCACGTCCTTGCGCCGCTCGAGCTTGCGGTTATCTTTGGGGCCTGAATTGGTGGTCACCAGGCTGGTACCGCCAAAGCAGGGGGTCGGGTCGGCGGGATCGTAGCGGTAGCGGTCGGGTTCAGACCCGGAAGGCTTGGATGTGGCGAGTTCCCCACCGGCCTGCAAATACCAGGTTTGAGGCGGGTAGCCCTCCGGAGGCCAGGCGGCGAAGTCTTTCCACTGGTTTTTGCCCATCACATATAGCCTGACAGGTGCCTGGCGCAGGCCGCTGCGGTCGTTCTTCAGATAGCCTCCCAGCCATTTCAACGACTCATTGAGCATCACTGGCATCATCCCGGAGGCGCCGTGAGACCAGGGCCCGATGGTCAGGTAGGGATTTCGACCGGCTTCATGTAGGAGTCGATAGCAATCCAGCGTGGTCAGACATAGCACATCATAGAACCCACCGATCAGGTGCACGGGGGCTTTCGCCTGGGGCACCGCTGCGCGGTGATCCATGCTGTCCCACCAGTGATCCGCGGGAGAGGCGTGTACCAGCCATTCCTGGTAAAAATCCTTGGTCTCGCTGGCTGCAACACGGTCAGCTTCATTAATGGGAAGATACATGAGAGCCTTCGCCATCCGGCGGGCAAGTTTAGGACGAGAGAGCGCGGCTTTGAAAGGCGGGGCTTCCTGATAAGTAATACTCTGGCTGAAATTCAAGGTTGTGTCGAGGGCAAAGCTTCCCCCCGGATGTAGAACCGTGCGAAAATCGGTCGCGGTGACGACTGGGATGAGTGCTTTCAGTTCCGGGCCTGCTTTATCTCCCACCGCCCATTGCACAAAGCTGAGGTAGCTTGGCCCGAATATGGCGAACTCGCCAGAAAACCAGGGCTGCTGCTTGAGCCAGGCGATGGTAGCCAGGCCATCCGGACGATCGTCCTTGAAGGGGAAAAATTTCCCACCGGAACCGAAGGTACCGCGACAGCTCTGGATCAACACCTGGTAACCGCGCTCGGCAAAAAGCCGTGCAACAGCATCGAAAGTAGTGGTTCGACGCCCGTACGGAGAGCGGATCAGGACGGTGGGCGGGTTGCCGCCCCCAGTGGGGTAGTAATGGTCCGCAAGCAGCACGGCGCCGTCAGGCATCGGGACGGGGAGATCACGAGCATGCGTGACCGCGTAGGTTTCTGCCGGGGGCAGCTTATACTGCCATGCCAGTAAACGACTCGTCAGGCTTATTAGAGGACTCCTTCGTGAATGGTTTATTTTGAAACTGGCAAGATCAAGGGATTAGTTGGACGACCAGGCTGCGGGTCTGATACGTTTCGGCAGGGTTGCGACCATGACTTGAGAATGCAACCCCGCCGGACGAAAAGGATATTGGTATCAGAAAATTATAACCGAAATTATTCAAGGGAAGTTATTTGATTAACATTATAACCATGATTCCTTCAAAGTGTATAAGCTATGGAAACTTCTCTACCGTACATTAACAGTAGACTCCAAGGGTTGAAGTCGGAAAATTGGGTCAAAGTCCAAGTTACGTTTCAAAGCGAACTTGATCCAGTCCAAACCCAGGCGAAACAGGCTTTTATCTATCCGGTCCGTGCGGTCAATCGAGCCTGTTTTGTCGGTTGCGATCACCCACAGGCCCTGGCAAATCATCCAGATATAGGCCAGACAAGCTGCGATCAAGATGCGGCTCAAACGGGCAGGATCAGACAAATGGCTTTTGCGGATGTGAAAGCCGCGGCTCTTCTGGTCGGAGAAAAAGGTTTCGATTTGGAAGCGACGCCGATAATATCTGCAAGCCTGATACGCATTGGATAGATTAGTCACCAGATAGATTGGTTTTTCGTGGCGCCGGCCCCACCAACCGACCAAGTTCAAAGAAACAGTTGCATCTTGAGTGAAGCCGACCTGGCTGCGCAGCAACACCTGACCTTTGGCAAGAGGAAAACTCCCAATTGGCTGGCTGTTTTGATCTTCACACACGTGAATTTGCGGAGCCGTCCGCAAAACATACTGCCAGGTTGTGTTTTCCTGTACCCAAACGATCATTTCAGTCGTGTCGTACTCCGCATCACCCATCAAAATCACTTCACTTTCGGGTGGCAGCAGCGGAATTACTTTCTCCAAGGCCTGAATATGCTTTTCTGCTGTTGTGTGACCTTTCTTCCCCTTATACGTTACCCAGGCAATCGGCAACGCCCGTTTCTTGTATAAGACGCCAACCATCAACACCATGCAACCTCGTCCCGCCTGGCTGCCGCGTCGGCGGGGTTCTCCGGCCAGCGCAGGCCATTCAGGTTCAGGTTTTCGAGATAATAGAAGTGCGTCTCATGGGCGTCCCAGGAGAACGTGCGCAACTGCGGGCCAGCTTCCGTCTCCTGGAAATGGGCGAACGAAATGCCGCGCTCGGACCCGAGGCCTGTAGCCGAGACGAACAACAGGTCGTTCAAATCCCAGGCGGCCTGGTGCGTCCGTCCGCCGCGCTGCTTGCGCACCAGCGCCCCCAGGATTCGCCGCATGACCACCACCGGCAGGCGCTTCGGCTCGAAGTCGATCCAGAAAATACCCCAGGCCAGGTACAGGAGCGAGGCGTACAGCGGGTGGCGGATAAAATGATAAATTCCTTTGGTGACAAGCCGAGTAGTCGCTTCGAGTTTATCGGTTGGTTTTCCGATCGTATGGAGCAGAAAAACTCCTTAAATGATGGGGATTAGTGAGGCAATTAAAAGAATCCACGATACGATTTGGTACCATGCGAACGGATTAGCAAACCAGCCATGCAGGTTGAGCACGAACAGACCGAGGATGGCTTCCCAGGCGAAGAAGCGGTAGAAGCCGTGCGATCCCGGCTGGCGCAGGGAGGGGATGGAATACCAGATAATCAGAGCAGAACCGAGGCTAAAAACGATTGTTTCGATCATACGGCCTCACTTTTGCAGGCAAGCGACAACTTGTTGCACTACTCCCTGCGGATCGGACGAGGGTATTGCCAGCACCGGCACGGTCGTGACTGTAAACACGTCTGAGACATTTCCCGCTTTCCAGTGACGGGTCAGTATTCCAATTGCGTTTACATTGTTGGCAATTGCCTGGGGTATTCGCCAGCCGCGCAGCGGAGGCGATTGGCGCGCCGCCCAGTGCGGCCTGCTCGAAAATTTGCTGAACGTCCTCGCCGGACGGAAAAACCCACACCTGGACCGGAGCGTCGGTACTGTTGATATCCTTCCAGGTCAGGACTTGGCCGGTGAACAGTCCACGCACCTGGTCGGGGGTCAGCTTGTTGATCGGGTTCTGCCGATTGACAATCACCAGGATGTCGTCGGTGCTGATCTGGTAGGCGGGGGAGGGCAGGTCGGAGGGTTGTCCAACGCGCATAACCAGGTCTGCTGCTTGAGGGTTGAGAAAGTCCGCTGCGTGAAGTTCGGCTTTCACAATGTTGTTGCCCGCGCAGGCATACAGGTCCGCCAGCCAGGGAGTTGTTGCGGCGGTGTACTGCATGGTCATCGGTTCCGGCGCGGCGGTCGGTGTGACGGGGGAGCAAGAAGTAAAGAGGAAGAAGGAAGAAGTAAAAAGTAAAAAGGAAGAAGCGTGAAGTAAAAAGGAGAAGATGCGATTCATTGCTCACCACTCGCTCAAAAGGGCTGATAACAGGCGGGCACGTTCGGGCAGGCTGGCAGCCAGGATGTATTCCCGGTCTGAGTGAGCGCCTTCGCCGGCGGGGCCCAAACCGTCCAGCACGGGGATGCCCAGCGGAGCGACAAAGTTGGCGTCGGATGCGCCGCCGGTGCCGCTGGCTTTGAGTTCAAGCCCTGCTCTGGCGGCGACAGTTTTGGCCTTCTTAAAGGTGGCTTTCATCCTGTCATCGAAGGGCATCGGCGGGCGGTTAAGTTCTCCGGTTACTTCGATGGATGTGCCGCCTAGCACAGTCTTGAGCGTGTGAAGAGTGGCGGTGATGCGTTCAGCCTCGCCGGGCTGCATCACGCGCAGGTCTACTTCGGCAGCGGCCTCGTCCGGGACGACGTTTGTTGCGACCCCGCCGCGGATCACGCCGACGTTGAGCGTGGTGCCTTTGGCATAGTCAGTCAATTTCTGGATGGCGAGCACCTGGTGGGCCATTTCTTCGATGGCGTTGCGCCCTTTTTCGTGGTCGCCGCCGACGTGCGCAGCCCGTCCATGCACCCGGACGGTGAAATCGCCCACGCCCTTGCGCCAAGTTTTAATCGCCCCGTCTGGCATAGCAGGTTCGAGCACCAGCACCAGAGTGGACTCTCTGGCCAGCTTTTCGATCAGCGTCCGGGAGGTCTGGCTGCCGATTTCCTCGTCAGAGGTGAACAGGGCGGTAATGGGACGGTCAGGCATTTGTCCAGCCTCAATCAACCCGGCGATGGTAGTCAGCCCGACGACGATCCCGCCTTTCATGTCTGATACGCCGGGACCGTAAATCTTATCGTCTTTGGCGTAGAAGGGCATCTTTGCCAGCGTGCCGAGCGGGAAGATGGTGTCCAGGTGGAAGAGAAGCAGGATGCCTCCCGGACCTTCACCCCAGCGCGCCTCGACGTGATCCCCGGATGCGGCCTGCGGATGGATTTCGACTCGCGCTCCCAGGCGGCAGCATTTTTCTGCTACCTGCGCGCCTACCCGATCCACGGCGACTTTGTTGCTCGAGGGGGACTCGGTCTCGACTAACCGCTTGAGCAGGGCGAACATGTCGGGCGTGCGGGTTTCAAAATCCGGCATGGAAACTTTCTAGATCGATGCGAAGACGAGGCAGGCTGCCCCGACTACTGCGCAATAGATGGCGAAGATGTAAAGCGAATGCTTGTTCAGGTAACCGAGCAGCCAGCGGATGGACAGCCAGCCGACAACGGCGGCGGTGACAAAACCGACTGCAATTAAGGTGACGAAACTGCTGAGATGGGGCAGTTTGAGCAGGTCAAGCGATTCGTAGCCGCCCGCTGCCAGCATGACCGGCACCGACATCAGAAAGGCGAAACGAGCCGCAGACGGACGGTCCAGGCCACGCGCCATTCCGCCGTAGATGGTCGTCCCGGAGCGGGAGGCACCCGGGAAGACTGCCAGTACCTGGGCAATGCCGACGAACAAGGCATCCAGCCAGGTCATTTTTTCGAGCGTGCGGTTACGTTTGCCCAGCCATTCGGCCAGGGACAGCAAAATGGCAGTGATCAGCAGACGAATAGCCGCTTCGAGCAAGGGTGTCTTGAACAGGGCTTCCACGGTGGACTTGAGCAGATACCCGAAAATCAAGGCCGGGATGGTGGCGATGATGATATACCAGGCCAGCCTGTTTTCGGGGCTGGAGAACGGTTTGGCGAAGAAAGCCTTTACCAGTTTCAGCAGGTCTTTCCAGAAATAGACGATCAGCGATAGGATCGTCCCGAGTTGGACCAACACCAGGAACGAAAACATGGCGTCGTTGGCGGGGAGGTTGAGTAATTTTTGCCCGATCAAAAGGTGGGCGGTGGACGAGACCGGGATGAACTCGGTCAGGCCCTGGAGGATACCGAGGAGGAAGGAGTGAAAGATGTTCATAGGAGTTTGGGTAATAGGAAATGGGAATTAGGAAATAGGGAATCGGGAATAGGGAATAGGTGAAGTGGTTATTGACTTGTTGTAGGTACAGGATCTTCAGGATCGTTGGTAAAGTAAGGAGCGGAGTCTTCCCGGATAGTGTGGTTCGCGCCGGGTTCGTTTGCGCCCTGTTTTGACCGCTTGAGAAAAGCGATGTAACCGTTGATGATACGAATCAATTCTTCAATTTGTCGTTTAAACTCCTCGTAAAGTTTGGGTGAAAGATAGCCAAGTTCATGTGCAAGCGTCAGATGGCTGTATGTTTCTGTAAGCGAGCCGCGGGCGATACAGCAAAAGCGCACATTGTCCTGATAATAAAACCGTCCATGTCCTTCGGCTATATTGGCCGGCACGCTCTGAGCCGACCGTCGAATCTGTTGGTTGAGATTCCACTTTTCTTCAGCAGGCAACAAGGTGAGCACCTCTTTGTATACTCGCAAGGCAAAATCCTTCGAGCGTTTCCATGCTTCCAGCGTATTCAGTCCTTGGATATTGTCAGCGGACATTTCTCGTCCTTTCCGAATACCCATTCACGATTTCCTATTCCCTATTATCCAACAACCATTTTTCTGCTTGCCAATCTCTATTCTCAATAATTGCCTGACGAATATTTTTAACCAGATTTACCAGCGTATACAAATTATGAATTGACAGGAGAGTACCTGCTAACATTTCTTTTGCCACAATCAAATGCCGGATGTATGCCCGCGTGAAGGTTCTGCAGGTATAGCAATCGCAATCCTGATTAATGGGCTTCTCATCTCGCGCGTAGGCTGCGTTCATCAAGTTGAGCCGCCCTTCGGATGAGAAGGCGGCGTTGTGACGTGCCAGACGGGTGGGCAGGACGCAGTCGAAGATGTCCACACCGCGGCGAACGCCTTCGATCAGGTCTTCGGGGGTGCCGACGCCCATCAGGTAGCGCGGCTTTGATTCAGGCAGGATAGAATTGACCAGTTCGAGCATGGCGTAAGTTTCCTCTTTCGTCTCACCGACCGAGAGTCCGCCGATGGCGAGGCCCGGAAAAGGCAGAGAAGAGACGAATTCGGCGGAGGCGGTTCGCAGGTCCGGGTCCACGCCGCCCTGAATTATCCCAAAGAGAGCCTGATCGTGGCGTGTCTTGGCCTTCAGAGAACGTTCCGCCCAGCGGTGCGTCCGTTCCATGGCGATCTGGCTGTAGGCGGCTTCGTTGGGGTCGGAGCATTCATCGAAGGCCATGATGATGTCGGCCCCCAGGTTTTCTTGAATGGCGATAGACTTCTCCGGCGTGAAGCGATGTGTGGACCCGTCAACGTGCGATTTGAAAGTGACGCCATCGTCGTCAATTTTGCGAGTCTGGGCCAACGAGAAGACCTGGAAGCCGCCCGAATCGGTCAGCAGCAGACGCGGCCACTGCATGAAGCGGTGCAGGCCGCCCATTTCGGCCACCAGCTCGTCGCCTGGACGCAGGTACAGGTGGTAGGTGTTGGCGAGCACCAGCGTAGCGCCCAGTTCATCCAGTTGAGCGGGCGTGAGCGTCTTGACCGTCGCCTGGGTACCGACCGGGGCGAAGACGGGCGTCTCGAGGTCGCCGTACGGGGTGGTGAAGATCCCGGCGCGGGCGCGGCCCTGAGTAGCGAGGACTTCATATTCGAACATGGAAATAATTATACCCGACCGATTGTTTCCTTTCGCATCGAACACGACGATGGATCTTCGTGCGGATTCGGAAAATGAGAAGGCCTGAAGGTATCCTTGTACGTACTTATCCGTTGTGCTAAAATATTTTTGCTCGTTTTTCGAGTGAGTTTTTCCAATTGGCGTTTGCAAATATCTGTTCAAACAAGAGGACTAAATACAATGTTTACTCACCGCAAGATTTTTATAATCAGTTTGGCGCTCATCATTGCTCTCCTGGGCAGTGGAGTAATGGTCCCCTCAATTCAAACGCAAGCTGCTGCCATAAACCCAAGCATGCGGGTGACGCTCTTCTCCGGTGGCAGCACCTATGCAGCGACGGTTTATGCCGGCAGGGGACTTACCTTTCAGGCGCAAGTCACCAATACCGGCAGTGTTCCTTTGCAGGTCATCGCCAATCTGACCGTACCCCAAAATTGGGACGTGGATGAAGATAAATATAGCGATTGTCCCGAAGAGTTGGCGGTCAATAGCGCTTGCACGATTACCTGGAAGTTCACCCCCCAGGCCAGTGGACAAGTATATTTGAGGGTCTATGTCAAGGGAATTTATGCGATATCTTCAACCAGCACCAACCGCATCACCCAGGCACCAGCCTTTATTTTTAACGTAAAATCATCAGGTCAAGCGCAGGGGGGCGGTTCTGTCACTACCCCGGTTGTAGTCAATCCTAACCCTGCTGCCGTATACCCGAATATGCGGGTGATGCTCTTCTCCGGTGGCAGCACCTATGCAGCGACGGTTTATGCCGGCAGGGGACTTACCTTTCAGGCGCAAGTCACCAATACCGGCAGTGTTCCTTTGCAGGTCCTCGCCAATCTGACCGTGCCCCAGGGTTGGGACGTGGATGAAGATAAATATAGCGACTGCCCCGATGAATTGGCTGTCAATGGCACTTGCACGATCACCTGGAAGTTTACCCCCCAGGCCAGTGGACAAGTATATTTGAGGGTCTATGTCAAGGGTATTTATGCGGTATCTTCAACCAGCACCAACCGCATCACCCAGGCGCCAGTTTTTATTTTTAATGTCCAACCTCTAAAAGGGCAGTAATAAAATCGAATTCGGCGTCAAGGCCAAAACGCTAGCCCCGCCTGAATGAAAGTCTCCCGCAGCCAGCCTGCGGGAGATTTGTTAATCGAGCCGGTAAGGGGAGGAATGCAAGGTCGGCGTGGATGAGGGATTTGGAAGAGGCCAGCGCGGGCGCGGCCTTGGGTGGCGAGGATGTCGAAGGAGAACATGAGGGTATTGTAAACGAGAATGCGGAGATTTTGGAAATCTCCGCTATTACTTCAGCGATTTCTTGCTGCGTGTCTCCTGCAGTTGGTTATCCGGGATGCGGCGGTTGAGCAGATCGAGGGAAATCTCGATCACTTCGCGCGCTTCATCGGGCGTGGTCGTGCCGACTGTCACCATGTCCTGGTCGCGGATGGTGTTCCAGACGAACGCCAATCCCACGACGGGCAGTATACGGCCGGCTGCCAGCGGCTTGATCGTCATGACCGGTTTTTTCGCTTCCTGGATGACCCGCATGACCCAGTCCGCTTCCACCTGCATCAGGAAACCGGCCGAGTTGTAGATCTGGATGTATGTCTCGACGTCGGCGCCCATCTTATCGGCGTAGACAACCGACTCGGGCATATGGGTGGAGAGGCCAGGGATCATACCGCGCTCCCGGATCATGCGAGTGTACTTGTCGAGGTCGCGGATCTCGCCGGTCCGCCGGTCGAGCAGGGCGTCGGTCACGGACTGGTGCGGCATGCAGAACGTGGCGCCGAGGGCAGCGCACTGGTCGAAAACGTCCGGGGCGCTGTTCCCCGGCGCGGGGTCCGAGCCGAGATCGAAGGCCGGGGTGTAGATGCGGAGTATCCGCTGGCCGGTACGCTGTTCAGCTTCGCGAATGGAGTCGTCGAGATGCTGGGAGAGCGGCCCCATGACAGTGTCAATGCCGTATTCCGAAAAAACGTTGAGCACCGAGACAATCCGCTCGCGGGTCTGGTACTCATTGATGAAGTTGTCCTTGGCGAGGCTGGTGTGAGACCAGCCGAGGAACCAGTTGGTCCCCACCAGCAGGCGTGGCAGGCTGACGCCGCCGACCAACGTGCGAGGAAATAGATTTTGACCGTTCATTACTCGTATGCTCCTTGCTTTTTTGGAAAATACGCCACAGCTTTGGTGTGCTTTCCTACATTGGCAAAAACCAGCCGATGGTGAAACTGACCAAGTTCATTATCAGGCTCAGGACCAACGCTTCACCCAGTTTGAGGTTGTTGCGTGGAAAAAGGTAGAGAAAAAGGCATTCCATCCACCAGATGCAAATTTCTGAGACGAGCAAGGCTGTCAAATAGTGGTCAGAAAATTTATTCAGGACAATCCAAAGGATGGATTGGGTAACCAGGTTGGCGAGAATGCCTGAAAGGAGCAGGTGCATCAGAGGCTTTTTGCGCCAACGCGCATACCCGATAATAACTGCGCTTTCAATGAGAATGGTGATTGCAAGTGAGACAATCACTTTTTCCTGGTAACACGCCGCACGATGAGGACGATCGCGACAATCAGGATGGCAACCCCGACCAGGCAGCAGGCACACAGCAACAGATAGGTGATCGGCGAGTACCAATCCAGGCTGAGTTTTGGTTCTACCAGCAGGTCGTCCTGGCGAATGGTAACTTGATAACTTGACTGGAATTGCGCGGTTTTAAAGACGTTACTCTGGCGCGTCTTCCCATCCGAAAATTGAATTTCGAGCCGGTGGTAGGTGCTGAATCCATAAGCCAGGGCAGAGCAACTGGTTGCGCCACATGAAAATCCTTGCGGGCCTAACCGTTCCAGGGGTTTTGCATCCTGGCAGTCGGGTTGTTCACATTCGAATAGTATTCCGGAAGTGATGGTTAGCGGCAAGCCGGAGAACCCTTGTTTGAATTCAAAATCCATGCCGGGTTTGGGTCCTACGTCCGCTGAAACAGTCCAGAGGGGCAAGAGTGACGACAAAAGAAGGAACAGGATTAATCCAATTTTGATTTTTTTAGACATGGTATTCTCCTTGTTTTGTTCGGCCATATTCCAAATTATATAGCAAAACTCCCGGATGCAGAATGCGTATTCCGGTTGAACTTTAACTCGCCATTAACTCGAGTCCGGTCAGGAAACGAAGAAAATTATGATATAACATCAAGATCGGCAGAACAATTGTCCATGCGATCATCCAATGACAGACAATCCGCTTAATTACCGAGACGCCTTGCAAGATTTCAACGATGCCCGCCGGAAAGCTGCTATGCAGGAGGTTTTGGCGCGGTTGACTGGAAAATCGAACGAATTGCTCTCTTATGAAGAGGTAGTAAGAAAGTTGAAGTTGAACGTGCGCACCGAACGTGGCGTTCACGAGATTCCGGTCAAGGCAATTGTAGGCAGTGTGGGACGTTACACCGAATTTACCCGCAGCTTTTTACCGCGCAAAAACGAAGACCAAGAACGCTGGGCGCGTGTCAAGGCTGTGATTGACGATCCGCGGGGCGCTGGTCTGCCACCGATTGAGGTCTACAAAGTTGGGGAAGTGTATTTCGTCCTGGATGGCAACCACCGGGTCTCGGTGGCGCGGCAGGAGGGCTTTGAATTTATCGAAGCCCATGTCATCGAAGTCAGGACAGACATTCCTGTTACTCCCGACCTCCAACCGGACGACCTCATCATCAAGTCGGAGTATGCTGGCTTCCTCGAGCAAACTGACCTTACCCGCTTGCGTCCGGGTGTAGATTTAAGTGTGACCGTCCCTGGACAGTA
>Ga0315294_10003652_pt1 | contig 16782 bp, 13 predicted proteins | sample YL17G13_40_MG_FD_203626 | JGI IMG/M metagenome (GOLD analysis project Ga0315294, IMG submission 203626) | Sediment microbial communities from Yellowstone Lake, YNP, Wyoming, USA - YL17G13_40 | ecosystem: Environmental > Aquatic > Freshwater > Lake > Sediment | place: USA: Wyoming | collected... | reverse complement strand
TCCAAAACCCCTTATGAACGTCTGGAGGCCGTTGAGTTAATGCGGCAAATTATCTATGGCTACAGTCCGTCTTCCACCCGACTTCAAAGAGTTCTTGAAATTACTCAACGCTCATCAGGTTGAATATTTGCTTATCGGTGGGTACGCCGTTGCTTATTACGGTTATCCGCGGGCTACCGCCGACATAGACTTCTGGATTGCTGTGAAGCCGGCCAACGCCGAAAGGATTGTCACTGTCCTGAAGGAATTTGGCTTCAGCCCCCCCGAATTATCACCGCAGCTTTTCCTCAAAGACTGGCAAATCATTCGGTTAGGCGTCCCCCCTGTAAGGATAGAGCTTGCGACAACGGTTTCCGGCGTCAATTTCGCTGAATGTTACGCTCAGCGGGTGGTGGATTTACTGGATGGCGTAAAAGTTAATCTGATTAGCTTACAGCACCTCAAGCTCAACAAGAAGGCCGCCGGCAGACACCAGGACCTCGCTGACCTCGAAAACCTCCCATAAAGCCGGACAGCATTACCCGCAGTCTGTCAATCCGCAGATTTTTCCCGGACAAATTACAACCCCCATCGCCAATCCGTCCGGCTTTTCAGCCCCGATGCATCGGGATCGGGGTTCCTTGACCATCCTATTTTTATTCTAGGTTTTTCTTGATTTACAAGCCAAGAAATATAGAATCATATCACTGTCCGGCTTGTGCAGGACCGCCGCAAAAAACCAGTGTCCTGCGAAAAAGTCTCTTTGTTGGCAAAGGGGTTTTTATGAAAAAACTCGTTCATCTTGCTGCTTTCCTTTGTCTTTTACCTCTCTGGCCGCTTATCCAGTCTCCCCTAATCGCCGCCGAAGATACCGTCAAGCTGGTAAAAAACGTCAAACCCGCTGTGGTCTTAATACAAACCTTTGATGCCAACGGCCAGCCAACCGGTAATGGCAGCGGCTTCTTCATAAATAATAAAGGCCACATTATAACCAACCATCACGTCATTGAAGGCGCTTACTCCGCCACAGTTAAAACTTCGTCCGGCAGGGAATATCCCGTTGAAGGCATCATCGCCAAAGACATAGAGGCCGACATCGTCAAATTGTTGGTCAACATACCAGATAGCAACATCGTCCCCTTAAAACTCAGCACAACAATACCATCGGAAGGTGAGGACGTCATCGTTATAGGCAATCCCCTCGGCTTCGAGTCAACCGTATCGACCGGCATTGTATCGGCAGTTAGAGACATCCCCGCCTTTGGCAAAATTCTCCAGATAACCGCCCCCGTCTCCCCTGGCTCAAGCGGCAGCCCCGTCGTCAACTCCAAAGGCGAAGTCATCGGCGTTGCAACTCTCATCATGACTAAAGGCCAGAACCTTAATTTTGCTGTTCCCTCCGAAAAAATTGGGGTACTAAAGGAATCCGCTAAATCTGCCAGCCTAACGGAATATCTTGTACAAACATCAGCCGTAGATGTAAATGACGCTCAAAAACTTTATGAAGAAGGCCTGCAAAAAGTATGGGCTGAAAACTGGCTTGAAGCTCTTATTTGCTTTAAAAAAGCAACACACCTAAATCCGCACCATGCAAGTGCTTGGTTTCAAGCAGGCTATTGCTACTGCAAACTCGGCCGCTATATAGAAGCAATAGAAGCCGATAAACAGGCTATCAAAGCCAACCCCGATAATGCTGATGCACACAACAACCTCGGCTTTACATACGCCGAACTTGGCCGTTATCAGGATGCCATAGAAGCCTACAAGCAGGCCATCACAATAAAACCAGATTACGACAAAGCTCTCTATAATCTCGGCGTTGCCTATTTCAAATTTGGTCGTTATCAAGATGCCATAGAAACCTATAAGCAATTTATCAAAATCAACCCCACCGATGCTGATGCACACTATGACCTTGGTGCTGTCTATCTTAAACTTGGCCACTATCAGGATGCGGCAGAAACTTTTAAGCAAGCTATAAGGATACAACCGGATTTGACCAAGATACACTTTAGGCTTGGCCTTGGTTTTGCCTACGGCAAACTTGGCCACTATCAGGACGAGATAGAAGTCTATAAACAGGCCATAAAAATCAACCCTGATTTTGACGCGGCGCACTTTGCTCTTGGTACTGCATATTTGAAAGTTGGCGATAAAAGTTCTGCGTTGGCTGAGTACAAAATTCTTAAAACTTTAGATGCTGGACAGGCAAACATCCTTTTTAATATGATTTACAAATAAGAATAGGACAGTAACGGATAACAAGTAATGCATATCAAGAATCTCGTTTGAGTAAAAGCGATGCCAAATCACCCCAATACTTTTTTTAAATACATGACGGCAAAAGTAGCTAAGGAAGTTCTTGTGAATCATAAGCTTCGCTGGAGTTCCCCATTGCTCTTCGATGACCCATTCGATGTTTTGCGAAATTTTAACTTAGGGTTTGACATGGAGGAAATCATACAACCAATTGTAGATGAAGTTATAAAACTCATCTATAAAAGAATTACATCAGGCACGCGCAGTACATCTTTTGTTGAGAGATCTTTAGAGCGTCTCTATAAATTAAATAATGTCCAGCGCGATATTGTTCTTAGATCAAATCTACCTAATTTTATACGCGAGAAAATTCAACGTGATACTGATAATATCAAAAAGCTGTGGTCTAAATCCATTCCGGAATTCAGAATTCTTTGTCTTTCGGAAGTATGTGATAATTTATGTATGTGGTCTCTCTATTCCGATTCACATAAAGGTGCTGTAATTGAACTACAGTGTATTGATGAACTCGATAACAAATGGGTGGCCAAACCTGTTACGTATCAGAACTCACCGCCAATACTTGCAACTAAGCAGGAGTATATCAAACATGTAACGGAGCAAAATCTTTTAAATGTTGATCAATGGTCGTTTTATGAACCATGCGTACTTACAAAAACAACTGATTGGGCATATCAAAGGGAATGGCGAATAGTCAGTTTTTCTGCCCCAGAAGAACCAGGCTATTTTTCAGACAATTTTTCCCGTCCGAGAGAAGTACGTTCAGTCTATTTAGGTTGCGAAATTTCTGAAGAAGATGCCAATGATATAATCTCCCTACTTAACTATGATATTGCTCATGTGATGGCATACCGCGCCAAAAAGCTCGATCGCGAGAGAAAATTGTCCTTTGAAAGAATTAAGTGAATTAGTCAAGACTTAACCTGACGTTTCTGTGCTGTAATTTTTCGCCGTTTTTTTTACTTCGGCCTTCGAAATTCAACACTTGTCCTGAGTGGCCTGTGGTGAGCAGGGTCGAACTACCCGTAGTGAGCGCAGTCGAACTAAATCGAAGGATTCATTATTCGATATTTATCCGCCGCAGGCGGATTCAATCATTTCCGACAGTACCCAATTAAAAAAAACACAAAATCGCAAAAAATTTTCAACTTTCTTTAATCCTTAATTCATAATGTCTTACGACTTTTCTTCGTGTTCTTCGTGCCCTTCGTGGTGAGCTTTTTTCAACTCAAATGCGCATCTCCGCCCAATTATGAGAAGATTCTACGTCCTGATGTTGTATGAAATAAAATTTAATGAAAACAAAAAAATCTGCGAAAATATGCGTGAATTTGTGGTTAATTTTGATTCTAACTAATTATGGCACAAGAGCTTAAAACAAAATCAACTTCTCGCAACTGGCTTCTTCTGATGCATTTTGACGTATCTCTGATGTATTCTGGAGTGCTTCTGATGCACTTTGGATGCGTTCTGATTACATCTGGATACCTTCTGATGACAACTGATTACAACTGATAACATCTGATAACAGTTAGCACACGTCAAATCCCGCCCATCTTACCAAACGCTATCCGCTGATTTTTTTGACTTTTCCCCAAAGCAGTTCGCACAAATCTTTTACGCCGGTGCCGGTAACAGCGGAAATTGGATAAATCTTTTTTCTAAGCTTCTTCTTTAATTTCTTTATCACTTCGCCGTCCGGGTTAAGGTCGATTTTATTAGCTACGATTATCTCAGGTTTTTTGGCCAAAGCCTTGCTGTATTTTTCCAGCTCTCTGCGTATAACCTTATAGTTATCAACTGGCTCTGAGCCGTCAACCGGCATTATATCTAATATATGCACGATAGTCCGGGTCCTTTCTATGTGCCGCAGAAACTCCAGTCCCAGGCCTGTGCCTTTGTGTGCACCCTCAATTATACCCGGAATGTCGGCCATTACGAATCGGCGGTAATCGCTTAACTCAACAATGCCAAGCACCGGCTCAAGTGTGGTAAATGGATAATCTGCGATTTTCGGTCTGGCTGCTGAACAGCGGGATATTAGCGTGCTTTTGCCTGCATTGGGCATACCGACAAGGCCGACATCAGCAATGAGTTTTAATTCCAGCCGGAGATTTCTTTCCTGGCCTTTTTTGCCCGGCTCCGCGTATCTGGGGGCCTGATTGGTTGATGTTGCGAAGGCTTTATTGCCTTTGCCGCCTCTGCCGGCCCTGCAGACCCGCACCTTCATCCCAACTTTATCGAGGTCTTTGAGCAGCAGTTCGGTGTCTGTATCGTAAATTATCGTGCCGGGCGGAACAGGTATTATCAGGTCTTTGCCGTCTGCGCCGTGTTTGTTTTTGCCCGAGCCGGGCTGGCCGTTCTGGGCGCGCCAGTGATGCCTGCCGGTAAAATCCATCAGCGTATCGAGATTTTCGACGGCGTGAAAATAGACATCGCCGCCTCTGCCGCCGTCGCCGCCGTCCGGGCCGCCTTTGGGGATATATTTTTCGCGGCGGAAACTGATGCAGCCGTTGCCGCCGTCGCCGGCCTTGACGTAAATTTTTGCTTCATCAATAAACATATTTCACATTATACGAAAAAGGGATGGCAGTTAACTACCATCCCTTTAAGCGCTTACGGGTGTTTGGTTATTCGTTAAACTACGTGAACTTTTCTGCCCTGGAAACGGACGGTGCCGTCGGCGGTGGCAAACAAAGTGTAATCTCTGCCCATAGCGACGTTATGACCAGCGAAGAATTTTGTTCCGCACTGGCGGACAATAATTGAGCCGTTCTTCGCAGCCTGGCTGCCGTAAAGCTTTATGCCGCGGAACTTTGGGTTGCTGTCGCGGCCGTTTCGCGTAGAGCCTTGTCCTTTTTTATGTGCCATATTTAGAGTCCTTAATTTTCAGTTTTTGAAATCCGGGTGAGATTATAACCGGTTTTTGTGGGTTTGTCCATATTTTTTAAAAAACAGTATGCAGTTTTCCTAAGATGTTTAGTTTGAAGGTGTTATGGCGGTTGAATATGGCACAACGGATTAAAAAGCTTTTGTGGCGTGATGCTGTACGGCGGATAAATCCTCCCCACGAATGGCGGACAAGTTTTGGTAAGATGGGCGGGATTTGGTGTGTGCTAACTGTTATCAGATGTTATCAGTTGTTATCAGATGTAATCAGAACGCATCCAAAGTGATTCAGAAGCACTCCAAAATACATCAGAGATACATCAAAATGCATCAGAAGACACCAGTGTTTTTGCTTAAGTATTGTCATAACAGGGACTTAAATGTAATCGGGCTACAGATTTAAAACAAAAATTCGAAATTCGAAGCACTAAATACGAAACAAATCCTAATGACCGAAAAGTTAATGACCAAAACAAATATTCCATAGCACACTTTGCTCCTAATATAGTGTCTCCCCATAATTGGGCGGAGATGCGTGTTTGGGTTGACCCGGCTTCGCCTTCGGCTACGCCGCGGCAGGCAAAAAAGAGATAAGTTGTTATGGGATAAGGAGTAAGGGGATTTGGAAAATTTTTGCGATTTTGGGATTTTTTCAATTACCTCCCTGCGCGTTTGGTTGAAAAGTGAGCCACAGATGACACAGATTAACACAGTTTTTTTAGACACGGATTAACACAGATTGACACTGTTTGTATTTTATTTTTTAGCCACAGAGAGCATTTTATTGGTGGTATTTATAATTTTGGCCGGGACAGGTATTTGGGATTGGAATGGAATGGTGTCGCCAGATTTCAGATTCGTCCCCTATTATTTCCATCGGTAAATCGCTTTGGAATCGGTATAACATTGGAATAAGCTCTTCGTTGTTTTATGTCGTTGATCGTGTAAATTCCACCCTCAACCGATAACAAACAACCTCGATCATTCGCCTCTTTGCTTCGTCAATGACGTCTTTCGTCAGTTTCTGAGCACCGCTATGAACTAGAATTCCTCTGGCTTTCTGTCCCTCTTCTTTTTCAAAATTTGAAACATAGTGATGAACTTGTTTAATGTCCTCAACTGATGCGGCATGCTGTTTGCATTCAACTATAACAGGCTTATCGTTGCGATCTAACAATAGAACATCAAGGCGAGTATCGTCTTTTTTGAAAGTTCGTTCTCTGATTTTGGCATTTGGGTGCGGTAAAAGTCCATCTTCCAAGTGATGTGGATATGTCGCTATATAATCAGACAATGCTTTTTCGTGACCAAATTTACCCAACAATCCAACCCAATTGCGAGGGTCATTCATGAGACTACGCACTTTCTCTATTGTTTGAGAGCGAATTCTACTTACTGTTGGTCGTAGTTCGCCATTTGTAAATCTACATTCAGGTGGAACTCGGATAACCATATCTGTATCACTGGGCCCTGTCATCAACTCCCATCGAACCATAATGCGTCTTCCCATTTCTCCGTTAGGGGTCTGATTTCCACGAGGAACAAGAGGATCCCATTGGTTATCCTCGATTTTCTTGTCAACAATTTCGCCAATTCTGCCAATTCTGTTTCCCTTTAGTGTAACCAGAATCAGGTCTCTGGGGTTCATTTCTTTGATGGCCTTGCGAGCAGCACTCCAACCTTTGCCTCCTTTAGTTTTTCCATTGAGTTTGCAGGAATGCCATCCGACAGCAACACATTGGTTCTTGAACCATCGTTGCCACATACCGGGAAACTTATCTTCTTTACACGCAATTTTCCAAAGCGTTGTCATAGCGGTTTCCTCCATTGAGCGAACATTTATTATACCGTCTGTATAAAACGCCAAACACAGACTTCTTTCTTCAGCATAAGAAGTTCCCGATGCTTCTTCAATACTCGTCCAATCTCTTGCGTTTCTCCTACGGAGTCCTCCGTAGGAGGACGAGTTACGTCCTTTTCGTCCCTTCCGGCCTTAAAGAAACATTATATCGTCAAATGACGAGAGGATACAGCGTTTTTATTTACAGAATCAGTGAAGATTTAACCATAAACCACGTTGGGTTTATGGCGAAATCCGCCGAAGGCGGGCACAAAAAAACCCCGAAGCATCCGCCGTCGTTGAGACTTCCACCTTCGCCAAGGAGGCTGTGTCACAATTCCAAAATTGGCCTTATGACCTTTGTTTTTCGCCGGAAAACGAAGGTAAAAATCGCAAAACCTTAATTGCGACACAGCCTCCAAGGCTACGGTGGACAAGACGGCGGACAAGTCCGCAATTCGCAATCTAAAAATCTGGATTCCTGCCCATTCGACTACGCTCCCCCGACCACAACATACGAGGGCAGGCAGGGCAGGCCTTGCGCAGGAATGACAACAATGACCCACGCCCACAGGTGGCGTGGCTAAACAAGGTCGCCGTGCCGGCGACCGCTAAACACATTGTGTGAAATCGTACTTATAATCCTGCGTTGCGAGTTTATTGACATTATGGGCGGGGGGATTTATCATAGTCGGTTTGATTGTTCTATCCGATTATGTTTTTAGACACCCCGCTTCGCCCTACGGGCTACGCAGGGCAGGCGGATTTACACGGATTAACACGGTTCTAAAAATGTTAGACACGGACGTTAAAAGCGAAAAATGTAAAGTGAAAAACGCAAAACCAAAACACAAAATTCAAAACTATAGGTTAGACACGGATTGACAAATTATTTTTAAGGATTTTGGGATGTCTGAGAAGGCGAACAAGAGTTATCGGGACACGCTGAACCTGCCGGCGACGAGTTTTTCAATGAAAGCCGACCTTGTGCAGCGTGAGCCGCAACTGCGCAAGGAATGGGCGAAGAAAAATATCTACGAGAAAATCAGGCAGGCCAGAAAAGGGTCGCCGCTGTATATACTGCACGATGGGCCGCCATACGCCAACGGCGATATACATATGGGGCACGTCATCAACAAGGTGCTGAAGGATTTTGTGGTGCGGTATAAGACGATGATGGGGTTCGATGCTCCTTTTGTGCCGGGGTGGGACTGTCACGGCCTGCCTATCGAATCCAAGGTTGTTGCGGAACTGGGCGAAAAGGCGAAACAGATGAGCAAGCCGGAGATACGCAAAAAGTGCAAGGAGTATGCGAGCAAATACGTCAAAATCCAGGGCAGGCAGTTTCAGCAGCTGGGGATATTCGGGGACTTCGACAAACCTTATTTGACGTTTAAGCCATCATACGAGGCGGGGATTATGGAGGTCTTTGCGGAGCTTGTCGAGAAGGGGCTGGTCTATAAGCAGTTGAAGCCGATTCACTGGTCGATAGGATGCGAGACGGCGCTGGCGGATGCGGAGCTGGAATATAAGGACATCTCATCGCCGAGCATATTCGTTAATTTTCCCGCTGCGAAGGAGAGCGTCAAGAAGCTGATTGAAACGGGGATGATTGAAGCGGGCGAGATGAAAGATGCGAAAGTCTGCTTTATGATATGGACAACGACGCCGTGGACATTGGCGGCGAATCTTGCGGTGGCGGTGCATCCGAACCTGGAATACGTCGGCTTGAGTTATCAATTCGGCGGCGGCAAGCTCTTTTCGGTAATAGCAAAGGAAAGAGTCGAGGCGGTTGTTGCGGCGGGCGGCCTGAAAGAGGGACAATACAAGGTCAGCAGCAAGGCGGTCAGGGGGAGGGAACTCGAAGGGCTGAGATACCAGCATCCGTTTGTCGAAAAAAACCCGACAGAAAAAGACGCATATATGGTCATAAGTGCCGATTATGTTACCACCGAAGACGGGACGGGCCTTGTTCATATTGCGCCGGGTCACGGCCTCGAGGATTATATATCGGGACAGAATTATGGGCTGGCGGTTTATTCGCCGGTCGGGGACGACGGCAGATACGATGACACCGTGCCGGTGTGGCTGCGGGGAAAATGCGTGCTGGAGGTTGACGGGCTGGTGAATAAGGATTTGCAGCAAAAGGGACTGCTTTTTGCACAGAGCGAAATCGTTCACAGTTACCCGCACTGCTGGCGAAGCAAGATGCCGGTCATATTCAGGGCGACGGAGCAGTGGTTTATCAGCGTCGACAGAGAAATGCCGGGAACGGGCAGGAGCCTGCGGGACCTGTCGCTGGAACGCGTAAAAGAGGTCAGATGGATTCCGGCGTGGGGACAGAATCGCATCGAAGGGATGCTGGAATCGCGGCCCGACTGGTGCATCAGCAGGCAGAGAAGCTGGGGACTGCCGATACCGGTCTTCGTAAATTCGCAGGGACAGGCTCTTTTGACAAAAGAATCCGTATTGGCTGTGGCTAGGCATATTGCCCAAAAAGGGTCGGACAGCTGGTTCACCGATTCGCCGAAAGAGATTTTATCGGAGGATTTCAAGCTGCCGGCAGGTTTTGATTTTGACGACCTGCAGAAAGAAGAAAATATTTTCGACGTCTGGTTCGAATCGGGGTGCAGTTGGTACAGCGCCATCAAAAAGGCGGGGCTGCCTGTGCCGGTGGATTTATACCTGGAAGGTTCGGACCAGCATCGGGGCTGGTTTCAACTGTCGCTGCTGCCGGCGCTGGGGGCGACCGGCAGAGAGCCGTTCAAGAACGTCCTGACGCACGGCTTTACCGTCGACGAGAAGGGAATGAAACAGTCAAAGTCGCTCGGCAATTATGTCAATGCACAGGACGAGGCGACAAAATACGGGTCAGACATACTGCGGCTGTGGGTGGCCAGCGTAAATTATCAGGAAGATATGCGCTGCAACGATGAGCTGATAGGACGCACGCAGGATGCGTACAGGAAAATCAGAAATACGCTGAGGTATCTGCTGGGGAATATCGACGATTTTGAGCCGGAGAAGAACGGCATTGCCTACGACAAGATGTTCGAAATCGACCGCTGGGCGATGCAGCGGCTTCAAAAGTTAATTGCGGAGGTGACGGAGGCTTACGAGAGTTTCGCATTTCATAAGGGTTTTTCGCTGATTTATAACTTCTGCACCGTCGATATGAGCGCAATTTATATGGACGTGATGAAGGACAGGATGTACTGCGACAGCGCGGGGAGCCTGTCCCGGCGCAGCGGGCAAACTGTGATGTATAAAACGCTGGACAGCTTAGTTCGGATGCTTGCGCCTGTGCTGGTGCATACGTGCGAGGAGGCCTGGGCGGCAATGAAGTTCAAATCGCAAAATGCCGAGAGCGTGCACCTTGCTGAAATGCCGAAAGCCGATGAATCCATCGACTGGAAAAGCCAGGAAGCCAAATGGAACAAACTAATGGAACTTCGCGACAAGGCGCTGGTTGCGCTGGAAGGCTTAAGAAAAGAACAAATAATAGGAAGCAACCAGGCGGCACATATTACCATCCAAAGCAAAGACGAAGAGTTGATTGCGGTGCTGAACGAATTCGGCCTCGAACAATTTGCGGCCTTGTGTATAGCCAGTGAAGTAAAGCTGGAAAAAAGCGGTTCTGAGACAACCGTCATAGCTGAAAAAAGCAGTCATCAAAAATGCCAGCGATGCTGGAACTACTGGCCGAGCGTGGGGACAAACAAGGAACGTCCTGATTTGTGCAAACGATGCGTCGAGGTGATAGGCAAAATTACTTAGGGCGTCTGCTGCCGGGGCTGTTTGAATCAACCGCCAGAGACGATAAGACCTTTGCAAGATTGTCATGCGCTTCAGTATAGTCAGGCTTGATATTTATCGCCTTTCTGAAACAATCAACGGCCTGGTCAAGTTTTTTTTGTGAATGAAGCGCCACACCGAGATTGTTATACGCCCTGGCATAATCAGGTTTGATGCGCACCGCCCTGCGATAGGAGTCGACAGCCTCATCGAGCCTGTTTCGGAGCTGGAGGGCGTGTCCCAGATTATAATATGCCTCGGCATCGTTCGGCTGAATCGACAGCGCCGTGCGATAGTGACTTATTGCCTCATCGAGCTTGCCCTTCGATGCAAGCACATACCCAAGATTATAATGGGCGTCTGCAAAATCCGGCTTAATGGCTATCGCCTTTTGATAATAGCCGATGGCTTCATCCAATCTGTCCTGCGACTGCATAAGGTGGCCAAGATTATAATACGCCTTGACGTATTCCGGCTTGAACTTCACGGCCTTGCGGTAACAATCGGCGGCCTCATCGAGCTTGTTCTGCGATTGCAGCAGATGGCCGAGATTATAATATGCCCTGGCGAAGCCTGGCCTGAGCTGCAAGGCCTGACGATAACAACTCACTGCTTCCTCAAATTTACCCTCCGTTTCCAGTGCGCTGCCCAGATTATTATAAACCGAAGAAGTGTTTCTGGATTTAAGCAGTAATGCAAGGCGGTAATTTTTAATCGCATCATCGAGCTTTTCATCCGACTGGAGCGAAATGGCCAGGCTGTGATACAAATCAGCCGCTTTAGGCGCACGGTTCAACATATACTTATAAAGACCGACCGAATTCTGCCAATAACTCAAATATCTGTTAGTGGCCGAACCTTCGGCAGCGGCCGATATTACGATAATCAAAGCTATTGCATATTTTGCAATGCCTTTGCTGTTGGCGCATAACCAGACCAGAAATGACGCCAAAGCCATAAGCAGGCCTATCGAAGGCAGATAGACGAATTTGTCAGAGGCGATAACATTGGTAAAGCCTATAATCTGCATTGTCGGCAGTATCGCCACGAAAAATATAGAGAAGCCGGTAATCGCTGCACGAGTCCTGCGCAGCGACAATATCAGCAACAAAATCAGAATGATTGTCCCGATGACACCCGCCAAGACCATCGGCTGTGACAGATTCAGGGGGCTGGGAAACGGATAGTGTGAGGACAGATTTACGGGCCAAACCATTTTATAGAGGTAGAAAATTACATTGTGGCAGATGACCAAAGGAATGCGCATAAACCCAAACTGGCTGGGCAAAACTGCAACAGCGGTGCGACTCTGCGAAATATAAGTTACAACCGCGGAGACGCCGCCAAGGACAAAGAAAGGTATCTTCTCCAAAACCGCCCGCCAACTTAGCCGACGGAGCGGCCAATAATCCAGCAGCAGCATTACGGCGGGCAGCGGCGTACTTGTTGGTTTCGACATCAACGCCAGAAGATATGCAATGAGACTGCCGATGTAAAGCGGAACAGTTGTGCGTCGTGCGTGGTGCGTGGTGCGTGAATAAACATAAAAAATCAGCGACCATAATGAGAAGAATGCGGCGAGAAGCGTTTTTCGTTCGCCAACCCAGGGGATGGGTTCAACGGTCATAGGGTGTACCCCAAAAAGCAGACCCACGCCCGCCGCTATCCAAGGTTGGCCGAACAACAAGTAAAGCAAAACAATTATCAGGGCGGTGTTTGCTATGTGCAGTATCAGGCTGGTTCGGTGAAATGGCATCAGGTTGTTTTCACGCCCGCCGAGAGCGTAATCGAGCATCAGTGAAATCATCGCCAATGGCTGATAGTAACCTTCGACTGTCGATGGCTCAAGTATCTCGGCAAGAAACCTTTTGGCCGATGCCCAGCCCGGGTTTTGCACCAGCACATTATCGGTGAGATATTGGGTGTCATCGAAGGACAGGGCTTTCGCCGACAACCCCCGCCAGTGCGTTATCAGAACAAGAAAACAGACAATGGCTATCAGGATTACCGGCAGCTTAATCTGCTGAAGGATTGTTTTTTCTGAAGATTTTAGCTGCATAGGATTGCTGCTAACGTTTTTTCTGCTTATAGAGTTCCAGTTGTTTTGCGATTTGAGCGGCTAATTCTTCGTTGTTGCTGTCTGAGGCCAGGTCTAACGCCGCCTGTTCGGCTGCGACGGCCTTATCAAACTGCCCGGCTGCGGCATAGGCTACCGCCAGCGTGTCAAGGACTGCTGCATTGCGATATTGTGTCAGCTCAGACGCCCGCTGTGCAAAAACAACCGCCTGGGCCACGTCACGTTTTTCATCCTGTGGATACTTGGCCAAAATCCTCGCCAGATTATCCAGGGCAACATCATTGTCCGGCTCCAACTGCAGCAGGCGGCGAAAACAATCAGCCGCCTCGTCAAATCTTCGCTCGGATGCAAGTGTAACGCCTAAATCAATATATGCCTCGACATCACCGGGGTTGGCTTTCAATGCCTCTTTAAAGTAACTTACCGCCTTGTCAATTCTGCCTTCCAACTGGAATATTTTGGCCAAATTTACATAAACATTCGCATCGCTCGGCGCAAGCTGCGATGCCCGCTGAAGATAACCTTCCGCTTCATTGAGCTGGCCCTTCATAGCCAGCGCAGCCCCTGCGTTCATGTATGCCTCTACATAATCCGGTTTGACCTTCAAAGCATGGCGATACCGCTCGATGGCATCGTCCAGTCTGCCCTGAAGCTGAAACTCATATCCCAACTCATAATTTATAATCGGCGCATCGGGGGTCAACCTCAACATATACTTGAAAAGTGTCACTGAATCCTGCCAATATACTAAATACCGCCTGGTGGCGGCAGATTCGAGACCGGCCGGTATCAGCACAACCACCGCCAATATAACACGCCAAATTTTAGATTTAGTAACATAACTTGACCCGGCCAACCAGATTAGAAACGACGCCAATATCATTAACAGACCCACCGACGGCAGATATGCAAACTTGTCGGAGGCAATGACATTACTAAAATTGACGATTTGCATAGTCGGCAATATCGCCACAAAGAAAATAAAAAAGCCGGTCAAAACCGCACGTGTCCGCCGCAGCGAAAATATCAACAATAAAATCAAAATGAATGTCCCTATAACGCCCGCCAATACCATCGGCTGAGACAAATCCAGCGTCTCCGGAAACGCATAATGCGATGATAACCTCACAGGCCAGATAATCTTGTAGAGATAAAAAACGATATTATGACACAGAATCAGCGGGGTAAACCGCAGATTATACTGTCCGGGCAATACGGCATAAGATGTTCGACTCTGAGAAATATATGTTATAAGTATGAAAATCCCGCCAAGCACAAAAAACGGCAATTTCTCGCGCAGCGCCTGTCGCAGGCCGTATTTTGCATTCAGGCGGTTCAGCGGCCAATAATCCATCAGCAGCATCACGGCAGGCAGTGGTATGCTTGTCGGCTTGGACATCAGCGCCAGAAAATATAAAACGAGGCTGCCAATGTAAAACCACTGTCTTTGCAAAATTGAGAATTGAGGATTTAGAATTAAGAATTCTTTTTGGCTTTCGGCCTCCGGTCTTTGGCACTGGGGCCTGTGTCCTGAGTCTTGTGTCTCAAGACTCGGGGACAAAGCATAGCAAACATAAAGTGTCAATGACCATAACGAAAAAAATGCCGCCAGCAGCGTCTTGCGCTCGCCGACCCACGGTATCGGCTCGACGGTCATAGGATGCACCCCGAAAAGTAAACCTGCCCCTGCTGCTATCCAGGGTTGGCCAAAAAGCAGATAAAGCAGCACAATTATCAAAGCGGTATTCGCTGTGTGAAGGATAAGGCTGGTGCGATGAAACGGCATCAAGTTACTTTCCCGTCCGCCGAGAGCGTAATCGAGCATCAGCGAAATCATTGTCAATGGTTGGTAGTACCCGCGTACTGTCGACGGCCTCAACACTTCAATCAGAAATCGCCTGGTCGATTCCAGGGACGGGTTTTGTACCAGGATGTTATTGGTCAGATACTGGTCATCATCGAACGACAATGCCTCGGCCGACAGTGCCGGCCGATACACAACCACGACAACCGTACAGACAGCAATGGTTAAAATTACGAGCAACCATGATTTTGAAACTGACCACTGCAAAAAATCTTCATCCCGCTTTTTATGGCATCGTTAATATATCCGTGATTCTTTCCTCGTAAAGCACGTATTGATATTTCATCAGCACGTCCTGACGGTATCTTTCAAGAGCGGCTTCCTTCTTATCCGCCCACAGCTTGCTCTTAATATTTTTTTCCATGCTGTTGTTATATTCTTTTGTCTGCCCTGGTTGCTTACTCAATACCTTAACGACTCGCCACTTGAGCATTTCCTTATAAAATCCTTTTACAGGCCCCCCTATCTGATTTGGCTCACCTTTCCACAGGTAGCTGAAAAACATACCCTCTGTGCCAGGATAAACATCAACCGGACCGCTTGTCTTGTCCAAAGAATATTCCTCTTTGACCGACTCAAAATCAATGCCTTTGCTTAACTCATCTTTTGCCTTGCGTGCGGCGTCAAGGTTCTCGCACCAGATTTGGTCGATTCTAAGCTTGTCAGGGGTTCCAAATTCTTTCTTGCGCTTCTCGTAATAACTTGTAATCTCATACGGGTCTTTAGGTTCGGGAACGCTTTTGAATTTTTCCCCAACAACTTTATTAAACAAAAAAATGTCTTCGCGGCTTTTTATCAGATCCAGGAAATCTTTTTTTGTGTCAAGTCCGCGAGCACAAGCCTCCGCAACAAAGACCGGCGCCCTAAAATCATTCGATAAAAAGCTGTCAATGCCTTCCGGCGTATTCAGATTGGCCGGCCGGCTCGGTGGAGCAATTTCGCACAACGCCAGGAGTAAATCCTTTAGCGTCACCTGCCCGTTGTCGCAGGTCATCAAAACAAGATTTTTCTCCTCCGGCGGCAACTGTCTTACCTGCTTAACACGAACAAATTTCCCGTTGTAGACAACCGCAGACTCGCTCAGCAGACGCCGATATATCTCGGCTGCCTTGGGAAAATTGGCGCTGACTTTCTGAAACTTATGTTCCTTATATAACTTGTCATAAAATTGGTCTATAAGCTCTTTGGCCTTCGCTCCTTCGAGCATTTGTTTCGCCTGGTTCCTGTCCAGCTTGGGGTCGGCTTTAATCCTGCTTTCTATCTCTTCGTCTGTAACTTTTATCTTGTCCCGCAAATAATCATCCAATAATAAGGCCGGCAAACTCTCGTTTTTGAGTATTGTAATCGAGTCCTGTATTTCTTCATCATCCTGGTAATGAAATCTGCGGGCCTCCATCAACATCGCATCTTCCGCTATCATTTTCATAAGTATGGTTCTGGAATCGGTCGGCTGGTATATCTTGCTCTCACCCCAGTAATCCGGCTGCGGAATAATTTCGCGCATCAGCCTTGCCGCAAGGTCGTTGTTCGTAATGACATAATCACCTATCTTGACAATCACATCCGGCGATTCGGAAAAAGATGAAGAAGGAGAAAAAGTTTTCGGCTTCTCCTGTGCTGCCGGCGAAGATGTCTCCTGTTGTTTGGTCGCTGTGCAGGACTGCAAAAGCGCCGCCAGCAAAAAAAGCCCCGCCAATCTGATGTTGAACAGTTTGACCATATACTCGCCCTTTCCTTTCAAATCACTAACGATAACAAACTTCGGCATTCCCGTAACAAATATTCCACAAAAAAACCGTTTTGTCAATACAAGAAAAGACGCACAAGTTTGCCGCTTGACTGAAAGTGGTTTTTCGATACGATGTTAAACAGTTCGCAATTATGACAAAAGAACGCATAAAATCAAACAAAGGCCCGTTTACAGCAGCCGTAACCGCCAATAAACGGATTGGCGAAAGATTTTACCGCCTCGGACTGGAATTTGCCGGAACCAGCGCTAAAACCTTTGCCAAAGCCCAGCCAGGCCAGTTTGTCGAATTAGACCTTTCAACCGCCACC
>Ga0315294_10003651_pt1 | contig 16783 bp, 11 predicted proteins | sample YL17G13_40_MG_FD_203626 | JGI IMG/M metagenome (GOLD analysis project Ga0315294, IMG submission 203626) | Sediment microbial communities from Yellowstone Lake, YNP, Wyoming, USA - YL17G13_40 | ecosystem: Environmental > Aquatic > Freshwater > Lake > Sediment | place: USA: Wyoming | collected... | reverse complement strand
CGGCAATTGCTTCGGCGACCAAAGTGGCATTAAGTTCCGGGTTTTTTATCTCGATGACGTTGACAGTCACGTTTCGACCTGTCATCTGTTCAAGCTCTTCCCGCAACTTCTCAACTTCACCGCCTCTGGGGCCGATGACTATGCCGGGCCGAGCGCTGTGCAGCGTCGCTTTTACCTCGTTGCGAGTTCGGGTTATTTCAACCTTTGCCACAGCGCCTTTAGGCACAGTGCGGTTAAATTTCCTGTCAATAAACTGACGGATTTTCTGGTCCTCAATCAGAAAATCACCGTAAGTGGCCTTGGGAGCAAACCAGGTGCTCTGCCATCCTAATGTTATCCCTGTTCTGAAACCTATTGGCGATGTTTTCTGACCCATAATCCTCTATCTGGTGTTTGTGTTTTTACCCGCCAGACTTATGGCGGGTTTACCTTGTTTTCTCTCCTGTTTACGGCTGTGTTACTGTTATATGTATATGGCAGGCCCTTTGGCGAATAGGGTATGTTTTGCCCCTATCCTTCGCTATCCATCTTTTAGTACCGATCCGTATTCCTGCATCATCAACACGGGCCTGGCTAACATATAGATTGTCCACATCGGCCCGTTGCTCGTCGGCATCCGCAACAGCACTTCTTAAAATCTTATCAACCATCGACGCAGCGCGTTTTCTTGTGAACTTCAAAATGTCCATTGCATCCTGAACACCTCGCCCGGCTATCAATTGCGTAACCAATCTCGCCTTGCGGGGCGAAATCGGAGCGTAGCGATAGGACGAGCGCCAATCAGCCAAATCGTTCACATCAACAGATAAGGCAGCCGCCAATTTCCGAATGTCTTCTTTGCGAGGCCTGGGTGAAAACAGACCCTTTTGCCAGTTTCTAACGGTCGCTATTGCTGCTTTCTTGTCAAGGCCGGGCCTGACAAGCTGGCCGGCCAACTGCTCCAGGCTTATCTTCCGCTCCTGGCGAAGCTCTTTTAACTTACTATCACTTAACATAACAATCTCGTATTTTGCTCTTGCCTCACAGATTAACGCCTGGCGAATTATACCGTCGCTATTTTCTTGCTCGAATGACCCCTGAATGTCCGCGTCAGCGAGAACTCACCCAGCTTATGTCCTACCATATCCTCGGTGACAAAAACCTTGGGAAATATCTTGCCGTTATGTACCATAAAGGTGAAACCCACAAACTCCGGGATTATCGTGCATCTTCTTGCCCAGGTTTTTATTGGCTCACGAGAACCGGAATCACGCAGCTTATTGACCTTGATAAGCAGCTTCTCTTCAACGTATGGCCCTTTTTTAAGAGATCTTCCCATTCGGATTTACTCAACCTTCAAACTTCAATAATTACGCGACCAGCTCTTTTTACCTTCTACACGCTAATTACGCCACGAATTGAAAACGTCCGTATTTTCGTCTTCGAATAATCCTTTTACTGCTCGGCTTTCTTCGGTTTCTGGTTTTCCCCCCTTTTGCCAGGACGCCCGTAGGCGAACACGGATGCCTGCCGCCGTTTGACCTGCCTTCTCCGCCGCCCATTGGGTGAGAAACGGGGTTTTGTGCCTTGCCTCTTACATGCGACCTGCGGCCCAAATGGCGCGTCCGCCCGGCCTTGCCAATCCTGACATTCTGGTCGTCAGGGTTGCTGAGCTGACCGATTGTCGCCCTGCATTCCTTGCGGAGCATCCGCATCTCCCCGCTGGGCAGGATGATGGTGGCCCAGTTGCCTTCCTTTGCTACAATCTTGGCGGTGCCGCCGGCGGTTCTAACTAATTTTCCGCCCTGGCCGGCTGTCATTTCGATGTTATGAATCTCCATCCCGGCGGGAATCGCCTCCATCGGCATTGCATTACCAATCCTGGGTTCGCAAGAGGCGCCGCTCATTACGGCGTCGCCGACCTTTATACCCAGCGGTGCTAATATGTATCTTTTTTCGCCGTCGGCGTAGTGTAGCAGGGATATAAAGCAATTCCTGTTAGGGTCGTATTCAACTGTTGCTACTCTTGCTGGAATGTTGTCTTTATCGCGTTTGAAATCTATAATACGGTAGATTTTCCTTGCCCCGCCGCCTCTGAACCTGACGGTGGTCATGCCGGAATGATTCCTTCCGCCGTTCTTTTTAATCCGCGTGCACAGCGACTTCTCGGGCACACCGATTGTCAAGTCGGCGTAATCATTGACCGAGCTGTTCCTTCGCCCGGCACTTGTTGGTTTATAAACTCTAATACCCATAACTTATACCCCCTTTCTTACATCTTGCCTTAGAACAAATCGATATGGTAATCCGGCTCCAGAAATACGACAGCTTTTTTCCAGCTCGGCGTGTAGCCGGCGGTTTTGCCCTTACGGCGGTATTTGCCTTTACGGTTAGCTGTCCTTACCTTCCGAACCTTGACACTATATATCTTTTCTACAGCACTTTTTATTTGAATTTTGTTAGCCCTTTTATTTACCTCAAAGGGGTACGCCCCCTTTGTATGGGCAAGGTGGACCGCCTGCTCTGTAATCAAAGGTCGAATTATGACATTATGCTCATCCACACCAGAACCTTTTAACTTTCATCTGACTGGTTTCTGCTCAAAAGAGACATAAATGCTTCTTTAGTGAACAACATCTTGCGGTAGCTGCAGATGTCGCCTGCGTTCAATTCACCTACGGGCGTAACAGCCACTTTCGGGATATTCTTGGCCGACTTGAACAGATTATTGTCATAGTCGTTAACCGTAACAAGACAACTACGGTCAATCTTTAAGTTGTTCAGTACTTGCGCGAAATCTTTTGTTCTGGGTTTCTGAAAATTCAGCTCATTCACCACCACGACGTTGTTGGTCAGAAGCTTTGCCAGTATTGCTGAATCTCGGGCCAATTTCTTTTGCTTCTTAGGCATACGCTTTCCAAAATCTCTGGCAATTTTGGCAAAGGTGACGCCGCCGCCGACACGTTTACCCGTTCTAATGGTGCCGGCGCGGGCATTTCCTGTATGCTTTTGCCTGTAAATCTTTCTGGTTGAGCCGGCTACCATGCCTCTACTTTTGGTCGCTGCCGTTCCCACTCGCTTATTGGCGTGGTACATAACAATCGCCTGTTTAAGCAGAGGGTATCTGACCCGCCTGCCAAAAACCGACTCATCGACCTTTAAGCTGTCGATTTCCTGGCCATCTGCGTTGTAAACAGCCAAATCAATCATTTCCAAGTTTCCGTTCTGCGGTTACTTCGCTTTTTTAGCGCTGCGAACGACACAGTAACCGTCTGCAGGGCCCGGTACAGGACCTTTTACGACTAATAAATTTTTCTCTTGGTCTATTGCTAATAGTTTATGGTTTTTTGCTGTAACCCGGCAGTGGCCCATATGGCCACCCATCCTCTTTCCCTTATGCAGGTTGCCGCCGTGGCCGCGGTCGGTACCGTGACTGGCGATTGAGCCAGGCGAGCGATGCTTTCGTTCAGTGCCGTGCGAAGCCGGCATACCACCAAAACCATACCGCTTCATCACGCCGGCGAATCCTTTGCCCTTACTGGTACCAATAACATCGACAATTTCTTTCTCAGTAAAGACTGACACCGTAATGGAATCTCCCAACTTGCATTCCGGCCTGGTGTCGTCCGGCAGTCGCATCTCTCTGACGAATCTCTTTGGCGCTGCGTTGGCCTTGGCAGCAATGCCGAGCTGGGGCTTTTTTCTGCGAGAAGGCTTTACATCATCATATCCCAACTGCAAGGCGTTGTAGCCATCAGTCTCGACCGTTTTGACCTGCGTAACGACACAGGGACCGGCCTGTATGACGGTAACAGGCAGCAACTTACCCGATTCGTCATAGACCTGGGTCATTCCAACTTTTTTCCCCAATAACATTGCCATTAAACTCAAACCTTAACAGCCAAAGACCCATTGCTAATTATTGGTTAATCACGTTAGGCCTTAATCCTTACAAAGACCCCGGCCGGTACCACCAGGCGGTTTAATACTTCAATTGTCCGTGGGTTGGCCTCGTAAATATCGATAAGACGTTTATGAGTCCGTAACTCAAACTGCTCACGCGACTTTTTATCAATGTGAGGGCTTCGCAGGACGGTGTATCTCTCAATGCGAGTAGGCAATGGCACGGGGCCGCTGACTCGGGCATTGGTTCTTCGGGCATGCTCTACTATTTCCTTAGCAGATGCATCGAGAGCTCTGTGGTCGTATGCCTCCATTCTGATTCTTATTCTTTCGCTTTCACCAGCCATAACTTTCCCCTGCACTATCTCGTTCGCACAGTCTGATTTAACCTGCGAAAAAGGGGCAAGACACGAGCTTCTCTACTTCCAGATTGCATTTGCAAGCCTATAAGGTCTTGCAATATATCGACTTATAGGTCAAAAATAAAGTAAAAAATATCCCTTTTGCGTATATTTCTGACGCTATCTCGTAAACCGATATTGTTTGATTTTGGCAGGAAAGGCCTGTAATTGATTATTGATTACTGGCTATCGCTTGGATGTCGGTAAACTTTCAGTAATCAATTATCAAATTCGCCTTCCTTAAAGTTCGGGTTGTGGCCATTTACAGGCCTACCAAATGCCTTTTTTACAGGCTTTTGGTGCACCCCTATGTCTTTACAGAATTCTAATAAAAAACCATCCCTGACCACGAAATCTTAGATATGTACGGCCTAACTCGTTTACGCAAAGTCGTCCGTGACAATGCTCGCTATGGCCGAAAACATTTAACAATACCGCCTAATTATTATAATGTCAAATAGAATTTCGACAAAAATTTTAGTAAATATACAAAAAATCGCATATTTTTACAGGGTAATTTGCTTAGCGACCTGCTCTGGGACTTTCTCATAGCTCAATGGTTCGAGGGTAAAGGTTCCTCTGCCGCCCGTAGCACTCCTGATTTCGCTGGAGTACCCGAACATTTCTGCCAGGGGTACCTTGGCATCAATTACCTGCATATTGCCATGGATTCGATAACCTGTGATTAAGCCCCTTTTTGCGAGCAAATTGCCCTGGACCGCCCCAAATGTAGCTTGCGGGACTACTACTTGAAGCCGCATTATAGGCTCCAGCAAAACCGGCCCTGCGGTTTTGACTGCCTTTTCTACGGCAATTGCTGCAGCTTGTTCAAAAGCCAGACCGGACGAATCCACAGGATGGAATGAGCCGCCGATTAACGTAACTTTAGCTCCCAGAACAGGATAGCCTGCCAGTACCCCACTGCTTAAAGCGTCTCTGCACCCTCTTTCCACGTCAGGGATATATGTCCTCGGTACCATATTGGCAGATACTTCGTTTACGAATTGGATATTGCGGCTCCAATAGCCATCCTCTGTCAACAGTGGCTCAATCGTCAAAACAACATGGCCATACTGACCGTGGCCGCCTGTTTGACGTATGAATTTACCTTCTGCCTCGGCCAATTTTGTAATAGCTTCCTTGTAGGCAACCCGTGGCCTGCCGACTCTGACATCAACTCCCTTTTCCTTTTCCAGTTTATGCTGGAGTATCTCTAAGTGTAGCTCCCCCATTCCGCTGATAATCGTTTGGCCTGTTTCATTGTCTATTTTGCATTCGAAAGTTGGGTCTTCGCGTTTCAAGGCGGCCAGTGCATTTACTAATTTTATCTTTTCTGCCGAGGTTCTGGGTTCTATGGACATATTGATAACTGTCTGCGGAAACGTAATACTCGGCAGCGAGATGGGTTTTTTGGGGTCGCAAATGGTATCGCCTGTAAGTGTTTCCTTTAGTCCTATAACTGCAACAATATCACCGGCACTGGCAGATCCCAGGATCTTCCGCTCGTTGGCGTGCATCTCAAATATCCTGGTAATGCTTTCCCGTTTGTTGCGATTGGGATTTAAAACTCTGCTGCCGGGTTTCAGTGTGCCTCGATAAATCTTCAGAAAGGTCAAGTCCCCATGGGCATCGGTGGTAATCTTAAATGCGAGGGCAACCAGGCTTCCCTCTCGGTCGCATTTAATCGGTATTTCTCTGCTTTTACCCGCCAGACTTATGGCGGGTTTATCGGACGGTTTATGACCCATTATAACAGCCTTATCTAAAGGTGAAGGAAAATATAATGTGACGCCGTCGAGCAGCTTTTGGATGCCAATGTACTTTAAGGCAGAGCCGGCAAATACCGGTTGAAGCTTGCCACTTAAAGTTCCTTTCCTAATCGCTCTGTAAATCACTTCAGTATCTACGGGTTTATCGTGGAGATAGTTGTCCATAAGTTCTTCGTCGTACTCGGCTGCAAGCTCGAGCATCCGGTTTCTTCGTTGCTGTGCGATTTGTCGGAATTCAGCGGGGATTTCAGTCTCTTCAAAAGCTGCCCCCATCTTTTCGGCATTGTAGAAAACTGCCTGCATCCTGACGAGGTCTATTATCCCGGCGAAGGAGTCTTCGGCGCCCATAGGAGTCTGCAACAAAATCGGGTTGGCGGCCAGTTTGCTGCGAATGTCTTCCACAGACATCTCGAAATCAGCGCCGGTTTTATCCATCTTGTTCACGAAGCATAGACAAGGCAGGCTGTATTTTTGTCCCTGTCTCCAGACGGTCTCACTCTGGGCCTGCACACCTTCGCTGCCATCGAATACGACTACAGCACCATCGAGGACACGTAATGACCTTTCAACCTCGGCAGTAAAATCAATGTGCCCTGGTGTATCGATAAGGTTGATTTCAAAACCCTTCCAGGGACATTTTGTGGCGGCTGACGTAATAGTAATACCCCTTCTTTGCTCCTCTTCCAGGTAATCCATAACTGCGGTGCCGTCGTGGACCTCCCCCATTTTGTAGGTTTTGCCCGTATAATAGAGTATGCGCTCAGTTACTGTGGTCTTGCCCGCATCAATATGGGCTATGATTCCGATATTGCGTAATTTTTCTAAATCGCTCGGCACCAGTTGAACCTCCACCCCGTTAGAAAAGAAAACCCCCTTAGAAATTAGCCCCATTAGGCATGCAATTTCTAACGAGGTCAGTGAAACTTCTAAAGGAACTCGTTTTTCTAACGGGGCCGCAGCAGCTAAAAACAATCCCGACTGGTCGGGATTACCATGCAAAGTGGGCAAAGGCCTTATTTGCCTCAGCCATTTTATGGATATTTTCTCGTGTGGTCATTGCACCGCCGTGTTTATTGTAAGCATCTATCAGTTCGGAAGCCAATCGCTCAGACATAGGCTTGCCCTTCTTGGCTCTGGCTGCCTGTAGTATCCAACGAAGAGCCAGCGATTGCTGGCGTTTTGTGTTTACCTGCATCGGCACCTGGTAGCTTGCTCCACCGATACGTTTACTGCGAACCTCAATCAGCGGTTTTACATTATTAACCGCTGTCTCAAATAGCTCGAGAGGCTGGGGCTCTTTGAGTTTTTTGGCTATGATGTCCATCGCGTCATAAAAAACCTTCTGTGAAATGCTTTTCTTGCCCTTCCACATCAAGCAATTTATAAACTTCGAAACCAGCTTGCTATTATGTTTGGGGTCGGGTTTTAATTGTTCGTTGGAAGCAGTAGCTTTCTTAGTCATTATTTTTCCTCGTAGAGCTTATTGACCGCAAAGACCGCTCTTACAAAGCTTGACTATGCTCTATTTGCCCATTTTCGCTCCGTATTTACTCCTGCTCCGTTTACGGTTGGCGACGCCGGCACAGTCGAGGACGCCGCGAATGATATGATACCGCACGCCGGGCAAATCACGAACCCGGCCTCCTCGAATCAAAACAGTACTGTGCTCCTGGAGGTTGTGGTCGATACCCGGTATGTAAGCTGTGAGTTCCTTGCCATTGGTCAGCCGCACGCGGGCGATTTTTCGCAATGCAGAGTTCGGCTTCTTCGGCGTCATAGTCCTTACGATAAGACACACACCCCTTTTCTGAGGGCTTCCGCTAATATCAGATATTCGTTTGTGTCCCTTTGATTTTGCTCTCGGGCGTCTGACTAACTGGTTCATAGTAGGCATAATTTATACCTCGTGGTTCGTGGATAGTGAATCGTGAATCGAGCCACGAACCACAAATCACGATTCACGAATTCCCAAAGCTTCCTTAACGGCAGCATCTGCCTTCGCTTCGGCCTCTTTAGCTTTCTTAACTTCGGTAACAGCAAATTCTTTTGGCAACGGAGCTTCCACAAGGTGTTTGATGCGCATTTGCAGATACGGCTTAAAGGCCGTGCCCGCCGGTATTAGATGGCCAAGTATCACGTTTTCTTTCAAGCCATGAAGCTCATCTATTTTACCGGCCAAAGACGCCTCCGTCAAGACCTTTGTGGTCTCCTGGAAGCTGGCTGCTGCAATAAAACTCTCCGACCCAAGCGAAGCCTTGGTGATTCCCAAAAGCAGCGTCTTGGCGGTTGCAGGTTTTGTTTTTCTGGCCTTTGCGGGCGTCCCACCTAACATTTCAATCTTTTCGTTGATACTTGCAAGCTCTTTCTTACTGATAATTTGACCATCTTTTAATTCCCCCGCTAATTCGTTTTTGCGAAGCAAAACGGTGGGGGCATCCCCGACGCTTGTAATCTTGACGCTATTTGTCAATTTCTCGTTTTCTTGTCTGAATATGAATTTATCAACGACCTCGCCCGGCAAGAATGCGCTGTCGCCTACCGACTCAATTTCGGCCTTACGCATCATCTGAGCGCAGATGATTTCTATGTGTTTGTCGTTAATATTGACGTTTTGCGACCGGTATACGTTTTGTATTTCGTTGGTAAGATATCTCTGCAATGCCTCTTCTCCTTTGATACGTAGTATATCGTGAGGCACGAGCGGCCCGTCAGTGAGTTGGTCGCCTGCTTCGACTATATCGCCGGTGTGAACATTAAGGTGTCTATCTCTCGCAACGTGGTGCTCTTTTTCCATGCCGGACTCTGAGCGAATTATAATTGTCATCTTGCCCTTGCGTTTGTCGCTTTGCAGCTCGACTCGTCCGCTAATCTCCGCCATTGCAGCAGGGTCTTTAGGTTTGCGGGCTTCAAAGACCTCAGTAACTCTGGGCAGACCCCCCGTAATATCCTGTGTGCCGCCGGTGGCTCGGGGTTGATGAGCGAGCAACTGGCCTGCCTGGACGGATTGGTTCTGGTCAACCTCGACTCTGGCGCCTGCCGGCAAGTAGTGAACATCGAGGGTTTTACCGGTGGTGTCTTCTACGATAATCTGCGGATGCTTGTCGCCTTTATGCTCGATTACCACAGGTCTGCCGGCCTGGCCTTTTCGCTCCTCTTCGATTCCGATAGTCTCACCTTCGATGATATCTACGAATCGTATAATGCCAGGCACTTCCGCTAATATCGGCGTGCGGTGTGGGTCCCAGGTGAATAATACCGTTCCGGCTTTAACCTTCGCACCGTCATCAACCAGGATAATAGCACCGTATGGTACATTGAACCTGTCGAGTTCTCGCTCTTTCGCATCAAGAATGGCTATTTCGCCATTGCGTTTTAGTGCGATTCTGTCGGAACTGCCGTCATCTCTCTTAAGTGCAACCGCATTTACATCGCGATACTGAACCATTCCTGTCTGTGTGGCTCTCTGTTCCCGTTCGAGAATAGCTCTGGAAGCAATGCCGCCGGTATGGAATGTCCGCAGTGTCAGCTGGGTACCTGGTTCACCGATTGACTGTGCGGCAACGATGCCGACTGCCGAACCTTCTTCGATTAACTGGTTGGTACTCAGGTCCAGGCCATAACACTTTGCACAGATGCCAAACGGACAGTCACAAGTCAGAGGACTCCTGACCCTGATGGCATCAAGGCCTAAAGCCTCTATCTTTGTTGCTGCTTCCAGTGTTATGACCTCGTTCTCTCGAACAATCATTTCATCCGTAATCGGGTTACGAATATTGTCTCTGGCGGTTCTGCCGATAATAAGCTGCGAAAGCGGGATATCAGTTTGTTCGCCTCTGCTGACCGTACTTTTGGTAATTCCCTGCAAGGTTTGACAATCGCGTTCGATAATAATGACATTTTGTGCCACATCGATCAGTTTCCGCGTAAGGTATCCGGAATTGGCTGTCTTTAAGGCGGTATCGGCCAGTCCCTTACGTGCTCCGTGCGTAGAGCTGAAGTACTCCAGAACCGTCAGTCCCTCGCGGAAGTTTGACTTGATGGGCGTTTCGATAATCTCGCCGCTGGGCTTGGCCATTAGCGCCCGCATCCCCGCAAGCTGTTGAATCTGGTCAACACTTCCTCTAGCGCCCGAGTCGGTCATAAGATATATTGGGTTGAGGTATGGCATTCCGTTCTCGTCGGTATCTTCCTTAAGGCCTCGTATCATCTCATTCGTAACAGCCACTCGAGCATTCGTCCAGGCATCGATAACTTGATTGTACCTTTCACGGTCTGTGAGGACTCCATCGTTGTAGTTTTTATTGATTTTGGTGACCTTCTTTTCAGTGTCATCGATTATCTGGTGTTTCTTCGGCGGTATCTTTAAATCCGTAAGGCCAAAGCTCAAGCCCCCAAGCGTGGCATATTTGAAGCCCAGGCTCTTTATCCTATCAAGTAAATCCACCGTCTCGGCAGAACCTGCGAATTCGAAGCAGTCACTAATTACCTGGCTCAATTTCTTCTGAGCCATCATAGCATTGTAGAACGGCAGCACCTCGGGTAGGATATCGTTGAATATACATCTGCCAACCGTTGTATCAATGACTTCGTATTCGCTGGCGGCTGGGGAGTGCGCACGGGCAGCTTTGTCCTGCTTTGATTCACTCACCTCTGCAGCAAATTTCCTTCTCGGAATGCGCACTTTAATCCTTGTGTGCAAACCGATTTTCCCTATTTCGTAGGCCATCATAGCTTCGTGAGTGTCTCGGAATGCCATAACTTTACCGCTTTTTTCGCTTTCCGACCACTCCTGAGGGTCCGCATAAGTAAGATAGTAATTGCCCATCACCATATCCTGAGACGGTCCAACCATTGGGGAGCCGTTGGCAGGTGAAAAAATGTTGGAGGTGGTCATCATCAGTATATGAGTTTCCGCCTGCGCCTCAATACTCAGCGGCAGATGCACAGCCATCTGGTCGCCGTCAAAGTCGGCGTTGAAGCCCCTGCAGGATAACGGGTGAAGCATAATGGCGTTACCTTCCACCAGCACCGGCTCAAACGCCTGAACGCCCATTCGATGGAGAGTGGGGGCGCGGTTGAGCAAAACGGGATGCTGATGAATAACCTCTTCGAGGATGTCCCAGACCCGCTCATCCCGCCGCTCAATCATCCTCTTGGCGCTTTTAATCGTATCGGCAAGCCCGTGTTGTTTGAGTTTGCGAATGATGAAAGGCTGATACAGCTCGAGCGCTATCTTTTTCGGCAGGCCGCATTGATACAATTTCAGATGCGGTCCTACTACAATCACTGACCTCGCTGAGTAATCCACCCGCTTGCCGAGCAGGTTCTCACGGAATCGGCCTTGCTTACCTTTTATCATATCGGTCAAGGATTTTAGAGGCCGATTGTTACTTCCTAAAACCGGCCTGCGGCATCGCCCATTGTCAAGCAATGAATCTACTGCCTGCTGGAGCATACGTTTTTCGTTTCGAATGATAACCTCAGGTGCATTTAGGTCGATAAGCTTTTTTAATCTGTTGTTTCGATTGATGATTCTTCGGTAAAGGTCGTTTAAATCGCTGGTAGCGAAGTTGTCCCTTTCAAGCAGCACTAAAGGACGCAAATCCGGCGGGATAACGGGAATAACGTCAAGCACCATCCACTCGGGTTTGTTATTGCTGTTTTTCAGCTCGTTAATCGTTTTAAGACGTTTCGTGAGGTCCTTGACTTTCTGCTTGCTGTTGGTTTTTTCTATGCCCTGCCGTAGCTCTATACTTATCACATCCAGGTCAAGATTTGCCAACAATGCCTTGATAGCTTCCGCCCCCATTAACGCCTTAAACGCAGGCCCGTATTTGCTCGATGCTTCCCGGAAATCTTCTTCTGTAAGCAGTTGTCCGACCTTCAATGGCGTTTGTCCGGCATTGGTAACTACATAGTCCTGGAAGTAGATGATTTTCTCTAAGTCTGAGGTTTTCATATCCAGGATGGTTCCAATCCTGTTTGGTATGGACTTGAAGAACCAGATATGCACTACAGGCGCAGCGAGATTGATATGCCCCATTCGTTTTCTTCGTACTCTTGAATGAGTTACTTTGACGCCACAGCGGTCGCAGATGATTCCCTTAAACTTTGTGCCTTTATATTTTCCGCAGGCACATTCCCAGTCCCTCTCCGGCCCGAAGATTCTTTCACAGAACAGGCCGTCTTTCTCCGCCCGATAAGTGCGGTAATTAATGGTCTCTGGTTTGCGGACTTCACCGAAGGACCAGCTTCTTATATCGTTTGGGCTGGCCAACGAAATCTTCACTGAGCCGTAGTCATTAATGCGGTCGTAAATATTCCCTAACATTTAGAGCCCTCTACAATTGACAATCCCGATCTATCGGGACTTTTGTAATCAATAACAATAATCATTTTTATAGAAGGGTGCTTCCGAGTCGTTTCTTTTCAAGCTGGATATTTAGCCCCAATCCTCTTATTTCATGACACAACACATCAAAAGACAGCGGCGTGCCGGCCTCAAGGGTGTTCTGCCCTTTGACCATTGATTCATAGATTTTCGTTCGTCCCTCAACATCATCGCTTTTGACCGTCAGCATCTCCTGCAGGGTAAAAGCGGCCCCGTAACCTTCCAGAGCCCAGACCTCCATTTCACCGAATCTCTGCCCGCCGGTCCTCGCCTTGCCGCCCAACGGCTGTTGCGTAATCAGGCTATACGGCCCAGTTGACCTGGCGTGAATCTTGTCATCGACAAGGTGATGCAGTTTCATTATATAGATGTATCCGATGGTAGCCTCCTGGTCGAATGGCTGACCAGTTCTGCCATCATATAATTGTGTCTTCAAGGTTTTCGGAACATTCACAAAAAATTCATCGGCTGGCGGGGGCAGCTTATTTTCTTCGAGCTCGGCTTTTCGTTTAGCCATAAGTTCATTTGCCTCGCCGGTTAATTTCCGGATATCATCTTCGGTGCCCCCATCGAAGACAGGTGTAATTGCCTGAAAGCCCAGCACTTTTGCCGCCCAGCCAAGATGTGTTTCAAGAATCTGGCCGACGTTCATTCGGCTTGGCACGCCCAGAGGATTCAGCAGTATGTCAAGGCTGGTACCATCTTCGAGAAATGGCATATCTTCTTCTGGGACAATCTTTGCGATGACGCCCTTATTGCCGTGGCGCCCGGCGATTTTGTCGCCGATTGATAATGTCCTTTTAATTGCAACATAAACCTTTACCATTTCCTGCACGCCGCTGGGCAGCTCATCACCATGTTTTAATCGCTCAATTCCCCGCTTCCTTTCCTCCTGAATCTCGGCAATCTTGGTCCAGAATTTATCCATGATTTTCTGAGCGTCATTTCTGATGGAGGCGGGTTTGACCCACTTAATATTGAAATTTTCTATCTGCTCATAGATAACCTCATCGTCTGTGCTGACCCCGACTTTCTGACGTGTGGATGGGTCGATGATATCCACATCGAATTTTTTATGGATAGCTTCGCTCATTTGTCTGAATGTCACACACTGTTTGGCTTTCATCTGGTATTCGTATTGTTTCATCTCGGACGCCAGAACTTTCTTTAGTTCATCGGTAGCGGCACCACGTCTGGTAAACCGTTCTGTTTTCATTACTACCCCTTCGTATCCGCTGGGTAGTTCCAGTGAATCGTTTTTGACATCTTCGCCGGCCCTGCCGAATATGGCGTGCAGCAGTTTTTCCTCAGGGGTCAGTTCGGTCTTGCTCTTTGGTACTACCTTTCCTACCAAAATATCGCCCGTGCATACCCTTGTTCCTTCCCGGACTACCCCATGTTCGTCGAGGTTTCGCAGGGCCCTTTCGCTGACATTTGGAATATCCCGTGTAAATTCTTCCTTGCCGAGGCGGGTCTCGCGAACCTCAGCGGCGAACTCGTCGATGTGAATGCTGGTGAAGCTGTCGTTCTTGCAGAGTTTTTCACTGACAACAATCGCGTCCTCAAAGTTGAATCCGTCAAAGGAGACGAATCCCACAAGGATATTTTTCCCAAGAGCCAGCACGCCGTTGGCGGTGCCGCCGCCATCCGCTATGATCTGGCCCTTCTGAACTTTTTCGCTGAGCTTGACTACGGGCTTTTGATTAAGGCAGGTCCTTTCATTCAGCCCGACAAATTTGGCCAGCTCGTACTCATCGGTGTGGTTGATGACTATTTTGGTTGCATCTACCGCGGTAACGACACCACCGGTTTCGGCCCGGACGACCATACTCGAGTTTTGGCCAACTACCTTTTCCAAACCTGTGCAGACCGATGGCGGCTCCGTCTTTAGCAGCGGAACTGCCTGCCGTTGCATATTCGAGCCCATCAAGGCACGGTTTGCATCATCGTGCTCCAGGAACGGAATAAGCGCGGCCGAAACACCGACAGTCTGTTTGGGTGAGATATCAATGTAGTCAACCTCGTCTCTGGAGACGCCGGCAAGTTCACCGCTTTTTCTTGCCAGAACCAGACCTTCCTTGATTTTCCTGCTTTCCGGGTCAACTGCACTGGGCGGTGCAAATACCGTCTTCATTTCCTCATCGGCACGCAAATATGCCACTTCGTCGGTAACCTTGCCATTTTTGACCTTGCGATATGGCGTAAGCAGAAATCCATATTCGTCAATCGTCGCAAATATTGCCAACGAGGCAATCAAGCCGATATTCGTTCCTTCAGGCGTTTCAATCGGACAGATTCTGCCATAGTGGCTGATATGAACATCGCGAACTTCAAACCCTGCCCGCCTTCTGTTTAGCCCCCCCGGACCGAGAGCAGATAGACGCCTTTCGTGAGTGAGCTGGCTTAAAGCGTTGGTCTGGTCAACGACCTGACTGAGCTCGCCGCGACCAAAGAAATAATTGATACTGCTCGAAACGCTCTTGGAATTTATCAGGTCTGCGATGCGCAGCGGCTCAGCAGAGTCCCTCTTATAACTCATTCGTTCCTGAACGGTTTTGCGGAGTTTCAGCAGTCCTTTTCTGATTTCATCGGCAGCCAGCTCATCGATTGTTCTCAACCTTCTGTTACCAAGGTGGTCGATGTCATCCAGTTCCCCTTCATTGTTACGCAGCGCCAATATGTATTTCATTGTGTTCAGAAAATCTTCGGGCCGAAGTGTCATCTCGTTTTCGTCCACTGTCTGGCCGAACTTACGATTCAATCTGAATCTGCCGACTTTTCCCAGCCGGTATCGGTTCGGGTCAAAAAATTTCTCTGCAAAAAAGATTTTTGCCTTCTCTTCATTAGGCGGATTGCCCGGCCTTAATCTCACATAAAACTTCAACAGTGCCTGTTCGTGGCTCGGGCAGTCATCCTCACCAAGGGTATTCAGAATAAGGGTATCCCGCACATCGTCAATAACCTCAACCTCAACGGGAGATTTCTTCGACTTTTTAGCCTTGCCGTCTTCTTTTTCTCCTTTGTCTAATTGTTTTATCAGAAACTCTTCGATTCTTTTACGTAAACTATCATCTGGATGAGCCTCGGAATAATGGCTATTCGCCATTCGATCGTAAAGTCCCTCGCCCCGGCGTTCGCCAGCATACCCGATGTATCCGTGCTTAACATCCTTTGTTTTTTTATTACGGAAAAAGTAAAGTCCAGGATTTTTAAAGTCAGGGTTTTTGTCTTTAGCATCTTTTGGGTCTGAATACCACGCAGTTTTATCATTTATTTTCTTTTCGCATTCTTCCAGAATATCCTTTTGTTCCTTGGTTGCTTCCTTGTCCCATCGAACTTCAAATTCGCTGATTTTCTTTTTGTCGTTTTTGGGAACTTCGTTATTTTTAGTATTAAATCTAGGTAGGTGTGCCGTTTTCTCGTCGTCTTTTTCAGAATCTTGAAAGAGTAGCATAATCCTGTTCTCAATAAACTCTAAAAAAGATTTGAGTTTCTTCTCATCATCTTCGAAAGGATTTTGCACAGATACATATTTAAATTCTAGCTCATTTCGCAAATACTCTGTTATTTTATTCTGTGTAACTCCGGTTTTGGGCTCGAGCGAGATATTTTGTATTAAAGACAACTTGTCGCCGATTTGTGCGCTGGCTTTTACTATGACCTCACCGGTCAGCGGGTCCGCAATCGGCGTTACCGCCCACATCGCCGGTGTCAGTTTAGTTACGGGAACGGTCTTAGTTTGATAAAATAGTCGCAGAATTTTGTCGGTAGTGCCGCAGGCAGTATCCATCGCTCGCAGAAAAACAGTTGCCGGTATCTTGCTGGACTGGTCAATTTTAACGACCAGAATATCTTTGTGCGTAACACTTATCTCTATCCAGCTGCCCCGTTCCGGTATGATTCTGCCGCCGTGCAGGACCCTGTCGCCTTCTTTGCTCTCGATAAGAAAATCAACGCCCGGACTTCGGTGTAGTTGGTTTACTATGACCCGCACAGCCCCATTGATGATAAACTCCCCGCCGCCAATCATAACCGGCATTTCCCCCAGATACATTGCCTGTTCAGCCAAATCTCCGCCGTCTTTGCTCCTCAGCCTGCTCCAGATTTTCAGCGGGTAGCCGTAGGTTAATCGTAACTGCCGGCACTGTGTGGGCGTCCAATGTGGCCTCTCCAGTTCGTAATAGAGATATTCCAGCCGCATATTCTTGTCATAGCTTTCGATAGGGAATATCTCCCGAAACAGTGCTTCCAGTCCGATGCACTTTCTTTTGGTTGGTGCCTCATCTTTTTGCAAGAATTGCTCGTAGCCTGATTTCTGAATGGCCACGAGGTCCGGAATG
>Ga0315294_10003650_pt1 | contig 16783 bp, 13 predicted proteins | sample YL17G13_40_MG_FD_203626 | JGI IMG/M metagenome (GOLD analysis project Ga0315294, IMG submission 203626) | Sediment microbial communities from Yellowstone Lake, YNP, Wyoming, USA - YL17G13_40 | ecosystem: Environmental > Aquatic > Freshwater > Lake > Sediment | place: USA: Wyoming | collected... | reverse complement strand
TGGCATCCAGTTTATCGGTCTTGTTGATCTGCCCCATCATCAGCTTCGCCTTCCTGGCATGGGTCAAGATCGGATTATGCCCCGCTTGCTCGATCTCGTCAACCATCCAATACCAAGACCCGATCGTTTCGATCGCAACCGATGTCCCTGCCGGCAGGCAGCCCAAGTAGCTACGAAAAAGAACCCGGTCATGATCAACCCTGACCGGTACACCGACCGGCCCTTCGTTGTTCATGACCGCAAAAATCGAATACCTCTTATGAGCATCACAGCCGACATATAACATGTGAATACCTCCTTCATCCACATTCTAAATGATTATCGGCCGCGCTTTCATATAATCAACGGTCGCTTCGCTCCCTGCCTTCCTTCCAAGGAGCATTCTCCCATGAATCGTCCGGGGGACACTCTCGAGCGGTTCCCCGTGGCGAGCCACGGCGCACGTCAACCGCTCGTAGTCTATTTGACCGAAAGAACAAATGAATGTTGACTCAGAAGGGGGTCCGTCGTAGACTGTCTAAAAGAAGAGGATTTGTCTCATTTTTAGGACAAGTCACCGTGAAAAAGGCAATAAATCCAAGGAAATCCAGGGGAATGCGTTTGGCACGAAGTTTGCCTATTTTTATATTGGAAGGAGAACGAAGATGAAAAAACATCTTTTGATGACATCCCTGATCGTCCTTCTGGCGGCCGGCTGCTTGGTCTATGTCCCCGTTGACGACGGCCGCTACCCCAGCCGCGGACCTTCTTACCAACGGCCTTCAGGGTATTATCCGGATGTCGGGATTTCTTACTTCTATGAACATCTCTCTCCCTATGGAACATGGGTTTCCATGCGACCTCACGGTTATGTCTGGGTCCCCCGTCATATGGGATACCGATGGCGCCCCTACACCCATGGCCGCTGGGTCTGGACCGATTACGGCTGGACCTGGATCTCCGATTATGAGTGGGGCTGGATTCCCTTCCACTACGGCCGATGGGGCTGGGATGAGGACATCGGCTGGTTCTGGGTTCCCGGAACGATCTGGGGGCCGGCCTGGGTGATCTGGCGTTCAAGCGATCTCTATATGGGATGGGCGCCGCTTCCGCCGGGTGCCGAATTCGCGATGGGCGTCGGTCTCTCGGGATATTTCGATATTCCGAACCATCATTGGATCTTCATCGAAGGAAGATATTTCCTGGAATCGGGCCTGTACTCGCATGTGCTTCCCTATGAGAGGAACGTGACGATCATCCGGTACAGCGTCGTCCACAAGAACATCCTCGTCCGCAACAACAGGATTATCAATGAAGGGATCGATACGAATCTCGTCAGAAACGTCACCAGGAAAAACCTCGTCAAATATGACCTCCGGGACGACCAGCAGCCCGGCCTGACCAGGGTGGAAGCCGGATCCGTCCGGATGTATCGCCCGAATGTCAAACAAGATGACCGGGAGAAACCGAAGGAGTTCGTGAACAAGGAAGAGGCGCGGGGCGAGCTCTCCAAGGTCAAAATCTATGATCCCAGCCCTCGAAAGTCGGACATCGAGGAAGAGGGCCTGATCAAGAAGCGTCATGTCGAGGAAGAACGGCTCCTGGAAAGAACCCAGGCCGAAGAGATCCGGCAGCTGCAAAGAAAATCCGAGGAGCAGGGACGGCGAGTCAGAGAGTCCTCAGAGAAAGAGAAGATCAAGAGAGAGGCTGACGTGACGGTCCAAGAGCTGAAGAAAAAGCATGAAGCCGAAAAGCAGGAGCTCAAAGAGCGTCAAAAGAAGGATGAGGAAGAGGTCAAAGAAGTCACAAAACGGAAGATTAAAAAAATCGATCAGCCCGGCTGAACAAGACGAATATTTTCAGGATAATCATGGGCGCTCCTTATTCGTGAACATTCTACACGTGACGGAAGCGGGCGGGCAAGAATTTTAGAGAAAAACGACCGTCCATTCGCCGTTTTCGTCCCGTTCGATCTCGACGGTCCCCCGACCGGTCTTAGCTGCAAAAACCTCGCGGATTCGTCCGGTTTCGGCGTTGGAGATTCTTTTTCTCGAAAGAATTTTTTCGACCGCCAGTTCCTGATCGTCGACAAGGATAGCCCGGGGAGTTTCCTCGCCCGTGTATCCGGAATAACAGAGGACCCTCACTTTCTCGGACGGCCCGTTCCTTTGGGGATCACCATCCTTTTTCATGGGTATCATTATAACGGCTTTGATCAAGGATTTGCCAATTGGATTTGGGAAGACCAAGGCCTCTCACAATCGCCGGGCGCCCGGCTCAGCGGAGGCATCGCCGAAGGGGATATCGATCGCAGACAAATCAGCTGGACCGAGGGAACGGAAATGTGGTTTTACAGGAATTGGAACCTCTTGCTCAGGTTTGAGAGAACGCGCCTGGCCAAGAAAAAATTCCTCAGGCTGGAAATCCCTTATCCGCTCTCTGGCGAAGGCCAATACCTCTTCGGTATCCTCTTGGAAGACCTGAACTCACTCGTCCATTCGAGATCCCGGAGCATCGTCGAAACGAGACGCTGACGGACAGGTTTTCGGGTTTCGTGGCCGATGGTCAGATCGATCCACCGGCCCCTAATGAGGATCATGAGACCTTCCTTATTTCGAAAATGAAAAACAAGAAGGTTCGACGGCTGATTGGGGATTAGAATTCGATCTCACCCACGGTGATTACGTCTTCTTTCACGGTCAAACGGAGGGTGATGGCCTTTCGCTTCTCGTTGAGCCGCCCGTAGTGAGTGAAGATTTCGACCTGGAGGGTCACGGCCCCGACGAGGGCGGGAGCTCTGCTTCCATAGTAGTTTACCTGGATTTTATACACGCCGTGCATGCCTTTTTTGAGGAGGTACTCCTCGGGGCCATAGCCGTCCGTAAAATCCCTGGAGACATACCCGCCGATGGTCGTCAGTCTCTTGCTGTAAAACGCTTTTTCTCCAGAAGGCTCGATCACCCAGAGGTCCATGTCTGTCAGATCCGTATCCCATGTTAGGACGATTCTGACGTCCACATCAAGCAACTTGACAAGCCTGGGATCCACAGAAAATTCCTTGATTCCTTCTCGACCGGCTTTGGCCATAATGTTGTTCATTTCGACAAGAGCGACAAGCTCGACTTCCTGGAAACGGTCCCAATCTTTGAGGACAACTTGGTAGAGCAAATCCACGGCCCGCTTATAATTCTTGAGCCTGGCCAGGACCAAAGCCAGGTCTCGGTAGGATTGCGGTTCCTCGGGCCGAAGTCTGAGGACCACTTCAAAGATCTTAGCGCTGAGGTCGAGCAAGTCAAGCTGTGCCAGCCTGTGGCCGAGGACTCTGAGAAGCGCGGCATTTTCAAGCTCCATTTCGGCGATATTGGAAAGGATACGAAGGCCGGTCTCGTTCTGGCCGTCTTTTAAGAAGAAGTCTGCGCAATCAAGGAAAAAGGCGGGAGAATCACCGTAGGTCTTCTTTTGCTCCAGGTAGACAGAGAGCTGGGCCTTTCTCTCAGCCTTCTTCAGCTCATTTATATAGGGTGTAGCCGGGCTCCACTCCTTGATGGCAATGGCAGGCTCTGCTTCCCTGGCCGCAGCCTTCTCTTCCTCCCCTCTGGCCATTTTGGCTGAAGGGGACGGTACGGTTTCCCGTGAGATTTCCATTTTATCCTCTGCCTTGGCCGGCGGACGGCCAGTCAGCGGCGGAGGGGCCTCACGTTTTTGTTTTACTCCTGCCTCTTCTCTTATCACTCCGACTTTCTTTTCCTCGAATCTGAAGCCCTCGGGATATCGGAAGTCTTTGTTCCACCAGTCAATTTTTCCTTTCCATTGCTCAATGACCCGCTCCAGTTTAGACTGTTGGCTCTTCCAGACCTCCTTCTTCTTTTGTTCAATGATTTTCCAGTACTCCTTCCGCATCTCAGGCAGGGACTCCGGAGGGACGATCTCATGCTCTGCATACTGGGCCAGGCTGTCCAGGACGATCAACGATGTATCGGGAGTGACAAGGCCGAATGTCCTTCCTGTTTCCAGTATCTCCGCTTGGTTTTTCTCCTGGAAGATCATCAGACTGCCGATCTTTTTCTGGGCCCAGAAGATTCTCAAGAGATGGCCTTCAGCGGCCTCGACCTTCGAAATTGTGAATTTCACTTTTTTCAGGATTTCGTTCTTCCTCCCATAATTGAGAACAATATCGGCTTTTTCTGATTGGAGCCGGCCGGTAAGCCCAAATCGTTCCTGAACAGGCTGAGGCGTTCCCGGGTAGACATCCAAGATCGTACCCGATTTCGCAGTCACCGAAAGATAGGAAAAGGGACTCCGGCCTATCCGGGCCACAGCTGTTTCTCCCTCCACCTGGGCCAGGTTGAAATACTCCCCTCCCGCTTTCTGGGCCAGGGAGCGGAGATAAATATGGTTGGACCGTGAGTCCTCGGAAAAGATATAGACAGGAGCCTGGAAATCCCCTGGGTCATCGAGGCCGAAATTCGAAAGGCCGTCGGTGAACAACAGGTAAAAATCGGGCACGGGCTTGCCTTTCGAGGGCGCCATAGCGGCCATCTGAGTCCCGCCGTCATACTCCGCCTTCCCGACGGCATCAAGCAGTGCCTGCGCCTGGCCGTTTTTTACCGTAAAGCTTCGCTCTGTTGTTTTTTTGTTGCTGAAAAAAATCAAATCCACGGAGATCGCTTTTGCGGCGTTCCGTTGAAAGAAGTTTTCAAGAATTTGGAGCTCCTTGGCATGCGGAGATCTTGCCCTGGAGCCGGAGTTATCCCAGAGAATGGCGATCTTCTTGGGAGCGGGAGGACTTTCCTTTTCTTCTTGTCCCTCTTCGGGCCTCACGTCCCGGATGAAGAAATAATAATTCCCATCGGTCCCTTTTTGGACCATGACTTTCTGTTTTTCCACGTCTGGAAGGGTGATAACGAGGTCGGCCGTCAGAGCGGCATTTTGGAGCTTCGTCTCTGCCACATAGCTCTCCCGCCATCTGTTAAACTGAAGGCCTTCTGGCCCGCCTTCCCTGATCACCGGCTTAGCCATGGCCTTGACGACCTCGATCCTGAGGGAGAATTCATCGACCTTTCCGGAAAAATTGAGGGGGAGCCGGAAGAAGGCGTTCTTCTCATTCTCGAGAAGCTCCGAAATATATCGGACCATGATTGTCCGCGAGCCTTTGGCTGGAATCGGAAATACCCGCGTCCGGAAATTATTTCCTTTGACCCATTCGACAAGCCCCGGGTCAATGCCCCGGCGGACAATCTTCTCAAAAACCACCCTCCCTTTCTCTTTCTCAACGACAACGCCGTCGACCATAACCCCATTGATGTCCAGCGCATAGCCGCTTATCGTGGCGCCCTCCGGAAGAGGAAAATAAAGGTTCCCGGCAAGCACGCGGTTATAGCGGTTGCGGTATGTCATGGTCATCCTGGTTTCGGCCAGAAATCCATAGATCTGGACATCAACCGTGACTTTGGACAGAAAGAGCCGTTCGTTTTCCTTTTCGCCTTCGGTCACTAGGATGGGCGAGATATCCTGGGCCAAGGCCGATAAAGCAAGAACAAGAAGGAAGGTCAGGCCGATGATTCTTTTCATGTTGACGTCCCTCCTCTTTCCTGTTGGAAATTTTGTTTCTTTGAGACTCTAACACAAAAGGATGGCAGAGTCATAGAGAAGTATTGTATAACATGGTGGTTGGACATGGTGGTTGAGGCTAAAAAGACTGGCTCCCGCGTTAACAAAATAGACGGGGGGGGGCTCGATCCGCCTGCTGGCTCCTTTCCAAGGAGCATTTACCGAAGAATTATCGTGGAGATAAAGAGATCTGCACTAGAATCGAGGCCCGGGCGGAGCATGAAACCCTGCCCCTCGACCAAGGGGGCGGCTCCCCCTTGGATCCCTCTAAGAGCAGGGCTAGGCTTTGCCGAGAACCATAGCCAGAAGGGCCATCCGGACATACAGCCCATACTCCATCTGGCGGAAGTAGGCCGCCCGGGGATCTTCGTCGAATTCCATGCTGATCTCGGTCACGCGCGGCAGGGGGTGCATGACGATCATCTCTTTCTTAGCGGCTTTCATGGCCTCAGGCGTAATGACGAATGCGCTTTTGACCTTCTCGTAGACGGCATGGTCGTCAAAACGCTCCTTTTGGACGCGCGTCACATACAGCACGTCGGTCTCGGGCAGCACCTTATCGAGGCTGGAATATCTGTTCTGGGGGAGGCCTTTCTGGGCGACTTCGTCTGAGACGTCATTGGGCATGGGCAAAATATCGGGGGAAACATAGTTCAGCTTGATGCCGACGAACTGAGTCAGCAGCCGGGCGAGCGAGTGCACGGTACGGCCATACTTCAGGTCTCCGAGCATGGTAACCGTCAGGTTGTCAAGACGCCCTAACTCCTCGCGAATCGTAAAGGCGTCGAGCAGGGCCTGCGTCGGGTGCTCACCGACGCCGTCGCCCGCATTGATGATAGGTTTGCCGGCGTATTTCGCCGCCAGCGCCGCCGCGCCGACGTCGGGATGACGCAGGACGATCACGTCGGCGTAGCAGCCCAGCGTCCGCACCGTATCGGGCAGGCTCTCGCCCTTGGCCACCGAAGAATATTTCACCTCGTTGATCGGAATGACCGCGCCGCCCAGCCGCTCCATCGCCGCCATGAATGAGGACGACGTCCGGGTGGAGGGTTCGTAGAACAAGTTCGCCAGAATTTTGCCTTTCAGCAGGTCGAACGTCCCGATCCGCTCGACCATGATCCGCATCTCGTGGGCCACCCGGATGATGTATTCCAAGTCGGCCCGGCTGAATTGCTTGATCGAAAGGATGTCTTTTCCGTACCAGGGCGCCGTTTTATGGTCGCCCAAAGGAAGGTGGGGATTTTTGGCTCTTGTCGGCATGTTCACTCCTCGTCGCTCTTTAAGATAAAGCTGAAAATCTATATCGGCCTAGAGTCCGCCCTTCGGGCTGACCTATTTTGATTTTCCTTTGGCGGCTTTGACCCGCTCTAGATATTTTACGTCGAGCAGATCTCTATCCCGCCCGACGGCTTTCTTGTTCTTAATCAGGTTATCGAGAGAAATGAAAAAAACGCAGATATCTCCATATTTCACTGTTATCCTATTTTGCCAGGCCGATTTAAATTCGATCCCCGTGCACGAAGTGATAACGTCAATTCTGACCGGGGCAAACCCGAGCTGGATGATCATGTCGTCCTTTAAAAAATCGGCGGCCTGAAGGTCAGGTTCGGTGCCCCAAAAATCGGCGATGGCGGCGATTATTTTTCCCCCATTTCTTTCTGTCGCCTCAACCAGGACATCGATGTCTCTCGTATAGCGTGGTTCCGCATGAAAAGAATACGCAAATCCCCCCACAATCAGGTACTTAGCTTTTTTTTCGTTGAGTGACTTTAAGAAATCCCTGAAGTCCTTTTCGACTCTCATGTTTCAAATTATAAACCATTTCTCGGAGGTATTGAAGAGTATCCAATTTTTCGGCCGGTGATTTCTTCAACCAAAAATTGAAATCCAGCTCATCCGATTTCTTCAGAGGAACCACCCGAACCTCTTTTCTCATTGAGACCAGGTTATCAAATCGACTGGATATTTTCAAGTCCAATGGGAGGAGAAGACTGCTTCCCACGAGCGGTTCCCCGTGACAGGCCTCGGAGCCTCTCAACCGCTCTTCAAGGAAACCAGAAAAAGCGATACAAGACGGCGATCGGCGCGAAAAAACATGTTCCTCCGGCCGGAAGCCTCTAGACCTTCGCTCCGCATAAAAATAGCTACGACGCGATGATCAGAAATATTTGACGCTCTCCTCGGTCGTCGCGGTGGACGACCGGCTCAAGGATATGGGACAGCGGCCGTTTCTCCGCCTCTTTGTCTCAGCGGTCGAGGCTGATCTCTTCTTTATAGTCGAGAGTGATCTTGGCGCCCTTCTTGGGCCGGAGCAGCTCAACCGCCCGGAGAAACGTCTTGTTGCGCTTCTGCCATGTCCGGTTCAGCTTCCGGGCATAGTGGGCAATGGCCAGGTCGATCCACTTGCCTTTGAAGAACTTTTTCACCGTCTGTTTCATGGAATAAAATTTCTTATGGCTGAAGATCTGGGCTTTTTGAAGATCGAATATGGAAAACCGGGCCGGCCGGAAGACGGCATGGTGGCCGTCATAGAGCGTCCAGTCGCGAAATTGGATCCGGTTCTCTGAATCGACCTTTTCGTAGAATTCCGAGCCGGGCGCGGGCGTTAAGATCAGAAACTGGGTGGTGTTGAGCTTGGCTTTTTTGGCGAAGCGGACGGTCTTCTTGACGGTTTTCCAGTCGTCGTGGTCAAAACCGTAGACGAACATGCCGTGGATATGGATGCGGTTCTTCCGAAGGACCTTGACGGCTTGGGTGATTTCTTCCACCGTCTGTTTCTTTTTCATCTCCTCCAGGCTGTCCGGGTTCACGGTTTCAAACCCGATATAGAGCGTATGGCAGCCTGCCCGCTTCATAAGTCTGACCAAGTCCACGTCCTTGGCGACATCCGCCCTGACCTGGGTTGTCCAATGGAACTTGAACTTTTCCCGGATCATGCCTTCCAGAAGTTCCTTGGTCCGCTTCCGGTTGGCGGTGAAATTGTCATCATAGAAGAAGATCATGTTTCTGCGGCTGTTATACTGACGGAGCTCGGCCAGGACGTTTTCCGCCGAGCGGAACCGGTACTTTTTGCCGAACATTCCGGTCACCGAGCAGAAGGAACAGTCGAACGGGCAGCCGCGCGATGTCAGCACGGGAATAGTGCTTCGCCCGCCTTTTGTTGGCTGATCCCGCTTTAATAGCGAGAAGTCGGGATAGGGCAGAGAATCAAGGTTGTCCGCCGGCGGCTGTTTGGGATTATGGATGATCTCCCGATCTTTCCTATAGGATAAATTGGATACTTCGGAATAATCGCCGCCGTTCTCTCGAGCATCGATCAACTCCATGAGGGCCTGCTCTCCTTCGCCGCGGATGACGAAATCGGCGTGCCCCAGGGCCTCTTCAGCTAGATAGGTCACATGGGGACCGCCCATGATCACAGGGATCCCCATTTCGCGGATCCGATCGGCGATGGCATAGGCGCGGGGCGCTGTTGGCGTGATCGTGGAAATGCCCACCAAATCGGCGTCTTTGATAATTTCGTAATCGATCTTCCGCATCTCCTCGATAAAGATCTCCACCTCCCAGCCCCTGTTCTTCATGAGCGTGCCCAGCAGAATCGTCCCTAGCCGGGGCAGAGGAAAATGAGAGAAGATATGAAGGTTCGGCGCCTTCGGCTCGATAAAAACGATTTTTTTCATCTTACGCTCCGCTGGATTTCCCCGGTCTCTTCTGGTTTTTCGCCTTCAGGGTGAGGATCTCCTTTTTCTTTTTCTTCATCAGGCTCTCCCAGCGGTCCATGCCCTCCCGGAAAAGCTTCATTTTGTCGAAAAGGATTTGAATGCTTTCCAGCATGGCCTCGAGCTTCGAGGTCGCGGCGGCTTTGTCAAACGACTCCAACCGCTCTTGAAGGGCCAGGAAGTCCCGGGAATAGTCCGAAATGACTTTGATCTCTTCCAGGGTGTAGCCGAAGAGCTGCAGGTCCTGGACGAGCTTGCAGAGATAAACATAAATTTTCGAATACAGCCTGAAACCGCCCTCGCTCCGCATGTCGGGCTCGATGATGCCCTTGTCCTCCCAATGCTTGATCGTCCGGGGGCTGACGCCGGCTTTCTCAGCCAGGTTGCCCACGGTCAAGTATTGATCGAGACCGTTGTTATTGGCGCGGTTTGTCTTGGCCCTGGGCAGGCCGATTTTCTTGATGATCTTCTGGATTTCCTCGAGCCCATAGCCCAATTCCTTGAGCTTGAGGATGTTCTCCAGCCTGGCCAGGGTTTCCTCCGAAAAAAGGGGGCTTTTGTCGTCGGTGAAGCCCGCCGGCTTGACCAGTTTCTCTTTCGTCCATCGGATAAGAACTTCCTCGGAGACGCCGGTTCTCCGGAGCAAATCGTCTTTGGTAAAGACATTTTTATTCATATTATACCTTTACGTATATATTCATATTTAAATAAATATAAAGTATACGTATAGAGATACTAATTTTGTCGGGAGAGTTTGTCAAGAGTTAGTTTTTTTCGAGCGATAGCATCCCCGCCTGCCCTTTTGGGGCTTCCAGGCGGATTAAAAAGACCAACGGGCAGCCCCCAGCTGCTTAAGAATGGTATCTTCCGTGTATCGGATCTTGGCCTCGATGATCCTGTCAAGGGGCGGGTAAAAGAGCCGGCCGGACAAAGAGATTTTGTTTTTAAGTTTGAGCTTCATCGTGCCGCCCATGGATGCGGCTTTTTCCCAACTATTTTTTATCGGTGGGTTTAGCGGCCGGTTTCTTCTTGGCGGGCTCCAGGTCGACCCAATTCTCCATGAAGCGCTGGCTGCCGGCTGTTCCGCTCTCCGACAGCAGCGACTCAAAAATGGCCTTGAGCTGGGCATAGGGCAGCGTCCCGATGATCATCCGGTTGTTGACGATCAAGGTCGGCGTGGAGCGGATACCGTAGCTGAATTTATCCGAAGTCTTATCATATTCGGCGCCGGTGTTGATGATTTTGAGGACGAGGTCTTTGGTCGACTGGTCGGTCAGGGCCGCTTCCACTCCGTATTTCTTGGCCAGCTGGGCCCTCCACTCCGGGTTCCTGGCCTTTTCAAAATTCTCGAAGATCTCGTCGTGGATCTGGTTGAACTTGGCCGGGTCATGGGCGGCTATGAAAGAAAGGTCACAGGCGCCGGGATGCTTGTTGCCTTTTTCCGGGACGACCTGGTTGCATTTGCCGTCGAGCGGGAAAAACTGAAAGGCGATATTGATCTTTCCCTTGTATTCGTCCTCGAGCTGTTTCATCTGTTTGTAAAGGAACAGGCAGTCGGGACAGAGAAAATCCACGTACTCGACGATCCGGATCGGAGCATCCTCGAAGCGCTCGGTCGCCTTGGCCGTCCAATAGGGAGAAACGAGGCTCGGGTTCTTCACTTCGGCCAGGCTGTAATATTCTTTGACGACCCGGGTGGCCACGCCCCCCAGCTGGGCATCCTGCTTGGCCTTATAAAACAAATGAAAGCCATAGGCGCCGGCCAGCAGCACGATCGCATAGACGACCAGGTGTTTGATCGACGGGACAAGGAAAGCGCGGACCGTCCTCAGCCCGCCGCTCGTCGGGGCAAGGCCGTAAGCCCAGAAGAGGCCGAAGCTGATCAGCGAAAAAAGATAATAGCCGCTGCACAGGAGGCACAGGCTCTTTAAGAAGAAGACGGAATAAAGGAGAAGCCCGATGACACCCAGCGCATTCAACAGCGAAAGCGACTTATTGGTGCGCTCGAAAGCCGCCGAAGGGAACAGCACGCCCAGGAGGACAAGGCCGCCGACGATGAGGCCGAGATACCCCATCGGAACGCCCCGGAATTGGGCGATCGAAGAATAGGCCGAGCTGTCGCAGTTGAAAAAGGAGCTGATATCGCAGAACGAGCCCCTAAAGATGGATTCCGGGAAATTCGCCTTAAAAAAATGCTGGATCGTGAGCACCGAAGCGGCGATCATCCCGGCTCCGGAAACGAAGCTCCAGAACCGCCGCCAACGGCTTCCTTCAAGCGTCAATGACCTCTCCATTCCGCAGCCTCCTTTCTTGGGGTGCGGCTATTCTACCACAAAAACCATGCCCTTGCCTCCTCGAGCTTCCGCCTATTGACAGGAGCATGACTCCAGTCCTATATTGAGGGGATGAAATGGAGAAAAATATGATCAAAAAAATTGCCCCAGTTTTGATTCTTCTTTCGTTGTGCCTGACGCCGTACCTTCCGGCTCAGGAAAGGCATCTCGACGTCCCCTATGTCCCCACCAAGTATCCGGTGGTCGATGAGATGCTGAGACTTGCCAACGTCCAGAAAACCGATCTTCTCATTGACCTCGGCTGTGGGGACGGCCGGATTGTCGTTTCTGCCGCGCAGAAATGCGGGGCCAGAGCGATCGGCGTCGATATCGATCCCGACCGGATCGAGGAAAGCCACGAGAATGCGGCAAAAGCCGGCGTGAAGGATCACGTGAAGTTCATCCAAGGTGACCTGTTTCAGGCTGATGTCCGTGAGGCCAGCGTTGTCTCCCTTTATCTGCTCACATCCGTCAACATCAAACTTCGGCCCAGGCTGATCCGGGAATTGCGGCCGGGCACGCGCGTCGTCTCCCATAACTTCGGAATGGACAACTGGAAGCCCGACCAGACTTCGAACGTGATGGTCGACGAGATCAGCCACGACGTTTTTCTATGGATCATCCCGGCCAATGCCAGCGGGACGTGGAAATGGACTATGGGAGAGCCGAAAGCCAGCTGGGAGATGAACCTCGAACAGCTTTTCCAGCAGATCTCCGGAAGAATCTCCGTCAACGGGGCTTCGGCCGCCCTGAAGGACGCGGTGCTCTCTGGTGACAAGATCAAGTTCACCGCGGAAAGGCAGCTCAATGAAAAAACCGTCTCATTCGTTTTTGAGGGAGTCGTCCGCGGACACACGATCGCCGGAAAAGTTCTGCAGAACGGAAAAGAATTGGGGGAGTGGAAAGCCAGCCGCAACCCTGTAACACAAAAAGACATCGACGCGGGTAGCGGCACGGACATCCGGTATTAGATCGGGCAAAAGCGTTTCATGATTCCGGCTTGAAGAGTTTTTCAAAATCAGCCTGATCCAAGATATACATCTGGCGCGGATACCCATCGTCTTTGACAAATCCCTGCCGATCGCGTAAAAATAAATCATGATCCGAAGAGAGTTCTGCACAAAGCTCCCCTGCGCCGCCTTCGGAACTCTTTCTCTGCTCTCCCTCGGCGGCCAAGTTTTCGGCAAGGAGGCTCCCATGGAGAAAAAGGTCAAGGCGGTCACGGCCAAGGTCATCAGCGTCAAAGGCACCTGCGGACTGGGCCACAAGGCCGGCGATGTCGTGACCTTCACGGAAACGGGCGTCGACGGCAAGATATGCATTCATGCCCTCTACAGCATGATGCCGGCGGTCTTCGCCATGCTCTACGACGTAAAGTTCCCCTGGCTTCAAAATCCGGACATCAAGACCCACCCCTGCACGGACGCCGCCAATCCCGTGGTGTTCGAGATCGCAAAAGTCCGGGAAGCCTAGAACCCGCTCATTTCCCTGATGAATTCATCACCTCATACTCCAGGGAAAGGAGGCAGAGAGCGAAGCGATCTTTGGAGGGAAACGCGGACTGGGATTTTCCTCCAAGAGCGTCGGGCCGGCTCTAACGAATATCGCGCCGGACGTCCAAGCGAGGCGAGACGTCAACCTGATCCTTGTCCAGGTCGATGACGACCTTGGTCCCGTCGGCGTAGCTGAATTCCTGTCTTCGATAATTTTCTTCTAAAAACTTGTGATTCACGAGCTCCACAAGACCGATCCTCTCATGCAGGGCGCACAGGGTCCGGACCTGGGTCAATTCCTCTTCGGACGGGCTTAAAGAAAGATAGGGAATGCCGGCATTGGCCATCCCATGGAGAAAGCCTAAATCTTTTTCCGGAATGCCCCAGGCTCCTCGTCCCAGCGACCAGGGCAGGATGAGCGCATCATGATAGACAAGATTGAAGAGCGGCACAGGGATGCCCATCGCCGGACCCTGACCTGGGTTGGGGTCCAAGGCATATGGCCCGTGATGGACAAGGTCGATGTGAGGGACGGCCCAATCGGCCGGCTCCTCGGAACTGACAATGCCTCCCCAGGATCTCACAAAATCCAGGCAGTCGCCTCGATCCTCCAGGCATTCGGCACGCGTGACCGGATGCTCGGGATTGTAACATTCATCGGGGGGAACGACGGCGAAGACATCGAGATAGGCCCCCCACATCTCCACGCCATGGTCGAGAATCGCCTTGTGATTTTTCTGGACATGGCCTAAAGCCAGGCTCGGGCAGAGGAATGTCTGCGCTCCGCCGTACCAGGTGCTGTGGAACGAGCGGTTTCCATTCTCGTCGAGGACGGCGAAGCGCGGATTATAAGATTTCGCGTCCAGATAATAGTCGCGATACTGGTCATGGATCGCGAATATGAAGCCCAGATCCCGGCAGGCCCGGCCCAATCGTTTCATTCCCTCCCATCCACCGGCCTCCGGGCATGGAGGCAGGATATCGGGATGGAGGTTGTCGTAGCCGCGGAATCCCCAGCCGTCGAGATGGACATAGGCGCGCTGGATCCCTTTTTTGGAAAGCTCGCCGAGCTCGGAGGCGCGCTTGTCGAACGTCACCATCTGATGGTTTTTGGCAGGGTTCGCTTTATCGTAATAGCTCGAACCCGGCTGGATATGGTAAAGGATGCTGGTGTGGACGACGGGAGCGCCGACGAGCCCTGCCACGAGCGGGTTGCGGCTGATTTTTTCTTTGAGGGAGACGAAACGCCCGGTCTCTATCACATAGCGTCGATAGCGCTTGGCCAGCCCGACATAATTGCCTTTTTCCATGAAACAGAAACGGACGCGGCGCGGATAAGCCCAGCGGCCCAGCGAAGGGACCCAGCGGACCTCCATGCGCGTCGGACCGCCGGCTGGATGCTCGAAGCGACATCCGGCGTCCGCTGGTGTTTCGAGAAGAACAAGGACCGCCGACAGTCCCTGCTGATGCCCCCACCAGGGCATATAAAGCCCGCGGCCGTAGGATAGCGTGTCATAGAGCCAGACTTTCTTCGGCCAGTTTTTCGGGAGCAGCATTCCCTGCATGAAGGGGACCACGGTGGCCTCGAACGCTCCGGAATCGAAAGCCTGAGGCCAGAGGCATTCCCGGACCCGGGCCGCGCCGTCCGTGGCGATGATCTCGCAGGCCAGGTCTTCTTGCTCGCCCTCCAGGCCGACAAAAAGCTGAATCGCTAGGTCGAGCGGGCCTTCCTCGCCGCGAAAATCCTGGAGCTCGATTTTCAGGCCGGTCAGAAATCCTGTCTTAATGGGAGAGACCCGCTTGGCCATGGCATCCGCCAGCCTGAGCTTATAGACCTTTCCGGCAGAACCGACGACGAGATCACCCGGAAAGGACGGGAGCATCGGCCAGGCAGCGGAACCGGCTTTGACACTCATCCGGAGATCTGTGGGATCGAGTACGACTCTGTTTTTCCGGCCGGAGATCAGCCAATGACCTTGTTCCTGGCCAACCCGGACGTTGGGTTCTCCCCAATCTCCCTGTTGGACTTTTCTTTCAATCCTTTCGGAATCCTCTAGGGAGAGCCATTCAATCCCCGACAACGTCGCCCGGAACCGCTTGGCGCGGATGTTTGATCCCTCCCCTTCTTCATAGTAAACAATGAGGACCGAGCCGTCTTTGAGGTTGACCATCGAAGGATAGGCGCCGATGAAATCGTCGACGAGAACGTTCTCGCTCCAAGTCCGGCACTCATCAAGGCTATAATGGAGGGAAGTCTGAGGGAGGCGGTGGGCGAGGATGATGATGTCTTCTCTGGTCCGCAAAAGGTACGGGCAGTGGCCCGGAAAGCCGATTGGCTTCGATACACTCCAGGTCCGGCCGCCATCCTTGGAGACGGAATAGCACATTGTCGTTCCGGGCTCGCGCTGAATGGCATAGAGGGAGCCGTCCTTGCGGGGAATGACATCGGTCTCGGCATCGAGCTTGTAGCCGCCGTTATCGATATCGATCACCCGGCCCCAGCTTTTGCCGCCATTCTCGCTCAGAACGACCGCGCCCCAGCTTTTGCCTTTTTCCTCCCGGTAAAGGCCGAGGAGCAGCCTGCCGTGGGGAAGCTCCCGAACGGGCGAGCTGCAATAATAATCGGCAGAGATGAGCTGCGGTGCGGACCAGCTCCTGCCCAGGTCATCGGAGGCGGTGAGCCATGTTCCCCGTCCTTGCCAAGGCTTGCCCTCCGCTTTTCTCAGCGAAAAGAAATTGCAGAGAAGCCGGCCGGATCTGAGCTGGACGATGGACGGATCGCGGTCGTCGTCCGGCCCATCATAGAGAAGGCGGGGCTTTGTCCATGTCCGGCCTTCATCGCTGGAGAGGCAAAAACAAATTCTTCCGCCTTTCGGCCACGGCCCGTTGGGCAGGGAAACATGGCCGTATCCTGCGTAAAAGACGGCCATCAACCGGCCGTCATTCAGGCGGCAGACATCGGGGAACGCTTCATATCCCCCCGCACCCGCATCTTGGCAGACAAAGACAAAATCCTTTTCTCCGCTACTTCGGGACGCAGACTGTTTTTGATCTGCGGCCCCAACGGAAAAAACAAGGATTAAGACTGCGATAAAGAAAGGATAGAACCGACGGCCTCTCATTCGTCCCTCCTCCATGCCTCACTGATAACACAAGGCCCTTTTCCTGTCAAAAATTCGTAGGGTCCGAGAAATCATCTTCGCTCGTCTAGTTTTCTATCGGAATTGGAATCGCCCCTGAGGACCCCATAGCGGAGGGGGGCCCCGTCGGCTTTTCGACGGGGGGAACCGACGGGACTGGTTCCCCAGGGGGGCCGGGGGGCGATTCCGATGCCGATAGAAAATGACATAATTAAACGTGCTTTCGAGGGCTGATGAAGAAAAAAGATTCCCGTAAGATAAAGAATGCTAGGCTTTGAATCCCACGGTCGAAAACTTGGCTTTTTCTTTCAATTTGGCTAGATGGGACTCATAAATGACAATTTCTTTCTGCCGCTTGATCTTCTCTTCGAGCTGCGTTTTAACCTGGTCCAGGGGGAGCGTCTCCTTTTTCCGGCCCTCCACTTTGAGGATATGGAAACCGTATGGGGCTTCGACAATGCCGCTGATCTGGCCGACAGGAACGGAAAAAGCCGCATCTTCAAAAGGCT